>Ga0209169_10002357_pt1 | contig 11372 bp, 9 predicted proteins | sample HubBroMetageWRM4_FD_188346 | JGI IMG/M metagenome (GOLD analysis project Ga0209169, IMG submission 188346) | Warmed soil microbial communities from the Hubbard Brook experimental Forest, New Hampshire - Hubbard Brook CCASE Soil Metagenome WRM 4... | ecosystem: Environmental > Terrestrial > Soil...
GTAGTTGTGCAGCGCGACCCCGGCCGGTATCGCGATCAGGCCGGCGACCAGGCCGATCCCGGCCATCGAGCACACCACCATGGCGATCGTCTGCCGCGGCGTCATGCCGATCGCCTTGAACACGCCGAGGTCGTGTACGCGTTCCCTGGTCTGCAGCACCACGGTGTTCAGCACGCCGAGCCCGGCGACGGCCGAAAGCAGCAGGGTCAGCATGGCGATCAGGCCGATGATGATCCCGAACACGGAGGAGTTACGGTCGCGCACGTTGATCGCGTAGTTCTGCCCGAGCGCGTTGCCCAGCGCGTTCGCGTACGCGTCGACGTTGGTCCCCGGCTTCAGCCCCACCTCGTAATGATCGGGGGTGAGGGTGGGATCGATGGCGGTCAGCGTGGCGAGGCTGCCGAAGATCTCGGGATTGCCCCCGCCCGGGTCGAAGACCGCGCCCGCGATCCGCACCGTGATGTGCTGGCTGCCTGATGTCAGCGGGTAGCTGTCTCCCACCGCGGTACCGGTGTCGGTCAGGAATGCGGTGTTGACGTCCACCTGGCCGGTGCCGGAGTACCAGTGCCCGGCGGTCAGCGCATAGCCGGTCCAGCTTGGGTCACCGCCGTAACCCTGCAGCTGCAGCGGAGACGACAGCTCAAGGACGCTGATCTGGTCCTCCCCCTCGGTGACGTAGTGCAGCGTGCCCGGCTGGGCAGCCAGCGCGGCCTGCACGGTACGCTCCTGCGCGGACAGGCTCGGCACGCCGGACCCGGTGCTGCCAACGCTGGTCGGGGCCGGTCCCGATCCCTGCAGCTGGACCTGAACCGGGTCACTCGACGTATGGCTCAGATCTGTGTAGACGAGGCCAAGCGACGTGCCGAGGCCGACCGCGAACGTCACCGCGACGACGCCGAACGCGATCGCCGCGAACGTGACCGAGGTCCTGGCCGGCCGCGCGAACGGCCCGGCCAGGCCGAGCGTCACCGGCCGGGGCAGCCACTTCATCCGGCCGAGCAGGCGGTGCGCGCCGTATCCGTGCGACGGCCTGGGCGCCCGCCCGGTGGCGATGGCCTGCACCGCGCTCATCCGGCCGGCTCGCAGCGCGATCAGCAGCGCGGCGAGGCAGCAAACGCCCAGCATGGCCAGCGGCACCGCCACGTCCACCCAGGTGGACACGGCCAGCGACCCGACGCCGTACAGCTGCGCGGTCTGGTCAAGCAACGGCACCGCCAGCAGGTTGCCGGCGACCACGCCGAGCACGCAGCCGACCAGGGCCGGGATCCCGATCTGGAGCACGTAGGTGGCCACCACCTGCACCGGCGAGAAGCCGATGGACTTCAGCACGCCGATCCGCCGGGTGCCCGCGACCACCGCCCCGCTGACCACGTTGACCACGATCAGCACCGACATCACAAGCCCGAGCACGCCGAACGCGACGATGAACGGCACCCACGGTGCGATAGAACCGGTCGCCTGCAGCTTGACGGGCAGGTAGGACTGGGCGCCGAGCAGGGCACCCGGCGGCAGCGAGGACCGGAGCGAGGCGATATCGGCGGTCAGTTCGGCCTCGGTCCCGGCGCTGGCGAACCGGTACAGCATCTGCGTCACGTCCGGCGTGTCCGCCTTCCGCAGCGCCGTCAGCTCGGCCGGGGTCACCCAGGCCGACGCGGTGCCGGTGATCGAGTTCGCGATGCCGACGATGGTCAGCTTCGGGCCGCCCGGCACGCCGGTCACCGTGACCTGGGTGCCGACCGGCGGGGTGATCCCGTTCTGGCCTTCGGCCCAGACCACCTGTCCCGGACCCTGTGCCCAGTGACCAGAGGAGAGGATGATGTCATCGACCGGCCCGCCCGGTGAGGAGCGGCCGGCCAGGGTCAGCGGCATCTGCACCTGAATCGACTGACCCGCGGAGGGACCCCCGGCAGGGCCTGGCTGCGGACGGCCGCCGGGCCCCCCGGGACCGCTGGGACCGCCACCGGGAACGCTGACCAGCACCGTGACGCTCGCCTCCGGGAACGGCCCGGCCGTCGCGGTCACCCCGGGCAGCCGGGTGGTGGCGGCCAGCTGGGCGGACGAGGCGCTGACCACCGCCGTCACGTCGGCGCCGCGCTGCGCGGCGAAGGCCCGGTCGAACGGCGCGTTGGAGGCAACAAGCAGGCCGAGCGCCAGCGTCGAGGCCGCGGTGGAGACCAGCACCACCAGGGCGATCACGATCGTCTGGACGCGCCGCCCGGACAGCCCGCGCCGGGCGGCCCTGACGGCGGGAATCGCGTTCATCTCGGCCCGCCCGTCGTCGCCATGTCGCTGGCCACCCGGCCGTCGACGATCTGGACGACCCGGCGGGCGTAGCGGGCCGCCAGGTCCGGGTTGTGGGTGACCACGATCAGGGTCTGCCCGGAGGAGTTGAGGTCGAGCAGCAGCTCGCCGATCGCCTCCCCTGTCGCGGTGTCAAGGGCCCCGGTCGGCTCGTCGGCCAGCAGCAGCGCCGGCCGGTTGACCAGGGCCCGCGCGATCGCCACCCGCTGCCGCTCGCCGCCGGACAGCCGGGCCGGGTAGGCGTTCGCGTGCTGGCCGATGCGCAGCGCGGCAAGCAGTTCGTCGCACCGCGCCCGCGCCTTGGCGGCCCGCATCCCGGCCAGCTGGGCGGGCAGCAGCACGTTGTCGGCCACGGTCATGTCGTCGAGCAGGTTGAAGAACTGGAAGATCATGCCGACCTGGCGGCGGCGGAACATGGCCAGGCCGGTCTCGCTGAGCTTGTCGACGCGCTCGCCGCCGACCCAGACCTCGCCGCTTGTCGGCCGGTCGAGCCCGGCGATGAGGTTGAGCAGGGTCGACTTCCCGCTGCCGGAAGGTCCCATCACCGCGAGCGACTCGCCGCGGCCGACCTCCATGTTGACGAGCGCCACCGCGGGCGCCCCGTCCTGGTCATATCGTTTGGTCACGTTGCTGAGCTGCACGAGAGTATCCATGCCAGGGACCGTACGGCCGCACCCGCCGCCGGCACGTCGCCCGCCGGAGCCAGCTTCCGTACCGTAGCTGGCTGAGGCCCGACCGCCGTCATCCGGAGTGTGTACGGCGATTAGGCCGAACGAGCGATGGTATTTCCTCCCGCCGGGATGACAATGGGCAGGTGGCGGGGAACAGACGCGGGCCGGTACGGCCGCTGGCGAATCGGGTCGACCGGGTGGTCGGCTACTTCCGCCATGCCGAGCCGCGGCCCGTCGTGTCCGGCCCCGCCTTCCTCGTCGACGTGGCCATCGCCGTCGCCGCCACGATCGCGGCGCTTGTCGCGGCGATCGAGGGCTACCTGCACGTCGGCAGCGGGAACGTCACGGTAACGCCGCAGCCGGGACCGCGTGGAGGGCCGGTCGGGCCGGCCCCGCCGCTGCCTCCCGCCGCGCACCTCCTGCCGCCGCACATCGTGCACATACCGGCGTGGGCGCTGGTGTTCGTGTTGCTGACGACGGTGCCGCTCGCGTTCCGGCGGATCTATCCGACCAGCGCGTTCGCCGTGATCCTGGCCGCGGTCCTCGCCACCCAGGCATACTCGACCGAGATCACCGTCGGCGCGGCGATCTTCGCCGCCTACTGCGCCGTCGTCTACAGCAGGTACCGCCGGGTAGCGCTGCTCACGCTGGTGGCCGGGGCGATCATCGTCACCGCGGCCTACCCCGAGGTGACCCCGGAGGTGCCGGAACGGTACACCGCGCTGCTGGTCCTGCTGCCCACGGTGGCCCTGGGGAATATGATGCGGCTGTGGCGGCAGCGGGCCGGCGATTCGGCCGAGCGGCTGCGCCGCGTGGAGGCCGGCCACGAGGCCGACACGCGCCGCGCCCTCGACCTGGAGCGGGCCCGGATCGCGAGCGAACTGCACGACGTGGTCACGCACAACGTGAGCGTCATGATGGTCCAGGCCGGCGCCGCCCGCCGCGTGCTTGAGAGCTCGCCCGATGACGCCGAGGGGGCCCGGGTTGCCGGGGAAGCGCTGCTCGCGGTCGAGGCCAGCGGCCGGACCGCGATGACCGAACTCCGGCACATGCTCGGCCTGCTCGCCCCGACCGGCGCGGAGCAGGTCGCCGGAGCGGCCAATGGCCTGATCAGCGCGGCCGACCTGGTCGGCGCGGGCGGTCTGGCCGGCGCGGGCGGTCTGGCCGGCGCGGGCGGTCTAGCCGGCGCGGACGCCAGCCTGAGCCCTCAGCCGGGCGCGGCGCAGATCCCGGCCATGCTCGCCCGCGTCTGCTCGGCCGGGCTGCCGGTCGAGCTGAACGTCACGGCCCCGGTTCATGCCCGGCGGGCGCTGCCGCCCGGCGTGGACCTCACGGTCTACCGTGTCGTCCAGGAGGCGCTGACCAACGTGATCAAGTACGCGCCGCAGGCCCGCACCGTGGTCCGCCTGGAGTACCGGCCGCGGGAACTGCGGGTCACGGTGTCCAACGACGAACGTCCGCCGGACGCCGGCGGCCCGATGCCAGGGCCGCCTCCGGGTACTGGCGGGCGCGGCCTGCTCGGGCTGCGGGAACGGGTCGCGATCTACGGCGGCGACCTCGACGCGGGCCCGAGACCCGGCGGCGGCTGGCGGGTCAGCGCCCGGATCCCGCTGGAATCCGCGCCCGGCGGCCAGCCGGACGACGCGGCGGAGGTCCAGGTCATCCGCACCGAGTTCCAGGCCGCGCCCTCGTGAGCGGGGCTCCCGACCAGCCGCAGCCGCCCCGCGTGGTCATTGCCGACGACCAGACCCTGGTCCGGAGCGGCTTCCGGATGATCCTGAACGCCTCCGGCATCCCGGTCGTGGCCGAGGCCGCCGATGGCAGGGAAGCGATCGCCGCCGTGCTCAAGCACCGCCCCGACGTGGTGCTGATGGACATCAGGATGCCGGAGATGGACGGCCTGGAAGCGACCAGGCAAATCCTGGCCTCCCGGCCCGGCCAGGACATGCGCATCATCATCCTCACCACGTTCGACCTCGACCAGTACGTGTACGCCGCCCTGGCCGCCGGGGCCAGCGGCTTCCTGCTCAAGGACGTGTCCCCCGAGCACCTGGTCGCCGCGGTCCAGCTGGTGCGGTCCGGCGACGCGCTACTCTCCCCCTCGATCACGCGGCGCCTGGTCGAGCGGTTCGCCGGGCACCAGCCCGCGGCCGCGCAGCCGTCCGCGGACCTGTCCGCCCTGACGCCCCGCGAGCTTGAGGTGCTCGGCCTGATCGCGCGCGGGATGAGCAACGCCGAGCTCGCCACGGAGCTGACACTAAGCGAGGCGACGGTGAAGACCCACGTGGCGCGGATCCTGGCCAAGCTCCACCTGCGCGACCGGGTCCAGGCGGTCGTCCTGGCCTACGAGATCGGGCTGGTCTCGCCCGGCGGCAGCAGCCGGTAGCCGACCGACGGGTCGGTCCTCGCAGGTGGCCACCGCTAGCGCCGGCTGGGCGCCTCTGCGTTCTCCGGGAGCATCTCCGCTTCGGGCATCTCGCCATCACCAACGGGGGCCGGGCGTGATGCGCTGTGAGACCGGTGCAGGGTGATGACGACCGAGGCGAGGACGACGGCAGCGCCGAGTCCTTCGCGCCAGGTGAACTGCTCGCCGAGGAACATGATCCCGGCCAGCACAGCGACGACGGGGTTGACGTAGGCGTAGGTGGAGACGGTGGTCACGGGAAGGTGGGACAGCGCGTAGCCGTAGGCGGTGAAGGCAAGGATCGAGCCGGGACCGATGAGGTAGGCCAGGGCGATCCAGGATGTGGCCGGAACCGAGGACCACTGGATGCGGGAGAACTCCCCGGAGCCGGCGCCCACCGCCAGCAGCACCACGCCGCCGGCGAGCATCTCGATGGCGGCGGCAAGCATCGCGTGGCTCGGCACGGCGAGCCGGTGGCTCAAGACCGACCCGAAGCCCCAGGCGGCCGCCGCGCCGAGCACGATGACCACGCCCGAGATGCGGCCCGACGCCGTGCCGTCGCCGACCAGGATGATCACCCCGCCGAGCCCCACGGCAAGGGCGAGGGCAGATCGGAAGGTGACGCGCTGATGCTGCACGGGCCAGGCGAAGACGATCATCCAGAGCGGCACCGTAGCCACCAGAACGGCGGCGAAGCCAGAGGGCAGCGTCGTCTCCCCGACGGTTACGCCGCCGTTGCCCGCGAAGAGCAGCAGGATGCCGATGACAGCGCCGGCGAACCACGCCCTGGCACCTGGCTTTGTTCTGTCCTGGGCCGGTCCGCGGCTCTTCGCCGTCGCCCGCAAGGCGACGGGGTAAAGCAGCGCGCCTGCTATGACGTACCTGGTGCCGGCAAACAACAGCGGCGGCAAGTGCCCGACCCCGACGCGGATGGCCAGGTAGGTCGATCCCCACACCAGGTAGACGACTCCCAGCGCGATCCAGCTCAGGGCTGGGCTACGGGTATCGACTGCGGTGCCGTTGCTGGTCATGTTCTCATCCTTCGGCACCCCGGCTGGCACCGCGAGTGGCAGAATCGACAACTTGAGGTAGATTACTGCCATGCACCGGATTGCCATCCCCGTCACGCCGGGCTTGCCGATGTTCGAGCTGGCCATCCCGTGCGAGGTCTTCGAACCAGGCAGGGAGGACTTCCCCGTGCCCTGGTGGTACGAGCTGCAGTTGTGCGCGGTCCAGGACGGTCCGGTCCGCACCGCCGAGGGACTGCTCTTCGACAGCCCGCTCGGGCTGGATGAGCTGAGCCGGGCGGAGACGATTATCATTCCTGGCTGCGCCGACAGGCAGGACGATGCGCCTGAGGCGCTGTTGCAGGCCCTGCGCACCGCCTATGACCGTGGTGCGCGGATTGCCTCCATCTGCACCGGCGCCTTCATCCTCGCCGCCGCCGGACTGCTCGACGGCCGCACCGTCACAACCCACTGGATGCACGCCGGCGAACTCACCCGGCGGTGGCCAGCCGTCCGGGTCGAGCCCAACGTGCTCTACACCGACGACGGCCAGATTCTTACCTCGGCCGGATCAGCAGCCGGGCTGGACCTGTGCCTGCACATCGTCTGTAATGACCACGGCACCAGGATCGCGAACACTCTCGCCCGGCGGCTCGTCATTCCGCCGCACCGGGAAGGCGGGCAGGCCCAGTACATCGAGCAGCCGCTGCCCGCCACCGGCTCCCAGAGCCTCGGCTCATCGCTGGACTGGGCCAGGGAGCATCTCGAGCTGCCGCTGACGGTCGAGGATCTCGCCCGCCAGGCCATGATGAGCCCTCGCACCTACGCCAGGCGGTTCCGCCAGACCACTGGCACCACGCCGCTGCAATGGCTGTGCGCCGAGCGAGTCCGCCGCGCGCAAGACCTGCTCGAGAACACCGACGACACCATCGAGCGCATCGCAACCCTGTGCGGCTTCGGATCCGCACACCAGATGCGCACGCACTTCAACCGGATCAACAACGTGACCCCGCACGCCTACCAGCGAACCTTCCGGTCCCGAGCCGCCGCCTGAGACTCCGGGGCATGCGGACGACTCAGCCGACTGGTGTGATGATGACCTGTGGCAGGACATAGCGACCCGGTTGGAGGTCTCGCTCAAGTGCCAGAGCCTGCGGAATGGCGCCGACGCCGGCATCATCAATCATCCATTCCCGCCCCGGCGCGTGGATTGATGCCGGTAGAGCAGCGGCAGCACGCGCAGATCTTTCGGCCGTCCGGCTGACTCCTTGGACCGGATCACGTCAGCGAGGTCTGCGACAATCACCTCAACCTCACCGACGCGAAGGCGGTGCGCGTTGACCACGAGCTGGGCATAGCCTCCTTCAAAGCCTGATGGATGGAAAGAGATGTCGAACTCGCCATCAGGACAGATCAGATTCCAGACTTCGGCCGCCGCCAGGGACGTGGCATCATGGCTGAAGGGCAGCCCGTCCGGCACCGCCTCGGTTCGGATCCGCGCATCGAGTTCCTTGAGTGCCGAAGAGAGCCGGGCCAGGTTCTCCTGGCTTGCCTCCGGCGTCAGATCGATGTCTCGTGTCGCCGGTATCGGCGCCTGCTGCGCAATGGCGGCAAACGCACCAATGATGACGTAGTGCACCTGGTGCCGATTCAGCACGGCGACTATGGCGGCAGCGTTGAGTTCGGGTTCACCGGCAGCCTCCCGGTCGCTCATGCCACATCCTCTGCGGGCGATGCCTGCCGCCATGCCTGAAGCTGCCGGTCGCGGCGCAGCCGCTCGGATTCGGAGCGGCCGGCTTCCAGCCCGGCGAGTATGTCGTCATGCGGATCGTAGGCGGCTAGGCGCAGGCGTAGATCGAAGCCGGCCGCGCGCAGCAGTCTCAGCAAAGTGCTGAGAGTCGGCTGCCGCTGGTCCCGTTCGTAGGCTGAGATCATCGTGACCGGTACCCCCGCTCGTTCGGCCAGTTCCCGCTGGCTCATGCCAGCCTTCATGCGGGCGAGTTGCAGGAGTGCCGAAGATGGCGATGGCAGCTCTTCAGGATCATGCGGTTGTGTCATAACACAATCGTATGATTCGACGGTACCGCCTATCCAGTTGCCGCAGGGTAACAGGAGCAAGCGTTACTGATGGTGGTACCGCGACCCGTTGTGCCGACATCACCATTGGTGCAAACAAGTCTGGGGCTTGTGGCTGGAACTACCGAACCCCGCGTCCTGGTCTGGCACTCCCACCGGATGCACCTACGCCACCGCTCCCCCATCCGGTGCCCGCGCTAGGGGCGATCTTCCGGTTCGGGGCGGGGAACTGCCACGATAGGGCCATGACTTCTTCGACGGCTGCCTTCCGGGAGGCCAGGGACCTGCTGCTGCGTCACCGGGCCGACTACGACGCCGCGCGGCACGAGTTCGCCTGGCCCGAGCTGGACGAATTCAACTGGGCGCTGGACTGGTTCGACATGATCGCGGCCGAGCACCCGGACCGCACCGGGCTGCGGATCCTGGCCGAGGACGAGGACACCAGCCTGAGCTACGGCGAGCTGGCCGCCAGGTCGGGGCAGCTGGCGAACTGGCTGCGCGGTCTCGGGGTGCGGCGCGGCGACCGGGTGCTGCTGATGCTCGGCAACGTGGCGCCACTGTGGGAGGTCATGCTGGCCACGATGAAGCTCGGCGCGGTGATGATCCCGTCCTCGACGCTGCTGCAGGCGGCCGACCTGGCCGACCGCATCCCGCGTGGCCAGGTCCGGCACGTCATCACCGACACCTCGCAGGTGCCCAAGTTCGAGGGGATACCCGGCGGCTGGACACCGATAGCGGTCGACGCGGGCGGGGTGGCGCCAGCCGGCTGGCATTCGTACGCCGACGCGTTCGCCGGGCCCGCCGAATTCACCCCGGACGGCGTCACCCGGGCCGGCGACCCGCTGCTGCTCTACTTCACCTCCGGCACCACGGCCCAGCCCAAGCTGGTCGCGCACACGCAGGCCAGTTACCCGGTGGGGCACCTTTCCACCATGTACTGGATCGGCATCCTGCCTGGCGACGTGCACCTCAACCTGTCCTCCCCCGGCTGGGCCAAGCACGCCTGGAGCAACGTGTTCGCGCCGTGGAACGCGAGCGCCACCATCCTGGTCCTGAACTACCAGCGGTTCTCGGCCTCGTCCCTGATCGCCGCGCTCGGCAGCTGCCGGGTGAGCACGTTCTGCGCGCCGCCCACGGTGTGGCGGATGCTCATCCAGTCCGACTTGGCCACGGCCGACACCTCCGCGCTTCGGGAGTGCGTGGCGGCGGGCGAGCCGCTCAACCCGGAGGTCATCGAGCAGGTCCGCAGGGCCTGGGGCATCACCGTCCGGGACGGCTTCGGCCAGACGGAGACCACCGCGCAGGTCGGGAACACCCCTAGTCAGCCGGTGCGCCTCGGCTCGATGGGCCGGCCGCTGCCGGGTTACGAGGTGCGCCTTGTGGACCCGCTGACCGGCAAGCCCGGCCGGGACGGAGAGATCTGCCTGGACCTGAGCCGGCGCCCGCTCGGCCTGATGACCGGCTACCTGGACGACCCGGCGCTGAACGCCAGCGCCATGCGGGACGGCTTCTACCACACCGGCGACGTGGCCACCTCCGACGAGGACGGCTACATCACCTACGTCGGCCGGACCGACGACGTGTTCAAGGCGGCCGACTACCGGATCTCCCCGTTCGAGCTGGAAAGCGTGCTGATCGAGCACGAGGCGGTGGCCGAAGCCGCGGTGGTCCCCTCCCCCGACCCGATCCGGCTTGCCGTGCCGAAGGCCTACATCCTGCTCACCGCGGCCGCCAAGCCGTCGCCAGAGACGGCCAGGTCGATCATGGCGTTCTGCAGGGAGCGGGTGGCGCCCTACAAGCGGATCCGCCGGATCGAGTTCGCCGACCTGCCCAAGACGATCTCCGGCAAGATCCGCCGGGTGGACCTGCGCGGCCAGGAAACCACCCGCCAGGACTCCCCCCGCGGCGTCACCGAGTTCTGGGAGGAGGACTTCACCTGGTAGACGGCGGACAGCTGCAGCCGGGTCAGCGTGAGCCGGGGCTCAGGCGGCGATTGCTTCCTGGTAGAGCTGGCGGACCGCCTGGCCCAGGTAGGAGCTGTAGGAGATGGCAGCGGTGTCGCCGCCTGCCTGGTATCCGCCGATTATCCCGACGATGGTGCCGGTCCGGGTCCGCGAGCTGAAGTGCGCGACCCACGGGCTGCCGCTGGTGCCGCCGGTGAACCCGCCGCAGTCGAACCGCAGCTGCGTGGCGCTCTGCCGGGTGGTCCAGTTGATGCAGGTGATCGGGGCGTCGGCGCTGGCCGGGTATCCGGTGACCCGGACCAGGTACCGGTACCCGGAGTCGATGCCGAGCCGGTTGGCGCCCAGGATGTCCTCGATGTTCTGCCCGTCGTGCGCCTGGAGCACGACGAAGCCCACGTCCAGGCTCGGGTCGGACCCGCTGATCCACTGCGGCGCGACCAGCAGCCGCCTGACGGTCCAGATGCCGTCCGGTGCCTGCCCGTCCCGGTAACCGGGGATGAACACGATGTCCTGCCGGTAGCCGCCGCCCCCCTTGCCCCCGTTGATGCAGTGCGCGGCCGTGATCAGCAGGTCCCGGCCCGGACTGGCCACCACGCTCGCGGTGCAGAAATGGTTCGCGCTGCCCTCGCGGACGAACAGCGCCCCGACGCGGAGCGAGAGCACGCTGGCTCGGGCGGACCCCGACTGCCCGCGCAAGCGCAGGCCGCTGCGCCCGGCCCCGCTGAGCGGGCTGGCGTCAAGCAGCCTGGTCCGGGTCCAGTAACCGGCTCCTTCGGCGGTGGCCCGGAGCGGTGGGCTGACACTGGGCGCCGAGGAGCACCCGCCCGTCGCGGCCACCGCCGTCGCGACCGCGACCGCCAGCAGCCAGGATGTCCTTCTTGTCCCCATGTCACCAGCCCAGGAAAGCCTGCCCTCGTGGCAACACTTATACAGTATGTGACGAGACATA
>Ga0209169_10002358_pt1 | contig 11372 bp, 7 predicted proteins | sample HubBroMetageWRM4_FD_188346 | JGI IMG/M metagenome (GOLD analysis project Ga0209169, IMG submission 188346) | Warmed soil microbial communities from the Hubbard Brook experimental Forest, New Hampshire - Hubbard Brook CCASE Soil Metagenome WRM 4... | ecosystem: Environmental > Terrestrial > Soil...
AGTTCTCAGTTCCTCAAGGCACCCGCGATGTCCGGGCCGACGTCAAGCTCAGCAACGACGCCGCCGACCCGGTGATCGAATACCTGGTCAGCCCGGACGGTGACGTGGCCGGCTACGGCGAGAACGGGGTCGGCCAGCCTGGCACCACCGGAGCGGTCAGCTCGCTCGGCGCGTCCGCGTACGCGGTGAACCCGGTGGCCGGCATGTGGACGCTGATCATCGAGTTCGCCGATCCGGTGGCCGGCAACGAGCTGTTCCAGCCTTATAGCGGGGACGTCGTGTTCAATGCCTCCAGCGCGTCCGCGCCGGCGCTGCCGGACAGTGCCGCCACCACCCTGAAGGCGGGCACGGCGGTCACCGTGCCGGTCACCATCACCAACGATGGCGCCAGCCCGCAGGAGCTGTTCCTCGACCCGCGGCTGGACACGAACGTCGTGATGACGCTGCCCACGATCCCGTCGAGTACGTCCACGGCGACCCTGCCGAACCTCGGGGAGTTCCCGGAATGGTTCGTCCCCAACGAGACGTCCAGCCTCACCGTGAGCCAGACCTCGACCGTCCCGGCCATGTTCGACATCGGCGCCGGCGCGGGGGACCCGGACCTCGCCAGCTCGGCGCCTGGCTCCGGGCCGCTATGCGCGTCCACCGCGTCGGTGACCTATGCCCCGCCAGGCGCAGCGGTGACCCCCGGTCAGTGGGTGGCCGGGCCGGCGGGCTGCGGTCCCTACGCCGGCCCGGGCGCGGCCGGCACCGCGACAGATGACATGTCGATCGTGGCCAAGGCGTTCGACCCGGCGGTCACCGCCCCGCTGGGTGATTACAACCTGACCGCGATCAACCCGAACGCGACGCCGACGATGAGGGTCCTGCAGCCCGGTCAAAGCATCGTGGTTCCGGTGACCATCACCCCGTCGGGCACGGCCGGCTCGGTGGTCAGCGGCACGCTGTATGTCGACGCCCTGGTCGGCGGGCTGCTGCCGGTCGGGGGGGCCTCCGGCGTCTTGCCCGCCGGGCAGATCTCCGGCGTCGAGATGGCCGCGCTGCCGTACGAGTACACCATCGGCTGACGCTAGCGGGGTATCACACGATGCGGCTGCGGGACTCGCCCCAGTACCTGTCCCGCAGGGCCTTTTTGTAGAGCTTGCCGGTCGGCAGCCTGGGGAGCTCGCCGGTGAAGTCGACCGACCGGGGGCATTTGATGTGGGCCAGGTGCTCACGGCAGAACGCGATCAGCTCGGCGGCGGTGTCCGGTCCCGGGTCGAAACCCGGCATGAGCTGGACGACGGCCTTGACTACCTCGCCGAGGTCTTCGTGCGGGACGCCGAAGACCGCGGCGTCGGCGACCTTGGGGTGGGTGATGAGGAGGTTCTCGCATTCCTGGGGGTAGATGTTGACGCCGCCGGAGATGACCATGAAGGTGGCGCGGTCGGTGAGGTACAGGTAGCCGTCGTCGTCGAGGTAGCCGATGTCGCCGACGGTGACCATCGACCCGTCAGGCGAGGTCGACTCGGCCGTCTTCTCGACGTCGTCGAAGTAGCGGAACGGCGACCCTGGCTTGAACCACAGCGTGCCGGGCGTGCCCGGGGCGACGGGCTGGAAGAACCCGTCCAGGATCTGCAGCTCGCCGAGCACCACCTTGCCGACGGTGCCTGGATGGGCGAGCCATTCGGCGCTGTCGCAGGCCGAGAAGCCGACGGCCTCGGTCGAGGCGTAGTACTCAAGCAGGACCGGCCCCCACCACTCGATCATCTGCCGCTTGACCGGCACCGGGCAGGGAGCGGCGGCGTGCACGGCGACCTCGAGCGAGGTCAGGTCATGCCCGCTGCGCACCCGTTCGGGCAGCTTCAGCATCCGGCTGAACATCGTCGGGACGAGCTGGCTGTGCGTCACCCGGTAGCGCTCGACCAGGCGCAGGTACTCCTCGGGATCGAATTTCTCCATGATGATCACGGTTCCGCCGTGCCGGATGGCCAGGCTGACCGCGGCCTGCGGCGCCGAGTGATACAGCGGCGCCGGCGACAGGTAGGTGAGCCCTTCCCGGTACTTCCACAGCCGGGACAGGAAGCCGAACAGGGGGAGCTGGTCACTGGGCGGGATGTCGTCCAGGGGCCGCAGGATGCCCTTGGGCCGGCCGGTCGTGCCCGAGGAGTAGAGCATCGCCGTCCCCAGGCATTCGTCGGCGATCGGCGTGCCGGGGAAGGCGCGGGTCGCTTCCTCGAAGTCGGCGAAGATGCCGTCGTCTCCGGTGCCGTCCACGATCAGCCCGGATGTCAGCCCAGGGCAGTCCCGCGCCGCCTCAAGCGCCACCTGGCGGCACGCCCGCGAGGTGATCAGGAGCTTGGCGGTGCTGTTGTTCAGGATGTAGGCCAGCTCAGGCGCGGTCAGGTAGGAGTTGACGCACGTGTAGTACAGGCCCGCCCGCTCCCCCGCGCCGCAGGCCTCCAGGTAGCGGTCGTTGTTCTCCATGAAGATGGCGTAGTGATCCAGGCGGCCAAGCCCCCGGGCGCGCAGCAGGTGAGCCAGCCTGTTGGTCCGGGCCTCGTACTCGGCGTACGAGACGCTCTCGCCGGTCGACGCCATGATGAACGCGGCCTGATCAGCGCGCTCACGAGCATGCGGGCCTGGGTACACCGGATTCCCCTTCGCGCCGGGAGTTCGCCACCAACCGTAAGCCCAGACGCCCCGCCCGTCGAGAACGACCTGGCTGACCAGGCTGCCTTCAGCTCGCTATCGCCACGCGCCGTTCCGTTATTTCTCAAGCCTGTCGGGGAACGCGGGCCCGTTCGCCGTGGGCGGCACCGTCGGAGAGGCGGGTACACCCGGCGCGTACCCGGCGGGCGTGCCGGGCCCGTATCCGGCGGGCGTGCCGGGCCCGGGCCAGACGGGCGTGCCGGGCCCGTATCCGGGGGGCGTGCCGGGCCCGTATCCGGCGGGCGTCCCGGGCCCGTATCCGGCGGGCGTGCCGGGCCCGGACCAGGCGGGCGTGCCGGGCGCGTACCCGGGCGTCGCGGGGCCGTAAGGTGCGGCGGGCACGGCGCCGACGGCGAAGAGGTGCCGGTTCTTGAGGACCTGGTCGCGGACGTGCAGGTCGAGGGCGACCAGTGCCACGCCGAGCACGCCGCCGAGCACCAGGTTGAGGATGCCGCTGACGATGTAGCCCGTCAGCGACTCGAAGCTCGCGGGGATGTAAGGGTCGCGGCGCTCGATCCGGGGTGCCAGCTTGCGCCGGTTGATTCCCACGTAGATGTTCCAGACCCCTGCGATGATCGTGATCAGGAGGAGCACCTGGAGGACGCCGATCGCGATCCACACCCAGCCGGAGGTCTGCTCGTAGCTGGCCAACCCGCGCGTCAGGGCGTCGTCCGCGCTCTCCCCAGGCCGCGGCGGCCACAGGCTCGTGATGAGGCCGCCGCTCTGCGGCTGGACCGGGCCCTGCCCCCAACCCTGGCCTCCGGGCGCCTGCATCGGCGGAGCTGCCGCGGGGCTGGTCTGCGCCGTCCAGTTGGTGCCGTCCCAGAAGCGCAGCTGGGCAGGCGACTGTGGGTCGGTATACCAGCCCGGAGGGGGGGTTGGTCCTACGCTTGCCATCGCTCTCCTTGACAGGCATTTAGGGAATCACTACCACCTGAAGTTCAGAAAATCATCATAACAGTAGCCGGGCCGCTGCCCGGCCGTCATCACTATGACCCCCTGGCTCGTAATGGAAAATGAAAATGAGCGCGGACGAGGCCCGCCGAACCTGACCTCGCTAAAGCACCACCAACCTTGTCACTTGGTTTGTCACTAAAGCCTAGTGACGTCGGCAAGTGCAAGCCGGGCTACGCAAAACCACGATCGAGATCCCGCGCGCCGCGCTCGAATCGCGCTACCAGGTCTGGGTCGACGAGTGGCTGTCCGGCGGGTGCCTCTTTCCTCTCACGGGCCCGTGTGGGTATATGTCATCCAGAACCATGGCATGGCCTGGTATTGGGACCGCATGGCCCGCATCGCATGGTGCAGGGAACGTGCCGCGAGGCGCTCATCGGGCGGCGTTGCCCAATCCCGGGTGAGGCGGGCATAGACATCTACGGCGAATTCTCTCGCGGCCGCGTCGTTTATGCTCCAGAGCGTACCGATGACGTGCTGGTAGCCGGCCAGGTGGAAGGCCCCGGTGATGTGGACGGCCTCGTCGGCGAGATTCTGCGGGGCGAACTGGGTGTCGCAGGCGGACAGGTAAGCGAGCCTCGCGGTCAGTTGCAGGGTGCTGATGTCCCTCACCGTCAGCGGGTTGTCGTGCCGATCCGGCATGACCAGTTCGCTGGCACCCGGGTCGATCATGTCGGCGTACCCGTGGCAGGCGAAGTGGACGATCGCATGCTGCGGCAGCGCTTCAAGCACCCGTCCGCGAGTCGGCCCGGGGAGCGGGCTCGCGCCTGGGATCATCACGGTTAGCTCGTCCGCTTCGGCGCCGACGCCCGGCTGCGGCACCATGCCGGGGGCTTCCGGGACGGCCACGATCAAGGTGGTGCTGGCCTCGGCCGGCCTGCGGTGCGTCCGGGCGTAGGCCAGGCTCCGGACGGTGGGGATATAGGAAGACACGACGCGGTCGAGCACGGTTCTGGGGGCTGGGTGGTCGGCCCGGATATCGGCGTGATGGCCGGCCGCGTGCGGCGGCAGGTAGCAGAGGATTCCGACCGGGCACCACCACAGCCGCGGCCAGCTCTCATCGGTAGCGGGGACGGCGGTGTGACCGAGTGCCGCCAGGATCGGCCCGGCAATGGCATCCCACAGCCAGGCGAGGACATCCTGGATCTCCTGCGCTCCCGTGCGCCGCTCTAGCAGGGACTCCCCCGTGGTCGCACGACGGCGCGCATCCCAGAGCTGGTTGGCACGCTCGTAGGCGTTAGCGTCGGTCAGGCCAGGCAGCGGGATCAGGCGGACCTGCGGCGACGCTGCGGTCAGGACGAGCGCGCCGCTGCAGGTCGGGCTGGTGAAGACGAACACCACCGGGCCTTCATCCGCGTGCCTGGCCAGCTCGGCGACGGCCGGCGGCTGCAGGAAGTCCGGGAATCCGCTGTTCCTGGTGCGGTCTATGAGTTCGACCCACTCCTGATGGGCCTGCCGGCGGATCTGGGTCAGGGCCTCGGCCGCCTGCCATGTCCCGGCCTGATACAGGTCGGCGGGGCTGTCGGCCGCGTTGCCTTCGCGCAGTGTCGGGGAACCTGCCCAGTCCAGGGCGTCCATGCGGCGCAGAAGTTCCTCGTACTCGGCGGCCAGTTCCGCTCCGGATTCCGTGTCCCGCAGCTTGGCGAGGTCGCTGCCGCGCGCCTGCAAGGTCTCGGCTACCAGCAGCCCGCGGGTCTGCTCCAGCAATTCCACTGCCCGGTCAGGGCGCCCGGCGCTGATCGCCGCCGCGGCCGCGTCGCCGGCCAGCCCGGCAAGCCGTCCAAGCTGGCGTTCGCGATCGCGGCGGGCGAGCGAGCGGGGGGTAACCTGCGGCAGCAAGGCAACCGCGGCCTCGGCGGCGGTCAGGGCATCGTCCCCCGCACCACGGCGGACGGCCAGCCTCGAGACCTGGCGGAGAGCGTAGATCCGGTCCAGGGCTCGCATGCCGGCGTTCCCCGCTGCCTCGGCGTAGTGGCGGGCCGCCTCGGTGAGCAGCCCGGGGTCGGGGACACCGCCGGTTCCGGCTGGCGCATCGTGCTGTACCTGAAGCGCATTGCCGAGGTTGACCAGGTAAGTCGCCCGCTGCGGATCATCCGGGCTGGTGGCGGCCGCGGCGTCGCGGAAGGCGGTGACGGCCTCGGCGAGCAGATCCTCGTTGCCGGTGCGTCCGGACAAAGCTTGCAGGGCGATGCCGAGATTGGACAGGTAGCCGGCCAGTTCGGGATGCCCGGGCGGTGCGGCCGCCACCGCGTCCCGGTGCGTCTGCGCCGCCTCGTGCAGCACCGCGACCCGGCCAGTGTGCTCGAACAGGGCGTCCAGGCTCAGCCCGAGATTGGACAGGCAGCCGGCCCGGTCCGGGTGCCCTGGTGGCGAGATCACCGCCGCGGTGCGGAGAGCCTGAATCGCCTCGGCGAGCAGGTCGGCACGCCCGGTGCGTTCGGCCAGCGATTGCAGGGCAGCGCCGAGGTTGGACAGGTAGCCGGCCAGTTCGGGATGCCCGGCCGGAGCGGCGGCGATCGCGGCCTGGCTGGCCTGGACCGACTCGGCCAGCAATCCGGTATCGCCGACCGTGTCGGCCATGGTGCGCAGCACAACCCCCAGGTTGGACAGGGCACCGGCCCGGCCGGGCGTAGCCTGGCCGGCGGCGACCGCCGCGCGCTGGGTGCTGACCGCCTCTGCCAGCAGGCCGGTATCGCCGGTGCGCTCGAACATCGCCTGCAGCGCGAGCCCGAGATTAGACAGGTGGCTGGCTTGTTCCTGATGGCCGTCGGGGACGAGGTCTACGGCAAGGCGATGGGCCTCGACGGCCTCGGCCATCAGGCGGGTGTCGCCGATCCGCTCACCCAGCCGCAGCGCGGCGGAAGCGAAGTTGGAAAGGTACGCTGGCCTGTTCACGTCGCCACCGGCGACGTCGGCGAGCGCACCGCGCAGGACGTCTACCGCCTCCTGGAGTTGCGCGGCGTCGCCCGTGGCCTCGGACAGCCTCGTCAAGCACGCGGCGAGGTTGGACAGGTATCCCGGCCGGTCCGGATGGCGTGCCTGGCACGCGTCCGCCGCGGCGCGCTGGACCTCGACCGCCTCGGCCAGCAGCCCCCGATCGGCTGTGCGCTCGGCCAGAGCCTGCAGGGCAACGCCCAGATTGGTCAGGTAGCGAGGGCGATCGGGGTCGTCCCGCGGGCTCGCGGCCAGCATCTGGCGGTGGAACTCGACCGCCCCGGCAAGATCCTCGCCGGTGACGTCGGCCTCGGCCAGCCGGGTGCGGGCGGCAGCGAGGTTGGACCGGATGGTCCGGCGCTCGGCCTCGTCCGCGGTCGCGTCGGCCGCGGCCTCGAGCAGTTCTACGGCTTCGTTGATCAGCGCCGGATCTCCGGTGAGCAGGTACTGATCGGCCAGAGCCGCCGCCAGGTTGGACAGGCACCCGGCGCGTTCATCGTCGGCCGCGGCGGCCACCGCCTCGCGGTGCAGGCTGACCGCCTCGGCGAGCAGGTCCGGGTCGCCGGCGCGGTTGAAGAGCATCCGCAGGCCGGCGCCCAGGCTCGACTTACGCCAGGCAAGCCGGGATTCCTCGCCGTCTTCGGCGTCCTCGCCTTCCTCGGCTGCCTCGGCTTGCTCGGCGGCGAGCGCGGCGCGGAACAGCGCGACGGCCTCGGTGAGTAGCGGCAGTTCGCCGTTGCGCTGATAGCGGCTGAGCAGGTTGCGGGCGCGGCTGTTCAGTTCGATCGGATCGGGAGGTTGCCGGCCGTCCCGGCCGCGGATCAGCTCATAGCGCTTGTGCAGTTGCGGGGGCACCGCGTCGGGGTCCTCGTCGTAAACGGGGGCCAGCAGCCTGACCGCGGCGATGTAGTCTTCCAGGTCCTCGCCATCGTCCAGGGAGATGTAGCGCAGCCAGTGAAACATCCCAAGCACCCACGCTGCCTTGACGTCGGGCTTGGCATCGATGACCGCGGCCAGTTGGCGGGCCTCGCGGACTGCCTCCTCGGTCAGCAGCCCGGCGGGGTCATTCGCCATGGCCGCATCCATCACCCGGCTCCGCACGGCCTCGTGCGCGGGGTGACGGCTACTCATTGTCGTCCATTGCGATGATCATTATCGGGCCATCGTTTCCGCGGGTAAATCCGCGTCGCTGCAGCAGATAGCGGAATTGTTAAACCTCGGCGCCTGGCATGTCCAGGACTGGGCCGCGGGGTTGCGTGTTTCGTGTTGGCGGAAACAGCTTTTACGCCCCCGGCTCGCGGTGCAGGGTGGGCCTTGCACAAGCCAGAGAATGGGAGCCGACATTGCCTCCGTTGGTGCGGGAACAGACCGCGATATCTGACCAGGCCGCCGCGGCTGAGCATAATGAGCTGCGGATTTCCGAGCAACGGGACGCACGGCGGCAGAAGCGGGAGTGGCTGCTCGACGCCGGGCAACAGGCGTATCCGGTGTGTGTGGCAAGGGATCGGACACTCGCCGAGATACGCGCCGCACACGGAGAGCTGCCGGCCGGCTCGGCATCGGGCGAGATGGTGGCCACGGCCGGACGGGTGATGTCGCAACGTGACATCGGCGGGATCCTGTTCGCCACGCTGCGCGCGGGAGACGGCGCCGAGCTGCAGGTCATGCTGACCTCGGCGCGCTCAGGAGGGGATCTGATGGCGGGCTGGCGGCAGGTTATCGACATCGGCGACATCGTCGCGGTACATGGTGAGGTCGTCACCACCAGCCGCGGCGAGCTGACGGTGGTGGCCGACAAGTGGGAGATGGCCGCCAAGGCACTGCGGCCGTTGCCCACTCCGCGCAGCCCGTTGTCGGACGAGTTCCGGGTGCGGCGGCGCTACGTGGACCTGATCGTCCGGCCGGAGGCGGGCGCGATGGTCAGGACCAGGTCCGCGGTGCTGCGCAGCCTGCGGGAGTCGTTCTACGGTCCATGTTCGGCGCGCGGTTCGACGGCACCGACCGGTTCGTGATCCGCAGCTTCGTCGTCCGCGACCTCAACGTGTCCCGGCACGCGCGGGCCGGCGACACGCGAGTCATCCTCGCCGCGTTCAGCTAGCCGGAAGGTCGGGCGCGGCCGGCCTTACCGCCGTCTCCAGTTCTTATCCTTATGAGGGCAGTGGTCCATCATCGCCTTGGCCCTTGGAGACGGCAGTGCCCGGTACCCGTGCGCAACCCACGCCTGTCCCACTGGCCGAGGTGGGCCTGGTGCTGGCCGATGACGGCAGCAGGTGGCTGGATTCGGCGCCTGCCGAGATTGCCGTCGGCGCCATCCGCATGCAGGGCTGGCAGGTCCAGCCGGTCCGGCCCCGCCCTGATGGCTTCGACGGACAGGACTGCTACCTGATCAGGGTCAACTATGACCTTGTGCTGCAGGAGGGAGTGCCGGCGCCGCCGTGGTTCGAGATCGGCATCGCGTGGTCCTGTCCTGGCACGGACGGTCCCGTTGCCGTGATCGACGCGGTACCGCGTGACGTACTCGAGGCGCAGGGGCCGATGTCGTACACGGTCAGCGAGTACCTGAGCCTGGTTCCTGCGGGCGGTGCCGACGGGATCGTCTTGCCGGCTGTGACGCCGTTCATCGACGCGTTCGGCATCGGCGGCGGCGAGATCCGGTGGCGGCACGCGTCGGGCGTGCGGCCAGGGTCGCATTCGGCATTGCTGGTCCTCGTCGTGCCCGATGGGTGCCGCGAGGTGACCGTCGACGTGTCGGCCCGGTTCGACCTGAGCCCAGATGACTCGCTGGGCTGTCGGCCGTCGAACCGGCCGGGCCGGTTCCGCCTGGGGCTGACCGGGCCGCGTGCAACGCAGCCGGTGGCCGCTCTCGCGGTGGCTGGCGGCACTCCGCGCCATGCCGTACCGCGTGTGCCGCGAGTGTTCGTCTCCTACAGCCACGACGACGCCAAGCACATCGAGGCGGTCCGCGTTTTCAGCGGATTCCTGGCGGTCGATTGCGGCCTGGACGTTCATCTGGACCGGTGGGATCTCGACCAGCCCAGGGATTGGTATCTGTGGGCGATCGACCAGATCACGAAGGCTGACTTCGTGGTGGTGATCGCCTCGCCGATGTGCAAGCTGGCAGGCGACGGTCAGATGCCCAATGACCGCCACCGCGGAATGCAAACCGAGCTGTCGCTGCTCAGGGAACTCCTGTACAGCGATCGCGCGACGTGGCGAAGAAAGCTGCTGCCCGTCGTGCTTCCCGGTCGCTCGGCTGCCGAGATACCGCTCTTCTTGCAGCCGCAGACCGCGGACCATTACCAGGTTACGGATATGACCGAGGCCGGCGCCGAGGACCTGCTTCGTGTCATTACCGGTCGCCCGGCGTATATCCGCCCCCAGCCGCGTCACGGGATCCGGCGATCCATCCGGGCCGCAGGTTCACCGGGCCGGCCGCCCGCAACAGACGGCTCGAACCGTTAGGCGCGCAAGCACCACTGCTCGTTCGGCCAAAATTTGGTATGGGTTTTCGGTATCCACACCGCGCGGCGTTCGCGCGGGCTCTGGGGCGGCGTCGCGACGGACCTTAGGATCGCCCTATGTCGGAGAGTGACCCGAATACGCCAGGCGCCGGGCCCGGGGCGCCGCTTCCGACCGCCGAGCGCCCACCCGGCCTGGACACCCTGGTGCGCGGACTCGGACGCGCGGTGCGCGACGGCCTCCCGGCGACTGAGGAGACGGCCGACCCGACGCTGCTGAGCCTGCGCGGTGTCTGGGCCAGGTCGATCGACCCGGATGACATCCTCAGCCGGGTCAAGGCGCTCAATGCCCTGCTCAGGGAACTCATCCCGCGCATTCCGCCGTACCGGGGGAAGGACTGGGCCCTCGCCGCGAGCATCCTGTTCAAGATCGCCCCGGCAACCGGCCAGCTCAACTTGTCGCAGCGCCAGCTCCGGGCGGCCCAGTCGGCCCCGTACAACGCCGACCACTTCCGCCAGGAGGTGATGCCGAAGATCCTGCGCCAGATCGCGCGGCAGCTGCACGAGGACAGCCAGAACTACATCCAGCCCGGCCCGGGGATGCCGCGGCAGGAGATCTCCGGAACCAGTCCCTCCATTACCGAGGAGCATCTGTCCTCACGTGACCGCGCCGTCTACGAGGAGCGCGTCTCGCGCCTGTGGGCCTACGTGTACGGCCTGCGGGCAGAACTGATCGCCATCGAGCGGCTGAAGGCGTGGCCCGACGAGGAGCACGCCGCGCTGAAGCTGGAAGAGGCGCGCGATTCGGCGCTGTGGGAGATCGGCCGCCTTATGCACTGGAGCAGCGCGTACCTGCGCGACTACGGCGCCGCCATCCTCCAGGGGGACGCCGAGTTCCGCGCCGAGGCCCTGCTCGGGCTGGCGGGCTGGCGCGGGGAACTGTCGCCCATCGTCGCCGACAAGATGCGGCTGATCGCGGCCCAGCACGCGACGCGCGAGGGGTTCCTCCTGGCCTGCCGCGAGGCCGGGCTCACCATGGGCGGCAGCCTCGGCTGAGCGAAACCCTCAGTTTGCCCCCGCCTGTGCCCCCTTACGATCCCCGCAGGTGGGCGCGATGGTTGCGTTCAGAAGCCGGGCAACCTGCCCGGCCATTGCCGGAGGGACCAGCCGCCATGGCCTGGCCGCAGGTGTTCGTCTCATATGCCCACGACTCGCAGCCGCACAAGCGGAGCGTTCTCCGCTTGTGCGAACTGCTGGCCAAGTCGGGCATCGACATACGAGTGGACTGCTGGGCGGCTGGGGAGCGGCGAGACTGGCAAGTGTGGGCGACCACCC
>Ga0209169_10002360_pt1 | contig 11370 bp, 6 predicted proteins | sample HubBroMetageWRM4_FD_188346 | JGI IMG/M metagenome (GOLD analysis project Ga0209169, IMG submission 188346) | Warmed soil microbial communities from the Hubbard Brook experimental Forest, New Hampshire - Hubbard Brook CCASE Soil Metagenome WRM 4... | ecosystem: Environmental > Terrestrial > Soil...
CCGGCCACGCTCCTCGAAGTCCAGCTCCATACCGGCCGCACCCACCAGATCCGCGTCCATTTCTCTGCGCTCCACCATCCCGTCGTTGGCGACACCCTATACGGTGCCTCAAAACGTCTCACCGTCGGCAAGCTCGAACTCCCGCCCCTCGACGCCGACCGCAATTTCCTCCACGCCGCCAAGCTTGGTTTTGCCCAGCCGACGACCGGCGCCTGGATCGACCTGCGAGCTCCCCTCCCCGCGCCGCTCCACAAATTCCTCCACCAACTCGCCACCGCCGCCAACGATTCGCCACAACGAATTGACGCTGCGCTCACGACCTACCTATAATCGACCAACATGCGCCGCGCACTGACCTCAGGCTTCCTCGCTTTGCTCTTCACTTTCGGCGCCGTCACCACCGACCGCGCTCAACAGCAGCCCGCGCCTCCGCCGCCGCCACCCGATCAAGCTCCCACCAACGAGACCAACCAGACGCGCATCATCCAGACCGTCAACCTCGTCGACGTGCTTTTCACCGTCCTCAATCGCCGCAACAAGCTCGTCCCCGACCTCGAGCAAAACGACTTCAAAATTTCCGACGACAAGATTCCGCAGGCCATCCGCTATTTCAGCAAACAGACCGATCTGCCGCTCCGCATCGGCCTCTTGCTCGACACTTCCAACAGCATCCGCGATCGCCTCAAATTCGAACAGGACGCCGCCACCTCGTTCCTCTTCTCCGTCCTGCGCCGCAATAAAGATCAATCTTTCGTCATGACCTTCGACGACGAGCCCACCGTCCTCCAGGGATTCACCGACGACGCCGGCCGTCTCCGCGATGAAATCGTCAAGACGCGCGCCGGCGGCGGCACCGCGGTCTACGACGCGATTTTCTATGCGTGTGAAAAAGAGCTCAGCCATCCGCCACGCCCGGCTGGCGACCAGCCTGACGTCGTCCGCCGCGTCATGATCGTCATCAGCGATGGCGACGACAATCTCTCCACGCACACCCGCGCCGAAGCCATCGAAATGGCGCAGCGCTACAGCGTCGTCATTTACACGATCAGCACCAGCACCCAGTGGATTCAGCTGTCGCAGACCAATCCCGACAAGCTCGCCGATCGCAAGACGCACCTCACCGAAGGCGACAAGATTCTCGCCGACCTCGCCGAGGAAACCGGCGGCCGCGCCTTCTTTCCGTATCATGTTGACGATTTAGACCAGTCGTTCCAGGACATCGGCGACGAGCTTCGCAATCAATATTCGATCGCGTACATTCCCACCAACTCCACGCTCGACGGCAAATATCACCGCATCCGCATCGACACGCCCGACCACAAGGGCTATCAGGTCCGCGCCCGCCGCGGCTACTACGCCCGAGCCAACGCCACCCCCGGCCACAATCCCAGCAACGACACCCCCGCCCCTACCGGCGCCTCCACCCCCTCCGGCACCAAATAATCCGCGCTCCGCTCAATGCTGTTTGCCACACGATCGTAGGGGCACGGCACGCCGTGCCCTTCCTTTGCGCCTCGGCCGCAAAGCGCGCTCGCCCCACAGTCGCCCAACTACTGAATCTGTCATCCTGAGGGCGCCGACAGGCGGCCGAAGGGTCTCAACGTAAACACGACCACCCTCCAGGCGACGAAGCGCACGACACATCAGGCAAAATGTATTGAGCGACCTGCAGGTGTGATCTTTACTTCGTTACTTCATTGCGTCTTTACTTCGCCTTTCGCCCGAGTCCTACTTCGCCTTCCCCTCATCCCTCAGCAGCACCGCATCCGACTCCGTATGCGCCCTCTGAATTGCAATCTGCGACCCATCCGCAGAAAACTCAAACCGCGCAATCCTCTCCGAACTGAAATGCGTCAGCTGCCTGAAAGCGCTCCCGCCGCTCAGCGGCTGCTCCCACAAGTTATCCGTGCCATTCTCCCGAACCGTATAGACGATCGACTTCCCATCCGGCGAAAACGAAATCGGATCCGACGCCCGCATGTCGATGTCGTGATACGTCATTTTCTTTGAGTCGATATCGAAAATATTCAGCACCAGCTTGTGATCCAGCTCCCGCACATCCAGTTGCGCAAAGAATCTCCCGTCGCGAGATAAGTCATATCCCGCCGATGGCTCGCTCTTCACCGTCTCCGGCGTCCCTCCATCGATCGACACTCTCCTCAGCGCCAGATTATCCGGAATCGAAATGTAATACACCCATTTCCCGTCCGGCGAGCAAGTCGGATATTGGTCGTTCCTTCCACTCGTCAGTTGCACTGGATTCGTGCCTGACGCATCCGTCCTCCACAAATTCAGCGACGCAGTTCCCGCCGCCGCAAATTTTCGATACACCATATATTTCGGCCCGCACGGCGCACTTTGGTTCGGAGCCCCCTGCTTGTCCGACAACAGCACGCTTTCGGCGCCCGTCCCGGGCTCCACCAGCTTCACATCGCCGCCTTGCGGAATAATCAATTTCCCATTCGGCATCCAGTTCCACTGCCAGATAGGGAGCTGAGACATCAACGGCACTTGCTTCACATCGTCGGGCTTCGTCGCCGGCGCCACGCCGAGCGTAAAAACAAATTTGCTCTCCGTCGCCGCGATCATTTTTCCATCCGTCGAAACGCTCGGATGCAGATACGTATTCGTATCGGTGGTCAGCATCCGGTAATCGCCCTTCGGAAAGCTCAGAAATCCCAGTTGCACTTGCAGCAACCCCATCTCGCGCGACGCGGCACCGACCACGAACCCATTTCCACCCGGCAGCCAGGCCGGTTCGTAGTAGATCCGATCAGCAGTCAGAGCAACATCTTCCCGCTTGCCTGTCGCAACATCGAACATCGCCAGGCCGCCAATCGAATCCGGCGTCGGCAGCGAGACCGGAACAACGATGGCTTTCCCGGCCGGAAGCCACACGGGCGAAGCGCTGTCGGTGAGCAACGTCTGATTCGTGAAGATTGCGTGATCCGGTGTCCCATCCACATTCGCCATCAGCAAATCGAAATTGGGCGTGTCGTGGTGCTCGCGTAAATACACAAACTTCTTCGCGTCCGGCGAAAACGAGATCGGGCTGTCCACATCCTTGATCAATTCCTTGGGCGTGCCGCCAAGCACGGGCGCGGAATACAAAATCGAAATCGTGTGTTCCGCTTCGTCTCGCCGGACAAAATAGATGTAACTCGCATCGGGCGAAAACCTGAGTGAGGAATATCGCGTCGCCGCCGGCGTAACCACCTGCGTGTTGCTGCCGGTCTGGATGTGTCGCAACCACAGCGACTGCAATCCATTCTCGTCATGTACATCCAGCAAATATTTCCCGTCGGGAGAAATCGCCGCCAGCGCTACGTGCCCATTGTTCGTCAGGTTCTCGATCGAAAAATGATCGAACGGGATGTGCTCCGTATTGACCACCAGCGAATACACGCCAAATCCGGCCGCGGCGATCAAAATCAGCGCGATCAGAATTCCGACGCCCGTCCCCAGCTTGTTGCTCTTCGCCGCCTGCACCAGCGCTGAACTTCCGGCCCGCGCAGGAGCAGCCGGTATCGGCGCCGATGGTGTCGGTGTCGCCACGGCAACGCCCCCGCCGGACTCAGCCGCCGCAGCCATCGCTGCCGACCCGCTTCCGCCGCTCGTCGCGCTTCTCTGCGCTGAACCCGTGCCGCCGCTCGCCGCAGCAGGCGTCCTCCCCGAATCGCTCTCGCGTTGCAGCCGCTTCAAATCCGACCGCATCTCCGCCGCGACCTGGTAGCGGTAATCCTTGTCTTTCTCCAGCGCCTTGTTCAAAATCCGCTCGAACTCCGGCTGTACCGACGGATTCAGCGTCACCGGCGCTACCGGCGGATGGTGCAAGATTTTGTCGAACACGATCGCGCTGGTCGTCCCGGGAAATGCTTGCTTCCCCGTCACCATCTGGTAGAGCACTGTGCCCAAAGAAAACAGATCGCTCCGCCCGTCCAGTTCTTCTCCGCGTGCTTGCTCGGGCGACATGTACGAAATTGTTCCCACCGCCATGCCCGGGCTCGTCAGCTGATTGGTCAGATCGCCGATCGTTTCGCCGCCGGTGTCGTCCACATCCTTCAACAGCTTCGCCAGACCGAAATCCAGCAGCTTCACCGTCCCGCGCTCGGTGATGAAAATATTCGCCGGCTTGATGTCCCGGTGGACGATCCCTTTTTTGTGCGCCGCATCCAGTGCATCCGCCAGCTGAACGCCAAACTCCATCGTTCGATTCACCGGCAGGGAACCCACCGCGAGAGACCTGTCGAGTCCTTCGCCTTCCAGCAACTCCATCGCGATGAAGGTTTGCCCTTCGTATTCTTCGATCGCGTAGATCGTGCAGATTCCCGGATGATTCAGCGCCGACGCGGCACGCGCCTCGCGCAAAAACCGCGCCAGCGCCGACGAATCCCGATCCGCCTCGATCGGCAAAAACTTCAGCGCCACCAGCCGCCCCAGCTTCGTATCCTCGGCCTGATACACCACGCCCATCCCGCCGCCGCCCAGCTTGCGGACGATCCGGTAATGCGCGATGTTCTGCCCTTCGTTAATCTGCATGCACAAAATTCCCGCAACGAATCACGAATTGCTCCTGCGTAATTACCGCGTCATTCGGATGGGTATTCCCCAATCCTAGTCGCGCCTACTCCTACGGTCAATCGCATCGAATCCCAGAATTCACCCACAAACATGTAGGGGCGCAGCACGCTGCGCCCCATGTCCGCACAATGCCATCCGTTGTCGTGTTTCGTCTTTGGCAGCGCCGGTTTACCCTGAGCCTCGAAGCGCATCGTGCCGGCGTTTTTCTGGCTAAAGCGCACCGCCTCAATATGCCGCCTTCACTTCGCCACCAACACAAAATCACATCCACCCAGCTCGTCGGCCGTCAAATTCACCGTCCGCACACTTCGATCGTCAAAGCTGCCGTCCGCGTGAAATCCACTTGCTCTCTGTCCCTCCGGTACATGCAGCCGAACCGTGATGAAAGATAATTCTTCGCTGAGGCGCTCCGCTCCCATGTACGGGCGCAGCACCGCTGCGTCCCAAGCCCGCACGATTTCAACCCCAGCCACCACTTGATTTTTCCTCGTCCCCGAGCTCCTATCTCCTACCCCATTTCTTTCGCACCGTGCCCTGACACCTCTCTGAAGACGCCCTCCGCCTTGCCCCAAGTCCGTCTGCCCAACCTCTGTCGGCCCGTCAAATCGGTCTTGACATGTCCGTAAGTTTATGATACTATTGTGTTTAGTGTTCGAATGGATGGATAGCTGTCATGCTTCGAATCAGACTCGCCCGTAAACCTCGCAGTTTCATGCACATCCACACTCTTGTGTTTGAGCCAAATCGTAACATTCGTAAAATCAGCAGCTTACACACTCTTTGGAAAAACATGGGGGGTATACCCCCTGAAAGCGAAACTCAGGCGAAACCCTGCTCGGAATGCCTCGAAGGCAGGCCGGGATGACCGACCAAATGCGTTGGCTCGAATGGTCCCGGCGCCTCCAGTCCCTCGCCCAAAACGGCCTCACCTACTGCAAGGATCCCTATGACGAGCAGCGCTACAACGAGCTCCGCAGCATCGCCGCCGAAATCATGGCCGCTGGAGCCGGCCTTCCCGAATCGGGATCTGTTCTCGAGCGCTTCAAATTCGAGGAAGGCTACGCGACGCCGAAAATCGACATCCGCGCGGCCATTTTCAAAGACGAAAAAATCCTGCTCGTCAAAGAGCGCTCCGACGGATTGTGGACGCTTCCCGGCGGATGGGCCGACGTGGGCGAATCGCCAAGCCTCGCCGCCGTTCGCGAAGTGAAGGAAGAATCCGGTTTCGACGTCGCCGTGAAAAAGCTGGCGGCGGTCTACGATCGCGACAAACACAACCATCCGCAGATTCAACATCACGTCTACAAAATTTTCTTCCTCTGCGAACTTCGCGGAGGTGCCGCCGCCGAAAGCGTCGAAACCAGCGGCGTCGATTTTTTCGCGGAAGGGAATTTGCCGCCGCTCTCCTTGACTCGCGTCACCGAACCGCAGATAAATCACATGTTCGAGCACCATTGCCATCCCGCTTTGCCCACTTCGTTCGACTGAGCGAATGTCTCTGAGGAGGATCGAGTGAAATCTTGCAACGGAATATGGATCGGAGTCGCAGCCCTCGGCATCGCCCTCGCTGGCTGCCAGCAGACTCCGCTGCCCGCTGCGCAGGCACCTGTGGCGCAGGCAGACGCCGCGACAGTCGACGCTGATGGAACTCTGCACGTCGCACGCGTCGTTCCGATGCCGTCAACGGTTTCGCCGGAAGCGCAAAAATATCTCGATGGCCTGAATCATCGCAACAACACCGGCCCCGAATCTCTCGAAGTTCGCCGCAAGCGCACCGACGAATGGCGCGCAAAACAATCGGCCGAAGCGAAGCGCCTCTTTCCCGTGAAAGTCGAAGAGACAACGACCGCCGGCGTCCGCACCGACATCATCACTCCGCTCGATACTCCCGCGGCGAATCGCGATCGCGTGCTCATCAATCTTCACGGTGGCGGATTCAATTCCGATTCCGGCTCGCTGATCGAAGGCGTACCTATCGCGAATCTCGCCAAAATCAAAGTCTTCTCCGTCTACTACCGCCTCGCGCCAGAAAATCCGTTCCCCGCCGCCGTCGACGATGTCGTCGCCGTCTACAAAGAGCTGCTGAAAACCTACAAGCCGAAAAAGATCGGAATCTTCGGAACTTCAGCCGGAGCCACGCTCACTGCCGAAGTCGCGTCGAAGTTGAAGCAAGCGAAATTGCCAATGCCGGGCGCGCTCGGAATGTTTTCGGTGCATCCGGACTATTCACGTCCGACCGACTCCCAGCAGCTTTTCACGCTTGGAGGATTTGCCGGCGCTCTCTCGCCGCGCGATCCAAACAAACCGCCCGACGATCCCTACGCCACATCGACCGATCGCAAAGATCCGGTGCTCTCGCCAATTTTCGCGGACCTGAAAGGTTGGCCGCCGAGTCTGCTGGTGACGAGCACGCGCGACATCTTGCTCAGCGACACCTCGATGTTTCATCTGGCGCTGACCAACGCTGGAGTCGATTCGCAGCTGCTCGTATACGAGGCACTGCCGCACGCCTTCTGGTATCACTACGAGTTGCCCGAAACCGCCGACACGCTAAATCACATGTCCAGATTTTTCGTCGACAAACTCGGAAAGTAGAAGTCGAGCGGAATCAGGAAGAGAGAACTGCAAAGCGAAATAGAAAAGCGAAAAATTAAGGAAGGGGGAAGAAAAAGCTCGCGAATCCCGCTGAAGTTTACGCGAAGGCCGCGTTGAGGTTTTCGATGGCTTCGTCGATTTCGGCTGTATTTTTGTAGCCCACTGTGACGGTATCGACGCCGGCGTTTCGGAACGCAAATTTCATCGCCGCCTGCCGATCTTCGCGATTGAAAGTGCCTTCGCCGATCAGCTTCATGCTGACCACGCCCACGTTGTTTTTCTTCACTTCCTTTACGTGGCTGACAACTTCGGGAACGTTGCCGAGCCCCGTCGTGGCGAAATCCTCGGCGTCCATGCTCGCGCCTTTGTGGTTCATGCGAATCATCGCCACATCGAGCCACTGGAATTTCGGCGCCTGACGCAACGCCGGCAATCCGTGCATCGACGCGCCGTGACTCACGATCGCCTGCCGATGCTGCGCTTCCATGATGCCGTCCTGCCAGCGCACCGTGTCCGCAGGCCACGTGCCGGTATGCTGCCAGTGCAGCAGCATGATGTCGAAATATTCCGTATTCGCCAGCTTGCGCAGTTCGTCGAATTTTTCCTGCGGATCGACACCGGGCTTCGTCGTGACCTTCGACATCAGCCGGTAGCTGTCGCGCGGAATTCCTTTCAGCGCTATGCCGAGCATTTCATGCATGTTGCCGTACGATTCCGCGGTCTCATAAAAGCGAATCCCGCGATCGTAGGCATAACGAACCAGCTTCGTGAATTCCTCCTGGCCAAGTTCGCGCTGCACGCGGCCGCTGAAGCTGCCGGTTCCGAAAGCGAGGCGGGTAACCTTCACGTTGGATTTTCCGAGCGTGACCCATTCCGTCGCGGCGTCCTTTGACACGGCCCCGAACGATGCTTTGACGGGCAGCGCGGAGCCTAACGCCACGGCGCCGGCGGCCAGCGAAGTTGTCTTGAGAAAGTGACGGCGGGATTGGGAGGACCGGAATTGGCAAGACATAGGTCACCTCATTCGGGCGAATGGCACTGTAGCTCGACTCGGCCAGGACGGCGTCGCCGCGACCGGACGGGGAGCAGGCGGCAACGAAGCCATCGTATTACGAAGATGCGTCGGAGTACACCGCGGTTTTTCCGGCGCCGCCGAGTTGCAGTCGAGAGAATCGGACTGCGAACGAGTTTGAAAGAGTTGGGAGTTGACGGTTGCCGCACCAGGCGAATCTGAGGCGGTTCGGATAGACTGAGGCGCGTTTTACGCCGGGCGGGGCAAGCCCGCCCCTACAAGTGCAAGAGGAGTCCGATGAAAAGTTCGCGGCGAGATTTTCTAGCGGCGAGTGGCGGTGCGTTGATTGGCGGCGCTGCTGTGGCGAATGCGGAGTCGAACAGCAGGGAAGCGCGGAGTTCGGCGAGCGACGGGCGCAAAATCAGAGTCGTTGTTTGCGGCGGGCATCCGGGCGATCCGGAGTACGGATGCGGCGGGACGATCGCGCGGCTCGCGCAGATGGGGCATGACGTCGTGCTGTTCTATTTGAACGACGGCGGGTGGCCGCCGACTTCTTCGGAGACACGCATCGCGGAAGCGAAGAAAGCGTGCGAACTGCTGAGCGTGCGTCCGCTGTATGCAGGACACAAAAATAGCGCCGCCATCGTCGACAACGCGCACTACGAGGATTTCGCCAAGAAACTGGAACTCGAAAAACCGGACGCGGTGATCACGCAGTGGCCGATCGACAATCACGCCGATCATCGGGCGATCACAATGCTGGCGTACAACGCGTGGCACGCATCGAAGAATAAATTCGCGCTGTACTACTACGAAGTTTCCGACGGCGAAGATACACTCCAATTTTCGCCAAATCGCTACGTCGACATCACGGAAACAGAGCCGCTGAAAAAAGCGGCGTGCTACGCGCACGCCAGCCAGACACCCGATCGCTATTACGCGCTACAAGATGATGTCGCGCGTTTTCGCGGCGTCGAAGCCGGAGTTATTCGCGCCGAAGCCTTCATATTTCAGATTCGCAGCCCGTTTGATATTTTCCCGCTGGCGGAGCGCTACGTGATGAAGTGACTGATGACTTGTGACTAGTGACTGGTTGGAAGCAACCGGCAAACGTTACGAGACAGTTCTGGCATCGAAATCGGCAGAAGAAAGCGGAGAGCGCCGGGCTCGCCGGGATTAGGCTAAACTCGTGAACCTCGACAGCAAAATACGCAGCGAGTGGCGCGGTTCGGTACTTGCCGACAGCTTGATCCGTGATTTTCGCTACGCTCTGCGGAGTTTGCGGAAAGACTATCGCTTCTCGCTCGTTGCGATTCTTGCGTTGGCGCTCGGCATCGGCGCATCCACAGTTGTTTTTAGTGTTGTGTACAACGCGATCTTCGAGACCGTCCCCTACAAGAATTTCAGCCGCCTAGTCGTGTTTAAGATCGACAACCTCGCCAACGCCGGCGGATCGAAAGGCCGCACGTATTTCTTTTCGAATGAAGTTCGCGCCATTCGCGAACAGAACCACGTCTTCGAGGAAATGATTGCGTACGAGAATCGGCGCGATTTCTACAAAGAGGGCAAGTCGGGGCACTTTCTGCCGTTTGGCGCGGCCGTTACCGGGAACACATTCGATTTCCTTGGAGCTACTCCACTCTTTGGGCGAGGGATTTCGCAAGGAGACACCAAACCCAGTGCGCCGCCGGTATTTGTCCTCAGCTATCAACTCTGGCGGGACGACTTTGGCGGCGACCCGCAAATCCTGGGTAAGACTTTCATCCTCGGTGAAAGACCGACGATCTTGGTTGGCGTCATGCCGCCGCGCTTCGAGGCATTCAACGCGAACTACTGGATGCCAGCGAAGACCGACAAGACGCAACCTTCGCTCGAGGGCGGAGCGCGTCTCATGGGGCGGCTGAAGCCTGGCGTTGCCTTAAGTGCTGTGGCGCAGGATCTCGACCAGATCGCGCATGAAATACAACGAACCGGTCCAAAAGATGAGTTTCCTGAAAAGTTCGCTGTTGTGCCGCAAACTCTGCTGGACACTTTGCTCGGGAATTTTAAACAGACGCTGTACGCGCTGCTTGCGGCCGTTCTTTTGTTGCTTCTGATTGCGTGCAGCAACGTAGCCAATCTACTTCTGGCGCGCGCTACGTCGCGCCAACGGGAGATGGCGATGCGTGCAGCCATGGGCGCGTCGCGATCTCAACTCGTTCGCCAACTGTTTATCGAGAGCGTGATCCTTACGACGATTGCCTCGGCAGCGGGTTGCGCGATCGCGTTCGCCAGCCTGAAAGTCGTCGTTGCGCTCATTCCCGCTGGTACGCTGCCTGCGGAGACGGCGATCCGTTTGAACGTTCCGGTCTTGCTGCTGACGCTCGGTGCGGCAGTCATCACCATTCTGCTGACTGGACTCGCACCTGCGCTGCATGTGATACGCGGAGACCTGCAATCGCGTCTTGCGGGTAGCAACACAGGGACAGGAGGGAGTGGCCGGCACGGGAGACTCCGTGGCGCGCTAGTGATCGGTCAGGTGGCACTTTCTGTCGTGTTGCTGATTAGCGCCGGCCTGTTGATGCGCAGCTTTTTTGTTATGACCCGTGTCGATCTAGGATTCAATCCCACCAATCTCTTTTACTTTCGCTTAGATCCCCCAACGTATGCGCGGTATTCGGAATCGGTGCGCAAAATTAAGCTAAACGCGCTGACTCAGCGGCTGCTGGAGCGACTGCGGGCCCTGCCAGGCGTAACTTCGGCGAGTGAATCGACGCAAGAGCCCCCTCTGATGTGGGACTGGAGCGACACGATAATTCCAGGACGCCCTCATGCCGAACGATGGGAAACGCGGTATGAGATCTGTAGCGAAGATTATTTCAAAACGCTGGGCTTGCCATTGCTGCACGGTCGAATTTTTTCGCAAGACGACGTGCTTGCCGAACGATTCGTAATGGTGGTGAATCAGGCGTTCGCTCAGCAATATTTCCCCAATGAGAATCCGCTCGGCCAGCGCATAAAACTCGACGTTATGGACAGGCCGTATCTCAATGGACCTCACAACGCCTACTTCGAGGTGGTAGGAGTGGTTGCGAACTACAAGACGCGTGGCGACAACTCATGGCAAGACTTCCCCGAAGTGTACGTTCCATACAGCGTGCAGGCTTTCAGTTGGCGAACGTTTATGGCCAGAACATCAATAG
>Ga0209169_10002361_pt1 | contig 11367 bp, 13 predicted proteins | sample HubBroMetageWRM4_FD_188346 | JGI IMG/M metagenome (GOLD analysis project Ga0209169, IMG submission 188346) | Warmed soil microbial communities from the Hubbard Brook experimental Forest, New Hampshire - Hubbard Brook CCASE Soil Metagenome WRM 4... | ecosystem: Environmental > Terrestrial > Soil...
GCATGTACCGTCACAGCCCCTTGATGCGATCACTGTTTTCACAGTCCCAAACCCCAACTGCACCTCGCAGCGCCGTCGGTTTTTTCAGGTTTGGCTGCCCCGCAGGTTGCCCCACTTGGCCGATCACTCAGTCTACTTCGGGTCAGCAAGGTTTATCTCGCTGTCCCTTTCAACCGTCGACGGAAGCAAACTTAGAGAATTGCTCGAAGATTGTCAACGCCCGTTTTCAGTGCAGAGGGCTTGTTGCGACCGGTCAGGAGGGAGAAGCGCAACCCATTGAGACCTCAGCGCTTCCTGAATGGAGATTAAATTCTTGCCCCTTTTACACAGCAGCATCCACAGGTGAACGAGGAGCGTGTGCGGGAAGACAAAGCTTGGCGGGGAATGATTAGGAGAGTCAACGCGGCTATATAGGTACTGCTAAACGCGCTGTTGGTCAGTCGGCAACGCGTCGGTCCTCCGCACAACGCTCGCTGGTCGAAAAGGGGGCGGCCGTCCTATACCGCCCCACCGGTTAGAACGATTGTGAGAACCGGGCCTCTAGGAATTCGCCCAGCTTGGCCGTCGCCTTGAATTGTGGGACGGGATCGAGCTCCTTGAATGCTGACGTAAAACGCATTGGAGAGACTCCAGAATCGTTCGCGACCGGAATTCCTCATACGTCGGCTCGAAGTACAGGTCATGCAGGGTGCGCGCCAGGTGCTTTGGGGCTTCTAGTCTGCCCTCGACGAATGCCTCGTAGATGACCACCTTGGCGGTAACGTCCGTCAGTTCACTTTTTTGCCAGACTTCGACCTGCTTTCGCATCGGCTCAAAGTTTCGCTGCATTCGATCAACGCCGACCGAGATGCAGTCGATCAACGAAAATGACTTCGAGTGTTTCGCGAGCACGGGAGTGAAGTCCCCAGCGAACGCCATGTTCGAACAAACGAATACGCGATAGCCACAGGTCATTGCCAAACGCATGCTCTTATCGTGGACTATTTCTTCTTGTCACCCTCAGCGTTATATGGTGGGGTTGGTGGTGCAGCCCGGGGCTGCTAAGCTGAGTGACTGGACATCGCTTCGTGGCAAAAGCCCGCTCTTCAGCATAAACAGGAGACCCTCGTGCACTGGCGTTCGAAACTGCTGCGTCCCTCCACCCTTGCGTCGGACGGCTTCCAGTCGCTGGTCACTCCCGTCTATCGCGGCTCGACCGTCGTCTTCGACAAGGCGGCGGACATCATCGACGACTGGCGGCAGGGGACTCACGGCTATACCTATGGTCTCTATGGCAGTCCGACGGTGCTCGAATTGGGCGCGCGGATCGCGGAGCTCGAAGGTGCGCATCACAGCTTCGTCGTGCCTGGCGGCCAAGCGGCAATCGCAGTCGTCTATCTCGCTTTTTGCAAGGCCGGCAGCCACGGCCTCGTGCCCTACAGTGCCTATGGAGCGAGCAAGGAGATGGCCGCTGGGCTGCTCAAGGGATTGGGCATCGAGATCGAGACATATGATCCGGCGATTGGCGCGGGGATCGCGGAGCTGATCCGGCCGAATACGGCGCTGATTTGGGCCGAAAGCCCAGGGTCGGTGACAATGGAGGTGCAGGACGTGCCGGCCATCGTTGCCGCTGCCAGGGCGTGCGGCGTGCCGGTGGCGCTGGACAACACCTATGCAGCCGGGGTGCTATTCGACGCATTCCACCACGGCGTCGACGTGAGCATACAGGCGCTGACGAAATATGTGGGCGGTCATAGCGACCTGCTGCTCGGTTCCGTATCGGTGTCAAGCCCGGAACTCTACGAGAAGGTTGGTTCGGTCTGGGGCCAGCTCGGCATGTCGGTCTCGCCTGACGATGCCAGCCTCGCGCTGCGTGGATTGCAGACGTTGGGCATACGACTCGGGCGATTGGAATCGAGCGCGCTCAAGATCGCGAAGTGGCTGAACAGCAGACCCGAGATCGAGACGGTACTTCACCCGGCGCTGCCTGACTGCCCTGGGCATGATCTCTGGAAGCGCGATTTCACCGGGTCGGCCAGCGTCTTTTCGTTCGTCTTCGGTCCTGGGGTTGCGGCAGCGGAGGTGCCGGCCTTCGTTGATAATCTCACGCTCTTTCGAAAAGGCTTTAGCTGGGGAGGCACCGCTTCGCTGGCGATGATCTTTCCCGACCTACGGCGGCCGAACCGGGATTTCGAAGGACGCCTCGTTCGCCTCAACATTGGCTTGGAGGAGCCGGACGACCTGATCGCGGACATATCGAGCGCGCTGAACCGGCTCGGGACCGGCTAAAGACGATTGACGAATACCCAAGAGGGCGAGGCGATGATTCTGTCGGCAGCTAGCTTTTATTGACGACCTCAATATCGTGGCCGTCAGGATCAAGCACCCAGGTCGCATAATAGCCAGGATAGTATTCGAGACGAGCTTGAGGTGATTCCTTACTCTTTCCTCCAGCTGCTAAGGCGGCCTTGTAGAATGCATCTACTTCGGAATGGTCTTTCGCTACAAATCCGACGTGAACGGCCTGAGGATCGGGCTTCCCTTCTTTGAGCCAGAAAAAATATCTTTTGCCATCACCAAAACCTTTCAAGTCTGGGTGTCCGTCTTTGCCTTCGTAGTCTATAGAGGCTGTGATCCCAAGTGGCTTCAGAGCCTTGGCATAGAAAGCGACTGAACGTTTGAAGTCACTGACTGTGAGAATAACGTGGTCTATCATATTGTCCTTAAACGCGATAATGGTTTTTATCGGGTTTAAAGTCAAGACGTACGTCTGAGAGAGTTCTTGAAGCTTATTATGTTCGTACGGTCTTTCCCGACCAGCTGGAGATATATCTGATGCATGCGGCGGCAGGAAACAAGACTTTTGTCGCTCAAAGCCTGTTACACGTGACCGAGCAGGTTTCTGCTCCATCTTGGGCCGTGTCCGATGCGATAAGTTATGGATCAGGCCCAGCCGGCGCGGACGAAATCGAGCATCGCCGGAGTTTGCTTTCATCGCGACTACGGGAAGCCACTGCAAATCTGCAGGCCGAACCAGCGCATTCGGACGCGCACTACGTCTCTCGTTTTTCCGGTGTCGGTATCTTTCAATCGGCGTTGTCGGCGATATTTGCTGACCTTCCGGACCTCCAGAGATACGGCGACAAGAATCCGATCTGGGTCACCACTTTGATTGAGGAAATCGCCCATAAAGTGAAGGCGTTCTTTGAACGCGCCCACGAGGATCGGACCGGGAAGAAGCAGCCGCTTTGGGCGGCGCTCGCATCCGAACTGGTCAGAATTGGACAAGCGGATGATCGAGCACCTTACCCGAAAGGTGCGCCGCAGGTGCAGGCCCGCGAACACGGAGTGCTGCATTCTACTCAGCCCCATGGGGACAAAACGCATGATGCTGAATCACTTCGAAGATTTTGCTTCCTCAAAGCTGAACTGCTTGTCGAGTTTATCGTATGGCTGGCCGTCGACCTCGACATACGGATAAACGAAGTAATTGAGCGCTGGGCCATCCTGCTTGGGAGATAGTATGACGTCGCGGCCAGTGGAGAACTGCACGCGATTGGCGTCAACGCTGCCGAAGAAATAATCTTCTTTCTGCTTCGCTTTCCACGCTTCTGAAATGTCAACGGGAACCCAACCGGTCTTGGGCGCATAGAACTCAGCCCAGCAGTGATAACCGGCAATATCTCCTTTGTCCTTGTTTTCGGGGACTGGAAAGCCGATGTCGAAGCGGGCCGGAATCCCATCAACCCGCAGCATTCCGATGAAAGGTGAATGGAAGTCGGTACAGTTGCCGCGCTTGGCGTCACAGGCCCACACCGCGTCGCCGCGTCCCCAGCCTGAACCCGTCTTGTCGTAGCGCATATTCGTGAAGAGGTAATCATAGGCAGCCTTGGCTTTAGCGATGGCTCCAGTCTGGGATCCGGTTACCTGGGCCGCGAGTTCCTTGATCTTTCCGTCCGTTGGAATCAGGCTATCCGGCGCAATCAAGCGGGTCATCGACGCGGGCACCACGGCAGGCTTCTGATCGGCGCGCTGGAGTTGCGCGATATCGCCCCGCGAGTATTCGCGGCGCGTGACCTTGTACTCGAGAGTGAACTCTGCTTTGCCCCCGACAGAATTCGGGATCTCGGCATACATCATCCGATTGCCATACTGGGATTCCCGCGTCATCCGCGTTTTCACCGGAGCCTTGACCGCCAGAACGCGTACTGTCTGATGCTGGTCCGTCGGAGGTACCGGGATCCAGACGCGGACTCGTTTCGCGCCAGAGGGAATATCCTTCACAGTGACGTTGTAGGTGAAGAGAAAAGTGCGGGCTGGCGGACTGAACCTCTCGCCATTCGATGTGGCTTGGGCGGCTAAGTGGAACGCTGGAACAACGAGCATCAGCAAGGACCAGAGAACTCGCAGCTTCACGGAAGGCCTCCTCATCGCAGGTGTGGACGTGAATTTTACCAACCGCCATTGCGACCTGTCACGGGCTGCGGGTGGCATCAGATTAAAATCTGCCGAATTTTTCTCATCCTCTACAGCATCCATTGCATCTGGTGTAGCATTCTCTCCCGACGAGGTTCGACATGGCAACTAGTACAGCCTCTCCACGAGGTGAGGTAACCCACCAAGCGCAAGCGGCGTACGGTCTGGCAGTAGTGCGAGTGACGATCGGCGCAATGTTCGTGTCAGTCTTTTTTGAGAACCTGGGCAAGGGTCTCTACAGACCGGCGGGTTATGCGGGTCTGATCAGTTATTACATCCAGCATGATCATGCGCCCGCGTTCTGGAAGTCGGTCATGGGAATGGCGGCAAACCATGCTGCGATCGCGGCTCCCATGCAGGGGCTGACCGAGATTTCTCTCGGGATCCTGCTCGTCATCGGTCTTGTTACCCGGCCCGCGGCAACTGTGGCGTTTCTATTTCTTGGCAGCCTTTGGATTTCGGAGTGGGGGACCTCCTGGATATGGGAACTGCTGGTCCCAGTACTCGCATGCCTCGGGCTCGCCATCGGACGCGCCGGCCGCAGATTTGGCGTTGACGCGTGGCTGGCACAACGGTGGCCATCTTCTCCGTGGTGGTGATCAGGCCAGAACCCTTGAATCACGATCACGTGCGAGTCTCCGTCATCATCCCAACTCACAATGAGGCGCTGTCGATTGCGCGCGTTCTAACGGATCTCCCGCCCGATATAACGACGGAGGTCATCGTCGTTGACAGCAACTCGAGTGACGGCACTCCCGAGATCGCCGCAAAAATGGGAGCCCGTGTTGTTCAGGAGCCGCGACGCGGCTATGGGAGAGCGTGCCTCACGGGTCTGGCCACGACAAATTCCCCCCACATTGTTGTGTTCCTCGATGGCGACTACAGCGATCGGCCTTCGGAACTTCCGATTCTTATAGCTCCAATTGTCGAGGGGCGAGCGGACATCACGCTCGGTTCCCGGCTGCATCGCCAGAACTCTGCTGGGGCGTTGCCTTGGCATCAGGTGTTTGGGAATCGTCTTGCTGCTGCCCTGATCCGGCTTCTGTTTAAACTGGAAGTCAGCGACCTCGGCCCGTTTCGGGCTGGGCGGGCTGATGTACTACGGGCGCTCGCACTCGAAGAGACCACCTATGGCTGGGCGGTTGAGATGATCCTCAAAGGCGTCCTGGCCGGATACCGCGTGATTGAAGTTCCTGTGAGTTACTACCCGCGTATCGGTAAATCGAAAATCAGCGGTACGCTAAAGGGGACGGTCGGCGCCGGTTGGTTCATTCTTAGCTTGATCGTGCGGTATTATTTCCGGCGTTGCAGAGTAGGTCCGCGTCAAAAATGTCATTGACATCCTCTAGCGAAACGGCGGTGTGCTCGTCAGGCAATGACCGCGTGCTGGTAATCATGGCGAAAGCACCAAAGCCAGGCGGGGTCAAAACTCGCCTGGCGCCCAGTCTTTCTCCTGCGGCTGTCACCGCCTTCTACTGCTGTCTTCTGGACGACACGCTGGCGCTCGCGCGGTCACTGAAATTGAAACTGGCCGATGTGCAAGTTGCCATCATGTGCCCGGAGACAGACGTACACGAGCTGTCGCAATTGGCAGGCAGTGATGTGTCCGTAGTTGCGCAGAAAGGTGAAGGTCTTGCCGCAGGCCTCACTTCGGTGTTTGCGCACTTCGCAGAAGGTCATCAACGACGCGTCATTGCCTTCAACAGCGATAGCCCACACCTACCGCGTTCTGTTCTCGAAAACGCGTTCGAAACGCTGGCTGCACATGACGTTGTCGTTGGACCAACGCACGACGGTGGCTACTATCTCGTCGGAGCAAAGGCTTCTCATCCCTCGCTTTTCGCAAGCGACGGAATGGGTACCCGCAGCGCGCTGGAGAGACTCCTGGCGCGCGCACGAGCGCTTGAGCTTTCCGTAGGTTTAGCAGATCCTTTTTACGACATTGATCTAGTTGACGACCTTACCCGGTTGGCAGAAGAGTTGCGCCTCGCCCCGACGAGGGCGCCACGCACGGCGGCGTGGCTGAAAGAGTGGGAGCACGCGGCGGAGCAGTCTTGGACAAGCTCTCGGACAGGCCATCCACCGGGCACGGGAAAACTGTGAAGATTACCCCTGCGGCGAGAGTTTACATACTCGGCGCCATGTTATCCACGGCACTGACGATGGGCTCGCGCCACTTTGACGATCGCGGCGGGCCTCACTTCATGGGATTTTTAACGCTTGCAGGCATTGTCTATCTCTTGGCGATCCGTGAGTTTTTCGCTACGCCAAGATTTTCGAGGCGCGTTATTGTCATCGGGCTCGTAATGGCTGCTGCATGGCAGATTGAATTCCTGCGGCTTCCTCCCGGTGCCGACGACGACATTCATCGCTACGTTTGGGATGGCCGCCTGCAGCGGCTCGGCTACAATCCCTATCTTGTCGTTCCCAGCGATCCTGCCGTCGAGTGGCTGCACACTCCGGAAACACGCAACTTGAATAATCCAGATCTGCCGAGCCCCTATCCAGCAGGGGCGCAGCTTTTTTTTCGCGCAGTGACTGCGATTCAGGAAACCACTTTTGCCATAAAAGCGGCATTCGTGGCTTGCGAGTTCGCTATTGTTTTCGTGTTGCTCGATATTTTGCGCCTCACCGGAAAAGGACCCCACCTGGTTTTAGCTTTCGCCTGGAATCCATTGCTGGCGATTGAGGTGGCGGGAAGCGGTCACATTGACATTGTTGGCGCCTTATTGTTGCTGCTGTCCGCGGCTGCGCTCGTGCGCCGATGGCGGCCGACTGCGGCCGTCGCAATTGGGCTAGCTATCGCCGTTAAATTCCTGCCGATCGTACTCCTTCCCCTCTATTGGAAGCGGGTTCGCATTCGGGACGGCGCGCTGGCGGCAGCCGTGGTCATACTTCTGTACGTGCCATTTCTTAATCATGGCCGCATTCCCATTGGTTCCCTTGGCACGTATGTGCAGAATTTCCGCTTTAATGGTCCCGTGTTTGCTGCGCTCGATCGGGTTGCGCCGCCGCAGCTGTTAGCCGCGCTGGCAGTGTTCGTCGGATTAGCGGCCGCAACCTGGCTGAGAAGAAGCGTCGCGCCATCCGAGTGGTCTGCGAATCAGTTTGCCTGGCCGATGGCAGCGTCTCTCCTTTGCGCGCCCGCCGTATTCCCATGGTATCTTCTCTGGCTGCTGCCATTTCTGACGTCGGCCTCGATGCTGCTGATCGCCCTCTGGACTGTGAGCATTGTCCCCGTTTACATTATGTGGCACTTGCGCACTCTTGGGCGTCCGTGGGGGGCGCTTCCTGGTTGGGTCATGTTGCTGGAGTACGGCTGTCTGGCAGGAGCCGGCGCAATTCTCGCTTTGCGCAGGAGCACAGGATCGAATATGCCCTGGCCAAGGGGGCCCGTAGAGCCAAGGCAACCGCACTACAAGTGATTTCTGTATCCAGGAACATTTGTCTGTCATCCAACACGACATTCCGTTTACTTCACTGAGGAGGATCCTCGATGACAAAGTTACGTTTTTCGATGACGATCTATTTTCTGTTTTTTGGACTGCTAGCCCTCACTCCAACCTCTTGGGCGCAGGCGCCGCAGCGGGCGCCAATTCTCGACCAGCTTGCCAAGACCTACGGTGTCGATTCGTGGGACAAAGTTGAGGCGATCCGCTACACCTGGAACGGAGAAATCACCGGACTCTTCAAGGCGGCTCACAAGTGGGAGTGGGAGCCCAAGACCGGCAAAATCAGCTACGAAGGAACGGATAAAGACGGTAAGCCTGTCAAGGTCACTTACGACAGCTCGCAGCTCAGCAGTCAATCCGACCAGGTGAAGAATGAAGTTGAACCGTCTTTCGTCAACGATAACTATTGGACTCTGTTCCCTTTCCACGCTTACTGGGACAAGGCCGCCAGCGGGATCGATCAGGGCAAATTTAATCTGCCAGTGGGACCCGGCACGGCCGAACTGCTCCCCATAAAATATCCCGCCGATGGCGGTTACACGCCCGGCGATACCTGGGATCTCTACGTCGGCAAAGACAACCGCGTCGTGTACTTTGTCTACCACCGCGGTGGGGCGAAGCCTCCGAGCCGCGTACTGGCAACGTGGGCAGGCTACAAAAAGGCTGGCCCAATTCTGTTCTCAACCGAGCATCGCGGGTTTGCTGATGGCAAGCCTCTGCACATTTGGATTACGGATGTGGCGGTTAAGGTGACAGGCTCGGATAAGTGGATGCTCGCGCAATGAGTCGCGCACAGTGATCTCATGGAGCGACGGGCATCCCTCTTTAGGCTGCCAAATCCGTCATTCCCGCCGCAAGCAATCGCCAGTGATGCCGGGCTGTTGGCGGATCTGATTCAAACGTTGCGGCATACAGAAGAGAAAAAAACGGAGTGGGGTTTTCCCTGCAAAAACGGCACTGCGATTACAGAATGTTCAATGGTTCCTTCCCAGAAAAGTATGGCTCCTTCTTCCTTCTGGGCATCGGCCGACAAGCTTTAAGATAGCTCGCTTGGGCTTCTGGCGATGACCACGGTTGTGCAGGAACTGCTCAGCTTGGGCAAATCGCGATTTGCGGCCATGCGAATCTGGAGCCTCGGGTGCTCTCCCCGAATGATCGGACAATAAGAGTCAGGTTGTAAGAGTGCGTTTTGAAGGCGCCGCCGCCCGGCACATCCTCCGTGACACGAGTCGCGGAACTCGCACGGATTGCAGGTTTCAGGAAGTGTCCGTGACTGCTCGAATGGTATTGAGCCCAGAATGTTGCCCCCTACAGAGATCAATTCTGAAAGCGGCTCCCCCGATCCTGGCCAATAGACGCAGGGTTGTGTCGTGCCCCTTGGCGTCACTCGCACGGTGCTCACTCCACAACCGCCTGGGAGCGGCGGGAGCCCAGCGATTGCGCGAACCAGCGGCTCGCCAATCGCGATTACATCGGTCTCCTCAAAGAGGCGCCGAAACCCTTCCCAGTACTCTTCGTAGCTCAAGGCGTAGGTGTCCGACCGCACGGCCTGGTAGACATTCACTCGCAAAGGAGCGTCGAACTGTTTGGCTACTCGCGCCAAATCCGCCAGACGCAGGTAGTTCGACTTCATCATGACAGCGACGATGGTCACGGGAATACCCAGCCCGAGACACCGTTCTGCCTGCTGGTGGATGAGCGCCCAATTGCCATTCCCGCGCTGCGCATCCTGTTCGGCTTGCGTAGAGTAATCGAGAGAGAACTCGATGTCATGGAAGGCACTGAGCTCATCGTCTTCCAGAACGGCAACACTATGACCGTTGGAAGTAATGGTGAGCTTGAAAGGTTTCGTTCGCAGATAGGCCAGTATTGCCTTGAAGTCAGGATGCATCCCGTTCTCACCGGTGCCGAGATTCACCGAGCGCACGGGCAGGCGTTCCATCAATGCCTTCACTTGATCCAGGGAGAGACGATCCGCGCGAGTCGGATCGCGGTAGCAGAAGGCGCAGGCAAGGTTACACTCGTTCGTGAGGCCAAGCCCGAGCGCAATACCGGCATCAGGCGTCATGCGAAATCTGACCGACGATGAGTGGGTTATGACGCTGTTCATGCGTTGTCCTTCATGATGGGGACTGCGCGATGTGCCAGGCACTGCGTGTAGCGGGCAACTGCAGCAAACTCCCGCCGCCGGCCCAGCTTCCGCTCTAACTCAAAAATCCGCTCGTACTCATCACTTCGAGCAACCTTCGGCGGCAAGTAATCCGACATGACCCGTACGCCATACTCCGCAGTTACCGGAAGTGATGCTGCGGCCATCATGGCTCGCAGGCTGTCTGCAGCAAATAGTCGCACCCTACCTTCATACAGAGACTCGTCTCCCCACTCAGCAGTGAGGTTCCGCTCAGCCGTAGCCAAGTCTCCGTTTAGTAGCGCGGCCTTTAACACTTCACCTGCCTGGTTACGCACCAATACCGAGATTATGCTGGACGGATCTCGCAGGGCGCGAGCCGCGCTTCGCAACACAGCACCCGGGTCGTCGACAAATTCCAGAGCATTGTGGCAAAGAATTACATCAAACGACTCCGCGTGGAACAAGTTTGAGAATTGGGACGCATCGCCGTGTTTCAGCGCAATCCTCTCCGTGACTGCTGCTTCCCGCGCGGCGCGCTTCGCGAGATCCAGCATTGGTATGGACGCATCCAGCAATGTGATGTGAAGACCAAGTCGCGCCAGGCGCACCGCCATAGCGCCGGTCCCGCCCCCAATATCTAGTGCGAGCAAAGGTCGTCTGGCCAGTGGCAGAGAGTCCTGCAAGTTGGCAAAGGCGAGGTCGAGGCGCAGTCGGCCCTCGGGCGTCTCGAGGTAGGCGGCGTACTTCGCTGCGCCGATCCGGAACCGTTCGAGGTCGTCATTGGCGATCAGTTCCTTCATGCGCCACCCAAGCGAAAAGCACTCCGTTTCGAGTCGCAGCTGGAGTACCAGAGCGTATATCGAAAGTATTAGGAACGACAAGTCGGCTTTCAGGAGGTAATCGATTCCTTCTGAATCACGGCAAGCCGGAGGTTAATTGGAAAACGACCGATGGGCCGTCAGTCATCGATTCTGGTTGATCCTTTTTCTCCGTTACACCACCAATGTGTCGCTTGGATATTGTCTGGATGGTCGTCTCTCCACGCTCCTCCCATTCCTTTGGGATCCGTGTGGTCCGGAACGATGTCGTTATAGTCGGTGAACTCCTCGTGGCAGATGGCGCATATGCCTGCTTGTTGTCGGATCTTCACGTTCAGCAGTTTCCGCATCTCCCCCCGGCGATCGAAGTTCCCGGTATCCACGCGGGTGGTTTGGATCTTCAATCCTCTGAACTCCAAGCCGAACCAGTTTGGGCTTGGGAAGGAACGCGCGGCCACAGCAAGTCAGGGATCTGTGGATGGGGCACAATTCGTTCGCACGTAGTCTCATG
>Ga0209169_10002362_pt1 | contig 11366 bp, 10 predicted proteins | sample HubBroMetageWRM4_FD_188346 | JGI IMG/M metagenome (GOLD analysis project Ga0209169, IMG submission 188346) | Warmed soil microbial communities from the Hubbard Brook experimental Forest, New Hampshire - Hubbard Brook CCASE Soil Metagenome WRM 4... | ecosystem: Environmental > Terrestrial > Soil...
CATGGCGGCCTGCAGCGCGTGCTCTTCAGCGACGGCAACCAGCGCGCCGCGATCTCCGGCGCCTACACCAGGCGTGTGTGGACCACCCCGCACTGGCAGACCACGATAAGCGCAATGGAATGGGAGTCGACCAACTCGCTCAATGAAAATCGGCCCTACTTCAATCCCAGCCAGGACTTCTCGCTTGGGCCGCGCGCCACGGTCGACTGGTACACATATCATCGCTACAATCGCAGTTTTCACCAGAAAGTGAATTTCTACGTCGCCCCTTACTGGGAGGCCAACTTCGGAACCGGCCCCTCCGTCTCTGTCGATTACAACGCATTGATGAAGATGCGCCAGGGTCTGGAATTGCGAGCGGGCGTAACCTGGAACACACAACCTTACGATGGCGTGAATGAAACCAGCACTTCGCTGAACGTCGGAATCACCTGGGGAAGCCAATGAAAAAACTGCTGGTTTGTGTCGCCTCACTCTTCGTTTGCGTCGGCGCCTGCGCCGAGAGCGCCCCGGCCCCCCATGCCTCATTGCCCCAGTCGGAGGACGTAGTCATTCTCTGCTACCACGACGTTCGCGACGCAGTGGGAACCAAGCAGCTTCTGAAGCCCGCGCAGGCCGCGACTACCGATATCGTCGCGCCTGGCGTTGGCTCTCAGCTCGACGCCGAGCAATTCACCACCAGCACCCGCAATCTCGCCGGCCATTTCGACTGGCTCCGTTCGCACAACTATCACGTCATCAGTCTGCAGCAGTTGATCGACGCACGCAGCGGCCAAGGCGCATTGCCCGACAAGCCCGTCCTTCTCACCTTCGACGACGGCCTCCGCAGCGTTTACACCAACGTCTTCCCGCTTTTGAAGGCCTACAAGTTTCCCGCTGTTGTCGCCGTCGTCGGCGCATGGACCGATCTGCCCGACGACGGCAAAGTCGACAACGGCGCTCACCCGCTTACCCGCGAAGACTTCGCCACCTGGGACGAGTTGCGCGAGATGCAGCAGAGTGGCCTCGTCGAGATCGCCTCGCACACCTACAACCAGCACCACGGCATTCTCGCCAATCCCCAGGGAAACATGATTCCCGCCGTCGACACGCACGAATATCGCCCGGCCACGCACGACTACGAAACCGACGAACAATACAGCGCCCGCCTGCGCGCCGATCTCACCCGCAGCTCGAACGAGATTCGCGAAAAGCTCGGCCGCGCGCCGCGCGCCATCATGTGGCCCTACGGGGAATACACTCGCGTCAGCGATGAGATCGCCGCGTCTCTCGGCATGACGGTCAGCTTCACGCTCGGCGACACGCTCCACTACACCAAGGCCTCCATGCAGGCCATTCCGCGCATCCTCATGATGTCCAACGCCTCGGTCGGCGATCTCACCTGGGAACTGCGCCAGCCCGCGCCCGATGCCGTCGTCCGCGCCGTCCAGGTCGATCTCGACTACATCTACGATCCCGACCAGAAGCAGCAGGAGCACAACCTGGGACTGCTCCTCGACCGCATCAAGGCCATGGGTGCGACTGAAGTCTGGCTGCAGGCATTTGCCGATCCCAATGGCGAAGACTCCGCCGGCGCAGTCTATTTCCCCAATCGCATCCTGCCCATGCGTGCCGACCTGTTTTCTCGCGTCGCCTGGCAATTGCGCACGCGCTGCGGCGTGCAGGTTTATGCATGGATGCCGGTGCTCGGCTGGCGATTGCCCGATCATGCGCAGCAGGCCCGCCTGGAAATCCAGCCGCGGCCTGGCGTAGCGCCGGAAAAGCCCGTGCGCCTCAATCCGTTTCTGCCCGAATCGCGCAAGATTGTCGACGAGCTCTACGAAGACCTGGCCAGCTCGTCGCCACTTAGCGGCATTCTCTTTCACGACGACGCCGTCCTGCGCGACACCGATCAACTTGGTTCCACAGCACCTGCGCCCGGGCCTGCCCGCACGCAAGCGCTTATTGACTTCACCAGCGAACTCAAGTCCAAAGCACAGCGCTGGCGCCCCAGCATCCGCACCGCGCGCAATCTCTTTGCCGAGCCGGTGCTCAATCCTGCAAGCGAAACCTGGTACGCGCAGTCGCTCCCAGCCTTCCTGAAGGCCTATGACGAAGTCGCGTTGATGGCCATGCCGGGCATGGAAAACGCAAAGCGTCCCAACGAATGGCTGCAAAAGCTGGCCGCAAAAGTCTCTGCCACGCCCGGCGGCATGAACCGCACCGTCTTCGAACTGCAAACCGTGGACTGGAGAAACCACGACCAGTCGATCGCAACCACAGAACTGGTGCGCCAGATGCGCCTGCTTCAAGACCATGGCGCGCGCCATCTTGCCTACTACCCCGACGATTTCGCCAAGAACAATCCAAAGTTGAATGTGCTGAAGCCCGAGTTTTCCGCATCTGACTCTCTACCGCCGGATTTCGAGGAGAGCAGGTGACGGATGCTTGGTAAATTCTTCCTTGACTTTGCCTTCTACTACCCCCTCACGATGGCATGGTTTTGGATATTCGGCGCACTCAACTACTATCTGCGCCGGGAAAGGCAGGGGGCGCTCCGCGTCAATCCGCCGGAGCTGGCCCACTGGCCAAAGGTTACGCTGGTGGTGCCCTGCCACAACGAGGGAGATAACGCCCGCGAGACCATTGGCTATCTCGCCGAGCAGGACTATCCCGACTTCGAGATCATCGCCATCAACGATGGAAGCCGCGACAACACCGGCGAAATCCTCGAAGAACTAACCCAGCTCTACCCGCAGCTTCGTGTGCTTCATCTTCGTCAGAACCAGGGCAAGGCCATGGGCCTGCGCATGGCCGCGCTGGCTTCAAACAGCGAATTCCTGGTCTGCATCGACGGCGACGCCCTGCTCGACCGTTATGCCACGCGCTGGCTCATGTTTCACCTGGTCACCGGCCCGCGCGTCGGCGCCGTTACCGGCAATCCGCGCATTCGCAACCGCTCCAGCCTCCTCGGCAGGCTTCAGGTCGGCGAGTTCTCGTCGATCATCGGCCTCATCAAGCGCGCGCAGCGCTCCGCCGGCCGCATCTTCACCGTTTCCGGAGTCATCGCCGCTTTCCGCCGCACCGCGCTGCACCAGATCGGCTACTGGAGCACCGACATGGTCACCGAAGACATCGACGTCAGTTGGCGCCTGCAAATGGACCACTGGGACATTCGCTACGAACCCAACGCCCTGTGCTGGATTCTGATGCCGGAGACCCTCAAGGGCCTGTGGAAGCAGCGTCTGCGCTGGGCCCAGGGCGGCGCGGAAGTCTCCCGGCGCTACTTGAAAAATCTCCTCATCTGGAAAAAGCGGCGCATGTGGCCCGTAATTGTCGAATATATTCTCAGCGTGCTTTGGTCCTATGTCATGCTTATAGTGCTGGTGTTCGGAACGCTCGGCTTGTTCATCCCGCTGCCGTCGTGGCTGCGCATGCCGGGTCCGTTCCCAACCTGGTACGGTGCCATGCTCGGCGCTACCTGCATCGTGCAGTTTTCGATTAGCATGATTATTGATCGCCGATACGAGGAGCGCGTTGGCCGCCAGTTTTTCTGGATCATCTGGTATCCGCTCGCCTACTGGCTTATCGGCATGTTCACGACCGTAGTAGCCTTTCCCAAGGCAATGACTAAGCGGAGAGGCACGCGGGCCGTCTGGGAAAGTCCCGACCGGGGGATTCGCTGATGCGCGCGGAAAGGCCGATCATAGCTCGTCCGGAAAAGCAGTCGTGGCAGCAGCGCATCACCTCGCGCACGCTCAGCGGCATGGCTTGGGGAATCTGGCTGATACTGTGGATGCCGGTCATCTCCACGTTTCTCTGGGTCTTCGGCGCCCGCGTCACCTATGTCCATATCATTCGCGCGCCTGACGAAACCAGCCTGCTGCTGATCTTCCTGATCATGTTCCTGTGCAACATGGTGGTGTCCAGTTGGTCCAGCTATAACTACATTCGCTTCGCCAAGAAGGCAAGACGGCGTGGCGCAGCCGTTGTTTCTCACGAAAAAGTCGGAGCAATTTTCGGCGTCACCGATCCGGAAACCCTGTCCCTCTTGCTGCATGGGCGGATTCTCGGACTCAACTTTAACGAATCTGGCGTCCTCATCCGCGTCGACCCGGTCGAAGTCGACGAAGCGCCCGCCACAGAGGCTGAATCCGTCACCGCCTGACGGTCGGCAACTCCGCGTGCAGAAACCTCTCTCAACTCTGGCATGTGGTCTGGACCCTGCCCCATAAATCAGTCCGGAAGCCCATTCATCGAGCGCCGCCACACTATCGAATCGCGATAGTGTCGAATCCCTTCAACAAAATGAAAACGGAGCCGCTGAGCCACGTAGAAGAACTGCTTGCCATAGCGCTTAATACGTGCGATCGTCGTCTCGTTTCGCGCAGGGTGCGTAATAACGAAAGGCAAGCAGCGCGGAATGGACTCGAGCCACAGGCGACGCATCGAAGGTGCGCCCGGCGCCGATGCTTCGTTCGGGACCAGAAGGTAGAGCTTGGATCCGGGAATATCCGCCAGCACCGCGCGGCGTGCATACATATCCACCCAAAGGCGCATCGAAGGTGAAACATGATCTGCACTCCAACGGCTAAGTGATTCCGGCGCAAATGGTCCCATGACTTTGGCGATCACCAGAATGAGGAATCCCAGTTCGGTGCGCGTCTTCGCATCACCTTCGACCTGCTGCCGCAATCTTTCCCAAAAACCCTTGTCCCCGTACCGTGCGATCACGTGGCGGCGAAATTCAAACAGGTGCGCCGTACGGATGAGTTGACCGCGCAAGTGCTTGTGCGCGTGAAGCGCCTGACCCAGAAAGAAATCAATCGGCGACAGCACAGGCATTGAGACGCCGTAAAAGTCGACTCGCGCTGCATGCGAGAGCCGCGACGGCCGCTCCGCGCTGTCCGATTCTATGTGCAGTTCGATTGACCGGCTCAAGCCGGGTTTGTACAAATCCTTCAACGACGAGGTCCGCTCCGCGTCCGCCTGAAATTCCAGGTGCCTGTCGATCCTCCGGTGCAGTTTGTAGCCGAACGCTTCGAGAATTCGTTGCGCCTCGCCGGCACTCTCCTCAGCAACCTGAAAATCCTGGTCTAGTTGAGACCGCAGTTCAATCTTCGGTACCGACAACGGCCACAACGAAAACCCTTTCACCACGGCATACGACAAACCGGCCTCCTGGAATCGCCGCTGAATCGCAACCGATTCCGCAATCATCTGGTGAATTCGTTCCGTGTTGTCCGCAAGGTTCTCTTTCAGGCGTGCCAACACCACCGTTGGCAGCATTCCATCCTGGCCGAGTTCCACCAGCCGATCGAGGAAATAGAGCGCCATGCCGCTGGTGTCAAGCCAGTGCAGCAATCCCTTCCACTCTTCCCGGGAGAGATGCATGAGCAGCGCACACTCCGCCGGCGGCGGATCGCAAAACATCAGCAGCACCGCCTCGCGCAACCGCATCGCACGGGCAAGCGGTAGCTCCTTCGAATTGAAAAAGAGAGAATTCATGTCCTCAGTGCGTATACATTTCTGGCTCGCCCAGGCTGCCGGCCTTGGGCAGGTGGCGCAAGTAAAGCACGATCGACCAGATCTCGTCGTCGCTCAGAATCCCTTTCGATCCCGGCATCCCCGAAGGCCAGATGCCGTAGTCGATAATCCATTTCAACTGCCCATCGGTGTATGCCTGTACATCTTTCCCCGCGAGAGACGGTACGGGCGGCGACATGCGATCTGCAAACGGAACGCCCGTGTTCTGCCCGTCCAATCCATGACAGGCCACACAGTAATGTGAGAATGCCTCCCTGCCGTCGGCCACTCCCGCGGCATCATCCTTGAGAGGATTTTTCTCCGCCTTATTTCCTACAAGCATCTTGCGTTTCATCCAGTCCATGGTCGCTGTTTCTTTGCCGCCGGGGTGATCGGCCTTGCACCCCGCAAGCGGCATCACAGCTACCCCTGCGACAATCGCGGCAACGACGCAAGCCCGCATTCGCTTACTCCACAACATGAATCGTCAAAGTCATTGATCCGTGGCCGGAACCGCAGAACACCGAGCAATGGCCAATAAAAGTCCCCGTCTTGTCTGGCGTAAAAGCAACTTCGCCGGTCTTGCCTTTATCTGCTTTGGTCTCGATTCCGAGTTCCTTGAAGCGCACGCCGTGCGCCACGTCGACGCTCTTCAGCAACAGGACGACCGGTACGCCCTTCTTCAACGTGATCTCGCCCGGCAAGAATTCAAAACGCTTTGCCGAGACTTCGATGCGGCGTGGGGCCGATGGGGCAGGTACGGCCCGAACGAATGCAGGAGCTGCGCAAAGCAATGCGGCAAGAACGATGGGGAGGGCGAATTTCAATTTCATGCATCAATCCTCGATGGAAACTTTCGCGGCGACACTCGCGGCCGTTTCTCCCATTCCCGCGGCGTTTGCGCGTAATCGGGAGTGAATCGGAAGCCGCGCCAGGCAGAATCATCGCCTGCACTGAATCTATTCATCAGGCTTCGACGCGTTGTCATGCCCCTGTAAGCTGATTGTCACCCGATTGTTTCCCCGATTCCGAACGAGAACTTATCAACTGAACGCGACGACACAGGCGAAGCATCCAGGAAAGATACCCTCCGCGAAGCGAGCCACAATGCACACCGCCGAAGTTACAATCATTTGACAAGGTGCAGACGTTCACGCGACACATCGGCGAGTCATATTGGCTACTTTTGCCTGTATGTCGCATTCGATTTTCGACTTCATTTCATTCGTGTCGTGGCGAAAGGTTCAACTTGCCGTCAGCGCGCTTGCATTGCTCGCAGCATCCAACTACAGCTCCGCGCAGGACACGCCTCTCCTCTCGGGAGGCGTTGGTTTCCTCACCAGTACAAATGCCGGCAACACCACCTACTACCCAATCGTTGAACCGCTTATAGCTGCGCCACTGGGTCAGCATCTACTCGTCGAGTCTCGCGCTGATTTCCTCGAAATCCTTTCTCCTAAAGGCGGCGGTCAATCCGGCTACGATCACTCGCATTTTATTGGTTTGACTTACCTCCAAGGCGACTTTATTGCCTCGCGGCACTTCACCTTTGTCGTGGGCGACTATCAAATCCCATTCAACACGTATAACGATCGTCTTTCACCTATATGGATAAGTAACTTCCAGGACGGCCCACTTATCGCCAATCTTGACTATTCCTCCAGCGGCAGCGGCCTTGGCGGCATGGTGCGCGGCAACGCGATTGCCCGCAACAAATACTCGATCGACTATAACTACTACTTTTCCGCGCGCAGCAGCAACGCGCAATTCGGCGCTTCCCGCGGCTCCGGCGGTCGTGCAAGCATTTACTTTCCCGCACAACGCCTCGAAGCAGGTTATTCCTACGATCGTCTTCTGCAGGGCACGCACGAGAATTTTTCGGGCGTCCATGTCTGGTGGGAGCCCAAAGATGAAGCGCTACGCCTCCGCTCCGAGTATGGCCGAGGCCAGCACGCGCAGGGCTATTGGGTCGAAGCCGATTTTCGAATGACTGCCTTCGGCGGCCTGAACAGCGCAATCGGCCGCATCGAACCCCTCTTCCGCATGCAGCAGACTTTCCGCATCGACAACGTCGCGAGCGACGGCCTGTCTCCGGTAAATACGCAGCGCGCCGATTTCGGTCTCGACTACAACTTGCCCCACAACACAAGAATCCTGACAAGTTATGCGCGTCAGTTTTCCGCCTCCGGCAATCGCAACGTCTGGGAAACAGGAATTGTCTACCGATTTCTCTTCCCTGCATGGAAAGGGAAATAGCCATGAATGCAAAGCAGCCATTGACCGCAGCCATGTTATTGGTTTTTGCCTCCACTCTCGCTCTTGGAGCAAAACAGGAAGCGCCATCGACCGCAAAGACTGCCGCGAAAACGCCGCAGGTCACGCCACAAAGCGACGGCGAGCGTGTATTCAAGCAGCAATGCGCACGCTGCCACACTCCGCCGGATGGCTTCTCCACGCACATCTCCGGCACCATCGTGCGCCACATGCGCGTCCGAGCTTCGCTCAGCCAGGACGACGAAAAGGCGCTGCTCCGCTTCTTCAACCCATAGCACAATGTGATTTTGCGTCGAAAGGTTTGTGCCCGGGAACCGGAGACGCATCGTGTCAGTAAATGGGGTGAGGATCGGGCTCATACGGTTGGCCGAACTTGTTCAAGTGCTGAATTTGTTCCGGCTGTCCAACGCGAAACTCGCCGAGATCCGTAGACTGGGCCTCAATGTGTACTCGGCGCGTCAGTTCGTCGAGCGATTTTTGCCTCTGCCCCTCGATCCACACATGCAGATCGTAGTCGCCGCTCGGAACGCCCTTCAAATGAAATGCGCCTTCCGTGCCGGCGACAGCGTAGTACGGGGTCGACAGCGCAATGACCACCGCGCTCATCTCGGAATGAATGTTGCAGAAGATGTACGAAACCCCCTCGCGCGAGAACACCACGCTGCGCGTCGAACCCGCTTCATACAACCCCAGGTCGAATCGCCGGCCATCGAAAAGCGAGAAGACGTTGTGAAAGAACGGATCGGCATTGGGAAACGCGACATTGCTTCCCACCGGCACCACCAGCAGGTGCGGCGTGAACATTCTGTTCTTCTGCAGCAGCGTAAAGTTCCCGGGAGTTACATGAGGCGCAACGCCGCCGCGAAGCGGCTTAAGCCATATCACCGCCGGCGGCAACTTGGCTGCCTTGTGTGCCGAGTCGCGATGCGTCATCACCAGCCTTGCGACCACATCGACTTGTTGCTCGGGCGCAGGAATGTTTTGCGCGGCCAGGCTCACGCTGAACGCGGCGAGCAGCAGGCAACGCAACCGCGGATGACTCTTGAGCGCCATCAGAATCTGTACCCCGCGCCAATTCCGATAACATCGCTGAAGTTTGTTGAACCCGTGCTGAAATCGGTCCAGAGCCGCCTGTACTCAAGTGAAAAAAGTAGATAGGTGCTCGGGCTGTAAATCACGTTCGAATAAACGGCTCGGTTGCGCGCCAGCCCGGAATAATAGGAACTGTTCAGCGGCAACACCGCTGCCTGAATCTCTTTCGCGAATGGATTGTCGATGCCGATGCCGGCATTCATCTCCAGCCGCTGCCCGGCTCTTGCCTTCAATTGAGTCCATCCGCCAACGTCATCCAACGCGTGGGCGTACTCATTCGGTCCACTGTACAGGTCGACATAATTCACATAGCCGCCCCCACCGAGGCCGGCAAGAGCCTGCCCGCGATACGCATTCGCAGTCATCTCAAAATACTTACTTAAGGGCAATCGCAAATCGATTGTCCCTGCCCACGCGTCGAACGTGGCGCCGTCGCCGGTTCGATGTGGACTGAAATATCCACCCACGCCAAGCGCCGGTCCCGACCCGGTTCCGTCATGCTCGAATGCGATGCGCATCTCCGTTCCCGGCCAGCGACTGCGCTCTGTTTCTGTCACAGGCGGCGTGTTCGGGTTCATTGCCGCTGGTGGCTGTGGATCGGACGTATCAATCAAGGCCGCTTCGATTTTGATCCGCGAAGCGTCGGATAGCGCAAGCTGGTGCGAAATGCCGACCTGCGGATTCCATGCCCAAAGATTCCCAGCCCACGCCAGTTCCGGCTGTCCTATTGCCAGCAGCGAAGACGGCTCATTCGGTTCCAGAATGCTGCGGTCCAATTCCGCAAAGGCTTCGCTATTCCTCCAATCCAGCGCGGCATGCGCCGTCCGCAAGCGCAGCACTCCGCCCGCCGCGTAATTCGAAAGCGTGCTGCTCGCAAAGAAGTCCACGCGAACATCGGCGCGGCTGGTTGCGGAGAACAGATGCGGTCCGCGCGCATCCAAACCCAGCACGGTCTGGCGCAGCGAGAGCCCGGTGCTGCCCGATCCCGGAACAGCATAGGCCGGCGCCGCGGATACGTCCACTTGCCTGGTGTCCACGAAGCCGTTGAGCAGAAGCAATCCACTCACCTTCAGCGGATACTTTGAGTCTGTCTCCACCTTCGTTATTTCGTGCGTAGCAATCTGCGACTCCTCGATCGATTGCCGTTCGCGAATCTCATCGAGCGTCGCAGCTGCGATCGACGACGCTCCCACCGCAGCATTCGGACTCGCGGCCTCGGCCTGCGCCGGCGGCGAAGAGTTCCCCTTTTCAGTCGCCATTTGCTGTTTGACCGCAGCCAGTTGTTGGCGCAACTCGGCAAGCTGTTTCTGGTACGCCTCAATCTGCGCCTGCGCCTCCGCTACCGCCGCTGTCAGAACTTCCACCTTTTGCTCCACAGTTACGGACGCCGGCGTTTGCACTGCCGCACTCTGCGCCCATAATTGCGAGCTACTGATGCAGATGAGGGAAAGTATCGTTGTTGCCGCGGCGCACCTTCGACGTCGCCCGCGCGCTTGCATGCACTCATGTCTACTGGTTGTCGAGTTTGCTCTCATGGTGTGAACACCGTGGTTCGTGAGGGGCTGCCATTTCTAATTGAGGGCGTCATCGCGCGCGCCACCGTGAGGCGGAACACGGTCTCGCCCGCTCGATTGCTTATCAGTTTCACATCGCCGTTATGTTCGCGCGCAACGCTCCAGGCCAGCGTGAGGCCCAACCCGGTGCCCTTCTGTTTCCCCTGGCTCACAAACGGGTCAAACAGGCTCTCACGAATCCCTTCCGCGACGCCCGGGCCGCTATCCTGAATCGTCACGCTCACTGACTCGCTGTCCACGGAGAGCGCCACCTTCACCTCGCGCAGCCCTGCGCTCTCCCGCGCCGACTGGCAGGCGTTCAGCACCAGGTTGTAAATGGCGCGCTCCACCTGCTTGGTGTCCACCGCCGCTGTTGTATCCAGGTTACTTTCTTCCAGCACCAGCCTCACCCGGTCGGCATCCGGATGCGTCTTCACCAGCGCAATCGCGCGCTCCACGAGCGAGTAGATCGAAGTCGGCACGCGCTGCAGCGCCGCGCCGGTCCGGCTGAAGATCAGCAGCGAGTCCAGCATGTCAGTTGTTCCATTCACAGCCAGCCGGATCTCCTCGTACAGCTCGGCGCGCTCGCTGGCTGGCAGCGCCGGCGAGGCCAGGAATTCGGCATTGGCATAAACCGCAGCGAGATAGTGCCGCAGATCGTGGGAGACGGAACTCGCCATCCGTCCAATCGTGGCCAGCCGCTCCGATTCAAGCAACGCTCGGTTCGTCTTCTCAATCTCGCCGCGCATCTGCGCAAATACCTGGCTCAAATAGCGCACTTCCTGTGTGCCGCCGGAAGGAAGCGAGTGTTGGCGGTCGCCTTCGCCAAAGGCGCGAACTCCTGTCGCCAGCAACTCCAGCGGTCGCGTCACCATCCCGGCAAGCAGCAGCATCAGCAGCGAGCCCGCAGCCATCACCAGCAGGCTCACCCAGAAGATCAAC
>Ga0209169_10002363_pt1 | contig 11366 bp, 9 predicted proteins | sample HubBroMetageWRM4_FD_188346 | JGI IMG/M metagenome (GOLD analysis project Ga0209169, IMG submission 188346) | Warmed soil microbial communities from the Hubbard Brook experimental Forest, New Hampshire - Hubbard Brook CCASE Soil Metagenome WRM 4... | ecosystem: Environmental > Terrestrial > Soil...
CAGTTCGGCAACTGCGAAACCGGTTCACTGCGCGGGCCTGGCCTGAGAACAGCCGATCTCAGCATCAGTAAGCAATTCGCAGTGACTGAGGGTGTTAACGTAGCCCTGGCTGGGCAGTTCATCAACCTTACCAACACGCCTATCTTCAGTGTCCCGGCGAGCTGGTGGGGTCAGTACAGCTCCTGCCAGAGCTGCAATGGCGTGCGCAGTACCGGACCTCTAGGTGGTGGTTCAGGTACCGTCGGCGTATTCGGACTATTGGATGGGTCGAACCCGGGCCGTGAAATAGAACTTTCGCTCAAACTGAACTTCTGATCGAAAACAGCCAAACCCCGGCGCCAGTGCTGGGCCGGGGCTGATCTCCTTGCGAAGCTCGAAGACGGCACCTTCGAGCTTCGTTCTTTTTTGCGCGCTTTCCTTCTACTCCATTCCCAGTCCGATGCATCAGGTGAGCCGCAGCCCTTCGGTATCTATACAGTTCTTCCGCTCTGTGCAAGACTGTAGGCGTCCGGAGTCGTCCGATGGCCAATTGGCGGCATGGCGCATTCGCAAGCGCGATTCACCCTCTGCGGCAGCGCGGAGCAGCTCTTGTTCAAACGCTTGTTCTGCTGATGGCCGTGTGCGCCAGCGGCTGTGGCACAACTTATACGACAAAGAGCACACCGGATTTTTCTTTCTCAGTGAGCGTGACCAGCCTGAGCCTCACTGCGGGCGGCAGTTCGCAGTCGGTGTCGCTCTCGGCAACCGCGCTCGACGGATTCTCCGGGACCATCCACGTTGCAGTCACCGGCCTGCCCACGGGCGTCACCGCGTCTCCCACAACGATTACCCTCACGCCCGGCACGCCGCAGACTGTAAGCTTTACGGCGGCCGCATCCGCAGTTGCGAGCACATCGACCGTGCTATGCACCGCAACATCCGGCACGCTCAGCCACTCCGGCTCGTTTTCCCTCACTGTGAATGCAGGCAGCACGCCGCCGAGTTCTCCAAGCGTGGACGTGACCACGTATCACGACGACGTAGCGCGAACCGGCCTGAATCCCAACGAAACTTCGCTGACGCCGGCCAACGTGATCTCGGCCAAATTCGGGCTGCTACGCATCCTTACTGTTGACGGACACGTCGATGCCGAGCCGCTCTATCTATCGAATCTCACCGTCAGCGGCGTGAAACATAACGTGGGGTACGTCTGCACCATGCACGATTCCGTCTACGCGTTCGACGCGGACACTGGCGCGCAGCTTTGGCAGGACTCCTTCATCTCCGCGAGCTCGAACGCGGTGCCGCTAATCACCACCGTTCCCGCCACCGATCTGCCCGGCTCGGGCAACTCGGATGTGGACGGCCCGGAAGTTGGCATCGAGAGCACACCGGTCATCGACCCCAGCAGCAACACGCTGTACGTGATGATCTACACCCAGGATAAGACTGGGCCGGCCTTTCGTCTGCACGCGCTCGATCTGGGGAGCTTGACCGACAAGGTGACGCCGGATGTAGTGGCCGCTTCGCACACTCTGAGCAATGGAACATCGTTCAGCTTTAATGCGAAGTACGAGCGGCAGCGGTCGGCATTGTTGCTGGCGAACGGCAGCGTTTATGCAGGGTTTGCCAGCTTCTGCGATCTGAGTGCGAACCTTTCGCGGGGCTGGCTGCTGGGCTGGACGGCGGGATCGCTGACGCCATTTCCGTCGAACCAGCTCAACGACCTGCAAGCAACTGACTCGGGCAGCTTCTTTCTTTCGTCGATCTGGATGTCGGGCTACGGACCGGCGACGGACGATGCCGGTAATATCCTGTTCGTGACCGGGAATTCGGACCCTAAAACTTACGATGGCGTGACCAATATTCAGGAGAGCGTGGTCAAGGTGTCGTCTACCCTAACCACCGTGCAGGACCTGTTTACTCCAGATGACCAGGTGAGTCTGGATGAGGGCGATGTGGATTTCGGCTCGGGCGGCGTGCTGGTGCTGCCTGATCAGCCGGGATCAACCCCACACCTGGCAGTGGCGGCGGGTAAGGACGGGAATATGTATTTTATGAATGAAGACGACCTGGGTGGCTATTCGCCGACAAAGAATAACGTGCTGGGCACCTACTCGGTTGGTGGCTGCTGGTGTGGTGAGTCATATTATGTGGATCCTACCGACGGAGTGGGACGGGTAGTGAGCAGCGGCGGCTCGACAGTAGAAGTGTGGAAGGTGCAGACATCTCCGACGTTAGCGTTAACACAAGTTTCGTCGTCCGCGAACCTTGGTGGTCAGCAAGATCCGGGGTTCTTCACAACCATCTCGTCGAACGGTAACGCCAGTCCGATTATTTGGGCGGTGTCGCGTCCCCAGAACACGGGGACGGGGACTCTTCATCTGGTTGCGTTTAATCCGGATTCTGGCAAAACTACGATGAAGCATCTATTTACGACGACGGCGGGTATGTGGCCGAACCTGGGGGGCAATTCGAACCTGGTTCCGGTAGTGGCGAACGGACAGGTCTTCGTGGCCAGTAACAAGCAACTGAGGATCTTTGGACTGCTCGGCGGGAATTCGGAAAAGCAGTCACATAAAAAGTGAGTGAACCAGCAAGCGCAAGTGCCAGATTTCATCCGCCTCCGCTGTTTGGCGGCGGACTTTTTTTTGTCGGCACTGAACTGGCTTGAAATGCTCCCATCGCTGCCCGAGTCCTAGGCGGACTTGGCTGTTGACCCATCCAACCCCAATTCGGAGGCAATCGCCTTCATGGCTGCGATACAGAAGGCGATATGCGCTTCCAGGTCCAAGCCGAGATCGGCGGCGCCTTCGATTATGTCTTCGCGGTGAACACTGCGGGCGAAGGCTTTGTCCTTCATTTTCTTGCGGACCGACGGAGCTTCGACTTCGGCGAGCGATTTTCCCGGCTTGACCAGAGCGCAGGCAGTAATGAATCCGGCGAGTTCATCGCAGGCAAAGAGCGTTTTTTCCATGGATGAGAGGCGGGCGACTCCACTGTATTGAGCGTGAGACATGATGGCGCGGCGCACTTCTTCGGAATAGCCGCGTTCTTTCAGAATCTCACAGCCTCTGTAGGGATGGTCGTCGGCGCTCGGATACTTCTCGTAGTCGAAGTCGTGAAGGAGGCCGACCATGCCCCATAATTCTTCGTCGGCTCCGGCCCTGGTAGCGTAGGCGCGCATGCAAGCCTCGACCGCCAAGGCATGCTTTCGAAGACTTTCCGATTGGGTGAACTCAGTTAGTAAACACCATGCTGCATCGCGTTGATTCATGGTTTTGTGCCGTTTCTTGCGGATCTCCGCATCGCAATTATGCCATCGTTTCGGTAAGCGCTTTGTTTTCTCTCACTTTTGTCTTGACATCCACAGGTCCAATCCAGCAGATTACGCACTAGTTTGGTTTTGAGAGTAGCCCGCTCTGGCCCTCGCAAACCCTGAATGGCCACCACACTAACCCCCGTGGACTCACGGGAAGTCGTACGATGCGACCGTTGTCTCTTAGTGCAATTCCGCACATCAAACAGTCTTTGCCGCCGGTGCCATCTGTCGTTGGATGAGGACGAGGTGGAGATCGCCGCGATGACCGCAGTACCAGAAGTGATGCCGGTGAACATGGATTCCCATGGACGCGGGCATCTAAAACTCGCGCAGTCGATCCGATCGCTGCGGCTACGCAACGGCTTGAGTCAGCGGCAACTGGCGTTGCGCATGTCCGTGCCTCGGACTTACGTATCCAAAATCGAAAACGAGAAGGCGACACCTACACTGTCTTCCCTGGAGCGTCTCGCAAGAGCGCTCGAAGTAAGCGTGCCAGATCTGCTCTCCGGTGGAGAACGGAACCGGCAGGAGGAAGTTCGCGAGCTGATGGAAGATCAATTCGTCGCTGATGTTTTGCCGTATCTGTCCCAATTGAACGGAATGCAGATGTCGAGCATTCTGGCGCAGGTGCGGGACTTGACCGTGCGCCCGCGACGTAGCGCGTAACCGGCAACACACCGCGGGTTCATCCTGGATCCTGACCGCTGCGACGGAATCGGCTCGCTAGAGTTTTTTGTTTTTATCCGGGCACACACCAACTGGACAGCCGGAGCCTTCGGGCTCCGGCCTTTTTTTTTGGCCGATGTGCAATGCAATGCGCTCCGAGCGTGCCGAAAGTGCACAGGCTTGCACAGTTCCAGCAGGGTGCGCAATTGTTTGCATGTAGGCAAAGGATTTCTTAAGAAATATGGCGATTTCCGCTTGACCCGAGCTGTCTAACGAGCTAACCTCGGCGCACTCCCCGAAAGCTGGGAAAATATTTCTCAGCTAATTCCTTTGGTGAATAGGAAAACTTCGATGAAAATTTCTCGGTTTTGTGCGCTGGCTTTGCTTTTGGCAGTGAGCTCGGCGATGGCCTTCGCCGATGGGATTCAAGATCCCAAGATCATTATTAAGGGCGCCGGCAGCGGCAGCAATGTTGCTCAGGGGAAATGCGAGCAGTGTATCGGTGTAGGCATGAATTTTAGTTTCACCGTGCCTGCAAACGGATCAGGTTCGCTGTTTTTCACGAACGAAAGTGGAAAGAACTGGAGTTCGCTGAAGCTGATCGAAAAAGGCGTGCCCGCGGCTGATGTCAGTTGTAGTTCATCCCTTTTCTCGAGTTGCACGACCAAGACGCTAAAGAACGGGTCAGTTGAGATCCTGCTTTCTGGCGTTCAGGGCGGCGCTCAGTGGAGAGACCATGGAATTATGAATGGGCAGAACTTCTCCATCAATTTTTCTTGCGTCAAGGGTAGCTGCTGGCCCGGCGGGCTGACCTTTAACGGTCATGGTGGCACGTCGTCGACCGGCTCCACACCTGAGCCCGGTACGATTGGGCTGCTGGTGGTTGGATTAGGCGCGCTGGGTACGCGCCGCAAGATGTGGAAGAACCGCTGGAACTCTTAGTTGTTCTTCTTCGAGAACTCTTTTACCAGTTGTGAAAACTGCGGCAGGGCCTGGAGCTTCTGAAGTTCAGGGTCGTTCCAGGCCTCCTGCGCCGCGTATCCCTTCTCTAACGCCAGCCGCAGCGACTTCAGCGCTTCCTCCGGTTTCCCAATCAGCGTCTTCACCTGGACCTCCGAATACATCAACTGCAGGTCATTCGGTTTGATAGCGCGTGCCTGGTTGGTATACTGCAGCGCGTTTGCCTCATCGCCCTTCTTGGCATAGAGGAGACCGAGGTCGCCCATGATCGCGGCCGATCGTGGGTTTACCTGCAGCTCCTGGAATGCCAGCGAGATGGCTTTGCCATAGGCGACCGCGGCCTGGTCGGAATGTCCCGACCAACGGTAAGAGTCGCCGAGATTGCCAAGCAGCACTTCGTCGTTCGGCGTCATCTCGACGGCCTTCTCATACATCTTCGTGGCCTGATCGTAGTTCTTCAGAAAAAAGTATGCGGTGCCGAGATTGGAGTAAGTATCCGAGTCCGGAGCAAGCGCGAGAGCTTTTTGAAATTGCGGAATCGACTCGCTCCATTTGCCTTCGCGCAGATACAGTGAGCCGATGTCTGCGTAGCCTAGCGGATTGTCGGGGGCGATTTCAGTGACTTTCTGAAACTCCGGGAGCGCCTTCGCCGTGTCGCCGAGCTCCAGGTAGGCCTTCCCGAGGGCGATGTGATTTGACCAGTTGTAGGCGTTGGCGGCGACCGCTTTCTGATAAGCGGCGATAGCTTCTTCGCTCTGACCGCTGCGGCTGTAGGCGTCACCCAGATCGCGATACGCTTCATCCGAATTCGGAGCCAATTCCAGTGCCTTCTTCAACTCCGTGACCGCTTCAGTGTTCTTCCCGGTATTGGAATAGACCTGACCGAGCGAGAGATGAACCTCGGGCAGGTTGTTGGAGAGCCGTTCAGCCTGCTGCGCGGCCAAAGTGGCTTTCTGCGCCCAGATGCCCTCCTTGGTTTCCCCAAACATGTGGAGGCTCGAGTCGGCGAGCCCGGTATAGGCCAGCGCGAAGTTTGGGTCTTTGTCGATCGCCTGTTCGAATAACCCGAGGGCCTGGCGGTAGGCATCCTGGCTGTGACCGTTGCGCAGGGTGTTTCGCCCTTGCAGGTAGAGATCGTAGGCCTTCACGTTCTCCGTCGGGTGAGCTCCGACGCGGGCCTGCTCTTCGTCGGTAGGCTTGAGGGCAAGGGCGGTGGCCACGTTGCCATAGATCTGGTCTTCAAGGGCGAGCACGTCGCCCGGGGCTCCAGAGAAGTCCTGGCTCCAAAGGCGCTTGCCGGTGGCGGCATCATCCAGACTCAGGGTGACGCGCAGCTTTTCGCTGTTGCCCTGTACCATGCCCTGCAACACCAGGTTGACTCCCAGTTCGCGGGCGAGCTTGGAGAGCGGCAGATCCTTGGCAACCGCTTTGTCGACCGCGTCCGAAGACGCCACGTGGACTTCTTTCAACTGAAACAGCTTGGCGGCGAGAGCTTCCTGAATACCGTCTGCCACGTAGCCGAGCGTTTTCTCATCACCGATTTTTTTTAGCGGCAGTATGGCGACATACGTTCCTTGTTTGAGCGAGGGGATCCCTTGCGCCACTTCTCCAGACGATGTTGCCGCGCGATTCAGCAGCGTGCGTTCGGCAAGAATTGCCAGCGCAATGACGAGTACGACTCCAGCGATCCACATCCAGCTCTTTCCGGGGAGATCGAGGCTGAATCGCAAACGTCGCACGATCGGATGCGGAATCATCTGCGAAAGCGTGTCGGCGCTGATGTTCGGGTTGGCTTCCCAGGTGTTTAATTGCTGCAATAGTTCAACCGCGGAGTGATAACGGTTCGCTGGTTCGCGTTCGAGGCAGCGGCTGACGATCGCGCTCAGCGACTTGGGAACGGAGGCATCGACGTCGGAAACAGACTGCGCGTCCTCGCGCGTGCGCTTCATCAGGCTGGCGATGGCGGTATCGGCCTGATAAGGAGCCTTGCCGGTGAGCAACTCGAAGAAGATCAGGCCGACGCTGAAGATGTCGGAACGCTGGTCGAGCGTACTCCCCATCGCTTGCTCGGGCGACATGTATTCGAGCGTGCCGACGAGTGCGCCGGTCTGCGTCAGCCCGGATTCGCCGAGCGAACGCGCCAGGCCGAAGTCCATCACCACGATGCGGCCGTGTTTGTCGCGCATGATGTTCTGCGGCTTCAGATCTCGATGGATTACGCCTTCAGAGTGGGCGGAGTCGAGGGCGCGGCAGACTTGCTCTACCACCGAAATGGCATCTTTGGGCGCGAACTTTCCGTCACGGCGCAATATCGTGCGCAGGTCCTCGCCATCAACATATTCCATGCTGATGAAGCGGATGCCCTCGGCCTCGCCCAGGTCAAAAATTCGAACCACGTTCTTATGCGTGATGTTGCGGGAAAGAATAAGTTCCTGCTTGAAACGCAACAGAATCGCCGGATCCGTCGCCAGTTCGGGACGAATGACCTTGAGCGCGATCAGGCGGTCGAGTTCGCGGTCGCGGGCCTTGTATACTGCGCCCATGCCGCCCTGCCCAAGCACCCCCATGATTTCGTAGCGGCCACCGAAAACCACTCCCGGCTGTAGACCCTGGAAAGCGGAGATGCTGCTGACCGGAGCCGTTGAGGGCGGACGCCCCTGTTGACGGATATAAGGAAGCGCCGGCGTCAAGCCGGGAATCGCGGTCCCGTGCGGCAAAGTAGGGGTATCGCCTACGGGAGCGTTGGAAAGAGGTGGAGGAGTCAGGGCTGCGGCGCCAACGACATCCTCGGGCAAACGGGTGCCCGGCATCGTCGGGCTGTCGGAATCATTGGCCCTGCGGTCGCGCTCGTCCATTGGAATTGCCCGGGGTTCGGAGAGCCAGAGAAGGAGCGCGCCTCAGTCCCAGGACAAAGGCGAGCATTCGCCTCAGGTCGTCGAGGGGAAATCGAGAACCTAGCACTCCAATACGCAACAGAGTATACCCCGGAAATGGTTCTGGGGAAAAGGGAAACCCTGAAAAACGTGTCGTTTATTGTGCACTACGTCTTCCCGGTGGCGCGAGACATAACAGCGTGGTCAACCACTCCGCAAAACGCACACTGCCGACGCTCGCCAATCCCGTGGGCCCCGCGGACGATTTCTGCTCCAAGAGGCTTAAGACTTCGGCAATATATGCCCGCACCCGATTTTAGTGTGTGATATCGACGAGGGGAGCCATTTGCCCCCGGCCAACCGGTCGGTACCATGATTTCGTTGATTGCCGTCGGACATGCTTAAATGAAAAGTTGGGCGCCTAGTTTTGCGCCATCCCCGCGCGCGGCATCCCAATCGCAATTTAGAACGAACCACGGGTCCGGTACTCCGGTCGGGACGACTAGTCTCGGTGGAGACGGCAGTGCCCACGGAGGATTTTTTGGACTTCCAGTTGAACGAAGAACAACTGCACCTGAAAAAAACGGTGCGCGAGTTTGCCGAACGCGAGATTGCTCCGAACGTCATGAGGTGGGATGAGGCTTCGGAGTTCCCGCTGGCGACGATTAAGGAACTTGGCAAACTTGGCCTGCTGGGCATCATTTTTCCGGCGGAATACGGTGGTGCCGGGATGGGCTACGTGGAGTACGTCACGGCGGTTGCGGAACTCTCTCGTGTGGATGGTTCGGTGGGAATCATCGTAGCGGGGCACACTTCGCTTTGCTCCAACCACATTTACGTGGCGGGAAACGAGACGCAAAAAAAGAAGTATGTGCCGAAGCTCGCCAGTGGCGAATTCATCGGCGCCTGGGGACTGACCGAGCCTTCGGCGGGGTCAGATGCAGGCAGCGCACGCATGACCGCATCCAAAGCGAAGGGTGGATGGGTGCTCAACGGCACCAAGACTTTCATCACCAATGGCCACTATGCGGACGTAGTGGTAGCGCTAGCGGTCACCGATCGTGCGGCGCATACCCACGGCCTCTCGGGATTCATCGTCGAGAAAGGTACCAAGGGCTTCCGCGCCGGCAAAAAAGAAAACAAGCTTGGCCTGCGCGCCAGCGACACGTCGGAGCTGATCTTCGAAGATTGTTTCGTGCCGGCGGAGAATCTATTGGGTGGAGAAGGCAACGGATTCAGAGATGCCATGCGCATCCTCGACGGCGGACGCATTTCGATCGCCGCGCTCTCGTTAGGCATGGCCGAAGGCGCCTACGGAGCGGCGTTGAAATATTCCAAAGAGCGGAAGCAATTTGGCAAGGCGATCTCGGAATTTCAAGCAATCCAGTGGAAGCTCGCCGACATGGCCACCGAAATCGAAGCGGCAAAACTTCTGACCTTGCGCGCTGCCACCATGAAAGATGCCGGGATGAAGACCACACTCGAGTCGTCGATGGCCAAGCTCTATGCCAGCGAGGTGGCCGTGAAGTGCGCCAATGAAGGCGTCCAGATCCATGGCGGGTATGGGTTCATCAAAGACTATCCTGCGGAGAAATTTTACCGCGACGTGAAACTCTGCACGATCGGCGAAGGGACCAGCGAAATTCAGCGGCTGGTAATTGCCCGGCAGTTGCTGAAAGATTGAGCTTCTCGCCGTTTATCGGGCCAGAAGGGAACTGCCATGATCAACGGAGCTCATGTCATCGTTTACAGCAAAGACCCAGAAAGCGACCGCGCTTTCTTTCGCGATGTTCTCAAACTCCTCGCGGTGGACGCCGGCCACGGCTGGCTCATTTTTGCGCTACCACCCGCGGAGGCTGCGTTTCATCCCTCCGAGAAAAACGATCTGCATGAGCTGTACTTCATGTGTGATGACCTGCAGGAGACAATGAAGTCGTTGAAAGAGAAGAAAGTGACGTGCGGTCCGGTGAAAGAAGAACGCTGGGGCAGTCTCACCACGATTTCTCTTCCCGGAGGCGGTAAGGTCGGGCTCTACCAGCCCAAGCATCCAACTGCACTCGCCGTCTAACGGTTAGCATCTCTAGCGAAATCCTGCCCCCACAAAAGTCTCGCTGTGAATGTTACGACTTCCCTTGACAATTATTACTGTGTGACATACAGTGTATGTCGTACACTATATGTCACAGAGTAATGGCAATCACGAAGTCTTCGAAAACCTTCGCCTGGAGCTGCGCCGCGGCTGCCTGAGTCTGGCCGTGCTGTCCCAGCTTCGAACCGAACGTTACGGATACACGCTGCGCAAGGCACTCGCCGAACAGGGCCTGGAAATCGACGAAGGAACGCTGTATCCGCTGCTGCGCCGCCTCGAAAGCCAGGGCCTGCTCACGAGCGTCTGGCGCGAGGAAGAGAAGCGCAACAAACGCTTCTACCGTCTTTCTCCCGAGGGCAAGCAAGTGCTTAAACAGCTGGGCGCGGAGTGGCAAAAAATCAATTCATCGTTGGAAGAAATCCTCTAGGAGCCGGACATGGAACTACTCGATCGTTATCTGCACGCCATTGAATTCTGGCTGCCCAAGCGGCAGAAGCAGGACATCATCGCCGAACTGTCGGAAGATCTGCGCTCGCAAATCGAGGAGAAGGAAAACGAGCTCGGCCGCAAGTTGAACGACGCGGAAGTGGAAGCGATCCTCAAGCGCTGCGGTTCGCCCCTGGAAGTGGCGTCACGTTACCTCCCTCAGAACTACCTCATCGGCCCCACGCTGTTTCCTGTCTACCGCTTCGTCCTGGTTGTTGCAGTGATGGGGTGTGTGATCCCCAGGTGCCTGATCTGGCTCGGTTTTCTGATTATCGATCCCGCGCATCGCGGCTATCTGCACCTCGAAAACTTGTGGATGACGGTTTTCTATTGTGTATTTTTCACGACGCTGGCTTTCGTGATCGTCGAAAAAAGCGGTGCCAAGGTGGAAGGTCTGAACACCTGGAACCCGCGCAAACTGCGGCCCGTGCGCGATCCAAACCGCATAGCGCGATCCGGCCCGCTAGGTGAAATCGCGGTGGCTGTGATCTTCAACGTCTGGTTCGTCAGCGCGTTCTGGCCGCGTCCGGCATTCGATCTCTTCGGGGCCCAGATCACGCCGGCTCCCGTGTGGCAAACCATCTTCTGGAGCTTTCTCGCGCTGGCAGTGGCCAATGTCGCTCTCGCAGGCGTGAATCTTTTCCGTCCTTACTGGACGCGGCTGCGCGCCAGCCTCCGCCTGCTGTTCGACGGCATCGGCGGAGCACTGTTTTGCTGGTTGCTCAAAGCGCAAATTCTGACTGGAATCAGTGCGCCCGGCCTTCCCGCACCGAAGGCGGCCGAACTGACGAACGTGCTTAATGCTTGGATGGCGCGAACGCTGCCCTGGGCCGTCGTCACAATGTTGGTGATTCTAGCTTTCGACGCCTATCGGATCATCCGACTGCGAAGCGGCCACCCGCGCGGAGGTTCGCTGGGTCCTGCGGTGCACGATCTTCCCAATCCAACGCTAAACGGAAACTAAACGCCCCGGCGTATCGGTCGAAGCTAG
>Ga0209169_10002364_pt1 | contig 11365 bp, 12 predicted proteins | sample HubBroMetageWRM4_FD_188346 | JGI IMG/M metagenome (GOLD analysis project Ga0209169, IMG submission 188346) | Warmed soil microbial communities from the Hubbard Brook experimental Forest, New Hampshire - Hubbard Brook CCASE Soil Metagenome WRM 4... | ecosystem: Environmental > Terrestrial > Soil...
ACCGTGACGTCGAGAAAATAGCGGTCGTGCGAAATCAGCACAAACGCGTTGGGATAGTGGGTCAGGTACTCTTCCAGCCAGTTACGAGCTTCGAGATCAAGATGGTTGGTGGGCTCGTCCAGCAGCAACAGGTTGGGCTCCTGCAGCAGCAGCTTCGCTAATGCAATGCGCATCTGCCAGCCGCCGGAAAATTCTTCGGTATGGCGAGTCCAGTCGTTGCGGTGGAAGCCTAGTCCGGTGAGAACCTGGCCAACTTGGGCTTCGAGCGTATAGCCGTCGCGAGCGACAAATTCGTGCTCGAGCTTCTGGTAACGGTCGGCAATGGCCATGGCAAAGTCCCAGGAACCGCCGGCGACGAAACCGGTATCGGCGCGGGAGCGAAACGCGAGCACCATGGGCAGCACGAGCGCCGACAGCCCGCAATCGTTCACGGCTTTGAATGTTGGCAATCAGACATTGAGCGCTATCCTTCCCGGGTTCGCCGCCACGGGACCGAACTTCTACCAGGTGAGCGGCACGGCGTCTCTGACTCGCATTCTGGACCTAAAGCTGACAAAGGAAGGCGCTGCGGGATTCAACATTACCGGAACACTGACGGAACCGCATGTCGCTCCAATCGTCTCCTCAGAGACGCAGGCTGCACTCAAACCATGAGGGTGAGCAGCCCGCCGTCACGCGCGGTCCAACTTCGCAGTGCCCTACTATTCTGTATGCTATGGTTTAAAGTTCACTCGAATTCTTAGATAAGGCGGCTATGCCCCGATACGAATATCGCACTCTTAATCCGACTCCGGCAGCCGAAAAGGCTTTCTTAGCTTGGATCGACAGGCTGGATCGGGAGTTTATGAACCGTGATCCCCAGCATCGCAGTGATGTAGTCCGAAATGAGCTCCATGAACTCTATCTGGGACGGCCACACGTCTCGCCGCAAGCGAGCGCGGCTCTGGCGGAACAGGTTTTAGTTCACTCGTTCGATCCGCGAAATGCGACGCTCGAACCGGAGTCCTACGGCGACGTCGATGCCGTGAAATACGCCGAGCGCAAACCTCTAATCTGGTTTTGGATGATGTTCGACCGTTCGCCCGCCGGGCTGAATCATTGGTTCGGACATCGCGTGCGCGCCATGCTGGCTCGCCACGTCTTGAAGCATTGCGGCAAGAACGTAAAGATATTTCACGGGGTTGAGGTCTCGTTTGGATATAACCTGACCATCGAAGACAACTGCACGATCCACAAATACGTGCTGTTGGACGACCGCGGTGAAATCGTTATTCACGAGGGCTCCTCGGTTTCCGATTACGCCAACATCTATTCGCACGCGCACGATCTCAATGACGGAATGCTGGTGGACAATCACCGAACGGAAATCGGTCCAAAGGCACGCATCACGTATCACGCTACGGTGCTGAGTGGCGTGAAAGTAGGAGAACACGGCATGGTCGGGTCGATGGGCGTGGCTTCAAAGAATGTCGAGCCGTTCACGATCGTTGGCGGCATTCCAGCGAAGCCAATCAAGATAAAATCCATCGCACCCGAAGAATCGCGCAAGGCGTTTGAAAAGCGGTAGTCCTGCCTGCGCATGGTAGTATCGAATCCAACATCTGATGACCCTGCAGCATGTTGACATCCTGTTTAAGCTGATCGTTTTCTTGTTCGCGATCAGCATTCACGAGTCGGCGCACGCCTGGATGGCAAACCGCCGTGGCGATCCCACCGCACGCATGTTGGGGCGAGTTACGCTCAATCCCCTCAAACACATCGACCCGGTCGGCACTGTCTTGTTGCCGCTGATCGCCCTCGTGACTCATTTTCCTGTGATCGGTTGGGCCAAACCCACTCCGGTCGATCCGCGAAATTTTAAGAACCCCGTGCTGGATGACATTTTGACCTCGGTCGTCGGCCCCATCAGCAACTTCGTAGTGGCGACCGGCGCGGTTCTGGCTCTGATTTTGATTTCTCTGAGCTCGCAACTGGGCGCAGCCATCGTTCATGCCATTCCTTTCGTGTACCCGAATAACTTCGACATCCTGGCAAGCCAAACCAACTCATTTCTGATGCCGATGAGCGTGCTGTTCTACGAGTTAATGGTGATCAACATAATTCTGGGAGTCTTCAATCTCATCCCAGTACCGCCGCTCGATGGCAGCCATGTTTTGCGCCACTTTCTGCCCCCAAACGCACTGCGAATTTACGACACTTTCGGTATGTTCGCTCTGATGGCGCTAGTATTTCTTGGCGGAGGGCTTTTAGGCAGGCTGATCTTTCCCGTGGTCGGGATTTTTAATTACGTCCTCTTGAGAATCTGATGCCTTCCGGATCTAACTCAAAAAAACGCGTGCTCAGCGGAATGCGCTCGACCGGCAAATTGCATTTGGGCAATTATGTCGGCGCGCTGCAGAACTGGGTGCGCATGCAAGATGAATACGAATGTTTTTTCTTCGTAGCCGACTGGCACGCGCTAACCACCGACTATGCCGACACTTCGCGAGTGAAAGAAAACTCAGTCGAAGTTCTGCTGGATTGGCTGGCCGCTGGACTCGATCCCGAGCGCTGCACGATGTTTATTCAGTCGCATGTGCCGCAGCATGCTGAATTACATCTGCTGTTTTCGATGATCACCCCGCTGGGATGGCTGGAGCGCGTGCCCACGTACAAGGAGCAGCGCGAGAATATCACGGAGAAAGACTTAAGTACGTATGGTTTTCTCGGATATCCGGTGCTGCAGGCGGCAGACATTCTGATGTACAAAGGTGATTTCGTGCCCGTTGGCGCAGACCAGGTTGCGCATGTGGAATTGACTCGCGAGATTGCTCGGCGCTTCAACGGATTCTATAACTGCAACGGCGAATCTGTGTTCCCCGAGCCTCAGCCTTTACTCACGCCCACCCCCAAGCTGCCGGGGACCGACGGCCGCAAGATGTCGAAGTCGTACGGCAATACGATCATGCTCACTGATCCGGAGCCGGTAGTGCGGCAGAAGTTGAAGACCATGGTTACAGATCCCGCTCGGGTACGCCGCACGGATCCTGGCAACCCCGACGTTTGTCCGGTCGGGGATCTTCACAAGATTTTCAGCGATCCCGCCACCATGGCGAAGGTGAATGAGGGCTGCAGGTCTGCGGCGATCGGCTGCATCGAGTGTAAAGGCTGGGCTGCCAATGCTCTGGTTAACATCTTGAATCCCATGCAGGAGCGCCGTAAGAAATATGAGGAGAATCCGCGGCTGGCTTGGGATATCCTTGAGGCTGGCTCGGCTCGGGCTAGCAAAGTTGCCGGTGCTACGATGAGCGAAGTGCGCGATGCTATGGGCATGTCGCTTGAATACGAGGCGCCCCGTAGTCCGCAGACAGCGAAGTGAGAAACAGAACACGGTGAACGACGAAGCAAAAGTCGCCTTTGATGGTACGGCCGCGTTAGATCTCGGTCCCACGCTGGTAGCGACTGCTCCGCCGCGCGCGGAAGAGAAGCCGGCGCGTGAGGCAAGCGACTTCCCTTTTTGTGTGACCGTGGGCGATGTCTACGAGGGGCCTCTCGACTTGTTGCTTCACCTGATTCGCAAACAAGACATCGATATTTTCGATATTCCGATCGGCAGAATCACCGGGCAGTACCTGGCCTATGTCGAGAAGCTGCGCGAACTGGATGTAAACGTGGCGGCCGAGTTCGTCTACATGGCTGCGGTCTTGATTCACATCAAGTCGAAGATGCTGCTGCCACGCGATCCTGCCGCGGCTTCGGACGCGCAAGACGACCCACGCGCGGAGCTGGTCAATCGGCTGATTGAGCATGAGAAATTTAAATCTGCGGCGCAGATGCTGATGCAGAAGCAGCAGATCGAGAATGCGGTGTGGTCGAACCCAGCGTTAAAAGAATTTCGCGATGACGAGGGCACGGAGCCGGAACTCGCCGCCGACGTGATCGATCTGGTAAAGACCTTCCAGCAAATTCTCGATCGCGCGCGCAACCGGCCGATGATTCAGGTGAATGAAGAAACGGTCACCGTCGGACAAATGATTGAGTATCTGCAGCGGCGGCTGGCGCTCGAAGACCGGCCAATTCGCTTGAAGCAGATGTTGCGCAACGTCGAGTCGCGGCAGGCGCTGGTTTGCATGTTTCTTGCGCTGCTCGAAATGGTTCGTTTGCAAGCCATTCAATTACGGCAAGACCATTTATTCGGTGAGATCTTGTTGCGCAAACATGTAGGATTCGACGCGGTCATGTCGGAACAAGCGGCTGTACGGGACGATTGGAGATAAGCGCAATTCAGGAGCCCATGAGTCTTAAAGCCAAACTCGAAGCCATTATTTACGCAGCTGAAACTCCGGTAACGCTGGATCAACTGATCGAATTGGTGAAAGATTCGGTGACCAGCGAAGGCGCTGCCAACGGCACAGAAGTGAAATCGCGCGTACGCCTTGCTCTTGAGGAGTTAGTTGTCGATTATTACGCGCAGGATCACGGCATCGAAATTCGCCAGGTCGCAGGCGGATATCGGATGTCGACGAAGGCGGAGCATCACGACATCGTGCGTGCTTTTGCCAAGAGCTTGAAACCGCCCATCCGGCTGTCGCTGCCCGCCCTTGAGACTCTTGCGGTGATTGCTTACAAGCAACCGGTGACGGTTCCCGAAATCGGTGAAATTCGCGGCGTAGATTCAAGCGGAGTGATCGCCACTCTGCTCGATCGTAAATTGATCACGACCTCAGGCCGCAAGGCTGTCATTGGCCGGCCTATTCTTTACAAGACCACCAAGGAATTCCTGATGCGTTTCGGCCTGAAGGATGTTGGCGAACTGCCTAGCATGGAGGAATTCGAGAAGTTGGTGGCAGAATCGTTTCAGAGCGACTTATTGCCGGCTGAGAGTGAGCAAGTGAACGGGTCGCACGAGACCGGCTCGGTGATCAAGGAAGCTCAGGCTTCCGAATTGGCTCAAACCACAGAAGACTCCGAACTGGCCACGATCGAACAACCGCACGCGGGCGAGAGCGATCCGGCCGCTTGAAGTTGCAACTCATCCCATCGTTCCTCCGAATACTGGACTCTTATGCCCGCTGAACGTTTACAGAAGATCATCGCCGCCGCCGGAATCGCCTCGCGCCGCAAAGCCGAGCAACTGATTACCGGCGGATTGGTGTCGGTAAACGGGCAGACGGTGACGGAACTCGGCACCAAAGCAGATTCCGAGCACGATCATATTCGCGTAAATGGAAAGCTGCTTCACGGCGCTGAGCGCCATGTTTACCTGCTCATGAACAAGCCCAAGGGATACGTCACTACGCTGCGCGACCCGGAACGCCGTCCTACCGTCATGGATCTTCTGCGTGGAGTGGGGGCGCGAGTTTATCCCGTGGGACGCCTCGATTACGCAAGCGAAGGCTTGCTGCTACTCACCAACGACGGCGAGTTTGCTAATCGTCTGATGAAGGCCGCGTCGCATGTACCCAAGACTTACATGGTGAAGTTAGCTGGCAGCCCAACGGGAGATGGCTTATCCCGGTTGCGCGAAGGTATTTACATTCCCACAGATCGTGGAAAAAGGGTGAAAACGGCGCCTGCCAAGATTCGCGTGATTCGTGAATCGGCCAATCCATGGTACGAAGTTACTCTGATCGAAGGCAAGAATCGGCAGATACGGCGAATGTTCGAAGAGATCGGACACCACGTGGAAAAGATCAAGCGAGTGCGTTACGGTCCGCTCGAGTTGGACGTGCATCCGGGAAAATTCCGCAAGCTCACAACCGAAGAAGTTTCAAAATTGAAATCTCTAGCGAGATAAACCGCCTGCACGACACTCTCTAAACAGGCATAATAAAGAATAGATAGCCGAAAGATGAGCGATTTCAGCCAGATTGTGCCCGAACACGTCCGGACCCTGAGCGGGTACACGCCCGGCAAGTCGCTGCGGCAGGCGGAGGAGGAGAGCCACGTGAACTGCATCAAGATGGCCTCGAATGAGAATCCTTTTGGGCCTTCGCCAAAGGCCCTGGATGCAATGCAGGGAGCTCTTGCCGGGATCAATTTCTATCCCGACAACGATGCGATCGAACTGCGTCAGAAATTAGCGGAGTACCATGGCGTCCATCCGGAGCAGGTCGTTCCTACTGCCGGGTCGACAGCATTGCTGGGAATCATCGCGCGCACTTTGCTGTCGCCGGGACTCAACGCGATCACGAGCGAACGTTCGTTTATTGTGTATCCGGTTGCCACGCAGGCGGCCGGGGGAAAGCTCATCCAGGTTCCAATGCGAAACGATGGATTCGATCTGGATGCCATCGCCGCAGCGGTCGACCAGCATACTCGCATCATCTACATCTCGAACCCGAATAACCCGACCGGCACGCTGGTTTCCGACAAGGAAATCGAGCGCTTTCTGGGCAAGATGCCCGAACACGTTGTCGTTGTTTTGGACGAAGCGTATTGCGATTTTGCGGAATACTTTGCCAGCATCCGCGGCATCGACGGATCGCACTCGCTCGATTATGTGAATCAGGGCCGCAAGGTGGTTGTGTTGCGAACATTCTCCAAGGCGCATGGATTGGCGGGCGTTCGAGTGGGATACGGAATTGGCCCAGCGGAGTTGATGTCTTATTTCGCCCGCATGCGCACGACGTTCTCTGTTTCTGCCGTGGCTCAGGCGGCCGCGCTGGCTGCTCTGGATGACGATGCTCATACGCAGAAAACCCTCAAGAACAATGCCGAGGGGGCCGAACGACTTGCTGCGGGGATTGCCGACCTGGGGCACCGTCCGATTCGGACCTGGGCTAACTTTCTGTATTGCGAATTGGGGGATGATGCAGATGGGATTGCGAAACGAATGCAGGGGGAGGGCGTGATCGTGCGGCCGCTGGGTCCTTGGGGCGCTCCTAATGCCATCCGCGTCACGATTGGCACCCCAGAACAAAATGATATTTTCCTGAAAGCGTTTAAGAAGGCGATGGCACGAGCGGCTGTGCGCTAAGCCCGTAGAGACATTGCTTGCAATGTCTCGGCCTCGCCGACAATCTGGCTCCTGCGAGAAGAGACATAGCAAGCTATGTCTCTACAGCGATTTTATTTTTGGCACTTCGGACAATAGTGGCTGCTGCGTCCCGCGATCACCACGCGCTTAATCGGAGTTTTACAAACCAGGCACGGCTCGCCTTCCCGGCCGTAGACGCGATGTTGCAGTTGAAAAAATCCTTCCTCACCGCCGGCATCCACATAATCGGAAACCGACGATCCGCCCAGCGCGATGGCTTCTTTAAGCACTTTCTGAATCGCGGCGTAAAGTCGCGTTAGCTCTTCGCGAGTAATTGACTTGGCTCTGCGCCGCGGCCGGATGCCGGCGCGGAATAGCGCCTCGTCCGCGTAAATGTTGCCGACGCCGCGCAGTAGCTTTTGGTTCAGCAATGCACTCTTCATCGGAGTGTTGCGTCCGCGGAAGAGCTTGATGAAGGGATCGAGTTCGACTTCCAGTGGCTCGGAGCCCGCGGCTTCGAATCCATGAGCCACGCTCAAACGGCCAAAGCGGCGCGGGTCGACGAATCTCAGTTCCCTGCCTGAGGCCAGTCTGGCGACTGCGTGCGTATGCTTTTCGATGGCTTCCCCCGGCTTGCATACCAGCATCCGTCCGGTCATGCCGAGATGCACGATCCACTGCGCTGTGCTCGATGAAGGTGCAGACGCTTTTGAGGATTTCTGGCGAGATTTTCGTGAGACGGTCCTAGACGACTGTCCCCCATTTTCATTTTCGAGATCGAAAACGATGTGCTTCCCGACCCGGCGCACGCCGGCAATGCGCCTGGATTCAAGGGCGGCAACGATCTCGGAGGCAGTCGATTTGAGCGGTTCGGGCTTGGATCCAAGCCACACGGATTCGATAACATCGCCGGTCACCCGGCTGGCTAAGCCACGGGCGATGGTTTCGACCTCCGGGAGTTCGGGCATGAGATTAGTTTACAGGCTTCGGGTGGTGGGCCTCGGAGCTGAAGCCTGACGCCCGAAGCTAGGCTTCGAATTGCCATCCTTCGCTCGTCGGGGTTATCATTGCAAGTACACCTCTGCTCCGCTTATATCCTTTGTAATTCAGCGACTCGTTGGTTCACTGCGGACAACGAGTGTGTGCGACCTCGCAACGGCGGCTGGGCGGCCGTACCAATCATGTTTCAGGGAGTGTGCATTTGAAGAAGGGCAAAGCTGCGGTCATCGTAGGCGCGCAATGGGGCGACGAGGGCAAGGGCAAGATTGTCGATGTGCTCTCGGAGAATTTTTCCATCGTCGCACGTTATGCGGGCGGACATAACGCCGGTCACACCGTCATCATCAATGGAAAGAAATTCATTCTGCAGTTGGTGCCTTGCGGGGTGCTTCGCGCTGGTCGCCGTAGCGTGATCGGCAATGGGGTCGTGCTCGATCCAATTGCTTTTTTGAAAGAAGTTGGGGGTCTGCGCGATGCTGGAGTCCAAGTCGACGGCAACCTTTTCGTCAGCAACCGCGCCCACGTGATTTTGCCATATCATCGCATGATCGAGCTGGCATCGGAGAATGCGCCGGGACGGGTGAAGATCGGCACGACTTCGCGCGGGATCGGGCCCGCTTACGAAGACAAGACGGGACGCCGGGGCCTGCGCGTTTCTGATCTGCTCGACCTGCAACTTTTGAAGACCCACATCCAGAACGCGTGCCAAGAGAAGAATATGATCGCACACGCGCTGTTCAACTCGGAGCCGCTGGACCCTGACAAAATGTACGAGGAATATGCCGCCGCATCCGCCCAGGTTGCGCCGTTCGTCTGCGATACTGCCGCATTGTTAAACAAGGCTTTGGCACGTGGCGAGTCGGCGGTATTCGAAGGCGCGCAGGGCACGATGCTTGATATCGATCACGGAACCTATCCTTTTGTGACCTCTTCCAGCGCCACTTCAGGAGGCGCGGTTACCGGAACCGGAGTCGCACCTACAGCGATCGATGTGGTCATTGGGATTACCAAGGCCTATTGCACGCGGGTGGGCGGTGGCCCGTTTCCCACCGAGACAAAGGACGCAAATGGAGACATGCTGCGCAAGCGCGGTAACGAATTTGGCGCGGTGACCGGTCGTCCGCGGCGGTGCGGCTGGCTTGATTTGCCTCTCTTGCGTTACGCTGGCATGATTAACGGAATCTCCTGGCTGGTGGTGACCAAGTTGGATGTACTCGACGAGCTGGCTGAGATTCCGGTATGCGTAGGTTATAAAATCGACGGCAAGGAAACCGACGAGGCGCCCGCGCAGGACAGCGGCTATGGTCGAATCGAATGCATTTATCGGAAAATGCCAGGCTGGCGAACTTCAACTCAGGGAATTACGGAACTGGAGAAACTGCCGAAAGCTGCGCGCGAGTATCTGAACTTCGTGGAGAAAGAAAGCGGAGCGCGCGTCGGCATGGTCTCAACCGGACCGGGGCGTGAGGAAACAATTTTTCTGGATGAGTTTGCTGCGAGGCTTCAGGAATTGACGGGGTCGAAAACCAGGGCACAGGCAAAACTTTAAGAACGGAGCGAACGATGGTTGTTCTGGCCGTAACGTGGATGGCGAAGGTGGGTCGTGAAGCGGATGTTTCTGCTTTGTTTTCCAAACTAACCGAAGAGTCTCGCAAGGAACCCGGCTGCCTGTTTTATCAGGTACATCGGCATAAGACGGAGCCGCGCCGCTTCTTCATTTACGAACAATACAAGGACGATGCTGCGCTCGAAGCGCATCGTGCTGCGCCTCATTTCCTGCAGTTCGCAAAGAAGGAATTGCCCAAGTTCGGGGATCGCGTGGAAGGCCACTTGTACGAACCGCTGGCGTGATTTGTGTGGCGCGGGCGCCCACGCTGGCATCGCCCAAGATAGCGAGCGCTACCACGAAGTCACTTCCCTTTGTCCGCCATTAGTACGCCGCCAGCGGCGTAGCTTTCCTTCGAGACTTCGTGGAAAGTCACGATCACAGCCTCGCGATGAGCCGCAGCTTCTTCCACCATAACATCGGTAATGCGTTGCGCCAGCTTTCGCTTTTGGTCGGCTGTGCGACCCGTCAGCATGGTGATTTGCACTAGAGGCATAGTGTCAGCTTCATTTCGTTAAGACGGCACCGCGACAGAGGTTTTCGAAAAGCGCAAGCGCCGTTAGTTCGCCAGTTCGTATCCCGCGAAGAAATAACTTAGTTCAAAGCGGGCTGTCTCGTCCGCGTCTGAGCCGTGGATCGCGTTGTGCTCAATGTCGCTCGCCCACTTTTTGCGGATCGTACCTTCTTCGGCGTTGGCCGGATTCGTAGCGCCCATCAGCTTGCGCAAATCGGCGATGGCGTTTTCTTTCTCCAGCGCCAACACCACGATCGGGCCACTCGACATGAAATCAGTCAACGAACGGAAGAATGGGCGGCTCGCATGTACGGCATAAAACTGCTCCGCCTGATGCTTGGAAATCTCGAGCATCTTCATGGCAAGTATCCGGAAACCATTCTTTTCAAACTGCTCGATGATATCGCCAACCGCGTTCTTGGCAACCGCGTCAGGTTTAATGATGGTAAAAGTGCGTTGCAGAGTCTTCATAGTTCGTTCGTTTGTCCCTTAGGTCGTTCGTCGTTAGGCTTTCGCCGCAATGCCCATCGCTGCTACCACTGCCTCTCCGATTTCAGCCGGCGATTTAGCCATACGAATGCCTGCCGCTTCCATCGACTTGATCTTCTCCGCCGCCGTTCCCTTGCCTCCGGAGATGATGGCGCCGGCGTGACCCATGCGGCGTCCGGGGGGCGCGGTTTGACCCGCGATAAATCCTACCACCGGCTTTTTCATTCGCGACTTCACGTATTGCGCCGCGGTTTCCTCAGCATTGCCGCCGATTTCGCCAATCATGATGACAACTTCAGTTTGAGGATCTTTATTGAAGAGCTCCAGAGCATCCACGAAGTTCGTGCCAATAATTGGATCGCCGCCGATGCCAATCGCCGTGGATTGCCCGATCCCGCGCGTGGTCAACTGATAAACCGCTTCGTAAGTCAGCGTACCCGAGCGCGAAACAATTCCGACCGAGCCTTCGAGATGGATTCGCGCCGGCATAATGCCAATCTTGCATTTACCCGGCGAGATAATGCCGGGACAGTTCGGCCCAATCAGCCGGGAGCGCCGATTCTGCAAATATTCCCACGCGCGCACCATATCGAGCGTCGGAATACCTTCGGTGATGCATACGATCAGCTCAATCTCGGCATCCGCGGCTTCCATAATCGCGTCAGCCGCAAATGGCGGCGGCACAAAAATCACGGACGCGTCGGCTCCGGTCTTGTCTGCGGCTTCCTGCACGGTGTTAAAGATGGGCCACCCCTCGTGAGTGGTTCCGCCTTTGCCGGGAGTCACGCCGCCGACAATT
>Ga0209169_10002368_pt1 | contig 11361 bp, 7 predicted proteins | sample HubBroMetageWRM4_FD_188346 | JGI IMG/M metagenome (GOLD analysis project Ga0209169, IMG submission 188346) | Warmed soil microbial communities from the Hubbard Brook experimental Forest, New Hampshire - Hubbard Brook CCASE Soil Metagenome WRM 4... | ecosystem: Environmental > Terrestrial > Soil...
ACTCGTTGTTCTCCGTCTGGAAGTTTTTACGCTCGAAGAAGACAGGCACAGCGTGCGGGGCTCCTACGAGGCTTTTCTTGAAACGAACGTTTCTCAGGGTGACAAATACATTTGAAATACATCGTGTGCGCCTAAGGTTACCTACAGTGTTCGCTGTACGCATCGCGAACGAAATTTTGAAGTCGAAAAATCTGGTTGCCGGACAAACCAAAGAGAACGAATTTGGGCTCTGGCTGTGGATTTTTCTGCGTTTCCGAAGCAAGAGGTTCTAGAACCTCGCCTCTGGAAGAATTCTTTCGAAGATTCGCGCAGGTGAACGCGAGCGTCAAAGCGAGCTAAGGTCTGGAACAGTCGTAACGTATGAAGACAGGTACATTTTCGAGACGATGAAAAAACAGTGAGCCAAATACATGGGATGGAGTATGGGCAATCAGTAAGATTTGTGAAAAATTATCGCGCCTTGCTTCTATAGCGAAGCAAACAGCAGACACTTAGTTCTATTTTGGGACGCGTTCGGTAATGTTTCGCCAGGGGACCACAAACTCTGCGCTCGAACCAGAGCACTGTCCTACACAGGGGTATGCGTGCAATCTGGCGACCGGTTGAGAGAGTTCCGTGTACGATCAGGCATCACGACTCGGGAAGTGGAAAAAAAGAGTCAGGGCATAGCCGAGGCAGAAGGAAATGATGAGTTCTACATTTCCAACGCTTGGCTGACGAAGCTCGAGAATACTGACTCCATACCCAGCATCCACAAGCTTGTCACCCTCAGTGTCATTTACCACATAGGTTTTTCCGAACTGCTGAATTTATATGGCGTCGATCTCGGGCACGTCGGAGTGCGCCAATTCGAATTGGCGTCGCGGACGACGTATCTGCTTACGTCGGAAGAGTATGAACCGCAAGGCGAGGTTTCGCTGCCGGTGGAGTTTGCCGACAACGTGGATCTGAATGGGACAAATCTTTTTTCGCGGATGGTGAAGAACTGGGGCGATGTGCCGCTCGCGGTACTGAAGCATTTGCACTTGCGGCAGAACAGCTACGGATTTATCGGAATGCACGATTACACGCTGTATCCGCTGCTGCGGCCGGGGTCGTTCGTGCAGATCGATCCGCGGATGAGGCGGATTCAGCCGTCGCGCTGGCGCACGGAATTTGACCGGCCGATTTATTTTCTGGAACTGCGCGACGGGTATGCGTGCGGGTGGTGCGAGGTGCAGGGGAATGAATTGGCACTGCTGCCGCATCCATTGTCGCCTTGCAACACGCGGCGATTTGCGTTTCCGGGGGACGCGGAAATTGTGGGGCGCGTGACGGGGATCGCGATGCGGCTGGCAGGGACGCATGACGACGCGGAAATTGAGATTACGAAGTTGTTTCGGAGGCAGTAGGGTTGTGCTTCTAAAGTGGCAGGGCGTCCGCTTCTGATGCGACGACACTGCTTCGGTTGGCGTAACGGCTGAGATCGTTCGCTTCGCTCAGGATGACAACTCCCGTTTTAATTGGCGCTCATTTTTAGAACTCAAGAATTTGTGATGGTGCGGACATGGGGCGCAGCATGCTGCGCCCCTACTTGTTTTTCGCGGGGATTTGAGGGAGTTGCTTATTTCTGGAAGCAGGCGGAGGAAAAATGGCCGCGGAAATTTTGCACATGATGATATGAGCTCGCGCGAGCGTGTGGCACGCCGGACCGTCCAGGCTAGCGGCCAATAGCACGCGACAAGAGCCCGGCGACTACGGGGAAAAATCCAAAAGGCGAAACCGATGACCAGGGACAGGGGTTCTTGGAGCGGAAGTAGATACTTGGAAACAAAAAGATACGGGCGTCTTCGAAACACGGAAGTTGCGGCGGAAAGACTCACGTTTTTTCCTCAAGATAGGCCACTTCACCGCTGGCACGTAAGTACAACACCTTATAAAACCTTAGAAGAAATGCCATTATGGGCGGGAGTGCGCGTAAACGCATTCTTGCTGCAAACCCCCATAAAAATGAGTGTATTAGCGGAGGCCCTCGGCTCCTCCTTTCAGCCGTGAAAGGCAAACTCCAGCTCCGGTTTGTCGTGGGATTCCTGTTGGCGACGGGGTCGTTGGCCATCGCAGGACTGATCGTGCGGGCGGACAGCGCGCAATATCGCCGCACGCAAGGCGAAATTTCGAACGGATTGGTGACGTCGCTGGCCGCGCATGAAGTCGTGCGAAATATGGACGAGGCCGAGGCGCAGCGCGACGCGTATGCGCACAGCGGAGACGAGCAAGACCGGCAGCAATTTGGAAAAGCCGAAACCAGAGTTTCGAACGCGTTAGACAAGTTGGAAGCGATGACGAACTTCGACCCGGTGCAAGGGGATCGGGCGGAGGCGCTGCGATTGTATGCGCGGGTGAGGATGGCGGAGCTGTCGGCAGCCGTCGAGGTGCAACGACACTCAGAAGTGCTGCCGGCAGCGACCGCGGTGCCGAAATTGAGCGGGGAGACGGACGCGGCGCGAAGACTGCGGCAAGCGGCAAACGCGATCGAGGAGTTTGAGACGAGTCGCGTGACGGCAGCGCAGAAGACATTTGAGGCCAGCGAGAGCAAGCGCGAACGCGCCCTGACGGTCGTGGCGTTGATGCAATTCGGGCTGTTGTCGCTGGTATTCACGTTTTTCTATCGCAGCACGGGGCAGCGGGAATCGTCGGCATTTCGGCTGCTGCAAGAGCACCTGAAAATGACGGCGACCCTGAATGCGATGGGTGAGGGATTGCTGCAGGTCGACCGGAACGGAAACATCGTTTACATGAATCCGGTTGGGGAGCAACTGCTCGGGTACAAGTCGGAAGATGTCATGGGATTGAGCGCGCACGCGTTGCTGCACCGGGCGAGTGGCGACAAGAAGTGTTCGAACGTGAATTGCCCGATCATCACGCTGAGCCCGCAAGGCGTGCGAGCGAACAACGAGAGCGACTGGCTGCGAAAGAAAGATGGAACGTGGGCGACGGTGGAATATACGAGCGCGCCGCTGGTGCAATATGGCTCGGTAAATGGTGGCGTCGTGGTTTTTCGCGACATCAGCGAGCGGAGCCGCATGGAGAGCGCGCTGCGCGAAAGCGAAGAGCGATATCGGAATCTGGTGGAGAAGAGCGGCGGGTTGATGTTCGTCCACGACATGAAGGGATTTTTGCTGGCGGTGAACGAGGCGGCGGCGAACGCGCTGGGCTACACGGTGGATGAATTGCGCGGGAAAAATCTGAGCGAACTGGTGACGCCGGATTTTGGTTCGAAGCTGGAGTGGTATCTGACCGCGGTAGCGGAGTGGAATTCGCACAGCGGACTGATGCGGATGCAGACCACCGAGGGCGAAGAAGTGGTCTGGTCGTACTCGAACCGCGTGGTTTCGGATTTTGGCGCCGATCCGTACGTGCTGGGGCACGCGCACGACATCACGGCGCAGGTGATGATGGAAGAGGCGCTGAAGGTCAATGAGGGCAAGTTGCAGGCAGCACTGGAGAGCGAAAAGAATTTGTCGCGCGTGGATTTTCTGACGGGGATTCCGAATCGGCGGATGTTTCATCAGGCGCTGACGCTGGAAGGAAAGCGCTCGCGGAGATACGGGCGGCCGATCACGCTGATCTACATCGACGTAGATAACTTCAAACATTTGAACGATCACTACGGGCACGCGACGGGCGACGAGTTGTTGAAGACGATCGGCGGGACGCTGGAGACATCGGTACGGTCGACGGATATGGCGGCGCGGCTGGGAGGAGACGAATTTGCGGTGTTGCTGCCGGAGACCGACGAGGCGAGCGCGGGAGTCATCGTGGCGAAGCTGAGGCAAAACCTGCAAGGGGCGATTGGACCGAAGGGATGGCCGGTGACGTTCAGCTTTGGCGTGGTGACGTTCCCGATCGCGCTGGACTCGATGGAAGAGATGATCAAGCGGGCGGACGAGTTTATGTATGAAGCGAAGCGAGGCGGCAAGAGCGCCGTGGTTTCGAGGGTGATCGAAACTGTGGCGAAAGAAGGATAGTGCCGCTGCGTGGTTGTGATGGTTCCTGCCGCAGTACGTTACCAGTTTCGACCTGTTCTGGTTGAAGCGGACCTGCCCAAAGGGACAACGAAAGTGCCGGTTCAGGTAGTACTACCTGCCTATTTGCACAGGCAGATGAGAAACGTAAAGTTGCACGTGACGAAAGGCAGGAAGATTTCAGAGGACTGATGGTCTCAGGATTCATACTCGCGTTCTCTCTGGTGGCCCTGATCCGGTTCGGGATCCTGTATTGCCGCGGGATTTTGCTGCGCGCAGCAGAGTTGCCGGTTTCCGAGGAAGTACGGGCGGCGGCGCACCTTTCGGGCGAAGAAATCACCGGGCGCGACTTTGCGGCGCTTGAGGGAGTGCACAGCTTGACGCCGGGCGGCTCCAGCGGGGTTACGCTGGTGAAGGCTTACTATCGCGCAGTGAAGTTGGTTGGCGCGATTGGACGGACGCAAGCGGCTTGCGCAGCGTGGGCCGAGCGGGAAATGGCGATTTGCGCGCGGTACGTCGGAGTGCAGATCGATGGGCGGCTACAGATGAGCTTCGCGGAGCAGGCGGGCCAGATTTAAGGAGAGCGGTTGCAGGTTTGAAGATTGCAGGTTAGGAATTTGGAGTTTAGTGGCGAGGCTTTGGCCTCGCCTTTTTGTTTTTGAAGAGAAAGGTCCGAGAGCTTCGTAGTTATGGCACACTCAGGCTGAGGTGAGGTTATGAGTCCGGACGTATCTGAATTGCTGAAGAGGGCGTTGGAGCTGCCCGTCGACGAACGGGCAGCGTTGGCCAATTCTCTGCTTGAGAGCATCTCGGGAACAGATGAATCGGTCGAGGAAGCATGGGACGCGGAGGTGGCGCGACGACAAGCAGATTTGAAAGCCGGAAAGAGCGTAACCGTACCGTGGGAGGATTTACGTCGCAGATTATTGGCGATGGTGAATGAGCGGTAAGTTCGTCGAGTTTCAGTCGGGAGCGACCGAAGATGTCGAAACTGCGGTCGCATGGTATCGGGAACGAAGCCCAAAAGCAGCTTTGGATTTCATCGAAGAGTTAACTCGCGCGACCGCTGCGATTCAAAGAGCACCAACGAGGTGGTCGCTTCGGAAGCGCAACACGAGACGGTTTCCGCTATGGCGGTTTCCTTTCGCGGTGATTTACGAGGAGCAGGAGTCGAAGATCGTCATTTTGGCAGTCGCACACGGGAGCCGGCGTCCAGAGTATTGGGTAAAGCACGACTAAAGCGAAGACGAGACTAGAAAAAAGGGGAAGGCCGATTCTGGCCTTCCCTCTATCGTTTTGAGGTGAAGCCGCTCTGTCAGATCAGAAAGTCAGGTGGAGGGCCATTTGGAGGAAGCGGGGGCTTCCGATGGTGTGCTGGATGAGGCCGAGTTTGCCGGATGGGGGGCAGACGTAGGCGTCGGGAGCAGCGCAGTTGGCCTGGCCGTCGACTGGGAACGGCGCGCTGTACTGCGGCGGATTTTCGAAGAACGGATTGAACTCGACGTTGTTGTTGGGCGTGTCGAAGCTCGGGTGGTTGAAAATGTTGAACGCCTGGACATCGAACTTCAGGTTGAAGCGTTCGTTGATCTTGAAATTTTTGAAGACGCCCATGTCTACGCGAGACTGGAACGGGCTGACGAAAATGTTGCGGCTGGCGGGACCAAAGTTGGTCTCGTAGACGTCGCAGACCTTCGAAACTGGATCGCAGGGAGGAACGCCGTTCTGGCCGGGCTGCAACAGCGGGATGCCGAACGCGGCGCTGTTGAGAACCGGGTTGCCGGGATTGACGCCGAGCGTGCCTTGCAACACAGGGTTCGCGCCTTGCGTGCTGCCGGTGCCGCCGATGGGAACGAGCGGGTTGGTGATGAAGTCGTTGCCGCCGCCGTAAAACTGACTGGCGATGCCGCCGCTGAAGTCGATGACGCTGTAAGGCTGTCCGCTTTCCGCGGAGATCAAGCCGCTGGTGCCCCAGCCGTTGACGATTTTATCGGCCCAACCGTGGAGCATCGCAAGCTTTGGAAATTCGTACGTGTACTGAATCATAAAGACGTGACGACGGTCGAAGTCGGAGTTGCCGTAGCCGGTACGCAAGTCTTCCGGGTTGTCGCCGTTGTAGAAGAGCTGCTCGCCGCTTTCCTCATCCATGCTGTGCGACCAGGTGTAAGAGCCGGAGAGTGTGAGGCCGTGGCTGTAACGCTTGGTGACGTTGAATTGCAGCGCGTCGTAATTGGACTCGCCGGCCGCTTTGGCGTATTGCGAGTTCGGATCAAACCCAATGAAGGGAACGCGCAGCGCAGTATTGCCGCTGCCAAAGCCCTCGACCAGAGTGGATACGTTTTCGGCGGAGACACCGGGCACGGTGTACCCGTAGGAATAGATCTGGCCGTTAATGGGATTCGAAGGCGTTGCGATGTTGGGCTGGTTGAATGGCACAGGGATGACTTCGTGGACGCCGTGATTGCCGACAAATGCGAGAGAGAGCACGAGATCGTTGCGCGGCTGCCATTGCAGGTTGAGCGTGTAGTTCTCGGAGTATGGCAGTTTATTGGTCGGATCGTAGCCGGCGAAGATGAGCGGGCTGCAAAACGAGATGCCGTTGGCGGTGCAATACGGCGTTGTGTTGTCGATGAGCTGCGCGATGTTCGGAATGAGTGAAGCAACGCCGGAGAGGTTCTTTGGCGGCGCAGGCGGCGGAGTCGTGCCGAAGGGAGTCGCGAATGACGCACCCGGTGGGCTGTAGAACGGCTGCGAGAACGGCTGTTGCACGGTGACGCCGAATGGGCCGCCGATGCCACCGCCGGCGCTCTGTGAGAGCTCAGCGAAATATTCGCCCCGATCGTAGTACAGGCCAAATCCGGCGCGAACGACGACGTTGTGAAGGAAGCCCGGAGTCCACGCAACGCCGATGCGGGGTGCAAAGCCCCACTGGCGGCCGGTGAGCGTGGAGTCACTCACGCCCTTGGTGGGAAATTCCTTGTTGTTGCCGGCGACGACGATGCCGATGTTGGTGATCGTGTCGGTCGCGAAGTCGTAGCTGTAGTCCTTGGGATAGAAATTGGTAAGGAGGCCGTTTTTCTCGACGAGTGGACCGTTCCAATCCCAACGTAGACCGGCAATCACGGTGAGATTCGATTTGAGGCGGAACGTGTCCTGGCCGAAAGCCCCGACCTGATTCGAACGGTAGTAGCGGTTGGATTCGCCGTTGACGAAAACGGAGGAGCCGTTTTCACCGCAGAAGGTGCTCGGGTTGCAGAGGTTGCCCTGAAGGAAATCAGCGAAGGTGTCAAAGTCGAGCAATCCTTGACTGTTGTTTTTGTTGATGATGTTGAGCTGGCTGTGGTCAATCTGCACGCCGCCGACGATCGTGTGCCGGCCGACGGTCCAGGAATATTTCGTGGAACCTTCGAAGGTGTTTTGAAACATGCCGGCATTGGCGAAGTTGTTGGAAGGGCCGACGCCGAGGCCGGAGCCGGTGTTCGGGTCGGCCGTACCAATTGTGATACCGGGAACATTGGAAAGGCCGAAGATGTTCAGCCCGTAATCGCTGTTGGTGTAGCCGTCGATCGTATGCGCGAATGCCTTTTCGCGGATGAAGCCGAAACCCTGAGTCCAGACAGCGTTCGGTCCAATGGTAGTCGTGTTTTGAATGGAGACCAGGTGCGACCCGGCGGACAGTTCCTGAGGGAAATTGCCGACTTGGCTGATGGCGAAGGGAGCGTAAGTCGGATCGTTCTGGAAATAGTATTTGCCGGTGAGGCGATCGCGACCGCTGACGTTGTAGTCGATGTTGCCGCTGACTTGATCGGCTTTGAAGGTGGTCTTGGGGCCAAAAACCAGCGCGTTGTAGCCAAGATCGCTGTTGAGATTGTTTTCGGAGGGAATGAAGAACTGCCCGTTCGGCAGCTTGAGATTCATGATTTTCAGCGCGGTTGGGCTGATGTCGGCGGCGGAAAGCGTGGTGCCGAAGGCGGCGTTTGCGAGATTCGCGAGGCTTGTCGCGTCGCGATTCGTATCGCTGAGGCCGGGGAGAACGTTGGCTTCGGAAATGGAGCTGTCTTCATCGGAAACGCGCTGGCCCTGGTAGGCGGCGAAGAAGAAGAGTTTGTCTTTCTTGATCGGGCCCCCGAAGGTCGCGCCGAAGCTGTTGCGCTTGAGCTCGGGAACGGTCTTGCCGAGGCTTCGCAGCGTCGAATCCTGATTGAAGAAGAAAGGCGCGGCGTTCCAGGCACTGGTCTGATGATACTCGTAGGCCTGGCCGTGATACTGGTTCGTTCCGGTGCGCGTCTGGAGCGTGATATGTGCGCCGCTGTAGGAGCCTTCGGAAGCGTCGTACATCGACGTGTTCACGCGGACTTCCTCGAGCGTTTCCTGCGGAGGGGCGGGCATGGCCTGACCAATGGCGCTGTAAACCGACGTGCTGGTTTGAATTTCGCCACCGGCGGTGGTGTTTGTGTTCTGGCCGGTGTTCAGCACCGCGCGGTTGTCTGCGACACCGCTGGAGGACTTGCCGTTGAAGAGATTGTTGGTCTGTACGCCGTTGACGACGAAGCTGTTGCTGGTGTCGCGCTGACCGTTGGCGAAGATGTTCTGATTGCCGAGACCGGCGTTGGTCCCGGAGCCGGTGAGGAAATCGGCGTTCACGCCGGGGCTCAAGAGCGCAAGTTGGGTGAAGCTGCCCGTGCCGAGCGGAGTATTCTCGATCAATTCGGTGCCGAGTGTGTAGCCGTTTGTAGTGTCGGTCTGGTTCAAGAGAGGCGTGCCAGAGACGGTAATGCTGGTGCTGACTTCGCCGGGCTGGAGCGAAGCGTTGACCGTTGCGGTGACGCCACCGACGACAGTGATCTGGTTGTGCACTTCAGTCTTGAACCCGTCGCGCGCGAACGAGACCGAGTAGGGACCGATTGGCAGCGCGTTGGCGGAAAAGGAGCCATCGTCTTTGGTCGAGACGGTGACCTCGAGATTGGTGTCGAGATTGCGAACTTTCACTTCGACTTTGCTTAGGACGGCGCCGGTACTATCGGTAACCGTGCCGTTGATCGCGCCGAGAGTTTGCTGAGCGCGGGCGGGAAGCGAAATCAGAAGCAGACTGCTGAGGAACACCACGAGCGAACGAACGGACTTGCCCATTTTTCTGTACCAGCCCTTTATCCCCGTCAAAAGATACTGCGAAGTGCGCAGAGGTATATCACAACGCACGGGACTAAATCGAGACGAGTCCTGTGCAAAAAAGGCGGAAAAAAGACAGCGAAGCCGAGTATTTCGATGAAGATGGACGCATTGTTACAGTTTGTTCAGAATGAGATTACAGTTGTGGCCGGTTAACGGCTTTTGGAAGGATGACGACGTCGTATTTGAACGCGGGCTGCGGATTAGTGCATCGGCGACGCGGAGCCGTCGGACCATTTGTCTGCGAGGACGAGCAGAACCGTTACGCGTTCCTGCGAGTCATTTATCGCCATGACTGGCGAGTTGGGAACATCGGTCGCCCAACTCTTGGTCATGTCGCCGGGGGAAAAAAACATCGTGTGCGAGCGCCAGTTTTTGCCCTGGTCGTTCAAATACTGCTGCTTGGACATCATGTAAGCCATCGCGCCGGGCTCCAGCGCGGGGAGTTGCTTATCGTCAAGCGCCGTCGCGATCGCCTTAGCGATTTCGGGCTTCGATTTACCCGCCAGCACGAGCTTGGTCTTCATCAGATAGATTTGCGCAAAGCTCTTGGCGGCAAGGGCGTTGAAGCAATGCGGCGCGCGCATTTTAGGATTCCAGAACTCCGCTTCTTCGGTGCCTTGTCCCCAAGATCGCTCGACAAGGCACATGAAGCCGTTCGAACCCGTCACGGCGGTTTTGTAGCCGTCGCGCCCCAGCACCATCACTTCGGCGGCATCCGCGATTGAAGGAGGTGCAGCGCTGCGAGCTAGAGCGATTTCGGCTTTCTCGTCGGCGATCAGGTACTGATCCAAGGGTGCCATCGTGGGATAGGGGTCTTTAGGGGCCTGTGCAATTGCGGGAGGAATGACGATAAGCAGAGCGAACGCAAAGGCGACAAGGCTGGCGAGATGGTTTCGCATTCGATTCTCCTAATCTGCAGATTTGTAGCACCGGTGGGTGATTATGCCGAACTTTGTACGCTTAGACTTACGGAGAGTCCGTTGCGTTAGCATGGGAACCCCTTAACGGTGAGTGTACTCGTCGAAAACGGCCCGGAGTATCGAATTGCTGGGTCTCTTTACTACACGCGGCGGTTCATTTAGGCTTAAGGCCCTATGTGGAATGTTGACGAACGGTTTGCTCCGAAGGCGATTGAAGGGTTGGCGGCGCTGGGGTTTAGCGTCGGAAGCACGCGTGGCGTAGTTCGCGTGGAGAAGTACGGGTGCGGCGCGGAGTTTCGCAAAGGCTCCGACGATCACTATCAATTGACGATTTTGCCGACGATCATGGTGAAGGGTCAGTTCGCACGGCTTTGGGACGCGGGATATCAGAAATTTTTGCTGACGGATGACGGCATCAAGTTGCCGGCGTTGGCGACGCATTTGGAGAATTTGCGGAAGTTCAACGAAGAGTTGCGAACGGCGCTGGGAGTGCCGACGTTTTATAACGAAGCGCTGGGATCGGTCAGCCAGGTTTCGGTGTATGACCGCGTGAAGGGACGGAAGGGCGCGGTGCCGGATGATACGGTTGGGGCGCACAGCCCCGGGGCCGGGCACTGAGAAGCGAAGCAAAGAAACAACGAGGTAAGGAAGTAACGATTTTCGGATTTTGCAGGGCGCGGATTCCGCGCCCTTTTCTTTTTATGTTCGGGCGTTGGTGACTACGGATTCAGAGTTTGATAGGCGGCGAAGGGGCCGGCGTGTGGGTGGAAGGCGCGGGCGCGGTATAGCTCGGCGATTTGGCGGATGTGGCCGAGGTCGTGGGACGCCCATTCGTTGAGCATTTGTTCAAGCGTGATCAGGCCTAGCTGGGAGTGTTGCGCGGTGCGCCCGCCGACGTCGGGCGGAAGCGTTCTTAGAAATTGCACCAGCTCTTTCCGCGTGAAGGCGAAGCGCGACAAATGTTCCTGCGGCGTGCCTGCGGAAAAACCTTCGGCGGGCGGTTCGTATTCTTTCAGCGCGGGCGTGTCTTCGAGGACGAAGCGGCGGACGCGTTCGGCGAGGCAGTCCTCGCAGTCGGCGAGATGCGACAAAACTTCGGAGATCGACCAGCGATCCGGAGCCGGCTTCCAGCGCAACACATCGGGCGCCACGCCGCCAAGCATCGTTTCGAGCACTTGCGGCGTCTTTTCCATTAGCGCGACGGCGGGACGAAGAGTGGTAGACGGACTGGGTTGCATCGGCGGCCTCCTGGCAGAGAAGATTGTAGT
>Ga0209169_10002370_pt1 | contig 11358 bp, 9 predicted proteins | sample HubBroMetageWRM4_FD_188346 | JGI IMG/M metagenome (GOLD analysis project Ga0209169, IMG submission 188346) | Warmed soil microbial communities from the Hubbard Brook experimental Forest, New Hampshire - Hubbard Brook CCASE Soil Metagenome WRM 4... | ecosystem: Environmental > Terrestrial > Soil...
CGACCACCGATATGAATCCTATCCTGTTGAAGCCAAACACCGATCTGGGTGCGCAGGTCATCGTCCACGGGCGTGCGGTGGGCAACATGCCGGCCGCGGAGTATCACAAGTACAAGAGCGTGGCGCGACAGGCCGTGTTGGAGTCTCACGGGCGGCTCGCGGCCCGCTACGAGGTTATTGTGACCGAGGGTGCCGGTTCGCCCGCGGAAATCAATCTGCGCGAGGGAGACATCGCGAACATGGGGTTCGCGGAGGCCATCGATTGCCCCGTCGTTCTTGTCGCGGATATTGAGCGTGGGGGTGTGTTTGCGCATCTCGTGGGGACCCTGGCGCTGCTGAGTTCCAGCGAGCAGGCGCGTGTGGCCGGCTTTGTGATCAACCGCTTTCGCGGGGATGTCAGCCTGTTGGAGCCGGGGTTACGGTGGTTGGAGCGGCATACGGGTAAGCCGGTGCTGGGGGTGCTTCCCTATTTGCACGGGCTCAACCTCGACGCCGAGGATGCAATCAACCGGGAGCGAGGCGCCGCGAGAGAGGGAGCGTTGCGAGTCATTGTGCCGGTGCTGCCGCGGATCAGTAATCACACTGACTTCGAGCCTTTGCGCCACCACCCGCAAGTGGACTTGCAATACGTGGGACCAGCAGAGACGCCGCCGCCGGCTGATCTGGTTATTTTGCCGGGATCGAAGAGTGTCCGTTCGGACCTGGAGTGGTTGCGACGGTACGATTGGCCGCGATACCTGGAGCGTCATTTGCGTTATGGAGGCAAGGTGATGGGCATCTGTGGCGGGTTGCAGATGCTGGGACGGGTTATCGACGACCCATTGGGGTTGGAAGGTCCTCGCGGCGAGAGCGCGGGGCTGCGATGGTTGGAACTGGAGACGACGTTGGAAGCGGAAAAACAGCTGCGGAATACCGCAGGTGTGTTGACCCTGGGTGGGGCTGCCGTGCGCGGATATGAAATCCACGCCGGGGTGAGTCGTGGAACAGCGTTGAAGAAGCCATCTGCATTGTTGGAAGACGACCGGCCGGACGGGGCGGTCTCGGAGGACGGGAAGATTCTCGGGACCTACTTACACGGGATTTTCGACGCCCCTGAGGCGTGTACCGCGCTTCTGCGGTGGGCGGGGTTGAGTGACCCGAAGACGATCGACTACTTCGTGGTCCGGGAGCAGGCGATCGAGCGCCTGGCTGATAGTGTTGAAAGCCACCTCGACATGCAGGCGGTTTTGAGGTTGTTGCAAGTCGAGGCGGCGGGGGTGCTTACGTGACGGTCGAAAAGCCAAAGATTGCGGAGTATCGCCGTCATTTGCTGGTTTGTGTGGGACCTCGGTGCGCACAGGAAGGTGAGTCGCAGAAACTGTTTGACAGTTTGGGCGAGAAGTTCAAAGCGGCGGGGCTCGACCAAGGCGACTTGCGAGTCAAGCGCACCAGGGTGTACTGCTTCGCAGCCTGTCGCGGAGGGCCGGTGATGTGTGTGCAGCCGGATGGGATTTGGTATTACGACGTGACGCCGGCGAATTTGGATCGCATCATTGCGGAGCACCTCGTGGAGGGGCGGCCGGTGGAGGAGTTGGTGTTCCACCGGGGGCCGGAGGTTGGCGAGGGGGGCGGCGCTAGTTAGGACCCCGGCGCGGGCCGGGCCGGAAGGCGCCGCCGAAGATCGGGCATTAGGCCGACGTTGAAGGTGGCGCCGGCGACGCCGCCGAGATGGGTGGTGCGCCAATCTTGAAGGTGAGCCATTGGGCGGATGCCGAACGCGTACCGGGACCGGTTCGGAAGGTTAGACAGTGCGCCGCTGCTGAAGGGGTGTACGCCGCCTAGAGCGTTTCGAGCCAACGCAGAAAAGCCTTACGCTGCGACGCTGGCAGATGCTCGAAACGATCCCGCGCACTCGCAGCTTCCCCGTCGTGCCAAAGAATCGCTTCTTCGTCGGAGCGTGCGCGGCCGTCATGGAGGAAAGTTGGAAAGTGCTCGAGCGACATTCGATAACCCAGGCCCCATAGGGGCGCGGTGCGCCACTTACTTGAAACCATTTTGCCAGCGACGGTTTCGTCGGCGAGACGGCTGCCGAGATCGTGGAGACGCAGATCGCTGTACGGCGCGATGACCGCTGAAACTTCCTTGCCGTCGGCATCGGTCAGGGTGACGGACAGCCGCGGTTGGTGGCAGGCTCCGCAGCCTAGGTCCGCGAAGGTGTTCGCGTCGCGGTCGGGGATCGGATGCGGTGTTGGTGAGGCTGGGACAGCCAGATAGCGTTGGAAACTTAGGACCGCGCTGAAGATGTCGGCGGATACTTCGGGCGATCCGTTGCTGGGGGCGTGTAAACACGCGGCCTCGGCTTGCGTGCAGTCATCGTTCGGCATGTCAGTGGACGTGAGGCCCATTTCGCGCGCAAAAGCACGAGCGGTTTGATCCTCGACGGAGAGGGCGGTGGCCTGCCAGCCGAAATGGCCATGCACTTGAGCATGGCCCGCCGCAGCCGCGTCTAGCAACCCGACGCCGAATAAGGCTGGAGCCAGCCGGGGTTTTACCAGCGTCTTTGGCGACACGGGGCCGTAGCGCAGGTTGGTCAGAGTGTAGTGCGGGACTCGCAGGCTCCAGGTTGCGCCGTCAGGATAGTGCCCCGATGTCTCCTGGTACCGAATCATCGCCTGACCCTCGGGCGGAACGCCGTCCAGCGCGACGGTGTTAAGGACGCGACCGTAAACCGGATCGCCTTCGGGGTCCGTTGGGTTCTTTGTGGGTGTCGTGGAGAGTTGAATCACCAGCGGTGAGGGCGCCGGGCCGTCCCCGGTAGGGCCGCGACCGTGCGCGCCGTTGTTGTGGCAGGCGTCGCACGAGGACGAGTTAAAAAGGGGGCCGACGCCAGCGCGTCGCCCCGCGTTGGGGGTGCCGGCGGGGACGAACTGCGTGTTAAACGCTGCCATCCCGAGGTCGTAGCGCGCGAATTCCGCGTCGCTGAGCTTGCGATAGGAAGGAGGGTTGCGGTGATCGGTGAAGGGCTGCGTGCCGATCGGCGTCGCGTCCGCCGGCGGCGCGGCGGTAGCGCTGGTGGTAGAAGGGTGACTTATCGCCGCGCTGTCGTCGTGACTCACCGCGAGCGCGGGCGCGCTCACCGACATCGCACCGAGACACAGCATGCCGGCGCGCCAGACATACAGCCGACCCCGTGAGATCATCTGGTCACCGCGAGCGCAGGCGCGCTCACCGACATCGCGCCGAGAAACAGCATGCCGGCGCGCCAGACCAACAGGCCGCCCCGCGCGCCCCACTCAGCCGCGTGCCTAATGCGCAGCCGCCGGCGCCGGAGTAAGCGTAACGCGAACATGATCCTTCGTTGCCGCACTGAGTTGTAACACCACGTCGCCGGCGGGCAGGTTGAATATCACGACCTTGCGGGGGGCGGTGCATCCGGGTACGCCGCCGAAGTCGGTGGACTCGATGAACTTCTGATCGCCCACGACATCGATCCAGAATCCCTGGTCCAGGGACACGCGGTAAGCCCCGGCGGCCGGGACCTGCATGTGCACGAGGCCGGCGAAGGCGCCATCGGCGAGCATCTTCTTGGCGGGCGGCAATATGAACGTCACGCCACTTTGCGGGGAGAGCGCCAGCTCATACATTTTCTGCGCCTTCATGACCGGAGCCGACGCCAGGTCGTGACCCGCCGAGATCGCCTCCGGCGGCTTGGAGAACAAAGCGTGCTCCTGGGTGATATCCCACTTACCCCCCGTGCATGGCTCGTCCGCGGCAGCAGCTACCGTGGTGGCACCACTTAACAGCAACATCGACAACAGCATCGACACGCGCACAGCAGGCCAAGGCAGAGCTCTCGATCGCGGGGTCATGATCATTCCTTCAGAAGTTCACGCGTACGTTCAGGAAATACTCTCGCCCTGGTCCGTTGTACCCGTCCTCGATCACATAGTTTCGGTCCATGAGATTCGTGACGCCGACCTCGACTTTCACCGGGTCGATGGGGGTGTACGCGGCCTTCAGGCCTACCAGGGTGAAGCTACCCCCACGATAATAAACCAGATTGTTCACAGCGTTCTGCAGCCAGCGCTTGCTCTCCACGTCCACGTCGGGGACGACCTCCAGCCTCGGGAGGGGGCGCCAGTCGAGGTAGGCGAACAGTTTCTGCCCCGGCGTGTCGGTTTGGACCGCGCCGCCCGAGAGCTCCACGCGCGTAAGGTCCGAGAAATTCACACCGCCATCCAGGGTTGACAGCAGGGGCCGCGAAAGCTCGATTTCGAAGCCCGAGTGGCGGGCGGCGCCGACGTTTTCGCTTTCACTGACGGTCGGCGTAAGGGCCACCGATGTTATGGCGTTCGTGATCTTCGCGTAGAAAGCGTTTACGACCACCTTCGTGCCGAAAAGGGTGTCGTCGACGCCGATCTGAGAATAGTGCGAGCGCTCCGGTTGCAGATCCGGGTTGTTCACGAAAGTGCCGAATCGCGTGCTGTACATCTCGAACAGCGTCGGGAATCGCTGCCGATCGGCGTAGCTGAGGTGAACGGAGCCGGACTCGCTGTAGGAGTAGATGGCGGCGATCTCGCCATTCAACGCGTGTTTGTCCGCCACGGGGTACGCAAACGAGCTGCCAAAGGGCGGCTTGTTTCCCGATGCCAAGAATTCACTGTCCCCGATGAGATGCCGGGCGTCGTAGCTCGTGCCCGCAATGATCTGCCAGTCCCTGGTAGGACGGTAGATGTTCTCCAGCGCGATCGAATAGGTGCTTTCCTCGGCCGTCTCCCACGGCTGCTGGTAGAAGATGCCGAACGGAATATTGCGGGTACTTTCGGTCTCGTTGTGCTGGTCCCAACGATAGTGGCCAGACACCCGGACTGTATCGGCGCCGTCAAACAGGTTCTTGTCGAGCTCCACGCTGCCGCCGGCGGCCTTGTCGTAGTAGGTGCTGTTGAAGGCCTTGGGCGTGTTCTGCGTGTCGTAGGCGATATTGTCGTACGAGTCGAGTTGGTTGAAGAAGCGATCGTAGTAGACTCGCACCTTCACATAGGAGCCGGAATCGTCCACGCTGTTCTGCGAGAGCCAGTAGAGGCTCTTTTTGTTCCAGGCGGGCCAGGTCCAGTATTTTACACTGTTCAACAGCGTCGACGGGATCACGCTATCGGGCAACGTATTGTCTTTACGACCGTGTTGGTCGATGTAGTTTACGCTGTAGTCGTTGCCTGCGCTGGGCTCGAAACCCGCCTTGAGGTTGATCTTGTAGTCCTGGTGAAATGAGTTGTCGCGGTTACCCGGGGGTTGCAGGGTTCCGCCGTCGAAGTCATCGGAAAGCCGGAAATGCGACTGCCGGTCGAATGAGCCGGCGCCCTGGATGAACCAGTTCGCCTGGCGGGTGCCGAGAAACACATCCGCGATGGATTCAGCCTGCGACCCGTGCGAGTCGAGGTTGTCCTGGTAGCGGGCTTCGCCCTCGAACTCCTTCTGTACCACCCGGCTCACGAGGTTCACCGAACCGCCCATCGCGCCCGGGCCGTCGATGACGGAAGCGAAGCCCTTCGAGATCTGGATGGAGGCCAGGTCGACCGTGCTGAAGCGGCTGAAATCGATGCGGTCGTCGTAGGGGAGATAGACCGGGATGCCGTCCTGGTACAGCGGTACGCGCCAGCGATCGAAGCCGCGAATCCAGATGTCCGTCTCGTTTCGCGCGCCTACCATGCTGACGGAGGTGCCCGAGGCGAGCACGAATGCCCGGTCCAAGGTGTCCCGGTTGAACTGTTGCATGTCGCTTTGGGTGACCGTCGTGCCACCGAGCGAAAGGCCGCTGCCGCCAGTGGAGACATTGGAGAACGGCGCGTACACCGTCACCTGTTCCAGGTCCGATAGGTTGTTTGCATCAGCCGCTGGAGCCGCCGCCGCCGTGCCGGCTACGCCGGCGACGAGCAAGCCGAGGCCGCAGGCGGGTAGAAATCCGCCGAGCTTCATCGAAAGTCCCTTCCTCTAGTCTTTTTTAGTGCGACGGGTGCAACGAGGCGACCCGTCACCGGCGTCATGGGAACGCCGGGAACGCGTGGTATCCAATCATATATAGCGATGGGTTGCAATCATTCAGGCACGGGATGCCAGAACTGCCCCCGGAGTGAGCTCGTCGAATTGCTTCCCCGGTCATTTGGAGGAGTCATGCGCCTCGCACTTTTCCGGCGTGTACGGCGCGCCGACATCGAGCGCGTCGATGATCGTCTGGATCCGCTGAATGTTTCCGAAGGTGTCCACAATGAAGAGTTTGTTGACACTAGGAAGCGCCACGAGGTGTCCGGACTGTGGAATGATGGGGCGCAGGAGCGGGACGAGCTGCGCAGCCGAGACGTTTTTCACGGTGATGACCTTGCCGACAAACTCGGCATCGGGGCGAGTTTCTCTACCGGATAGCAGCGGTACGGGCATTTGGCGCACGACCGCTGCGGGGATGACATTCACATAGCCGCCGTATTCCACCGCGGTATATCCGTAAACGCGGAGTATCGTCAAAAGGTCGCCATAACTGATGTTGGCCGCATCCTGCCCCACGATCTCGGCATCGCCGCGCACGTGCGGGTCGACAACGAACTTCTTACCGGTCTTCTTCGCGACCGTAGCCAACAAGCGGGAGATGGGCACGCCATTCTCCAAGTGCTCGGCGCCAGCAGTTGCGTCACTCGTACTTTCCGGTGACGACGTGCGCTCGGGGGTGGATTGTGCGTTAGCAGCGCCTGCCAGGCTCAACAACACACTGACAATGCTCGCGATCCATGTTGTCTTCATCATCGGTGTCTCCGGTGTTTCTATCTAGAATGTAATCGGTGCAGGATGGCCTCGGTATCCGCGTGTTCAGTGTCAGTCAGCGGGATGAACCCCCAATCGCCAGGGGCGTATGGATAGGGGGTGACAGGCGCCAGGTAGGCGTTGATGATCTTGCCGAAGAGGGTGTTGGGCGCGTACGAATTTTGCTTCGTGTACAGGTAGAGCGCCCGCGAATTCGGATAGGTGCCTGCTGCTACGGTCTCGGACGATGGCTGGGCGCCACTGATGACGCTCTCAGCGAGCCTGTCCTTCAACGTGTCGAATTCCGGCAGCGAGAAAACACCGAGCAGCGTCGGCTCTCTCTCCAGGCGCGCGGCGTTCGTCGCGCTGCTTTCGGCGCTATCCTCGTAGGCTCCATCGGCGCGTATCCTCAGGCAGATCTCGGCGTACCGCACCGGGTCGGCGGTGCGCAGCTCGGCGATCCAGGGATAGGTGTTGCAACCGACTTCGAGGAGCAACACGGCGGCCAGCTTTCCCTGCACCCGGTCGATGCCGGGGCCGAGGAAGTGAATACGGTCGTCAGGCAGTGCGCTGTCGATCTGATTCCAGGTTGTGTAGGGATTATCCATGAGCAGTCCCGCGTCGGTGGGAACCGGTACCTGCCGGGCTAGCGCGAGGAACAAAGCGCGGGCGGACAGCGTCATCGAGCCGTACAGCTTGCTGCGGGCTGTCACGACTGCCTGGTGCCCGACTTTCAACTCCGTAATGATGAAGCTGCAATTGCGCAGTTCCGACGGTGTCATGTGACCGGGCAATTCAATCAGGTCGGCGCCGCCGCTTTTGTCGTCGGCGCTACAGAAGCGGCTCACGGCGTCTGCGTCTGTCTGGAGCGACACCTTCATTCCCCCCATACCGCTGGCAAGATGTTGTGAGACAGCCTGGGCATGTGGGTAAGTAGTGGGCGGGGCGCCGACAACAAACCCATAAAACCGGGATGCGGGGCTGGCCGCCTGTATCGCCTGCAATGGGGTTTGTGCCGGAGCGCGGTCCTCCCCTGGGAGCCGCCCAGTCGCACCGATAGAGCCAGTGTCAGTCGCCGCCGCTCCAACATAAGCCGCAGAGCCGGTATCGCTCGGTACCTCCGCCGTAGGCACCGGATGTTTCGGCCCCCACACCGGCCCCCAAGGAATAGCCCGGCGCTGTAGGCCGTTCTCACCCTCCGACGAGCGATTCCCCAGTGAGGCTATGAGTTGTACGGGCGCCTTCAGGAAGTCGGCGACCGAAGCAGGTGCCCTGTTGACCGCCAAAGACGTGACGGCGAACGCCGCGCTGCCGAGCAAAAGCCCAACAATCAATCCGCGCGCAAACGGGAAGCGAGGCGCCTTGGTCCTGGCGAGAGGGGATTGCCGTTCGATCCTCGCCTTCAGGCCGTCGAGAAACTCCGGCGGCGGCGCCTTGCGCATGCGGTGGAGGAAGTCGTCATTCATCGCTGGTACTCACGTCTCCATACCATCGGGTACGGAGCGTCTTGACGAGGCGGTGAAGGATCGTGCCGACGTTCGACTCACTCAGGCCGGTGAGCTCGGCGATGAGACGATTGTTGAGTGACGCGCCGTATTTGAGTGCGATCAACTCGCGCTCCCGCGCGGGAAGATTTGCAGTGAGTGCTGCGAGTCGCGCGAGGTCTGAGCGTAGCTCGGCGTGCCGTTCCGGTGTGCCCTCGATAGCAACGTCGAGAGCAGCCTCGAGCGGAAGATGGCTGCGCCGCGCGGCGCGATAGTCCGCGCCGACGTTCTGCGCGATCTTGAACAGCCAGGTGGAGAATCCCGCAATGTCGTGGCGGTAGTGCGCCCGTGAGCGCCAGGCCTTCTCGAACGTGCGGGAGGTCAGGTCCTCGACGTCCGTGTCGCTACCCAGCCGATACCGAAAATAGTTATAGACCCGGGGGGCCAGGTCCGCATAGAGCGCGTCCCAGGCGACGCGTGTAGTCAATTCTCCGGTCGACAGTTCGTCCATCGATCGATCCGGCACCATGTGCTGCACGATCATGGAGAGATATACCGCGCCGCCAGCGGAGTATCACAGCCGGGGGCGGAATTTTCGCACCGTGCACGGCCGCCAGGCGGCAGCCGTCGCTTCCATATGGCTAGTGCGGCGCGCCGGGCGCGCGAGGCGTACCGGGCATCGCGGGCGGCACACCGCGCATCCCGGGACCTCCCGGCATACCCGGTGCAAGAGGACCGCCCGGTACACCAGGACCGCCCGGCCCCCCCGGCATGGCCGCCGGCATCGGTGGAAATGGCAGATCATTGATTTTCAGATGCCCGCCCTGGAAAGCCAGGTGCGTGGTCAATGCCTTGCCATCGAGCTTGATATAGCCCTGCCGCTGCAGGCCCTGCAGTTGTGCCGTGATGGTGTCGCCCTTGCCGGAGGTGTCGAGCAGCTTATCGAGCAAGGCGGTGTCGATGCGGACATCGGCTGAGGCCTGCAGGAGTTTCACGAGCGATGGAATGAGGAGCTGTGGGTTGATGTCGAGATCCGCGCGCGTGATCCCAGGCAAGGCCGCCTTGATGGAAAGGACCAGCTCGCCATCGGGTGTCGTAAACCCGGCGTGCTGCACGTCGATGACCGGATTGTGAACCAGAATGTCGATACCTGATGTCTTGAAGGCTTCCAGGATCTTTGGGCCGGGATCCACGGGGGGAGAGCTGGTGATGGCTTCCGTCTGCGCCGTCCGGATGGAGTGCGTCAACGCTGCCGCCGAGGGCCCGTGTATGTGATCGAAGTGCAACTCAAAGTTCACCCGGGTGGCCGCGAATTTCGGTGCCTGTAGCGCGCCCGTGAGCAGCGCGAACTGGGTGTCCACATACTCGCCCGAGACCTGGGACCTGGTCTCGAGTGCCAGGTTCTGGAGCGTCAACTTGAAGTCCTTGGCCTGGTTGTCGACCGCGAAATCGGCCAGCGTGAAGTGCGCGGTGCCGACGTCCAATGCATCGAACGCGCGCTCCATCTCGCTGTTGAGTTTGAGGCGTCCGAAAGTCACGCTGTTTGTCGCGTCCTTGAAGCTGAGTCCGGGGGAGTCGAAAGCGACAGACTGGGAGCCATAGTTGCGCCCGTACTCGACTCGGGCGTCGACGCCGCGCCAGGCGAGTTCCACGCCCTTCTCCAGGGGTATCTGGAAGGGCGCGCTCGTGATGAGCGTCGTGCCGCCCCCAAACCAATTCATGCGTGTGTGGATGGTGAGTTCGCCTTTGTTGGCGAGAGCGGTAACGAGTTTCGCGTGGACTTCCGGCGGTAGGACGATCTGCGTATCGACGGTCGCCGGCGCGAACGCCCGCAATTGCGGCAGCGGTCCATGATGGATCGTATTGCGCACGGTGAATTGTGCGTGGTCAACCCATTCGCCGTGGCCCGCGGCGCGCACGGTCTTGGCGATCGAGCTGCCCAGGCCGTAGGTCACTTCCTCGGTGGAGCTGTAAACCCCGCGACGATAGTCGCGCTTGACGATGTTGATGTAGGGGACCTGCTCGGTAAAGTGCTGCTCGCGCTCCTGCCACTGGCGCTCGACCGAGAATCCGAGTAACCAGGCCGCCGCCGGGTAGGCGAGGGCGACCACGACTATTGCAACGATCAAAATCCTGACTTTGCGGTCCACCAACGTCTCCCTCGTTCGCTCTTATCAGGTCAGTCTCGCGTCAGGTCAGTTTAGCGGACCCACCGGCCACCGCGTGTAAGAACTTGTCCAACGCGATGTTGCGTCCGCAGACGATAGCGGCGACTTTGCGGCCCTGGTAGGCCGCCGCGGACTTCACGAGCCCGGCGACCGCAACGCCGGCGGCGCCTTCGATCATCCAGCGGTCCGTCTGGGCGACAGTGCGCATGGCGGAGGCTATCTCGGTTTCTGTCACAGTGAGGGTCGTATCGATCACGTCGCCGCAGATCGGGAAGGTGACTGAACCAACCTCGACCGCACCGGCGGTTGCATCGGAGAGGGTAGGATGTTCGACCGTGTCGACGATGGCGCCTGCTTTCAGGGCCTCGAGCATGCAGGGGGAGTTTTCCGGCCAGACGCCGACCACCTGTGTGTGCGGGCTGAGTCGTTGCAGCGCGGTGCCGATGCCGCTGATGAGCCCGCCACCGCCCACCGAAACAAACACCGCAGCGAGATCGGGCTCCTGGCGCGCGAGCTCCACCCCGATGGTGCCCTGGCCGGCGACGACCTCGAGATCGTTGTAGGGCGATATGTAAGTCTTGCCCTGGAGATCTGCCTGGCGCCGCGCTTCCAACTCCGCCTCGATCGGCGGTCCGTCGATGACGACAATATCGGCGCCGAGAGCCCGAATGGCCGCTATTTTCTGCGGCGCCGTCGCCGATCCTACATAGACGGTGACCTGCACGCCCGACAGGGCGCCCGCTCTCGCGACGCCCTGGCCGTGATTCCCGGTGGAGGCGGTGATGACACCGGCGCGCCGCGCGGCGTCATTCAACATGTGGACTTTGTTCGCCGAGCCCCTGACTTTGAACGAGCCGGTCGGCTGGAGGTGCTCGCACTTGAGCAGCACCTGGCAGCCGAGCGCCGCAGACAGTGCCGGACTCATATCCAACGGACTC
>Ga0209169_10002371_pt1 | contig 11348 bp, 10 predicted proteins | sample HubBroMetageWRM4_FD_188346 | JGI IMG/M metagenome (GOLD analysis project Ga0209169, IMG submission 188346) | Warmed soil microbial communities from the Hubbard Brook experimental Forest, New Hampshire - Hubbard Brook CCASE Soil Metagenome WRM 4... | ecosystem: Environmental > Terrestrial > Soil...
CATGGGCCAACATGCGCGCCAGGCGCATGTCGTGGGTGATGAAGAGGTAGGTCAGAGAGTGCTCGCGCTGGAGTTCGAGCAGAAGGTTCGCGATTTGCGACTGCGTCGAAAGGTCGAGCGCGCTTAAGGCCTCGTCGAGAATGAGGATTTTGGGGCGGGCGATCAGCGAACGCGCGATGGCGACCCGTTGACGCTGTCCGCCACTGAGCTCGTCGGGGCGGCGAGTCAGCCATTTGGAACTGAGCGCGGCTTGTTCGCAGGCGGAGACAAGGCGCATGAAACGATCCTTCTTGCCGAGCGAGGGCTCGTGAATTTCGAGCGGCTCGACCAAGGCTTCTTCGATGGTCATACCGGGATTCAAGGCTGACGCGGAATCCTGAAAAATCAGGTGAATGTCGCGGCGGACTTCTTTGAGTTCCTTCGATTTGAGTTCGAGCAAGTTTCGGCCGCCGTACAAAATTTGGCCGAAGCTGGGCTTTTCGAGCAGTACGAGGCAGCGAGCCAGGCTCGATTTGCCGCAGCCAGAAGGTCCAACCAACGCCAGAGTTCTGCCGCGCACTAAATCCAACGAGACATCCGTCAGCGCCGTGACGGGAACGCGGCTGTCGAACGCGGTTCTTTGAAAATAGTGAAGCGAGAGATTGCGGACAGAGAGAATCGCCGGATTCGCTGTGGAGACGGGCTGCAGTCTAATCTGCATAGAGATGGCACTCGATCCGCCGATTTTCGGGGACGCTGATCGGCGAGGGTGGTTGCAAGTCGCATTTGGTCATGCGGCGATCACAGCGCGGGGCAAATTCACAGCCGGCTCTCGTACTTTCCGGATCGGGCGAGTCACCGGGAATCGTCGGAAGCCGAACCGGATCGGCACACTGAGAATCCCGCTGCGAATCCCACGACGGCGTAGCCGCACATGCAAGAAGCGACCGGGAATAGGGGTGTTGGGGATTCTCGAAAAATACTTTGGCGGGAGCGTCTTCCACGATGCGGCCGGCGTAGAGAACCGCTACGCGATCAGCCAGCGAGTAGAGGATGCGCGGGTCGTGGCTGATCAAGATGAGCGACATGCGGCATTTCGACTTTAGATCGGCGAGCAGTTGCAGGATTTCGGCCTCGGTTTCGGCGTCCAGAGAGGCGGTCGGTTCGTCCGCGATGATCAGTTGCGGATCGCAGCTCAACGCTTGCGCGATGACTACGCGCTGCTGCTGTCCGCCGCTGAGTTGGTGAGGATAGGCGTTGTAGATGCGACGGTCGGTGGAGGAGAGTTGGACGCTTGCGAGGAGTGATTCGGCTTCGCTGCGGTAACGCTGCCGCGGCCACGTGTTGTGTGCGCGCAAGACTTCGGCGACTTGCTCGCCGATCTTCATCACGGGATTGAGAGCAAGGCCCGGCTCCTGCGGGACGAAGGCGACGTCTTTTCCGTGATAGTTCTGAAGCTCGGAATCGGTGAGTTTCGAAATGTCTTGTCCTCCGAATTCGATCGTGCCACCAGTAACGTTGGCGTTCTTGGGCAAAAGCCGGATCAATGCTTTCGCCAGCGTCGATTTGCCGCTGCCGGATTCGCCGAGGATTCCGTAGCAGGTGCCGGATTCGATCTGCAGATGAACGCCACGGAGCGCGCGGATTCGCACGTTGGCGGGGAGAGTGAAGTCGACCCGAAGGTCGGCGACGTTGAGCAGCGATGACATCCCGGTCATTTCAGTCTCCGGGAGACTTCGCCTCTTCGCAAGGCGCGTGTGCCCTTAAAGCACCCAACTGGCATTTTTCTCGACGAAGCCGAACCCGCAATTTTGCCAGGCGGTGCCGGGCCACTGGATGTGCCTCATCGAGGCGCGCCCGACGAGAACTTCGGAGCTGCGGCTCAGCAGAAAGACTTCGACGATCGCTCCGGGCTCGAGATCGACGCTACACTTGCACAGGAAGCCGTTTGCGCTGACGTCTTCGGTCGAAGTGAGCAGGTCGAATCGTTTGCCGCTGGAGCTTGTGCCGACCAGCTTGAGAATTACTTTGAGCCGAATTCTATGATCGCGGCGGCGTTCCGTATGAGGGCTGTTGATCGCCTTTTCGATCGAAGACTTCAGCTTGTCGAAGTCGAGCGGCTTCTGAAAGAAGTCTCTCGCGCCGAGGTTGAGGCAGAATTCGCGGTGTTCGTCGGCGGATTGTCCCGTGATGACGAAAATCGGGATCGTCTGCGTGTTGCTGACCGACGCGAAGGTCTGACAAAGCTCGAGACCCGAAAAGCGCGGCATCATGAGGTCGACAAGAATGCAGTCGGGCTTCGAGGCCAGCGCGAGACCGAGAGCCTCGGTGGCGTCGCCGGTGTCGGTTACCTCAAAAGAATCACTCAAGCGCTGTCGAATCAGACCGCGCATGCTTTCGTCGTCTTCCACGACAAGAATTCGTGGCATTCCACCCCTCCGGCAAATTCGCTTACATGCAAATTACGGGCAGCACATTTCAACTCTCTGATTTGTCAGCGGCGCCTCGATCGGCCGTCGCAACCAGATTTGAATCGAGTATTTCTCTTAGCTTGTGGGCCAACTTCATCCTGGAAAAAGGCTTTTGCAAAAAGGCGACGTCCTTTGGAAGGACGAATTTGTCTCCGAGCGCGCCGTCCGAATAGCCAGACATGTAGAGGACGCGGAGCTCAGGCCTGAGGGCGCAAAGGAAACGAGCCAAGTCGGCACCATTCATGTCGGGCATGACGATGTCGCTCAAAACGAGATCGATTGTGCCGGGAAACAGTTGGACGTGGCCGACGGCCTCGCTGGCCGATTCCGCACTGAGAACTTTGTAGCCGCTCGACTCCAGAAAATCGACGATCATTTTGCGAAGGACTGGCTCGTCTTCGACGACGAGAATTGTCTCTGAACCTCTCGGCATCCCTGTGTGTTCCGGAGCCTTCTGGCGGTGTTCCACCTGAAGGTCGGTCGCTGGAAGAAGAATCGTGAACGTCGAGCCCAATCCTTCGCGCGTGTCCACAGTGATAAATCCGTTGGCCTGCTGAATGATTCCGTAAGCTGTCGCCAAGCCCAAGCCCGTACCTTTCGATTTGTCCTTCGTGGTGAAAAACGGATCGAAAATGTGCGCGAGGATTTCAGGAGTGATGCCGGTACCCGTGTCGGCGATCGCCAGAGAAACATATCGACCCGCCGGAATGGTCGCCTTCCCATCGTCATACGCCTCAACGTAGCGGTTCGCGATGCTGATCGAGAGTTTGCCTCCCTGAGGCATCGCGTCGCGTGCGTTGACAGCAAGATTGATGATGACTTGCTCCAGTTGTCCCGGGTCGACCGTAACGGCGCTGACGTGCGATGCGGCGTAGACGGCCAGTCTGATGTGCTCACCGATCAAGCGGCTGAGCATCGATGACAGATCGTTGACCAGTGAAACCAGATCGGTTGCGCGCGGCTGGATCACCTGCTTTCGCCCGAAAGTAAGCAACTGCTTCGTCAGATCGGTTGCGCGGTCACAGGCTTTCGCGATTTCTTCCACGCTGTGACGCAATGGATCGTCTTTCGACAGCCGTTCGAGAATGAACTCGCTGTAGCCTTGCACGACGCCGAGAGAATTGTTGAAGTCATGTGCCACTGCGCCCGCAAGGTGGCCGACGGCTTGAAGCTTCTGGGCCAGCAGGAGTTCCTCTTCCAGCTTCTTCTGTCTCGTAATGTCGCGATACAAGCCGATTCCGCCGACGAGCTTGCTTTTGACCAAAAACGGAATCCCCATCATTTCGACGGTGACACCCGTTTTATTGCGCCGGAGTCGTACCGTCTGTTTGGAGATGGGTTCCACCAATACTTGTTGTGTGAATTGCGACGCTTCTTCGCCCTCGGGAGCGGAGAGTATTTCGTCGACGTGCCGGCCTAGCGTCTCGGAGGGACTGTAGCCGAACAATTCGCCGAACGCTGTATTTGTGAGGAGAATTTTGCCGTTCGCATCGTGAACTACCGTCGCGAGCGGGCTGTGATTCTGCAATGCATTCAAGATCACGGTTTGGTGCTCGAGTTGGCTGCTTGCGACCGCAATCTCTGACACCAGGCAGCCGACAGACAGCCCGACCAAGGCAGCCCCGAGCATCATGATTTGCGATTGCAAATTGGTCGCACCGGGAGAAACCATACTTCGAAGTGACCAAAGCGTCGCGATGTTGGAGAACATCACTGCGGCAGCGACACCACGGATTCCCTGGCGAGTTGCAATCCACAACGTGAGGATGAGAACAAGAAAGAAAGTATTGTGGGAGCGAGCGAATCCAAACGTGAGTAGAAACCAGGGCAGGACAGCCGCAGCGGTGAGTTGCAAGTAACGCTCGGCCAAAGTGATGCGAGAAGGTTGCGTGGCGCGCGCGGTGAGTGACCATTCGATTGATCCGAGACCTGCGGGATCTTCTCGGGGAGTCAGAGCAGGAACGACGTGAATCCACAGAAAAGGCGCAATGCTGACTGCGCCCAAGACGTGGCCAATCACAATCTGGCCGCAGAATAGCCAGGTATCGATTGTCTCTAGGGATTGGTGGCTATAGCGAATCAGGTAAACGAACGCGCCGATCAGAATTGACGTAACCGCGATCACGCCGAGCATTCTGCCGAGGTCACGGACTTTGATGGTCAACGAGTCTGCGCGACCCATTCGGCGAAGCACGAACGAACCGACGCCGCAGCAAACGACGGTGATGCCAGCTTCGGACAATACCGTTTGGGGCGAGACGAAGAGCGAGCCGGCCAAGGCACTGCCAATGACGCTGGCGCAAAACAGTGTCGGCATCGCTAACCATCCGTTTGAATAAACGGCGACGATGGCGAGGCCGGTCAGGGGGAACCACTGAATCGTTCCGGCGTTGTAGTCCTGATTGCCGAAGACAAATTGAAAAGCGATGCCTGCAAGAAAATAGAGAGTCAGCGCGACATAGGCTGGCGTCGCAGCTTGGGGAGCCGAGCTTTGCCGCGCGTCTACTTCCTGAAGTTCGAAAACGTCCACCATGACTTGTTCAAGTCCGGTCCCGCTGAATGTGCTCACACTAGGGCGAAGAGTCTGACGCGACATCACTCATGCCTTCGGGCCTTGATACTTCTATCTGAGGGGAGGGGAATGGTTATGTCACGTGGAAGTGTAGGCGGAAGCACGAATCCCTAAACGGAACTCTAACTTAGGTAGTAATACTTACGTATTTTCTCTACAGCGTTAATGCTCTTTATTGTTTGTGTTCTAGTACCCAATGGTTCTATCGACGGACACGAACACCAACGCCATCATTCAGACAAGCAAGAGACAGGTCGGCGCGTTTTAGAAGGTTAGAGGGTAGGTCTGTCGGCGAACGATTCGAATCGACAACGGTCCTGCGGGACCGGAGACCAAGTATGGAGTAGACCCTTTGTATGAAAAGTCTCATCGAAAGCCCTTCGATAACGACCCGACCGGCACCACCGACCAACGAGAATGCGCGATTGGTTCGCGAGTGCCTGGACGGCGATCCGAACGCCTGGGCCGAGCTGGTTAACAAGTACAAAAACCTGATTTTCTCGGTGCCAATCAAGTACGGTTTAACCAGGGATGAAGCAGCGGATATCTTTCAGGACGTCTGCGTCAAACTGCTCTCGGACTTGAAAAACGTGCGTGATCCACAGGCATTGCCGAAATGGATCATTCAGGTTACCTCTCACAATTGCTTCCATTACAAGATTAAGCGGAATCGGTTCGTCTCGAGCGATGCTGAAGATCAGAACACGCCCGAGCCGGAGGTCCAGGCCGATACGGTCGAACAGATCGCGCGGACCGAAGAGGAACAAGTGATCCGCGAGGTCCTCGGCGAGCTCTCTCCCCGCTGCAATCAGCTGATCCAGATGCTATTTTTCGAGGAGCCTTCACGCTCCTATCGAGATATCGCGTCGGATCTCGGAATTGCTGTGGGTTCGATCGGTATGATGCGGCAGCGATGCATCGATCGGCTGCGGAAGAGGTTCGAAGAAGAAGGCATAGCCTGAGCTGGGTCCCCCGCTCTGGGTGGGGGGCTGACCAAAAGGGCTACATCATCCCCCGTATCAATTGAGTCCGGGCCTACTCTTATGTAGCGTAGACAGGAGGGCTCGATGGCATCACTCTCTAAGCCGTTGAGCGACCACAACATGGCGCACTATTCGTCGCAAAACTGGATCGACTACGTTCGCAACCTGGTGTCCCCACAGGATGCGGCGGCGATGACGAACCATCTGAAGAGCGGCTGCGAGAGCTGCGCGAAGGAAAAGGCCAGCTGGAGCAAGCTCGCCGCCTTCGCCAAAACCGAGGCGCAGTTCGAGCCGCCGGAGCACGTTGTAAACATGGCCAAAGCTTTGGTTCAGGCGCCCAAACGCGAAAAGGCGCTTCGTATTCGAGAGATCGCCGAGCTGGTCTTCGACAGTTTTCTCTCGCCGCAGTTGGCCGGCGTTCGTTCGGCCGCAGGCGTGGGTTCCCGCCAACTTTTGTATCGAGCCGGCGAAGTAATGATCGATGTGCGCTTCGAGGCCAACGACGAAAGCGAACGATTTGCGGTTACCGGTCAGGTTTTTCGGGATCAGGGTTCCAAAGTGGGAATGACGCGTGTCCCAATTTCACTGATCAGCGGCAAGAATGAACTTGCGCGGACTTCGACGAACCAATTTGGCGAGTTCTATCTGGAGCACGAATCCGCAGACAAGAACTTGCAGGTGTCGCTGGAAGTTAATTCCGAGAAGGACGTATTCATCCCGTTGGATGAATCCATCTGGCGCATTGCGCGACAGGTCAGGTAAGTATCAGGCTTCGATGATTCCGTGCCGAACGGCGTAGCGCACGAGGCCGGTAACAGATTCCAGATCGAGCTTGAGCATGATGCGGGCACGGTGCGCTTCGACAGTGCGCACGCTAATCCCGAGGGCCTGGGCAATCTCCCGATTCTCTTTGCCTTCCGCAATCAATCTCAGGATTTGCGTTTCCCGAATCGAAAGCTCCTTGGTCATGGCCCCGTCCAGGTTTTAGCGGCTGCCTTCCAGCTCTGATGACGCCAGGTTCGATGACGAGAGTCGACCAAGCGGTCCGAACTCACTTGGAATTCTTTCTACAAACTAATGGATACTAATCCATCGACTCCGTCAGTGTATGACACCATGCAACTAATTTAACGGTTCAGTCAACAACTTTTGTTTCAGCGCCGCCTCACTGACAATAACATTCCCGTCGAATTGCTTGCGTTTGCTGCGCCTGCCCTTCGACAGGTGCGTAACTGCCTATTCTTTGCGAACTTAGGCGGATCAGAGAATACGTTGGGTATCGCCCTCTCAATAAGGCGCAACGTTTTTTGGTTGGTATTCCGACCACATATTTCGCGTCCGGACGGGTAAGCGTTTCCCGCAGCATCGGAAGTTGAAACAATTGTGCCAGCCGATCGCTGTCTCGCGATCTTACCCGATAGATATCGGCGCCGGCTCGGGACGAGATTTTTGGGGATTGCTCAAAATAATTCGGACTTTACGTATCAAAGCTGATCTGCCCAACTCTTTGCCATTAACAGTAACTACTACTCCTTAAATAGTCGGGCACACAGGGCCCGGCGGTACCGCTGCCGCCGGGCCTTCCTACAAAAAAGCACACCAGTCGTAACTCCAGCCGGACAGTCCACATCGTCGACAACCCCAGAAAACCCACCAGGTGATGCCCGATTTGGCATTCAAAATCGCGCCAATGTACCAAACCCGGTTACTTCGACTCCTTATCTTGCAGAGACGGAGAGTCGAAATGCCAAAACTTCTCATCGCAGATGATTTCGGCCCGCTACGAACGTCTCTGAAGAAGTATTTCGAGGCGAGGGGCTTGGGTACTTGCCTCGAAGCAGAGAACGGGCGAGAGGCTTTGCGGCTCGCGGAGCAGTTGCGGCCGGATGTCGTCATCCTCGACTACTCGATGCCGATCATGAATGGTCTGGATGCGGCCAGGGCTGTTCACGAAGCGCTGCCGAACGTTCCGATCTTTCTCGTCACGGCACACGGTGCGACAGTTCGCCGGTTTCTCGGCGATCTCCCCATCTCCGGCGTGTACATGAAAGACGATCTCGGCCCGCTCCTCAACGCCGTCCGCCGGCACCTGGAATCCGTGATCTGCCCGACCTAACGAAACACTGCAAGTCCAAGTTTTTGCTGCCCCAATAACAGTCCGACTCAAGGAGATGACATGCCGAAGTTGATGATTGTTGTGACGATCCTGTTCGCGATGACCATGAATTGTTCGGTTGCCTACTCGAGCCAGAAGCCGGCCGCCAAGGTCACTAAGATCAGTTTCATGCTGAAGCACCGCGCGCCGGAGCAACACAAGGACCGCATTTCTCATGGACGCAGGTAGCCGGACGCGCTCGGAGCGTTGCGTCGCGATCGCGTCATACGTAGACGACTGCGACGCAACCTCGGGATCGCCGCAACGATTTGTCGCGGCCTTCCTTCTGTTTTGAGGTGAGTTATGCCCGATAGAAATCTGGTTGCAGCGACGATTCTCGTCGCCGACGACAATGAAGCGAACGGAGCCTTGCTCAGCGAAATTTTGGAAGAAGTTGGCTATCGAACGATCTGCGTTCGAACCGGAGCGGAAGCTTTGGTCAAGGTCACGAATGGCGACGCGGATCTTGCGCTGCTCGACGTGAGGATGCCGGACAAAAGTGGGTTCGAAGTTTGCTCCGCCATCAAATCCAATCCTCCAACGCGATTCATACCGGTGATTCTGGTGACTGGTCTGTGCGCAGCGAGCGATCGCATCCAGGGAATCGTTTCGGGCGCCGACGACTTTTTGAATAAACCGGTCAATCCGCAGGAAGTTAAAGCACGGGTCAAATCGCTGCTGCGATTGAAGTCTTACATCGACGAATTGGAAAACGCGGAGATCGTTTTGACTTCCCTTGCGACGAGCATTGAAGCCAAGGATCCCTACACGCACGGCCACTGCGAAAGGTTGTCGAATTATTCCGTCGCACTGGGAAAGAAAGTTGGCCTTTCCGAAGAGTCGTGCGTCGCCCTGCGAAAGGGCGGCATCGTTCACGACATCGGGAAAGTCGCAGTGCCGGAGCGCATCCTGCTCAAGCCTGAGCGACTGACTCCCGACGAGTGGTACATCATGAAGCAGCATCCGGCGGTCGGCGAGCGCATCTGCGCGCCGTTGCGGTCGTTTCGCGCGGTCCTTCCTATTATCAGACATCATCACGAGAAGCTCGACGGCACCGGCTATCCCGACGGACTGAAGGGCGACGAGATCCCGATTACCGCCAGAATTTTGCAGGCCGTCGATATCTACGACGCGCTCACTACCGATCGACCGTATCGGCCGGCGCTGCCGGTTGAGGAGGCGCTGGAAACGATGCGGAGCGAAGCGAAACGCGGTTGGTGGGATTCCGCGCTGATTGATGAATTGCGGAGCCTTGTGGCGGTTCCTGTGGAGGTGGTCAGTGAGTGACGTGGTCGGCACAGGTTCCCTCGAAGTACGACCGAGCGGCACGGCGTTGTCACTTTCGCTGCTGGTTGTAGCGATCGTCGCCGTTTACGTCGCTAATCTCTGGCGGCCCTCGTTCTCCGACGGCGCTGCTAATTTTCAACACGCTCTCTCTTCGAATCCTTTCGCGTTCGCAGGAACGTTTGTATTGACCTCGATCGGTCTCGCTTGTGCCTTGGGCGCAGTGTTCGTTTTGTTGCGAGCTCAGTCGCGATTAGCCACGGCGAATCTCGACCTGAACCACGAGCTGAAGCTTTTGGTTCAAGAGAGCACTTCGTCTCGAGAAGAGCTTGATCGTTATTTCACGTTGTCGGTCGACATGCTCTGCATTCTCGGCTTCGACGGCTATTTCAAACGCTTGAATCCGGCGTGGGAAAAGACACTTGGATATTCGATCGAAGAGCTCCTGAGGATTCCTCGCATGGACCTGGTTCATCCCGAAGACCGCGCAGCCACGATCAACGAAATTCGAAGCCTGCGCGCCGGCAGGAACACGGTCTGGTTCGAAAATCGATATCGACGCAAGGACGGCACTTACGTCTGGCTGTCGTGGTCGGCGACCGCTGTGCCAGACAAGCAACAGATGTACGCCGTCGCGCGCGACGTCACCGCCTTGAAGTCCACAGAGGCCGCCTTGCGCAGTGCGAAGGAAGAAGCCGAGCGTTCCAGCAAATTTAAAGATCAATTCCTCTCGACGATGAGCCACGAACTCCGCACGCCGCTCAACGCCGTCGTCGGCTTCTCGGAATTGCTGATGGACGATAAGCACGGGCCGCTCACCGAGCGCCAACATCGCTACGTGAAGCACATCCGCACAGGAGGGTTTCATCTCTTGAAGCTGATCAACGACATTCTCGACCTTTCGAAAATTGAGGCCGGGCGTTTGCAACTGTCGACGCTGACTCTGGATGTCAGCGAATGCTTTCGGGATGTCGTCGAGTCTCTGTGCCCACTCGCGGAGAACAAGAAGCTGACGATTCGTCGAGGCGAAACGGACTTGACCGTCACAGCCGACGAGACGCGATTCAAGCAAGCCCTGATGAACCTGCTGGGAAACGCGATCAAGTTCACGCCCGAGAATGGACTCATTCAGATCGACGCTCACGCGCAAGGTGACTTCGTCCGCATTGACGTGCGGGATTCGGGGCCGGGAATCCCGCCGGGCGAGGAGCAGCGCATTTTCGAGGCGTTCTATCGCACGCAGCAGTGGGGCAACACCGTCGAGGGCAGCGGACTCGGACTTGCGATCACGCGCCGTCTGGTGGAATTGCAGGGCGGCCAAATTTCCGTCGAAACGCGCCCGAACGAAGGATGCTGCTTTTCATTCACGTTGCCGAAGGGGCTGATCAGTCCATCTGTCGTGCAGCCGCGCCCTTCATCGTCGAATCAAACAACACCACCAATTACCACCGTGAAAAGCGACGGCTACGTGCTCATCGTCGAAGATGATGGCGCGACACGCGAATTTCTCCGCGACTTCCTGACGAAACAAGGACTCAACGCCCGCGCTGTCGCAACGGTGCCGGAAGCGCGACGTGCGCTCTCGCTTATGCCGCCAGACCTCATCGTGCTGGACCTGATTCTTCCCGGCGAGAGCGGCATGCAGATGCTCAAGGAAATCCGAAACGACGATCGCGACCGAGACATTCCCGTTCTCATCCTGACGAGCAAAGACCTGACGCCCTCCGAACAAAATTTCCTGCGCCAGAACGCAAACTCGGTCGTTCGGAAGGACGGCTCCTGGCATGAAACGCTGGTCGATCAAATGCGCCGGCTGCCTCAGAGTCGCCCTCTGAGCGGATTGATGATCACCGAATCATGAAAACCTTCGTGTTGGTGGTGGAAGACAACATCGCGAATCAGGA
>Ga0209169_10002372_pt1 | contig 11348 bp, 9 predicted proteins | sample HubBroMetageWRM4_FD_188346 | JGI IMG/M metagenome (GOLD analysis project Ga0209169, IMG submission 188346) | Warmed soil microbial communities from the Hubbard Brook experimental Forest, New Hampshire - Hubbard Brook CCASE Soil Metagenome WRM 4... | ecosystem: Environmental > Terrestrial > Soil...
GATGCCTATCCGATCTCTTCGTTCACCTGGCTGCTGATTCCGCAGCATTGGAGCGATGCCACGAAGGCCAAAGCCATGGTCGACTTCCTGAACTGGATGCTCGATCACGGCGAAGAGGAGACGACCAGCCTGTACTATGCTCCGCTGCCGAAGGCGGTTGCCGAGAAGGTTCGGGCTACTATCACTCAAATCCACTAAGTAATGGATAGGCCGCCGGATGGACAAGCCTCCGGCGGCCTATGTGTTAGGTCGATTTACAGTACGTTCACACTTCGCCCCTAACCTTTAAGGGCACCTATGAACCAGCCCGAACGAGTCACCCTGCCGACCCCGATCATTGCGCCTGCAGGGAGGACCCCCGAGCAGGAGCCTCCGGCTGTTGCTGTGCCGGACCAGCCGTCGGAGATTCGGCGATTCCTCCGGGAGTGCGGTTCAGGCCGGGCAGCGGACGGAACGTTTGGCGCCCTGATGTTGGTCTCTGCGTTCAGCATCTTCGTCATCGTCGCGCTCATCCTCTGGGTTCTTATCCACGATTCGCAGCTCTCGATTCATACCTTCGGCTGGAAGTTTTTTGGGAGCTCCGCCTGGGATCCGGTCAATGGCAGCTTCGGCGCACTTCCGTTCATCTATGGAACGCTGGTCTCTTCGCTGCTCGCCCTGCTGATCGCGGTTCCTCTGTCGCTGTGCGTCTCGATCTTCGTGCTCGACATCTGCCCACCGGTTCTTCGCGGGCCCATTTCCTTCCTGACCGAATTGCTGGCAGCGATTCCGAGCGTCGTCTATGGTTTGTGGGCCTTGGTGGTGCTGGTGCCGATCATGCGCGATACGGTCGGTCCGGTGCTCGAGAAATGGCTCGGTTGGACGGGACTGTTTGCTGAGCCCAACTTCGGCGTGGGTATGCTGACCGCGAGTATTGTGCTCGCGATCATGATCTTTCCCATCATCTCGTCGATCAGCCGCGATGTGATGAAGGCGGTGCCGATTCATCAGCGCGAGGCGGCGCTGGCGCTTGGCGCGACGCGCTGGGAGATGCTGCGGATTGGCGTGCTTCGGAATGCCAGAATCGGCATTGTCGGAGCTGTTATTCTCGGCCTCGGCCGCGCACTAGGTGAGACGATCGCTGTCACGATGGTCATCGGCAATCACCCGGATATCGTCAAAAACCTCTTCAACCCGGCGTACACACTGGCCAGCGTTATCGCGAATGAGTTCACCGAGGCCACGGGCGATTTGTATGTCAGCGCGCTCATTGAGATCGGCCTCGCACTGTTCCTGGTAACGATCGTGGTGAACGCCATTGCGCGAATTCTAGTGTGGGCAGTAACCCGCGGTAATTCAACGAGGGTCGCATGATCAGCGCACTCCCGCAGCGTTCTCAACAAATGGAGCGCGCCATTCGGTGGCGTCGCTCTCTCACGAACCACTTCGTTACCGGGCTGGCTGTGCTCAGCACGGTAGTGGTGTTGGTTCCTCTCGTGGCTATTCTCGGTTACCTGCTCTACAAGGGCGCGAGTTCGCTGAACCTCGCATTCTTTACAAAGGTCCCAGCGCCGGTGGGCGAGTCTGGAGGCGGCATGGCGAATTCCATCGTCGGCTCCGGAATCATCCTCGCCGTCGCGAGTGTGATGGGTATCCCGCTGGGAATCGCAGGCGGCGTCTATCTCGCCGAGTACGGCCGCGGGGGAATGCTGGGCAACATCATCCGCTTCACAGCGGACGTTTTGAACGGTGTTCCGTCGATCGTGATGGGTATCGCGGCCTACGGCCTCATCGTGGTGCACTACAAGTTTTCGGCGCTGGCCGGCGGCGTCGCGTTGGCCATCATGATGGTGCCGACGATTACGCGCACCACAGAAGAGATGCTGGCGACGGTTCCGCATGCCCTGCGCGAGGCGGCTTTTGGGCTCGGCATCCCGAAGTGGCGCACGATCATGTCGATTAGTCTGCGCACGGCGATGCCTGGCATCATCACAGGCTGCATGCTGGCCTTCGCCCGCGTCGCGGGTGAAACTGCACCGCTGCTGTTCACAGCCTTCGGAAATAACTTCTGGAACTTCAAGCTGACGGAGCCCATGGCGGCGCTGCCGTTGCAGATCTACGTCTACGCGCTGTCACCGTATGACGAGTGGCACCGCCTGGCGTGGGCCGGAGCGCTGGTGCTGATTGTTCTGATTATGCTTTCGGTGACGTTGGTGCGTTTGTACGCGAGTCGCGGCACGATCAAGGGAGGACATTAGGGTGGGTGTCGACATTCGCGTCGAAAATCTAAACGCCTGGTATGGGCAGGTGCACACGCTGAAGGACGTGACGCTGCACATCCAGGCAAACCAGTGCACAGCGCTCATTGGGCCGTCGGGCTGCGGTAAGTCGACGTTTGTGCGCTGCCTCAATCGCATGCACGAGACGAATCCGATCGCGCGCGCTGAGGGTTCCGTGAAGATGGGAGGGGTCGACATCTACCACGATGCCTCGCCGGTCGAGATCCGGCGTCGCGTAGGCATGGTGTTTCAGCGGCCGAACCCGTTCCCCTCGATGACGATCTACGATAACGTCGCCAGCGGGCTGAAGTTGAATGGCTACCGCAAACGGCGTGTTCTAGACGAAGTCGTTGAGCGTTCTCTGAAGCAGGCCGCGCTGTGGGAAGAGGTGAAGGACGACCTGAAGAAGAAGTCCGGCGCCAGCCTCTCCGGTGGACAGCAGCAGCGCCTATGCATTGCGCGGGCCCTGGCCGTTGACCCTGAGGTGTTGCTGATGGACGAGCCGGCGAGCGCACTCGATCCTGTCTCAACCGCTAAGATCGAAGACCTTATCTTCGAGCTAAAGAGCCAGTACACTATCGTGATTGTGACGCATAACATGCAGCAGGCGGCGCGCGTGGCGGAGCGCACCGGCTTCTTTCTGACGGGCCGGCTGGTTGAGTTTGACGCGACCGACAAGCTCTTCACTAACCCTTCCGACAAGCGGACAGAGGACTACATCACGGGGAGGTTTGGCTGATGCGCATCAAATTCCAACAGAAACTAGACGAGTTGAAGGAGCGCCTGCTCGTGATGGCTGGCCTTGTGGAGCAGGCGATTCAGCGCGCGACCGAGGCCTATTCTTCGCGCGATATGGACCTGTGCGAGCTGGTCTCCCTCTCTGAGCCGGCGATCAATCGCATGGAGCACGAGATCGATCAACTTGCGCTCGATCTGCTTGCGATGGAGCAGCCGATGGCCGTCGATCTGCGCTTCATCCTGGCGGTGATTCGCATCAATGCGGATCTCGAGCGGGTGGGCGACCAGGCGGTGAACATAGCCAACCGGGTGAAAGATCTTGGTGCTTCCTCGCACGATCTTCCCGTCGACATTCCGAAGCTCGCGCAGCTTTCGACCGCGATGATTCGCAAGGCACTGCAGTCGTTCATCGAGGCTGACACAGAGATGGCCGAGGGCGTCCTGCTGCTCGACGACCAGGTCGACGAGCTGAACCGCGACGCCTTCCGCACCCTCGGTGCAATGATCCAGGAGCACCCGGAGCGCACCTCCGAGGCTCTGAATGCGCTGGTGATCTCGCGCAACCTGGAGCGCGTCGGAGACCATGCCACAAACATCGCCGAGGATGTGATCTTCTGGGTGAGCGGCGCAGACGTCCGTCACCACTTCGCTGCCAACGCCGCCGCGGCTGAGGCGGAGGAGCCGGCACGCTGAATCCAGATCGAGAAGTCTGACTGCAAACCGCTTGAGTGCCGCCGCCGAGGCGGCACTGTTCGTCGCAAGGGCTTAGCCCTGACAAATCCCGCGCGTAAAATCGGCACGTAAGCGGATTTTGCGATAGAGTCATCTCACGATTTCCCTCGACAGCCATTCGCTTGGCATTCAGAGCATCACTTTAGACAGGGATTGCAAGAGAGGAGCTTCTCATGGGACAGCACTCCGAGCACTCTGGAACGTCTGGAACCTCAATGACCAGCCGCCGCAGCTTCCTCCGCTACGCCGCTCTCGCCGCCGCGACGCCGGTCCTCACTGAGGCTCACTTCGCACGCGCCGCTCAGGCTGCCGTGAAGCCCGCAGCGGCAAACGGCCATCATGACTTCTTCCTCGCGCCGCCACCGGATGCGATTCTGATCAACGCGAACGAGAATCCGCTGGGGCCCTGTCAGGCCGCGCGCGACGCGATTGCGCGAGTAACGCCAGCCGGCGGCCGCTATGACCTTTACGGCGAGACGGACAAGCTCATCAAGACCTTCGCTTCGCAGCATCATCTCAGCGAGGACTACATTACGGCCTACGCTGGTTCCTCGGAGCCGCTGCACTTCACCGTGCTCGCCTTCACTTCGCCCACCCGCAGCCTGGTCATCGCGGATCCGTCGTACGAGGCCCCGATGGCTGCTGCGGCGTTCTCCGGCGCGCAGATTCACAAGGTGCCGTTGACCGGTGACCACGCGCACGATGTGAAGGCCATGGTTGCTGCCGACTCGAATGCCGGCGTGATCTACATCTGCAATCCGAACAACCCGACTGGCACGCTCACCACCAAGCAGGACATCGTATGGGCGCTGGAGAACAAGTCGAAGGGGTCGGTGCTCCTGATCGACGAGGCCTACATTCATTTCTCTGATGCCCCGGATGTGATCGATCTCGTCGCCGCCGACAAGGACGTCGTCGTGCTACGGACGTTCTCGAAGATCTACGGAATGGCAGGCCTGCGGTGCGGCCTTGCGCTGGCGCGGCCGGACCTGCTGCAGAAGCTCACGCCCTACGGCGAGAATCCGATGCCGGTGACCGGCTCCGGTGCGGCGAACGCCTCGTTGCTCGATGCGAGCCTCGTGCCTGCGCGCAAGAAGGCAATGACGGAACTTCGCAACGAGAACATCGCATGGCTGAAGCAGAACGGCTACAAGGTCATCGGTGAGCCGCAGTCAAACTGCTTCATGATCGACACCGGCCGCAGCGGGCGTGCGGTCATGAAGGCGATGCAGGAGAAAAAGATTTACATCGGCCGCACATGGCCCGTCTGGCCGAACGCTGTACGCATCACGGTTGGAACGCCGGAGGAGATGGCGAAGTTTCGCACGGCGTTCAAGCAGGTGATGGACGCGCCTTCCGTTTCTGTCACCGAGAACGAGCCGATTCAGTTGCGTGATGGCGTTAGGGCTTCGCGGTTCGTATAGCGCTCTGCCTGTCCGCGGTCTGCGACAATTACTTGCTACGGACCGCGATGACCTCAACCTCAATGAGCGCCCACGGAGCAGCTAGCGCCGCAACCTGCACAGTGGAGCGCGCCGGCTTGTTGGGCTGATCACTCGTGCCGAAGTATTTGACGTACTCCGACTGCATGCCCGCGAAGTCGAGCTTCCCAGTCGAGGGATCAGCCGCAAGAAACACGGTCATTTTGACGACGTCTTTCATGCCGAGCCCTTGTTCGCGCAGCGCATCCTGAATCTTTGCAAAGACGCTGGCAGCCTGCGTCTTCGTGTCGCCATATTTTGCAGCGATCCCTTTGGCTGGGTCCGCCGGTGTAACGGGCGAAGCAACTTGGCCGCTGACATAGAACGTGTCCCCAGCCCACACGCCTGTCGCGATGGGAGAAGCACTGCTTTGGACGTGCTTGACCTCCGTTTGCGCGACAGCGATGAGTGGGAAGAGGAAAAGTGCGGCTGCGAATCGATAGGTGTGCTTCATTAGGTCTCCTTCGTCGGACCGGTTCGTCATTCTTGAGTCGCCTCAGGCAGAGGCGGGCGCCCGCGAGCCGAGTCGTGCGGACTTCACGCGTTCGGAGATGAGATTCACAGCGTGCAGGCTGCTTAATGCTGCACCCTCCTGCCATGCCACGATGTGGCTCACATGATCGCCGGCAAAGTAGATGGGGCCGTCGGGCTGCAACAGAGTTTGATAACCGGGATCATTGAATGGAGGACGACGTCTGCGGCGGCCAGTTGTATTGCCGGCGGGTTGCGGCGGGAGTGGCGGAGGCGTCGTGTAGTTGTTGATCCACGCGCCCTCGTTGTACGGGATCATCCCCCAGTTCACGTACAGCGGCTTCTCAAGTTCCTTGCCGTGGCCCGGATGCAGACGCTCAATCGACTTTCGGCTCTCGGTGAGCTTGTCTGGGAAGCTGAGCTTGGCGAAGTCAGGGAACATATCGAAGCCGTAGCCGCTCACCAGCACACCGCGTTCGCTGAACATCCCCGCCGACGGCAGCCAGACGGGACTCAGGCCAACGTTGCAGAACTCGAGGCCACCGTAGATGTTGTAGTCCTGCTCCCAGAATCGCCGGCTCTCCCACGCGACTTTGAATGCCGAAGAATAGGAGCATTCGTCGATAACTTGTTTGTATGGCGCGCTGAGATCGTTAGGAATCTTTCGCAGGATTACCATCGGGAGCGTGCAGATGCAGTAGTCGGCTTCAATGCTCGCGGGCTTTCCGTTGTGTGTGTAACCGATGCGAACTCCCGAGCCCGTCTTGCGGATCTCCGTCACCGGCGCGTTGAACCGGGCGATGCTGCCGAGCGATTTCGCGAACGCGTATGCGATGCGGTCCATGCCGCCGACGGGCTGAAACATTGTCGCCTGCATATCGAATGCTTCGTCGAACAGCACGCCCTGCCAGAAGTCCTCGCTGAGTAGTGTGTGTAAATCGATGGGCTGGCTGAGAACACCGTTGTCATCGACGCCGGGTGTCTTCAAATATCCAGCGCGGTCGCTGCCGATGTACTTACCTGCATCGTCGAGTGGGCCATAGGTGCGCAAGAATGAGAGCATGCGGTCGCGGTCTTCGCTGGATAGCTCCTGGTCTAGTCCGCCTTGTTGCATGCACTTCGCCAGCAGCTCGCTAACGTAACCACGGGTGTCGTTCACCGCTTGCCGCATGACGATCGGCTTGCCGCCGTCGGCGTTGTCATTCTGCAGAAACGCCGAACGACTCATGTTCACCTCGACCTGCATCTCCACGCCGAGCATGCGACAGTAGCGGAGCATCGTCGGGTGAATCGACGGTAGCCGAGCAGGCCCGAAGTTCTGGTAATTTCCTTCACCCCACTCACAGCGTTGCTTCGTTCCGTCGGTGAACTCGATGGTGTCGCCGTGACGCACCGTCCAGTTGCGCCCGCCGGGGCGGCTGCGTGCCTCCAGCAGCGTGCACTCGTAACCCAGCGCGCGCAGTTCATATGCAGCGACAAGACCGGCAATTCCGCCACCCAGCACCACCACGCGAACGCCCTTGCCAGAACCAGGCGCGCCAAGCGGTGCGGCAACCGCGCGGCTGGGCTGCATAAGTCCCAAGCCCTGCATCGCGAGAAACGTGGCGCTATAACCGCCAGCCTTGCCAACCCTGAGAAGAAAGTCCCGTCTCGTCACGCTCATCAATAGCGCCGTCCCTTTCGTGCATTGTGCGGCCGCTGACTTCGCGTGCCGCGAACGATGTCAAAGTGTACTCATTACACTACCTCAACATTCGCATTGCACTGCGATGAAATTCGCGTAGGGCAGGCAGCTCGCACGGCTGCGTATACTGCCCTTGCGTGAGTGCCGCCCTTCGAACTCGGGATGTTGCGACGAACAACCTGAGCATAGCGCCCGCGCCGCAAGCCGAGTCCCCGCCTTGGGGACGGCGTCGGTGGTTATTGCTGGCGGTTTTTATCACCTATAGCCTCGCGTATCTCGACCGCGCGAACTACGGCTTCGGCGCAGCTGCGGGCATGGCGAAGACGCTTGGGATCACGGGCAGCAAGAACTCACTGCTCGGCGCTCTCTTTTTTCTCGGCTACTTCTTCTTCCAGGTTCCGGGCATGGTCGCGGCCCGGCGATTCAGTTGCACGCGATTGGTCGCAGTATCGCTCCTGGCCTGGGGAACGCTCGCCGCGCTCACCGGTATCCTGCACGAGTTCTGGATGCTCGCTATCGATCGTTTTCTGCTGGGCGTTGCTGAGAGCATCATCTTCCCCGCGCTGCTTCTGCTGCTAACGCGCTGGTTCACCCGCTCGGACCGCTCGCGCGCGAATGTGTTGCTGATGTTAGGCAATCCTGTCACGGTGCTCTGGATGTCAGCCATTACCGGCTTTCTGATCGAGCGCTTCGGCTGGCAACGGACTTTTATCCTTGAAGGGGCGCCGTCGATTGCGTGGGCCGTCATCTGGATTCTCTTCGTACATGACCGCCCCACCGAAGCGCGGTGGTTCCCATCCGACGAAGCACAGCTCCTTACCGCACAGCTCGCAGTCGAACAGCGCGAGCTTCCTGCATCGGCGCACGCCACGACACACACACTTCGTGCGGCGCTGCTGCGAAAAGACGTCATCGTGCTCGCGATTCAGTACTTCTGCTGGAGTTTTGGAATCTACGGATTTATTCTCTGGCTTCCAACGATCGTCCGCGAAGGAGCCTCACTCAACATTGGCCGCACGGGTCTCATGTCAGCGGCCCCGTATCTGCTCGCGATCGTACTGGAGCTCATTACGGGGCATCTCTCCGATCGAGCGCAGATGCGCCGTCGTTATGTCTGGCCCCCGCTGCTGATCGCAGGTATCGCGCTGATGGGATCGTTCCTGCTGCAGCCGCATGGATTTCTCTGGGCCTATCTCTGCCTGCTCATCGCCTGCGGTGGGATGTACGCGCCCTACGGCCCGTTCTTCGCCATCATGCCCGAACGCATCCCGCAGAACCGCGTCGGCGAAGTCATGGCGCTCGTCAACAGCCTCGGCGCACTGGGATCCTTTGCTGGCGTCTTGATCGTCGGTTCACTCCGCACAATCACAGGCAGCGACGGTCCTGGTTATCTGCTCATGTCGCTCTTCCTGATCATCTCTGCGCTGCTCATCATCTGGTTGCCAGATCCTCCCGCAGCCGATCCGCTGAAGGAGCCCGCGCATGTCTGAGTCACTGCAACTGCGCGATGTACTTGAGAGCGATCCATCGCTCTTCGCCGATGTGCGCACGCACGCTAAAGGCCCAGAGGGCGCGCTGCCTATCACACCCGAGATGTTGCTCACGGAGCCCTCCGGAAATCTGTTTGGCCTCTCGCAGGATGCAGGCATGGGATGGGAGCCCGCGCGGCTGCTCGACCCCGAGTTCCTTATCCTCAGCACGCACGGTGGCCTGCGCGCAGCCGATGGGACCCCCATCGCTCTCGGATTTCACACGGGCCATTGGGAGGTCGGCCTGCTCGTTGCCGAAGCCGCACGCGAACTCCGCCGCCTGCGTGCGATACCCTTCGCGGGTGCCTGCACCGACCCGTGTGACGGACGCACGCAGGGAACTGCAGGCATGCTCGACTCGTTGCCCTACCGCAACGATGCGGCGATGGTCCTGCGTCGCCTCATGCGCTCGCTGCCACAGCGTCGCGGTGTGCTCGGCATTGCTACCTGCGATAAGGGCCTGCCCGCGATGATGATGGCACTTGCATCCAGCGGTGCATTGCCGAGTGTTCTCGTTCCGGGTGGCGTAACGCTGTTGCCAGATGAAGGCGAAGATGCTGGCCGTGTGCAGAGCATCGGCGCGCGCTTCGCGCAGGGTGAGATCACACAGGAGTACGCCGCAGAAATCGGGTGCCGCGCTTGCGCAAGTCCCGGCGGTGGCTGCCAGTTTCTCGGCACCGCAGCGACTTCGCAGATTGTCGGCGAAGCACTTGGTCTCTCGCTGCCGCACACTGCGCTCGCACCCTCGGGCCAGCCTTTGTGGCAGGAGGCTGCTGCGCGCTCGGCGCGCGCCTTACTACGGCTTGCGAAGCTAGGCATCGGTACACGCGATATCGTCACGGACGCCGCCATCCGCAATGCAATGATCCTCCACGCAGCTTTTGGCGGATCAACAAATCTTCTGCTGCACGTGCCCGCCATCGCGCATGCTGCCGGTCTGCAGCGTCCCACACGCGCAGACTGGGAGAGCGCCAACCGCGAGGTTCCGCGCATCGTCGACGCGCTGCCCAACGGCCCGCGCAACTTCGCCACCGTCCAGGTCTTTCTCGCGGGCGGCGTGCCGGAGGTCATGTTGCATCTGCGCCGTGCTGGCCTGCTCGACACAAGCGTGATCACGGCAACTGGCGACACGCTCGCGCACAGCCTCGACTGGTGGGAGCAGAGCGACCGACGCCGCGCACTGAGGCAGCGCCTCCGCGATGTCGACGGAGTCGACGCTGACGAAGTGATTCTCTCGCCGGACCGTGCACGTGCCCGCGGCCTTACGTCAACCGTCTGCTTTCCCGTCGGCAATCTTGCTCCCGAGGGAAGCGTTATCAAGAGCACCTCCATCGATCCCTCGCTAATCGACGCGGACGGCTCCTACCGGCACGAGGGTCCGGCGAAGGTCTTCATCACTGAAGCTGCAGCTATCGCAGCGATCAAGAGCGGTGAGATCGGCCATGGCGATGTTCTTGTGCTCATATGCGGAGGTCCGCTCGGCGCGGGCATGCAGGAGATCTATCAGATCACCTCTGCGCTCAAAGCGCTGCCCTTCTGCAAGCACGTTGCGGTGCTCACCGACGCGCGCTTCAGTGGTGTCTCCACCGGCGCCTGCATAGGCCACATCTCGCCGGAGGCGCTGGCAAACGGACCCATCGGCCGCGTGCGAGATGGTGATCGGATTGAGATCACCGTCGATCGCAATGCGCTGCATGGCACAGTCAATCTCATCGGCGAAGGGACTCAGCGATTCAGCGCTGAGGAAGGCGAGCGGCGTCTCGCCGCGCGCGAGTCGCGCACAGACCTCGCGCCACACCCGTCTCTGCCCGACGACACACGTCTATGGGCTGCGCTGGTACAGGCCAGCGGAGGCGTGTGGGGCGGATGCGTTTACGACACCGACTCCATCGTCGATCAACTTGCTCGCGGCATGGACACAGAGAGGGAGCAGCGATGAAGATCTTCAACACAACACGTGGTCTGCTCGTCGAGCTCCAGGGTCACTTCCATGCAGTCAATGCCGGCTTCGATGATCTTGTACGCTGCAATGATCCGTTCTCACTCGCGGAAGAGAGCTTCAAGCCCATGCCTGTAGCCGAGCCCGCCGCGAACGAGATTCTGGCACCGATCGGCTCGCAGGAGGTGTGGGCTGCCGGTGTTACCTACTTCCGCAGCCGAAGCGCGCGCATGGAAGAATCCAAGGAAGCCGGAGGCGGAAGCTTCTACGACCGTGTGTACTCTGCTGTGCGGCCGGAGCTCTTCTTCAAGGCCACGGCACGCCGCGTCGTCGGCCCCGGCGCAAACGTGCGCATCCGCAACGACGCAGATTGGTCAGTCCCGGAGCCCGAGCTGACGCTATTGATCAATGCACACGGCGAGATCATCGGCTACACCATCGGCAATGACATGAGCTCGCGTGACATCGAAGGCGAGAACCCGCTGTACCTTCCGCAAGCCAAAGTTTACGACGGCA
>Ga0209169_10002373_pt1 | contig 11346 bp, 9 predicted proteins | sample HubBroMetageWRM4_FD_188346 | JGI IMG/M metagenome (GOLD analysis project Ga0209169, IMG submission 188346) | Warmed soil microbial communities from the Hubbard Brook experimental Forest, New Hampshire - Hubbard Brook CCASE Soil Metagenome WRM 4... | ecosystem: Environmental > Terrestrial > Soil...
CAGGAAATAGATGTAGCGGCCGTCCAGGGTGCATCGCGGCCAGTGGTGGGAGCGCGCAGAATCGGTCAGCGCCGTGGTTTTGCCGTCGCTAACCTGAATTACACGTAGTTGGTGCCACGAGTGTCCCCGGGCAGTATACACTCGCCCGCAGTAAACAACCTGCGCGCGAACGGAGGAGGCTGACAGCACGATCCCGAGAGCCAGAAGAGCAGCCCGCAATCTCCGACACATCGGGACGATCCGGACCTCCGATCAGTCGGGTATATCCGGGCTGATCGTTGCGAGTAGCTGCTGCATGTACTTCAGCGTTGTCAGCACGCTCCCTAATGCCTGCTGGTTGCGGTGCTTGGCGGCATGCTTCAGCTGGGGCTGGAGGTTACGAGCCTCCTGCTGCACCAATTGATAATTGGACGGAAACGACGGCTGCACCGTAGCGCCCGCTATCAGGCGGTCGACATCGTTCAACTCGCCGTTGCACAGCATCACCTGTACATCGGTAGGTTTCTTCATCGCCGACAGCGCCATCGTATCGCTTACCAGGCGCTCGCAGTCCGCGATGGCGTAGACCGCGCTCAGCGAGCGCAGGAAAAATCCCATCGTGCCCAACACCTGCTGCGTCTGCGTCGGGTCATTGAAATAGGTGGTTGCCAGGGTGGCGAGGGCCTGCTGGCCGGTCTCGTTTTTCCGCGGAGGCGTGAAGGCCTTGACGTTGTCCGCCGTGGCCGAGAAATAGAAAGCTTCCGCAGCTTCGATCGTATTGAATGCGCCGTTGTGGAAGAACGACTTTTTGCGCGCAGCTTCGATCAACGACTGGACGTTGAAAGATCCCACCAGCAGACCGGTGCCGCTGACGCATGAGTTGTTGCCGCCATCGTTTATCCCGTTGTTGCAATCGCTGCCGGTCACCGATTCGCCCGCCGGCCCCTTGAGAATCTTATCGCCCTGATCCTGCGGGAAGACTACCGGCGTGACGAGGGCATTGAGACCGTTGGTGGTAGCAGTGGTGCCGTTCGCGCAGGTGCTCGGCGATCCGTTCACGCTGGCGCACCGCATCATCTCTTCCAGGCTCTTCGAGGCGAAGTTACGCTGTGGAAAAGGAGCAGAGGGGTCGTTCACGTTGGGTGCGTGGGTCAAGCCGGTGGCGTCGTTCGCTCCGGCGTTAAAGTGGCAAAGATTACACTGGGCATTTCCGTCCAGGAAAATATCTTTCCCCGTTTCCGCCACCGGATCGTTGAAGGTGACTACCGGCTGCGACGGATCGGTCTGTGTACCCGCCGCGAAATTGTTTTCCGTATTGAGACTGTTCGGGCCGTCATCGGTATCGTCGGGCACTCCCGCTTTCAGGGCGAGCTCGAAGCGGCGGCCCAGGTATTCCTGAAACGCCGCGATCGCGTCCAGTTCGTCGGACGTCGGGCATCGGAAATCAACCCCGGGCATCCGGTTCAGGCTTTGCGTGAAGTGAGTCTTGACCGCGGCCAGCGAGAAAGCTCGCAGCGAGTTCGTAAGATTCGTGGGGTCGGCATTGGCGAGGTTTACCGCATCGACGCAATCCTGGTTTTGCGGCGTGGCGGTCGGGCCGAAAATAGTCGGATCAACGATCGCGCCGTCGCCCGCCCAGCCAAGTTCTATATTCCGGGTGCCGTCGTCCACTCCGGGAGAAACGTTCCCAAACGTGGGAGGTTCCGTATCAAGGTACACGTCGGTCAGCAAAATAGCGGCCGGGCTCGAGGGAAACGGCATGACCTCGGGGCAACTGAACATGAACAGGTCGGTGCCGTTCTCGACCAGCACCGGAGGCGAACTGGAGGAGCAGAAGTCGGGTAGAAGATTCGAGGTCGTGAAAGCGAGCCCCGCAATCGTCATCGAAGCGCGAAAGGGGCCGGTCGGAGTGTTGCCGGTTCCCACTTCCGTCGGCCCTCCGCCCACTCCGTCGTTGATGTTGAACAAGCCGAGGTTTCCCACCATGATCGGGTTTTCCAACGAGCCCGAGCCTGCGGCACCCGGCTTGACGTTGGGGGCGAAGAGCAGTTTCTTCTCATGCGCGCTCAGTGTCGGAATGTCAGCCAGGCTGACGTTGAAATCGGCTTGCGGCAGATGGCAGGTCGAGCACGTTCGTCCGTTGCCGTTGAAGGTCTGCTTGGTGAAGAGCTTGAATCCGCGGTTGATGAGGGCGGCCTGTTGCGCCGTCAGCTGAGCGGCGGCAGAGGTCGGTAGCATCGCAATCAGACAAACCGTCGCGAACAACAGGCATACTGCGGACGCAAGCCGCGTATGGCGCATCAGGCGCGTCGCGCGAACACGAAACGGACTAGGATCTATGTTCACCTTTTCCTCCCCGGACAGTCGGTCAGCTCAGCCTTTCGATCGGCCAATGGAGAGGCGCAGGTAGTAGAGAACCGAAGAACCCCGTGGAACGCCGACGCCTCAACCCCGCCCGATCACCCTCCACCTCGCCCTCAGCCAGCCCCCGCCGCTGACTTTTGGGCCACGTTCAGTCGTGCAACTCGCAACGATATAGCTCTTGTGTGCTTGTAATTCAATCGAAGCGACGCTGCGTTTGGTTCTGACACGAGATCTAGCGCCTGCAGATGGGAGCAGAGCGGCTGGTGATGTCGAGTTCGCTCTCGCTGGTCTGGGCGGCTGAATTCGTAGTCTCATTCCCGTCGCGATTGTTCCCGTTCGTGCATGAGAGCTAGGTTGCTCCGACAGCATGCCTACGCCGATCAATCGATGGTTTCCGCAGAGTGCCACGGCCGACGCCCGCCGGCTGCTGGCGACACGTGCGCTTCGCGGCCTTGCCGACGGCGCGGTCAGCGTATTGTTGCCGAGCTACCTGACGGCAATAGGATTCAGTCCGCTGCGGATCGGTGCGATCGTGTTCGGCACACTGCTGGGCTCGGCGGCGTTGACACTGTGGGTAGGACTCGCCACAGACAGGTTGGGCCGGCGTCGAGTACTGCTCGCCGCGTGCGCGCTGATGCTGCTGACGGGAATTGGATTCGCCACCACGACGGCCTTCTGGCCGTTGTTCATCGTCGCCGTCGTCGGCACGCTGAATCCCTCGGCCGGCGACGTGAGTCTTTTTCTTCCGATTGAGCAGGCAGCGCTGGCGGAGGCCGCCGAGCCACGCGATCTAACCGCGATGTTCGCGTTATATAATGTTGCGGGCGCGTTCGCCGGTGCGTTCGGCGCGCTGGCCAGCGGCGTGCCCGCGATACTCGCAGCGCGCCGCGGATGGCCACTGGCGTCGGCGCTGCGATCGGGCTTCGTCGCATACTCGATCATCGCGGTCGTAGCGTTCACGGTTTATCGACGTCTCTCACCCGCTATCGAAGTCGAGCGCCAGCCGGTCAGGACCGCATCGCTGGCGAAGTCGCGCTCAGTCGTCTACCGGCTTTCCGCGCTGTTCAGCATCGACGCGCTCGGCGGCGGCTTCGTAATCCAATCGCTACTGGCGCTGTGGCTGTTCCGCCGCTTCAACGTCTCGGTGCAGGTGGCGGGCACGTTTTTCTTCTTCGCCGGACTGCTCGGTTCGTTTTCGCAATTCGTTTCGTCGGCGCTAGCGGCGCGCTTCGGCCGGATCAACACGATGGTCTTCACGCATCTACCATCGAACGCGATGCTGATAGTCGCGGCATTCATGCCGACGGCGCCGCTCGCGATGGGTGCGCTGTTGATTCGCGCCTTGACCTCGCAGATGGATGTCGCGGCGCGCCAGTCCTACGTGATGGCGGTGGTGCCGCCCGAAGAGCGAGCCGCGGCTGCGACGGTGACGAACGTGCCGCGCAGCCTCGCGTCGGCGTTTGCGCCGTTACCGGCGGGAGCGATGCTGAATCTGTCGTCCTTCGGCTGGCCGCTCATTTGCGCCGGTACCTTGAAAGCGATTTACGACATCCTGTTGTTGATTCAATTCCGAGCAGTAAAGCCTTCGGACGAAGAATAAAGCGAAACGAGAGGGTTGGCTCCAACTAGGCTCGTATCTGCGATGACGATGCTTCGCCGCGATCCAGATTTGAGTACTTCGATTTCCCAGTGGCAAACCTGATGAAGGCGACGGTGTCATACATTCCGTGGCACAGGATCACCGCCAAGAGATTGTAGCCGCTAACTACGAACAGAATGCCGAACAGGATTGAGAGCTGAGTCACGATGACGGTAGCGCGAGGACCCTGGTAGAGATGCACGAGGCCGGCGCCTAAGGCCGCGATGCAAACGGCAACTGCGATCGCAATCGGCGCGGCGAGCCATGCGCCCATCAAGGAGGCGACCGATTTCAGCACTATCCCTCTGAAAACGAGTTCTTCGAGAAATCCGCCAAGCAGCCACGCTACGACGATGCCGGCAATCAGTTTGACCGTGGATTCCTGGATCGCGCGGAAGGTCCCGAGAGTTGGCGGCTTGTGAAACCATCGCGACGCCAACCGATCAGCCACGGGACTGTACGCGAGCATCAGTCCAAGCCAGACGAGGGCGAATCCAATCGTGGGCAACCATGAATGAGAGCCCAGACCGATCTCACGGAGAGTTACTTCGCCATAAGCGAGGGCCACGAGCGTATACAGACCTAGCGCTACGAGTCCTCCGATAAGAACAACGGTCGAGCGGCGAAATCGTACGACGACAATCACGATGTAGATCGCAGCGAGGAACAGTGCGGTCTCTTGAAACGTAGTCATATGCTCTACGGCTAAGGTCTGATCGGCCTATGCGCGTAGCATTACCATGCCGTCGCGAATCGCGAGGCGACCCTGGCCGCTCAGCGTCTCGAAGAAGATGACCGACTGCTGCTTGCTATCATCGCGCGCCAGCACGCGGACCGTCAGCGTCGAGGGCATCATCACCATCGCGCCGAAACGCGCCGCGACTCGCTCGACGCGCGCAGGATCGCGCCCGGCCTCGCTCTCGACGATTCGCGACACGGCCATCGCCAGTGTCGCAGTCCCGTGGAGGATTATTTCGGGCAGTCCGGCCGCGCGTGCGACCGCTGCGTCGGTGTGTATCGGATTAAAAATTCGCGCGCATTCGGTGTAGATGTGCGCCATTCCCGCGGGCACATCGAGCTGGCATTCCGACAACGGCTCGCCTTCTTCGACGAGCGGCTCAGCCGGTGCGGGCGCGAATTTCGCGGGAGCATCGGGCCCGATGACCTCGACGCCGCGATAGATGGCGCCGTACCAGCTCGTGCAAACCGGCCTGCCGGCGTCGTCGACGGTGTCGAGGCGCGTAACCATATATGCGCCCGGCTTGCGCCGCTCGACACCCGCAACTGTGAGCTGTGTCGTCAGCCGCTCGGGCGGCCGAATTGGTCGATACATGACAGTGTCATGAGTGGCATGCACAGCGCGCATCGCCTCGTCGCGCGTGAGCGAGGTGGCCTTCTCGAACTGCGCGCGCATCGCGACCTGCACCGGCCATTCGAAGCACACGGGAAACATCGGATGTGCAGTCACGCCCGAAGTGGTGTCCATGTAGCAGGGGATGGCGTCGCCGAGCGCGGCGGCATAGGCCATCGTCCAGCGCGAATCGGCTTCGCTGACAATAGGCGCGCCCGCGAGCCCGACGATGGAAGATTCAATCGGCATGACAGCTAGATCTACGCGCCACGCCCCACGTCGTCCAGCGAAGACGTAGTGACCGACGCGATCGATCTTGCTTGTTGCGTGCCATCAGTTGTTCTGCATACCATTATGGTATGCAAAGGGTGGGCTGGACGTTGGTATTCACCGCCGCCAGCCTAGAACACCTGGCTGAGCGAGATCTCGAAGCCGACGATGTGTCAGATGCGGTCTTTGGTCGTTACGGTTTGGCCCGCGTCCGGCGAGGCGGGCGAGGGATTGGTACAAGATGGTTCGTGGTGGCTCCATTGGATGGCGGAGAGTTTCTGACCTGCGTGCTGCGCGCGGCACATCCGCGCGATCTCGACAAGGAAGGCGCGTTCGTTGTATCGCCCACGAGCGAAACCGGTCAGCTTCCGGAATTCGATGAAACCATGCGGCTATGCGTAAGTGCGCGCGTCTCGGCGCCGGACGAAATCCGGAGTTATCGCGCTTGGCGGCGTAGCAAAGGAGGACGATGATGAACGATAGAAAGCCCAAGCTTCCGAACTTCAAGAGCGATTACGCCGAGCGCAAGTTCTGGAGTCAGCATAGCCTTGAGGAATTCAGCGACGAACTCGAGGATCTGGACACTCAGATTAGACCCGCTCGCACCGAGCAAATCGCCCTCAGGCTCTATAAGAACGATCTCGAAAGTCTTAAGAAGCTGGCGAAGCGTCGCGGAGTCGGCCACACAACTTTGGCGCGGAGCATAGTAGAGCAGTGGCTCGTGGCGAAGCGGAGAACTGCCAAGAGGATTCCTGGCCGATAACTCCGTTTCCGCGACGCCGTCTTGCGACGTCGTCGGTTGCGGCGATGTCTAGAGGAAGCTGCCGACTATTCCCTGGCCGTCGAGTTCGATTTGCTGGGGAGTTGTTTGCGCCGAGTCGGTCACCGTCAGGCCATTCTTGTCGGCTATCTTGCCGGCGACGGCTGGATGGAACACGACCTCAACCTTGCACGAACGGCCGGCAGCCAGCGGCTTGCCGGAGCACTTGTCGCTTTCTATCGAGAAGGGGTCCGCGGCAACGACGCTGGTGAAGTTGATCGGAGACCCGGATTTGTTCGTGAGCGTCACCGCTATAGGCGCGCTGGCTTTCATGATGACGACCTGGCCGAAGTCGTGACTGGCGGGTTTGACCTTCAGCACTGCGTCCGAATCTTGAGCAATTGCGGCGCTGCCTGCGATCAGCGAGATCGCCGCTACCATCGACACTACGAGGAACGATCCGGCAAGACGGGTCGATCTGAACAGTAACATGCAATTCTCCCCCTCGAAGGCGCTAAGCGCATCAGCGCCCACGCCAAGATTAGATAACACTACAAACTGTACAGAAAACAATCAGCCAGGCAAGTGCCCGCTGCGGCGTGCTCGATACCTTCTAATGAGGGCGTTGGTCGAGCTGTCGTGTGCGAGCTGCGGCTCCTTGGGGGATTCCAGTTCCGGGATTATTCGTTGTGCCAGCACTTTGCCCAGCTCTACGCCCCATTGATCGAAGGAGTCTATGTTCCAGACGGAGCCCTGGGTGAAGACGCTGTGCTCGTAGAGTGCCACGAGTTTGCCCAGCGTTTCGGGGGTTAGCTCGTCGGCGAGAATGACCGTCGAGGGACGGTTGCCCTCGAATACTCGGGCCGGCACCAGCCAGTCGGGGGTTCCTTCGGCTTTTACTTGCGCCGGTGTTTTGCCGAATGCCAGCGCTTCGGCTTGCGCGAAGATGTTTGATAGCAGCAGGTCGTGATGGCGTCCGAGCGGATTAAGTGCGCGGCAAAATCCGATGAAGTCGCACGGAATGATTTTCGTACCCTGGTGGATTAGCTGGTAGAACGAATGCTGGCCGTTGGTGCCGGGCTCGCCCCAATAGATCGGCCCGGTCTGGTAATCGACAGGCGCGCCTTCGAGCGTGACGTGCTTGCCGTTGGATTCCATCGTCAGCTGCTGCAGGTAGGCAGGGAAGCGCTTCAGGTATTGCTCATAGGGCAGGACGGCGACGGTTTGCGAGCCGAAGAAGTCGTTGTACCAGACACCTAGCAGGCCCATCAGGACCGGCAGATTCTGCGCGAATGGCGCGGTGCGGAAATGCTCGTCGATAGCATGGAAGCCGGAGAGCATCGCGCGGAAATTGTCGGCGCCGACGGCGATCATCGTGGACAAGCCGATCGCGGAGTCCATCGAGTAGCGGCCGCCGACCCAGTCCCAGAAGCCGAACATGTTTTTGGTGTCGATGCCGAACTTGGTCACCTCGGCGGCGTTGGTCGAGACGGCGACGAAATGTTTCGCCACTGCCTTGTCGTCGCTCAGCGCCGCGAGACTCCAGTCGCGCGCCGTATGCGCGTTGGTCATCGTCTCGAGCGTGGTGAAAGTCTTCGACGAAATGATGAACAAGGTTTCGGCCGGGTCGAGGTCGCGCGTTGCTTCGGCGAAGTCGGTGCCGTCGACGTTCGAGACGAAGCGCACGGTCAGATTACGGTCGCTGTAATGGCGCAGCGCCTCGTACGCCATCACGGGGCCGAGGTCCGAGCCGCCGATGCCAACATTGATGATGTTGCGGATGCGCTTGCCGGTGTGGCCTTTCCACGAGCCGTCGCGGATGCGCGCCGAAAAATCCGCCATGCGATCGAGCACCTCGTGGACCTTGGGCACCACGTCGTCGCCGTCGACGCCGATCGAAGCGCCGCGTGGCGCACGCAGCGCGATATGCAGGACCGCGCGCTTTTCGGTCACGTTGATTTTGTCGCCACGGAACATCGCGTCGATGCGCGCGCGGAGTCCCACCTCGTCGGCCAGCGCCAGCAGCAGGCGAAGAGTCTCGTCGGTCACGCGATGCTTGGAGTAGTCGAAGTACAGGCCGGCGGCCTCGACCACGAGGCGTTCGCCGCGCTTGGGGTCTTCGTCGAAGAGGGCCTTCAGGTGTCGGCTTTTGATCTCGTTGTAATGCGCCTGCAGAGCTTTCCAAGTGGGGCGCTGATCAAGCGAAACAGCTTTGGTTGATTCGGGCATGGCGGTCTCCTTCTACAAATTACAAATGCGGCGCCAGCGGAAGTTCGCCGGCGATTCGGCGATGAAGGTCATCCTCGTGCGCCTTGTACGACAGGTTTTGCGGTGCGAGCAGCTGAAACATGATGAGCACGGCGGGCGCCAGATAGAACAGCGAGCCCGGCACCCACATGATAGCGCCGGCCACAATTTGATCGCCAAGGGGAGTGAAGCCGGCGACGCGCGGCGCGCTCGCATAGAAAGGATAAATCACGCGATCGGAAAACATGAACAGCGCGGCGAGAATTGTGTTCTGCCCGTCTGCCAGCAGCAGATACGGCAGCATCGCCCATCGCGGCCATCGCGCGACGCTCGGCCAGGGCTGGATGACCGGGTACCAGAACATCAGCGCGGTGGTGAAAAAGCATGCGTGCTCGACCACGTGCCATCCGTCGGAGCGCAGCGCGAGCTGAAAGGTCGCGGGCAGGTGCCAGCCCCAGGTCGCGGCGACGAATGCAATCCAGCACACGAGCGGCTGCGTGAGCCATGCGAAAAGTCGTCGCACAGAGTCAGATCGGAGCAGCGGTCCGAGGACTGTCTTGGCGATACTCGGCGGAAGCCCGCGAACGATCGCAATCGCAGGCGAGCCTGCGAGCAGCAGCGTCGGAGCAACAATCATCATCAGCAGATGCTGCGTCATGTGAATTTGCAGCAGTAGATCGTCGAGCGCCTCGAGCGGCGAGGCGACTGCGATGAAGAGCGCGGCCATCCCGCCCATGAACGTCGCGAGCCGCCACGTTGGAAAGCGTTGCGGCATCTGGCGATGCAAGCGATGGAAGCCGCGGGCGTAGATCGCGGCGGTGACGAGGAGCGTCGCGATGGTGGCGAACGGCGGCGTCCAAGAATCCAGCGCGGTTTGTACGGCGGAGTTCATTCCGATGCGGGAACGGCGGGTCGGGCCGAGTCTCGCGCGGGAGGCTCGCCCGACGGATGCATCGTGGAGAGGAACGCGACAATCGCGTTGACCTCCGCGGGCGTGAGGTTTTTGCCGTAGGCCGGCATGTTGCCGCCACCTTGAATTATCTGTCGAACGATCTGGTCGCGCGTAAGCCGCGTGGCGGTGTCATCGAGCGCGGGTCCGCGCATTCCGCCGACGCCGCCGAGCGAATGACAGTTGCGACACTGCTTGCTCTGCACGAGCAGCGCGCCTTGAAGTTCGAGCGGAGTGCGGCCTTTCACATAGTCGACCGGGGTCGGAGCGGCGGACCACGCATCCATCACGGGCGACCATGGCGAGAACGTGCCGAGCCAGGTGAGCGTGCCGATCATTGTGACAATGAGAATAACGATCACGATTGAGATTGGACGCCGGCGCCAGCTCTTCTCGCCGGTTCCCGAGATGAACGGGATGGCGAACAGCAGCCCGAGGGCGACGACCGGACCGGTGAGCATCAGGAAGGTTTCAGTCCACGGCGGCAGCAACGCGAACAGCGAGAATAGCCACAGGAAGAAAAAATCGGGGCGCGGAACCGTCTGGATAATCGTCGGATCGGGCTGGCCGTTGGGACCGATCGGTCCTTCGACCGCGGCCACTACGAGCAAGGCCAGGATAATCAATCCGGCGAAGACGAGATCCTTCTGCGCCGCGAACGGCATGAATGGCTCGCCGTCGGCGTGTACCAACTCCTGATACTGCTGCAAGTAGGTACTGCGTCGGACGATTCGACCAGGCATCGGATATTCGTTAATTCCCAGCCTCAGCACCAAAAAGAGATGCAGCCCGACGAAGCCAATCAGCAGCGCCGGAATCACGAAGACATGCAACGCGAAGAATCGCGACAGCGTTTCACCGGCGATGATCGGTCCGCCTAGAATCAGATCGACGACCTTGAAGCCGATGATCGGAGTGCGGCCCGCGATCGACGCGCCGATGCCGAGTCCCCAGTATGCGTTCTGATCGAAGCGCAGCACCTGTCCGGTGAACGCCATCCCGAGCGTGCACAACAGCAGTACACATCCAGCGACCCAGGTGAGCTCGCGCGGAAATTTGTAGGCGCCGAACGTGAAGACCTGGATCAAATGAATGATCATCAGGGCGACCATGAAGTTCGAGCCCCAGCCGTGCAGCGCGCGCAGATACCATCCGAGCGGTTGCTGGTAGTTCAGGTAGATGAGGCTGTCCCACGCCCGGTCGGCGGCTGGAGTATAGACAGTCGCGAGGCAGATGCCGGTGACGACCTGCAGGATGAACACGACCAATGTCGCGCTGCCGAAGATGTACCACCAGCTCGCTGCGCTGCGCGGAACCGGATGCTCAGCGACTTCGGTGATCGTGTCACCGATTTTCAAACGGGCGTCGAACCATCGACCGAGAGCTTTGAGTCTTTCAATCATGCTGATGGCTGGCCCAGCGTCGGCAATCGGCCGGCGTAAATCCAAAGCTTGCCGGCCTCGACTTTGTATTTGTATTGATACAGCGGACGCGGCGGTGGTCCCGAAGCGTGTCTGCCGTCGGAGTAGAATGCACCGCCGTGGCATGGGCACATGAACAGTTCGGACTCGGCGAACCATCGCACGGGGCATCCCAGATGGGTGCAGTTGATGGCGAAGACCTGGAACTGCTCGCCGGCGAGGTGTCGCACCCAGCAGGGGATTTTGGCCGTCTCGCCGTCCCAGGCTTTCTTGAACGGGTTTACATACTCGGCCAGGCGTGTCTGATTTTCCGGATAGTCAGTCAGCGGTCCGAGCGGTATCCAGTCAAGCCAGGTGAAGCGTCGC
>Ga0209169_10002374_pt1 | contig 11345 bp, 8 predicted proteins | sample HubBroMetageWRM4_FD_188346 | JGI IMG/M metagenome (GOLD analysis project Ga0209169, IMG submission 188346) | Warmed soil microbial communities from the Hubbard Brook experimental Forest, New Hampshire - Hubbard Brook CCASE Soil Metagenome WRM 4... | ecosystem: Environmental > Terrestrial > Soil...
CGAAGAAGGCCGGATCGGGCTTGGCTACGCCCCACTCGGCAGACGTAGCTACTAGGTCGGCAGGCAAGGCCATGCTCCGCAGGATCTGCCCGGCCCGGGCGGTCTGATTCCCGGCGATGCCGACCCATAGGCCCATGTGCCGCAACCGCGCCAGCGCGGTCCGGACGTCGGGGTACAGATCATCCTCGGAGTAATGCTCGCCTTCGCCTGAGTCTTCTCGGCGCTGCCGTTCGTACGCTAGGTCGAATCCTGGCCGGAAGTACTGGAACGTGTCTGCGTTGTTGCGGCCTTCGGCGGTTACCGCTCCCAGAACCGCAGAGAACGTGTGGTGCGGGATCCCCAGCCAGTCAGCCCAGGCGGAGTACTCGCGCGAATCGTCCAGAAGAGTCTCGCCGATGTCGAAGACCACGGCCCGAATCATCACTGCCGTCCGTTTCCCTCGATTACCACTCGCCAAGCGAAGCCTACCCACCCACCACCAGGCTCCATAGTCGCGCAGATGCCGCAGGCCGGGTGACACAACATGTGTCAATTCGGCTGCTCCCCAGCAGACATGATCGGGACGGATACGCACCCGGAGATACCGCGTCTTTCGATCAGTCAGAAGGAGAGGGTGAACATGCGACTACTTCGATATGCCAGAGGCTGTAGGGATTGGCTCATTGCGACCATCATCGCCTTGGCCGCCGGGCTGTCCATGCTGGCCGCCGCACCAGCAACGTCAGCGTCTGCTGCGGTGGTGCCTCGGACGAAAGACACAATCGCACGGACGCTCGCCGCCTATCCGAGCATTGAGAACTACAGCAAGCGGGTCTATATCCACGCCCGGTGCGCCTTCTACAAGGGCGAGATTGCGTGGGGCCGACATGACGTGATCGGGGAGTACTACGTCGAAACGTCAGGACTCCTGAGTGCGGTCAAATGTCACGAGGGCAAGACCATCCTCCACCTGCACTATGACACAGTGGACAATCCCAGGACGCCGCTGGTTGGGGCCGTACAGCACGGCCACGCCAAGCGGGTGGCCCTGACCAATGAGGATTGGCTCAACTCCTACAAGGACATCTACGTGGAGCTGTGCTACGTCGGATCCCATGGGGCGTGCGTCAGGAGCAGCTAGCTCGTCTTAAGTCCGTCGGCGTCATGCCATGGTTGCCATGACGCTGACGGCGTTCCTCGTTAGCACCGCTAGGATTTGCCACGCCGAAAAGGCGGCATCAGGCTGCTTCGGCAGAGACCCAGACGATCGCTGCGCGGACTGCTGGCTGAATAAATGAGTCATCCGTGCCGGGCTGACGGGACCAGATATCTGGCGGCCATTCGAGTTTGCACTGGGTAGCGCTCTCGCGGATTTCCCAGTTGATCGGCGAGTGCCCGATCGCGCCGGATATGGCGAGGGCCCTGGTGTGAGCCGTATCAGGTTCGAAGCTCGGCGCGATGGCGGTCAGATCCAGCTCGGAATGCACGGCCCAGGACCCTTCCGGCAACTGCGCGGCGGACGGTACACCGCGAGTAACAAGCTCGGTCTCCCCGAGGGCGGCCGCTGCAATCGCGAGGGCGTCTGTGCGGGAGTCCGCGCCGATCGCCAGTCGGATCCACGCCTGCCAGTTCGCGTCACTCTGCTCTGCCTGAGACTCGAGCGCGGGTGTGTCTTTGGCGCCGACGGGAGAAGCTAGCGCTACCCTCCGATCCATTGCATCAGCCGGCGGGCGACCAGACATGAAGGTGTCGGCGCTGCCGGCCATCGTGCCAGGCCAGGTCCATTGGCCGCCGTCGACAATGCGGTACAGAAAGGCCCGCGATATTCCCGCGGTCGTTGCCACGTCGCTCAGGGCCCGTTGCCGACGCGCGGGCTCTGCGCTTGCACGCAGCAGATCGCCGAGTTCGGCTCGGGCAGCTCCCGCCCGGGCCAGCCGGGCTCGGAACCATAGCTGTGCGGCCGCAATATCGGCCCACGGCAAGTGCAGGGAGGCTGCGGTCTTCGCAGCACGTTCGGTTGCGACGGCGAAGGCCTCGACCGCAGGGCCGGGCGCGTCGAAGTGCTCGACTGAGTAGGAGGGGACGAGCCGATCATCCCGCTCCAGTACTGCCAGCCAGAGCCCGTTCTCGCGGGAGTCGGTTACCGAAGCCCAGTAGAGGAAGTCACCGTTGAGCGCGGGAAGGCCAGCAGAGGCCGCGGCGATGACGGCCGTATCGATTTCCAGCAGTAGCTTCGCATGACTCATGGCCAGATAGCCGCGGGCGGCATGCTCGTCGGGCAGCTCAGCGACCCGTGGACTATCAGCGTACGGTCGCGTGTCCTGGACCCATACGTAGAAGTGATCTTCGTAACGCACCAGCCATATGGTGAACTCCCCTGGCCAGCTGCGCTCATCTAGCGCCCACTGCGCTGGGTCAATCGGCGGCGGCTGGCTCAAATAAGGGATGTCCTCTAGCTCTTGCTGAGTGGTCAACGCAACCTCCCGGGAGCGAGCTACGGCAGAACTTCAGTATACAGTAAGTGTCTACCATGAGGACACTCTAGCCTGCTACACGCGCAGGCGGGCGGGCGGCTGCGGGCGGCCGCCGAGCCCGCGGACGTGATGCTCGCCGAGGCGTCGTGCGCCGAGGGATGCTGCGGAGCCCTGACGTCACCATCGTCCGCGAAGGCGACACGGTCACCTGGCGGAACTGGCGGTCCTCGGGCAACCCCGCGAGCCGCCTCGAGTATCAGTTCAAGCGGCCAGCTAGGCGTCGGCCCGGAGGTCGCCTCCGCGCTGCTGGTCGCCGCCCGCGACAACCCCGGCCGCCTGCGGACCGAAGCGTCATTCGCCGCGCTGTGCGGCACCAGTCCCGTGGAAGCGTCCTCCGGCAAGATCACCCGCCACCGGCTGAACCAGGGCGGCAAGCGGCGCACGGTACATCAAGGGCGATCGCCACTCGCGCCGATTCGGCGATCTGTTTCCTATCTGAGGGTTGCATGGCATGGCGCTAGGTCTGCGGATCCAACTCGCCAGCCAATCCCGACCGCTTGGCGACCCGGCCCCACCGCTCGTGCCGGCCGTGCTCGCGGCCGATGTCTCTGCCGGAAGGCAGCGACCTGTCACCGGCCCGGTTGGCCAGCGCCCACTGCCACGCCAGCACCTGGGCTTCCCGGCTGCGCCAGGCCGGCCCTCCCCGGCGTCAGGCCGCTGAACACTGCGCCGGCCGGCCGATGACGCGCGTTCGGGTCGGCTGCGGACCCCGCCGGACCGCTGCCGGGACGTGGCGGTCTCGGCGGCGCGGGCGGACCTGGGCGCATCAGCAGCTCATACGAGGCGATCAGCGCGAACGACGGCCACGCCGCGATCACCCGGCCCGTCGCCGCCGGCTCTGCGACGGCAACTTTCGCGGTCAGGCTCGCCGCGCTGCCCGCCACTAGCAGCGCCCGCGGCAGGATCCAGCCGCGACCGTCGGACCGCGACTCGGCCAGCGCCGTGGTTGGCGCCGCCTCGATCATCCCGTCTACCGACATCGGCGTCAGCGCCGCGACCTACCCCGGCTGGCCATGCAGTTCGACCAGCAGGTGCATCTGCAGATACGACACGGTACCGGCGATCAGCGCGAGCATGCCGGACGCATCCGATGGTGGTCCGCCCGCCTGATCCACCGGTCTGCCCGGCCATGCCGCGCGCAACCAGCAAGGGACTGGACGGTGTGAAGAACGATGTGTCCGAGGAGCGAGTAGAACCAATTTGCCTATGGCAGTGTGCTGTCGCCGACTTTCACGTTGGCGGCACGCGCGCCAGCATCGAAATGCAGCGATTCCCTATACTGTCGCCTAGCGCCGCCCGTCTGGGCGACCCACGGCTGCGTCCCGCCCACGCGGTAGTGCGGACCAGAGCCGAGTGCTCTGGGTGCATGAACTGCTGTGTCGGATCGCCCGGCGGCTTTTCAGCCGGAGCCGTTGGGGACGATGTGGGTGGACATTGGCGCACAGTGCGGATGCTGCCAGCAAGAACGCTGGCTTGCTAGAACGCGAGGATCAACTCGGCACGCTGCGTAGCTGGCGTGCGCGCGTCAGGGAAACCGGGCGTGGCGGCACGATCCTGATATCGGGCGAGGCTGGCATCGGCAAAACGACGCTGCTGCGCCACTTTGCTGTCGATCACACCGATGACGACGACACGAACACATTTTTGACGTCGTGCGACCCGCTCTTCACGCCCAGGCCTCTCGGTCCCCTACTCGAGCTCGCTGCAGCGATCAGCCCCGATCTCGAGCTGCAGATCGGCGCCAGCGGCGCATTCGACGCGGCCATCGCGCTGACGCGCGCGCTCCGGCAGCAGGCGCCCGCGATCCTTGTCATCGAGGATGCGCACTGGGCCGACGAGGCCACGCTTGATGTCCTCCGCACAACGGCGCGCAGGCTCGACTCGATGCCCGTACTGCTCATCCTGAGCTACCGCGACGACGATCTCGATCGTGCTCATCCGCTGCGCGTGCTGCTCGGGGACTTGTCCGCGCCTGGCTTGGTGCTCGCCCGGCTAACGCTCCGCGGCCTCACCGAGTCTGCGGTTGCCGCGCTCGCCGGTTCCGCGCAGGTCGACCCGCGCGAACTGCACGCCCGGACCAATGGCAATCCCTTCTTCGTCACCGAGGTCCTGGCCGCAACGACCGGCCAGATCCCGAAGTCGGTGCGTGACGCCGTGCTGGCGCGTGCCGCGCAGCTGGCCAGCCCGGCTCGCGACTTGCTCGACGCGGCCGCCGTCGTGCCGGGCCACGTCGAAGGCCAGCTGCTGGAAGCGCTCGATCCCGCCGGGGCCAGGAGCCTCGACGAATGTCTCGGCGCGGGCATTCTGACCGCAGTGGGCGGACACATCGCATTCCGGCACGAGATCGCGCGCCAGGTCATAGCGGAGTCGCTCCCAGCGGGCCGTCGCGCGTCGCTGCACCGCAAGGCGCTGGCCCTGCTCGAAGGCAGCGCCTTGTCCGCCAGCGACCCGGTCCTGATGGTGCATCATGCCGATGCGGCCGGCGACAGGGCGTCCGTACTGCGGTACGCGGCCGCCGCCGGCGAGCTGGCTGCCGCGGCCGGGGCGCACCGGGAGGCGGCCAAACTCTACCGGCGGGCGCTGGACGCCGGAACCGAGCTGACGCCTGCCGGCAGGGCTGACTTGCTTGAAAGATTCGCCGCCGAGAGCTACATGGCCACCCTCGGCCCCGAAGCCATCGCTGCGCTACGAGAGGCAAGCGACATCTACCGCGCCAGCGATGACTTGCTGGCCGTCGGCCGGGTCCTGCGCCAGCTTGCCCGCCACTACGGCCGGGGCGGTGAGATCGCGGAAGCGCTCGCGTCGGTACAAGAGTCGGTAGCCACGCTGGAGCGACTGCCGCCCACACCCGAGCTGGCGCTAGCCTACGTGAACCTATCCGCCTCCCTTGCGATGATGCGGCACCCCGATACAGCTGCCTTTGCCAGGAAAGGCATCGCACTCGGCAAGGAGACGGACTGCGCGGAGGCGGTCTACGACGGGCTCAACAACCTCGGCTCACTTGAGATCCTCCTCGGCGATACGGCGTCTGGCATCGCCAATCTTGAGCGCAGCCTGGAAATGGCCGAGCAAGCCCGCGACAGTCTCGGCGTTGCCCGCGGATACATGCACCTGTGCTGGATGCTGGCGATGCGCCGCGAGTGGCTGCTGGCGGAGCCGTACTTCGAGCCTGCCCTCAGATACTGCCGCGACCACGGGCACGAGCTGTGGCACGGTCGAGTGCGCTCGCTGCACATGGAGGCGCAGTTCGCTCGGGGCCGCTGGGAGGAGGCAGCCGACGCGGCCAACTCGATCCTGGCGGACGCCGATCAGCTAGCGCCTGTCGAACGCTGCGGGGCGCTGCGCGTGCTTGCTACTATCCGGGCTCGTCGCGGCGACCGCAACTACTGGCCGCTGCTCGACGAGGCGCGCGAGCTGAGCAAGCTCGGCACGGCTGCAGTCCTGCTCGCTCCCATCGCCGGGGCGCGTGCAGAGGCCGCCTGGCTGGAGGGCCGCATCGCGGATGTGCTGACCGAGGTGGCGTTCGCAGCCGACGGCCCGACTCTCGATCCGCTGGCGTCGCTGGATCTGCTGTGCTGGCAGCAGCGTGCTGGGGGCGACACCGGTGACTCGGCGTCGCTGCCCGAGCCATACCGGGGCTTCTTGTCCGGAGACCGGCGCAACGCCGCCCGGTGGTGGGAGGAGCGCGGTTGTCCCTACGACGGTGCGATCGCGCTGATCGGCTCCGGCGACGTCGAGGCACTCCTTCTCGCGGCCGACGTTCTCCGCGGCCTCGGCGCGCTGCCAGCCCTGGTGATGGCCGCCAGGGAACTGCGCGCGCTCGGCGTCGCTGAGATCCCGGCCGCCCCGAGGCGCGCGCGCGCACCCCACCAGGCTGGCCTCACCGAGCGCGAAGTGGACGTACTGAGGCTTGTCGTCGCGGGTATGCGCAACGCGGACGTGGCCGCGCAACTGTGCGTTTCCACCCGTACGGTCGACCATCACGTGTCAGCGATCCTGAAGAAACTCGGCGTCCGCAGCCGCAGCGAAGCAGTCTCGGCGGCCGTCCGGCTCGGCCTGGTCCGGGTTTAGCTCAGGACTATCACGCCCTTGGAGAGGGCCAGCGGCGCGGAGTCCGGCAGCGAAGTGGGCTGGGGCGGAGCAGGCGTGTACTTGATCGTGATGCCGAACGACGCCGCGGCGGACTTCGTTGCAGCGCTGGCGGTAGCGGTGTAGGTGACGCCAGATTTGGCTAGCTGCCAAGCGCCCCGCCCGTGGTTCAGGGCGGCGTTCCACCAGTACAAAGTGCCGGTGCCGCCGAGCAAGCCCTGAGTCGAGCTCGTCTTGCCATAGCTGGTGACGTTGGCCTGGAACAACCACTTCCCGGGGATGATTACGGCTAGTGCCCCGGTGTAGGTGCTGGCGGTATGAGCCTTCAGAGCGACGACGAAGCCAAAGTTCGTCAGCCCGGCGCCGGGGATGCTGTACCAACCGTCGCCCACCGCAGCCTGGCCGGACACGGTGACAGCCAGCGACGCGGAGGTCGTCGCGGCCGGGCAGTTGACTGCTCCGACTGTCGCCCCCGCGTAGGTGGCGGTGAGTGTGTAGACGCCGTTCTGCCAGCCAGCGGTGCTCACGCTCGGCCCGGTCACAGCACCGGTGCCTGAGGCCTCGGCACTGCCCAGGCTGTAGGTACCGCTAGTGCCATTTAGGGGATCGGCGGAAAGGCTGAAGCTCACCGGCTGGCCGGCCACGCAGGACGCCGTGGCGGAGCTGAGCGCGGCGGTCGGGATCAGGCTGGCGGAAACGGCAACCTGTGTCGGCCCGTTGTAGGTGAGCACGGCAGAGGTCGCTGTGCACGCCGAGGCCCCGGCAGCGCTCGTCGTGCCGGCCGGGCACGGGGTAGCTGCGGTGTTCCCGGTCCCGGAGGCGTACGACCCGGCCGGGGCCGGCGTGCAGCTGGCACTTCCCGCAGCCGCGCTGAACGAGCCAGCCGGGCACGGGGTCGCCGCGGTGTTCCCGGTCCCGGAGGCGTACGACCCCGCCGGGGCCGGCGTGCAGCTGGCACTTCCCGCAGCCGCGCTGAACGAGCCAGCCGGGCACGGGGTCGCCGCAATATTCCCGGTCCCGGCGGCATACGAGCCGGCCGGAACTTGCGTACAAGGCTGGTTGCCGGTGCTGCTGTAAGACCCTGCCGGGCACGTCGGAAGATCGTAGATCGCCGTCACGTCGAGGCCACTCGGGGGAACCTCAAATGTGCAGCTCGTGCTCGCGTTGCCACCCTGGCACGCCACCGATTGCGCGCTAGTGTCCCAGTGGTCGAAGGTATAGACCGTCGAGTCAACCGTCGTCGTGGCTGGCGTGGTCAGCGTCACGTTATCGGCCGGCTCCCACGCAATGTAGCGTGCGTAGCAATTGGCGATCGCGGGGTTGACTGCCAACGGCAGCGAATCACTGCCACAGGTGCGGCCGCTGCCGATCAGGCTGTCCTGGTAATAGGTGGGGCCCGATGGGCAGTAGACAACGTAAGTGGTGCCGCTCAGGAGGTTGGAGCAGGAATCGCCGTTGATCGCGAGGTTCATACCCGGGTTCAGGGCGGTCCCGTCCGTCCCGGTCGCGTTGATATCGAAGCCCGCGTACTTGTAGACGCCGCCGACAGTCAGCATCAATTCCTGAGTCGCCGCAGGCCAGCCCCCGGCAGCTTGCGATGCGACGATCGTGATCGGGTAGGTACCTTCAACGGGCCCGTTGTCCTCGTTCGGGGTACCCGAGATGGTCGCCGTCCCGTTACCGTTGTCCTGGAAGATCAGGCCGCTCGGTAGCGGGCCCCGCTCCGTGATCATCGGCGTCGGATCGCCGGTGGCAGTGACCGTGAACGACCCCGCATTGCCGAGCACGAACTCCGTCTGGTCGGTACTGGTGATCTGCGGGGCCGCGCCTACGGTCAGCGTGAAGTCCTGCGCAGCGTCTGGTGAGACGCCGTTGGACGCAGCGATATGGAACTGGTAAGTCCCCGCGTCGGCTGCGGTCGGGCTGCCGGCCAGCGTCGCCGTTCCGTCTCCGTTGTCGGTGAAGGTCACGCCCGCTGGCAGAGCGCCAGTCTCGCTGAGTGCCGGAACCGGCCACGCTGCGGGATTGGTCGTCGTAGTAAACGAGTCGGCCTGCCCGGTGCCGAACTGTGCCGAAGCCGTGCTCGTGACCGTGGCGGCGACATCAGCCACGGGCCAGCTGAGAGAAACCGCGCCGTTGCCCGACTGCACCCCGCTGGTGAAGCTGACTCGGTTGGCAGGCCCGAAGCCGCTGCCGCCACCTCCGGTGTACGACGCGGCCTCGCCAGACCCGCCGCCTCCGCCACCGAAGTAACCCCCGCCGCCGCCGGCCCCGTCCTCGCAGAGGGCGGGGAAGTCATCCGGCCCGCCGTTGCCGCCCTGCCCGAGTGTCCCCGATCCCCCGTTCGGGCAGCCTGTGCCCGAGCCGCCGGCTCCGCCCGCCGTCTGAGTCCCGCCGCCTCCGCCGTATGGCGACATCGGGCTGTTGCCTCCGGTGGCTCCGCCGCCCGCACCGCCGTAGTAGCCGCCAACGTTCGCGCCGTTGCTCCCGCCACCGCCGCCGCCGCCCGCGACCAGGAGCGCCGCGGTCATGTCGCAGGTCAACGACGACGCGCAGGCGCCAGTTCTGATATCAGACGCACCTCCGCCGCCTGCGCTGTAGCTTCCGCCACTCGCGCCCCCGCCGTTCCAGCCACCTGCACCGCCATCGGCCTGACTCGAACCCGCGCCGCCGACGTCCACCTGGAGGACCTCCCCAGGAGTGACGGCCACATCTGCCGTTGCTGCGCCGCCAAGGCCGCCCTGACCGTCTTGCCCGGCCCCGCCCTGCGCTCCGTCGGCAGTCACGCTCACTGTGGTCACGCCGGCCGGCACCGTCCAGGACACTGGCCCGCCGGTGTAGCCGAAGGCACACGTTGCTCCCGTGGATGAGTTCGCGCACACCGGTGACACAGCCTCGGACCCGTCGTTGACGTCCGAGGCACTGTTGTTGTTGCTGTCGCCGGAGTACGTCTCGTTCCACTGGTACGTGGCTGCGGCGCCCGGCGTGGCAGGCAGCGAGTATCCCGTCGGCGTGGGGTAGGAGCCATCGCCGTCGACCGCGGTGGTCTCGGTGTCGAGCAGGTTTGAACCCTGGTAAAGCGTGAAGGTGATCGTCCCGGTGGGGTAATAGCCACCGGAAAGGGATGCGCCATCCTGGAGGGTCGTCGCCGTGCTGTTCAACCCGAGAGAAGCCGGGCTCGGCAGCGAGGTGATCGAAGGGCCGGCGGCACTGACGGCCACCTGCCCGGCCGGATCGTTCTGGTCGACCGCTGCTGAGTTGTTGTCATCCCCCGAGTAAGAGACGTTCCACTGGTAAGTGCCGGAGACCGTGCCGGTCGCCGGGAGCGTGTAGCCGGTCGGCGTCGGGTAAGTGCCGTCACCACTGACCGACGCCGTCTCGGTGTCCACCGTGCTGCTGCCGTACAGGAGCGTGAAGGTTATGGTTCCGGTGGCACTCGAGCTGCCGGTTAGCGTCGCCGTGGCCGTCAGGGTCGCGGATGATGAGCTCAAGGTGACCGAAGTCGAACCAGCCGTCACGCCAAGCGACGGATTGGCAGAGCAGTCCGCAACGCACGCCTGCGCACTCGAACTCTGCGCGGGCAGCAGGACTACCGAGAAAGCACAGGTAAGCCCGACAACGAGGCCAGCGACGCTGAGTCTGCGCATAGTACTGTCCCGCTCCAAATGCGTTAAGGCAGGCCGCAGGCACGCGGCACGCTGTCGCAATGCTGTATCGCGCGCGCTGGCTGTTCTATAGGTGGTTCTGCCTATCTTCGCGAGCTTGATGCGGCTCCGTGTGGTACCAGCCGAGGAACCAGCGGAGCCGACGCAGGGTCAGAGACGGCACCCGGCCATGCACGCCGGAGCGGGACTGGGCCAGCAGCGTGGTCGACGCAGCCGCGATCCTCCCGTCCACGACGGTGACGTCAGTGCCGCCACCCACCCGGCTGGCCATGCAACTCCACCAGCATGTGCCGGCAGGACGCGGTCCCGGCGATCAGCACCAGCAGAGCCACGCATCCCATGGTGGTCCGCCAGATCAACCGGTCGACCAGGCCGGATCTAGCGTGCCGCGGTCATAGCCCGAAGGACTGGGAATGCCGTCGCGGGTGAGCCCTTCGGCGATCGCCTTAGCGCCCTTGCCGGCGAGATACTCGGCGAAGATCCGGCCGATCACTTTCAGCAGTGTTGGGGTCTGGGGCGAGGGCGTGCTGTCGCTTGCCGTCAGCGGCCACGGCCGGGTTGGGGTGCGGGCCGACGTCGATGAGCTGTAGCCGAAGGGCGGGCGCCCGCCGAGGAACCCGTCCCTCGATCTGAGCCTGCGCTTGCATCGCTGTCCGGACCCGGATCTTGATGCGGTTCCGCTCGCCCTTCGAGACGCCGCCGAACACGCTCATGATCAGGTCGTGTGCTTCGTTGTCGGGGTCGATAGGCCCACGACCTCCGGTACCCACAGCGGCACCTTGTAGTGCGCGAAGATCGGGAACGTGTTGCCGAACTGGTTTGCCGCGTATTAGCGGGCCGAAGGCTAGCCGTGCACCGCCTCCCGGTAGGCATCGGTCAGTGCCGTAATCAGGTCCTCGGTAACCGTGCGGGTTGAGTTGCCGTGCTTGAGTTCGGTGCCGAGTGCTGCTTCGACGGTTGCGATCGACCTTGGTGCGCGGCGTTCGAAGACCCCGCGCCAGAACTGCAGGTAGGCGGACTTGATGTCGTTATAGACGGTCACCAGGCCCGCGTTGTCGCTGGCGAGCCGAGGCAGAAG
>Ga0209169_10002376_pt1 | contig 11343 bp, 9 predicted proteins | sample HubBroMetageWRM4_FD_188346 | JGI IMG/M metagenome (GOLD analysis project Ga0209169, IMG submission 188346) | Warmed soil microbial communities from the Hubbard Brook experimental Forest, New Hampshire - Hubbard Brook CCASE Soil Metagenome WRM 4... | ecosystem: Environmental > Terrestrial > Soil...
GCCAAGAAAGGCAGGGACCGATGCGAGCGATCCAGGTCCTGGAGGACCTCACCGTGCGCGGCAACGACGTCGACACGCCCCGCCCCGGCCAGGGACAGGCCCTGGTCCGGGTGCACGCCGCCGGCGTCTGCGGCACCGACCTGCACATCGTGGACGGGATGATCAAGCCGGCCGCCTACCCGATGACGCTAGGCCACGAGGCCGCCGGCGTGGTCGAGGAGGCGGGCCCAGGGGTGGCGCTCGCGCCAGGCACCCGGGTCGCGGTCTTCAACAAGCTGTTCTGCGGCGCCTGCGAGCAGTGCCTGCTCGGCCGGCAGAACCTGTGCACGGTGGAGCCTGGTCAGCTCGGCTTCAACCGCGACGGCGGCGACGCCGAGTACCTTCTGGCGCCGGAGCGGAACCTGGCCGTGCTGCCCGACGCGGTGGACTTCGCCACCGCCGCGGTGCTGACTTGCGCCGGCATGACCGCGGTACACGCGACCCGGATGTCCCGGCTGGAATCCGGCCAGACCGCGGTAGTGAACGGAATCGGCGGCGTCGGCATCCTCGTGGTCCAAGCGGCCGCCAAGGCGGGGGCCGTGGTGATCGCGGTCGCCGACGCCGATGACAAGGCGGAGCTGGCAACCAAGCACGGAGCCGCCGACGTGATCGTGCTGCCGCGCGGCGAGGGCTACGCGACGCTGCCCGACGCTGTCAGGTCGCGGGCCGGCGGCCGCGGCGCCGACGTGTTCTTCGAGCTGGTCGGCACCACCGACACGATGACCGCGGGGATCCGCTCGCTGGCCCCCCGTGGCCGGTTCGTCAGCACCGGCTACACCGACCAGTCGCTGTCCATCCACCCGATCGAGTTCATCCTGTCCGAGACCAGCCTGGTGTCCACGGTCGCGGCGACCAGGACCGACCTGAACGACGCGATCGCGATGGCGGCCCGGGGCGACATGACCGTCCCGCTGGCCGGCAGCTACCCGCTGGACGGCATCGCCGACGCCCTGTCCGCCCTGCGCAGCCGCAGCGTGCTCGGCCGCCAGGTCCTCATCCCGAGCTGAACGGAGCCCGATGACCACCACCGCCGTACCGTCGCGACCCGCCTTCCTCGACGGCCCGCTGCGGCTGTACATCGGAGGCCAGCACGTCAGCACCGATGACCGGATGGCGACGATCGACCCCGCGACCGGAGAAACCCTCGCCGAGGTCCCGGTGGCCTCGCCCGCCCAGGTAGACCTTGCGGTCCAGGCCGCGGCGGACGCGTTCCGCGGCTGGCGCGCCACCCCGCCGACGCGGCGGGCCCGGCTGCTCTGGAGGCTTGCCGACCTGATCGAGGAGCACAGCGAGGAGCTCGCGGCGATCGAGGTGCTGGACAATGGCAAGCCGATCGGCGAGGCCCGCGCCGTGGACATCGCGCTGACCATCGAGATCTTCCGCTACTACGCGGGCTGGACCACCAAGATCGCGGGCTCGGTGCCACCGAACTCGATCCCGGGCATGCTGTCGATGATCCGGCGCGAGCCGGTCGGTGTGGTGGCGGCGATCACGCCGTGGAACTTCCCGCTGCTCGAGGTCGCCTACAAGCTCGGCCCCGCGCTGGCCGCCGGGTGCACCGTGGTGGTGAAGCCGTCCGAGCTGGCCCCGCTGTCCACGCTCCGGCTGATGGACCTGGCCGAGGAGGCCGGGCTGCCGCCCGGCGTCGTCAACGCGATCATCGGCGGCCCCGACGTCGGCGCCGCGCTGGTGGCGCACCCCGGCACGGCGAAGGTCGCGTTCACCGGCCAGACCGCGACCGGGATCGAGATCGCCCGGCAGGCGGCCCTTGACCTCAAGCGGGTCACCCTGGAACTCGGCGGCAAGAGCCCCAACATCGTCTTCGCCGACGCCGACCTGGACGCCGCGGTCGCCGGGGCGTTCGGCGGCATCTTCTTCAACCAGGGCGAGGCCTGCGTCGCCGGGTCCCGGCTGTTCGTCGAGGAGGCGGCCGAGCAGGAGGTCGTGGAGCGGCTGGTGGCCAAGGCGGCCGAGGTCAGGCTCGGCCACGGGCTCGACCCGGCCACCGAGATGGGCCCGCTGATCTCCGCGAACCACCGGCGCCGGGTGCTCGGCCACGTGGCGTCGGCCCGCGACGACGGGGCGCAGGTCGCCGTCGGCGGCGGCGAGGCCAGCCCGGACGGCCTGGAGCACGGGTTCTTCATCGAGCCCACGGTGGTGCGCGGCGTCAGCAACGGCATGCGGGTCGCCCAGGAGGAAATCTTCGGCCCGGTGCTTTCGGTGATCAGCTGGCGCTCGGAATCCGATCTCGCGGCACTGGCCAACGCCGTCCCCTACGGCCTGGCCGCCGGAATCTGGACCTCCGACACCAGCCGGGCGCTGCGGCTGGCCGAGGAACTCGAGGCCGGCACGGTCTGGATCAACACGTATGGCATGTTCGACGTGGCGGTCCCGTTCGGCGGCCGCAAGCACTCCGGCTTCGGCCGCGAGCTTGGCGAGGAAGCACTGGAGCCGTACCTCACATCCAAGTCGGTCTGGGTCGACCTGCAGTCCGCTGCGGCGCAGGCCGGCCAGGCGATCTCCCGGTAGGAGCACCCAATGGCGGGCAAGACCCTGATCAAGAACGGCACCGTCGTCACCATGAACGACGCGGGCGACGTGCACTTCGGCGGCTCGGTGCTGCTGGACGGCGACCGCATCGCCGACGTCGGCCCGGCCGACGAGGTGGCCGCGCGGCATGCCACGGACGGCCAGGTCACGGTCATCGACGCCGCCAACAAGGCGGTGCTGCCCGGCCTGGTCGACCTGCACTACCACACCGCGCTCGGCAAGGGCTGGAGCGACCACCTGCCGCTGTGGGAGTACCTGGACACCTGCTGGTACCCGATCATCAGGGCGCTGGATGACGACGCCGCGTACTGGGCCGCGCTGGCCAGCTACACCGAGTCGATCCGGTGCGGCGTCACCACCGTCAACGACATGTACCGCCGCCTGGACGCGCTGGCCGCCGCGGCCGAGGAGGTCGGGATCCGCGCGGTGCTGTCCAACGACATCGCCGACGACGAGCACGACCTGGACACCCTGGCCGACAACGAGCGGGCCTACCGGGCCAACCACGGCAAGGCCAACGGCCGGATCGAGGTCTACGTCGGCATCGAGTGGCTGCCGCTCGCGTCCGAGGGGCTGCTGCGCGATACCCGGGCAATGGCCGACGACCTGGGTACCGGGATCCACATCCACCTGAACGAGTCGCTGACCGAGGTGGAGAACTCCAAGCAGCGGTTCGGCCGGCGGCCCACCGAGGTGGCCTACGACTGCGGCATCCTCGGCCGCAACACGATCGCCGCGCACTGCGTCTGGCTGTCCGACACCGAGATCGCGCTGATGCGGGAGACCGGCACCCAGATCTCACACAACCCCTCGTCCAACGCCAAGCTCGGCAACGGCGTGGCCCGGGTGCCGGAGATGCTGAACGCCGGCCTGAACGTGGGCCTCGGCCACGACGCGGCCGAGTGCAACAACAGCCGCGACCTGTTCGAGGTGATGAAGTTCGCCTCGCTGGTGCACCGCGCCACCCGGGTGGACGCCAGCCTGCAGCAGGCCCCCGACGTGGTCCGGATGGCAACAAGGAACGGCTCGGCCGCGCTGGGCCACGAGACCGGGCAGCTCACCGCCGGGCACAAGGCCGACGTGATCCTGGTCGACCTGCAGAGCCAGATGTTCACCCCGCTGATGCCGAACAACGCCGATCACCTGTTCTCGCACCTGGTGTTCGCGGCCAACGGAAGCTGCGTGGACACCACGATCATCGACGGCAAGGTCGTCATGGAGGGCCGCAGGCTGACCACGGTCGACGAGCCCAAGGTCCTGCAGAAGGCAAACGAGGCCTTCCGCCGGGTGCTCGACAAGATGGTTGTCCCCGGACGCTGACCGGCTGATCGGGGCATCGGGTGGCACGCTATCTCGTTCAAGGCGATCCCCTGATTGCGCTCGGCCCGGCGGCATTGATCCCGGACGGGGCGCTGATCGTCGAGGGCGCGCAGATCACCGACGTCGGCCCGCGCGAGGTGCTGGCGGCCAGGGGGCCGTTCGACCGGGTGCTCGGGTCGGCGGACCACTTCGTGATGCCCGGCTTCGTGAACTGCCACTACCACTCCGAGCTCGCGATCGGGCCCGGGCTCTATCAGCACATCTTCGAGAAGGCGAACGTCTACATCCAGGGCGCCGTCGGCCCTATCGATGAAGAGGACCTCTACTACGGCATCCTGTGGGGCCTGATCACCGCGATCAAGGGCGGCCAGACCGGCACCGTGGACATGTACTACGGCCGCACGGGGATGGAGCACTTCGGCTGCGTCCCGGCGCTGCAGGCATACGCCGACTCCGGGATGCGGACGGCGTTCGGGCTGGTCAGCAGGGATCAGAACATCTACGCGCACCAGGCGGACGAGACGTTCCTCGCCCAGCTCCCGGCGGACCTCGCAGCCGAGGTCCGGGCGTCGCCGATGGGCTACGCCTGGCCCGTCGACGACGTGATGACTGCGTTTGAAGTCCTCTCCGCCGCCTGGCACGGCCGGGACGACCGGATCCGGATCGTCACCGCGCCGGACTGGACGCCCGCCTGCTCCGACGAGCTGTACCAGCGCTGCCAGCGGGCCGCCGACGACCACGGCACGTCGCTGATCACGCACGCGCTGGAGACCCGCTCGGAGATGATGTTCAGCCTGCAGCGGTACGGCAAGCCCGCGGTCCGGCGGCTGGCCGACCTGGGCGTGCTCGGGCCGCGGACCGTGCTCGAGCATTTCGTCTGGGTCACCGACGAGGAGCTGGCCGTGTTCGCCGACAGCGGCGCGGTCGCCTCCTGCGACCCCGGCTCGAACCTGCGGCTGGCGTCCGGGATCTGCCGGGTCCGCGACATCATGGCCGCGGGCGGCCGGGTTGGCTTCGGCACCGACGGGATCTCGCTGTCCGACCGGGAGGACTTCTTCGCCGAGCTGCGGCTGGCCAGCTACCTGCAGCGGCTGCCGCGGGTGTTCGGCGAGGGCCGGCTGGACAGCGAGGCGCTGCTGCGGGCGGCCGCGGCCAACGGCGCCCGCGCGATCGGCGCCGAGGCCAGGCTGGGCAGTCTGGAGCCGGGCAAGTGGGCCGACGTGCTCGTCGTCCGCAAGGACCGGATCCTGTTCCCGCCGGGCCGATACGACGGCGAGCCGTTCCTGGACGTCGTCATTGACCGGGCGGACGCGAGCGACATCGACCTCGTGCTGGGGCACGGCCGGGTGCTGATGGAGAACGGGCGGGTCACGATCGTGGACGAGGACCAGGTGCGGGACCGGTTCGCGGCGGCGGTACGGGACCGGGTCTACCAGCCGCCGGCCGAGGTTCGCCGCTGGGTCGAGCTCGGCACGCTGGTCGAGCCGTACCTGGCGCAGCTGTATCAGCCCTGGTACGACGCGCCGGTCGAGCCGGCCCACGTGTACAACGCGAGGCGGGCGGGCGGGGGCGGGGACGCGGGCGGGCGGGGCGGGGACGCGGGGGTGCTGCGTGCTGATTGACGCGCACAGCCACATCCTGAGCCTGGCGGCCGACCCGGAGTTCACGGCCGCCTACGGCCGCGAGGGCTCGCTGTGCATCTTCCGGAGCATGGGCGTGCTGCCCTCGCACCGGATGCCGACCGACGATGAGTGGGAGGCGAGCGGGCAGCGCGGCCGCGGCTGGCCGCTGATCGGCCCGGCCGAGTCGCTCCGGGATCACCCCGGGTTCGACAAGATCGTGGTGCTGGCGGTGTCGCCGCAGTACCTGGATGGCCGGCTGATCGGCACCGTGGACACCGGCGGCTCGCTGGGCGTGCCCGGGCCGCCGGACCCGGAGCGGTGCAACGACTACGTGGCCGCCGTGGTCCGGGCCGCGCCGGACCGGTTCATCGGCTTCGCGTCGGTGAACCCGGCGTTCAGCGGCCCGCAAGCCGCAGTAGCCGAGCTCCGCCGAGCGGTGCAGGAGCTGGGTCTGTCTGGAGTCAAGCTGTACCCGATGTACCAGCACTGGTCCCCCGCCGACCGCGACCTGGCGTTCCCGGTGTACGAGGCCGCGGGCGAGCTGGGCATCCCGGTGATGATCCATCAGGCGGGCTCGACCCGGATCGACGCGTCGCTCGAGCTCGGCAGGCCCGCGCTGCTCGACGACATCGGCCGGTGCTTCCGCGACCTGCGGGTGATCGTCGCGCACTGCGGGCACCCGTGGGTCGACGAGGCGCTGTTCCTGCTGACCAAGCACCCGAACTTCTACGGCGAGCTGTCGTACCTGCTGGCCAGCATCACCCGGCGGGACCTGTTCCTGCTGCTGCACCGGTGCGAGCCGATGTTCGTGCCGCTCGAGAAGCTGTTCTTCGGCACCGACTACCCGGGCTTCCTGTACGACCCGGTCGCGCTGGCCGAGAAGGTGCGGACGGTCAACGAGGAAGCCAGCCCGCTCGGCCTCGACCCGTTCCCGCAGCACAAGCTCGACGGCCTGCTCGGCGACAACTTCGCCCGTTTCCTCGGCCTCGCCTAGCTGCCGGCGGGCACGGCAAGCCGACGCCCGGGCCGCCAGGGCGAGCCGACGCGCGGTGCGCCAGGGCAAGCTGACGCGCGGTGCGCCAGGGCAAGCTGACGCGCGGTGCGCCAGGGCAAGCCGCACCTAGGCGGGTCCTGGCACCGAGCTCGGCCGGTGATGATGGGTGGCATGGGAGCTTCCGCAGGCGCCGGTGACCCGCCGGCCGGGCGGCCCGCGCCGTACCTTCCCGAGCCGACCGGCCCGTCCCCGGTCGGCAGCACGTCCTTGCACCTGACAGACACCTCCCGTCCCGATCCCTGGGCCGCGGGAGTGGCCGCACGAGAGCTGATGGTCTCCCTGTGGTATCCGGCGACGCCGACCGACGGGCGGCGAGCCCTGTACATGACGCCAGCGGAGTCCGAGCTCCTGCTGGCAAACGCGAGCATCACTGCCGTGCCGCCCGACGCGCTGAGCACGGTCCGGACCAACGCGGTCAGCGACGCCCCGCCGGCCGGGCGTTCGCGCAGCCTTCCCTTCGTCGTGCTCTCGCCCGGCTTCATCCACCCCCGCAGTGTGCTCACCGCCCTGGCCGAGGACCTGGCCAGCCACGGCTACGTCGTCGCCGGCGTTGACCACACCTACGAAAGCGTCGCCACGGCCTTTCCCGATGGGCGGGTAACCACGTGCCTGGCCCGCGAGGCACCCCGGCGGGACAGGCAGGAGAAGGTCGTGGCAGGCCGGGCCGCCGATATCTCCTTTGTGCTCGGCGAGTTGACCGGTGCGCACCCGGCGTGGCCGGGAGCCGGCCTGATCGACCCATCCCGGATGGCGATGGCCGGCCACTCCATCGGCGGCGCCGCCACCATCGCCACCATGCTCGCCGACTCGCGCATCCGCGCCGGCATCGACATGGACGGCGCCACCACCGCGTCGATCCCCGGCCACGGCCTTTCCCGGCCATTTCTGTTCCTGGGCAAGCAGTCCAACTACACCCCGGGAAGCACGGGCGCCCCGACCACCTCGCAGCGTCGCCGGAAACCTGGCGCCGTGACCACCTGGGAGCATGACTGGGAGCTCATGACCGGCTGGAAGCGGTGGCTCGTGGTGGCCGGCGCGGTGCACGCCTCCTTCACCGACCTCGCGCTCCTGGCCGATCAGATCGGCATCGACATCGGGGCCGGTCTCCGCGGAGCCCGGTCCCTGGACATCACCCGCGCCTACGTCCGGGCCTTCTTCGACCAGCACCTGCGCAGCAGCCCGCAAACCCTGCTGGACCAGCCGTCGCCACGCTACCCCGAGGTCACGTTCTGCGATCCGGCCGGCCGATTACCGGGCAGGCCGGAGGCAAGACCGAAGGACGGGGACGCTGACGGTGACCGATTTCCCGTCAGGCCCGGTGACGGCGATGGTGACGCAGGCGGGGTGCCGTACCAGGATGCCTCCGACGTAGAGGGCGTAACGGAGGCCGCAGGCGGGCAGGCGCACACTGCGAGACGCCTTCGAGATGCTCGAGCCGTAGCTCAGGCGGGCCGACGCGGGAGTGACCACGCTGACGGTCCTGTAGGGCCCGGCGTCCGGAGCCACGGAGAGGGCGGTCTTCCAGGCTAGATAGCGGTATCCGTTCAGATGCTGCACCGGCAGCGTGTCATAGGCATTGGGGTCTCCGATGAAGCCGTCGACCCCATTGACCAGGCGCGCGGGAGGGCCGTCTTCCCCCTGCTGTCCTGCCGAATCGTGACAGGTGAGCAAGACGGTGGTGTCGGCGTGGAATGTCCTGGCAGGAGAGACCCCCGGCAACGCGAGAACAACGATGACGGTGATGGCGGTGATGGCGGCAATTCCGGCGCCAACGGCAACACCGGCAGCCCTGAGGCGCTGCCGCCGTGCTGCCTTCCGAACCCGGGCATCCGCATCTGGCCATGACGGAAGCGACCATCTCGGGTCGCGGAACAGTTCGCGGAGCCTGTTCTCCGCGTTGTCGTCAATCTGCATGTGCGTCATCTCCCAGCACCGTCTCCGCCATTCCCGCCGCCATAAGCGGCCGCAGGGCCGCCAGGCCCCGGGACGCCAGGCTGCGCACTGTGCTGCGCCGGCAGGCCAGCAGCGCGGCGATCGCCGGGTCAGGCAGATCCTCGAAATAACGCAGCACCAAAACCGCCCGCTGCCGCGCGGGCAGCAGCGCCAGCGCTCGCCGCAGCGCATCCCACTCCTCGCTCCGCTGCAGCCCGGCATCGTCCGAGACAGGTTCGGGCACATCCCCGAGCTGAATCCGGGCGCTCCACCGGCGCCACTGGGACAAGTGGGTGTTGACCATGACCCTGCGCACATAGGCGACGGGATCGGCAACCCTTGCCCGGCGCCACCGTCGCAGCGACTTTGCCAGAGCTTCCTGGACCAGATCTTCGGCCTCTTGCGGATTGCCCGTCAGAACATGCCCGAACCGCAGCAACGCTGGCAGCGACTGGGCGACAAACTCCGCGAAATTCGCGCCGCCAGGATCGTTCTCCGGCACGGGCGTCCTCCCCTCTGTAACCCTGACTCTCCAGAAGCGCCAGACGTTGCAGTGGGTGACACTTGCGGCTTAGCACGCCAGTTCGCCTCGGGGCGAAGGAAACCCGTACGCGTGTGCGACTATCTGGCGGCGCCGCGCTCAGATCGACCCGGCCGCCGCCTTGACTGCGGCCGAGTTGCAGACGCTGGCGGGCTGGCCGTGGGTGAGCTTGCAGATGGCCGCGGTGATCATGTTCGCCGCGCCGTCGATGTCCTTGGCGACCGGGCTGGACGGATCGCGCATCGCTGCGGCCACCTGAGCCCAGGTCATGTTCGCCAGGGCCGACGGCAGGTACTGCACACCCGACACCACGTACCGGTTGCCAATGTCGACGAACGGGATCCCGCCGCCGGAGTACTTGTTGATCAGGGCAGCCTGCTCCGGCGTGGGCCGCTGCAGGTAGGCGTAGCCGGTCGGGGTCGCCGAATCCGGCTTCTCGCTGTACAGCTCCACCGGCACGAAGGCCACGTACTTGCTGGTGTAGCTGGACTTGTAGAACGACATCGTCGGCGTGCTCGGGTAGACATCGGTCGGCGAGGAGTGGATGAATTTCGTGCCGGACAGCACGCCGAACCTGCCGAGCGCGGCGGCTACCGCCCATCGCTCGGCGGCGCAGTACGGGCAGTACTCGCCGCCCATGTAGAGGACTTCCGGCTTGCCGTTCAGCGTCAGTTCGGGCTGTCCGCTGATCGCCTTCAGGTGGGTGGCCGTCCCGGCGCCCACCGCGTTGAACGTAGCAGCCGGGATGCGGGCGATCGCGTGCTCGACGGCGGCGTCGCTCGCCGCCGGGGCCACGCGTGCGGGCGTACGGGCCAGCTTGACCGCGATGAGCGCAGCCACCACGGCGAGCACGACCGTGATGGCGCCGCCAACGATCAGGGCCCGGCGGCGCGCCTGAGCGCGCCGGGCTGCAGCCCGCTGGGCTGCCACTTTCTCCCTGGCCTGCTGAGCAGCCGCCTTCCCCCTGGCGCTCTGCACCTGCTTCCGCGCGCCCTTGCTCATCGCCGCGACCGCCCTCCCGGTTGCTGGTCAGCACTGCGACATCTACTATCTACTACGTACGTACACAGATAGTAGATAGTTCCTCGAGCGGCTGGGAAATCGGCCAGGGCCCATATCCTGGCGATGAGGACCGGGAGGCGAGATGCGCGGATTCGGTGACCTGGAGGCGGTGATCATGCACCGGGTGTGGGATCACGACGGCCCGGTCACCGTGCGGGAACTCTTCGACGAACTGGCCCGCGAGCGGGCGATCGCCTACACCACGGTGATGACCACGATGGACAACCTGCACCGCAAGGGCTGGCTGGCCAGGGTCAAAGAGGGCAAGGCTTACCGGTACACCGCGACCGCGAGCCGCGACGAGTACAGCGCGCGCCTGATGCGGGAGGCGCTGGACAGCGGCGGGGACACCCAGGCCGTGCTGAGCCACTTCGTCGCCCAGATGGACGGCGAGGAATCCGAGATGCTGCGCGCGGTGGTGCGCCGCCTGGCCGAGCGGCGGCCGCAATGACAACGGCGCTGCTGCTGTTCGGCTACGCGGTGACCATCGCCTGGTGGGCGCCGGCGCTGCTCGGCCGGCTTACCGCGGGCGGCATCAGCGCCCGGCTTGGGCTTGCGGCGTGGCTGACCGCGATGGCGAGCGCGCTGGCCGCGGCGGCGATCGCGCTCCAGTTCCTGGCCAGGGCGGCGGTGGCGGGCTGGAGCCATCTGGCCGAGGTGGTGTGCCGCTCGGTCTCCGGGCACGCGTGCACCGCGACCGGGTACCAGGGCGCGGCCGTGGAGTTCACCCTCGGTGTGGTCACGATCGTCGCCGGACTGGCCGCGTTGGTGCTGGCCTGGCGTTACGGGCGCAACGTGCAGCGGGCCCAGCGGCAGACCCGCGCGCACGCCGACGTCGCTCGCATCACCGGTCACAGGCTGCCCGGCAACGACGACGCCGTGGTTCTCGACGCGGCCCAGCCGGTCGCGTACTGCCTGCCCGGCCGGCCCGCCACGATCGTGGTCAGCAGCGGCGCCCTTGCCGTGCTCGACCAGGGGCAGCTCGCCGCCGTGCTCGCGCACGAGCGGGCACACCTGGCCGGCCGCCACCACCTGCTGATCGCGGTCACCCGTGGCCTCGCGGCGGTGTTTCCGGGGGTGCCGCTGTTCGCCCGCGGGGCCGAGCACGTCACCCGGCTGGCCGAGATGTGCGCCGACGACGCCGCGGCCCGCCGCAGCGGCCGGGGCACGCTCGCCGCGGCGCTGCTGACGATGGCCACCGGCGCAGCCGTCCCCGCCCACGC
>Ga0209169_10002377_pt1 | contig 11339 bp, 7 predicted proteins | sample HubBroMetageWRM4_FD_188346 | JGI IMG/M metagenome (GOLD analysis project Ga0209169, IMG submission 188346) | Warmed soil microbial communities from the Hubbard Brook experimental Forest, New Hampshire - Hubbard Brook CCASE Soil Metagenome WRM 4... | ecosystem: Environmental > Terrestrial > Soil...
ATCAGTCGTGGTTGATGTTCGGATTCCCGACCGGCTGATGTGAAGCTGCCAGGCCGATTGATCGGTCGGTTTCACCTGACCTTCAGCACAGTTTCCCCACGCATCACGTCTTCCTAAGATGAACTGATGAAGTTCGCTCTTAGGACGGACCAATGACAATTCGAATGACGCGGAAGACTGTTACGCTGCCGAAAATTATTGGCTCTGTTGCACTCCTCGTTGCGGCCTGGACTTGCGTTTCCTGTGGCCTGATTTCAACAAGTCAGTTCGCCACAATGTGGGCGATTCGAAAATACGGCCGCGGACATCAGGCAACACCGGCAACCTTCTCGAATTTACCTGTCAGCCAAAAGCCGGCAAATGCTTTGGAGGAGCCCGACGATTACGAGGCCCGCATTACGAAGTTGCTGGAAGCGGGAAACTACGCTCAACTCGACGCGGAGGCTCAAAGAATCACCATCGGCAAGGATCGGCTCGTAGGTGGAGGCTGGAAACTGCACAGTTTCTATGGCGCGGTGGCCGACCCGCCCCATCAATCGGGGATGTGGGCACAGCAAGTCGACAAGCTGAAGATTTGGGTGGCCAAAGATCCTCAGTCCATCGCGGCGCGAGTGGCACTGGCGGACGCCTATATCGGTTGGGGTTGGCAAGCCCGCGGCAGCGGTTATGCGAACGCCGTTCAAACTGGAGCGATATATTGGTTCAACAAATCCGTCGGTATGGCAAAAGCAACTCTGATCGAAGCGGCAAAGCTTCCAGAGAAGAGTCCCAACTGGTACTCCGCTATGCAGCAAGTCGCTCAGGCAGAAGGTTGGAGCAGAGAAGACGAGAAAGAGCTATTCGATCAGGCGATCGCGTTTGAGCCTTCCTATTATTATTTTTATCAGAACCACGCGGGATTTATCTTGCCGAAGTGGTACGGGCAGGAAGGCGAAACGCAAGCCTTCATAAACGAAGTGACCGCCGGCATCCCCGAGCCCGACAGTTCGATGCTTTATTTTGAGCTTTCCGACTCCGTAGCCTGCCAATGCGATCCGGATCGCGACACGCTGAAAGACATTTCGTGGGAAAAAGCGAAAGAAGGTTACGCCAACATCGAACGGCTGTACGGAACAGTGAACGTTAAAAACAATCGTTACGCCTACATGGCCTATATGGCAGGCGACAAGGCCGCCGCGAAGCAAGCGTTCGCCTTGATCGGCGACAAACCGGGTGGTTTTGTCTGGCACGACAAGAACGCGTTTCTCGAAGCCAAGAAATGGGCGGAGACTCCCTGATCATTTTCAAATCTGGCACGCACCGTTGCCAGTTTCGGCCACTTAAATGAACACCAAGCTCATTCTCATTCTTGCGGCCGGCGGATTAGGCGTTGCAACGGGTGGATTTTGCGCCTTGTGCGTCCTGCTCTCCCGCCCATACAGAAAGGCGCTGAATCGCATCGCGATTCTTTTGACGCAGCTTTGCATTGGAACTTCCGTGATAGCCGGCCTTCTTCTCCTTCCGAGGTTGGAGGCGATCATGGCGCTGTCTGACCGAACTTCCCGCCAATCTGCCGTGTACGCCTATCTTCTTGGTTTCGTCAGCATCGCATTTCTTGTGATTCGAGCCGAGATTCTTTGGCGGCGCTCGTGGAAACCAACTCGCGCAATCAGCGAGCGACCACCGGTTGTCCCCGGAGCGAGGCGAAAATTATTCATCGCTCTCGCTATCATGGCCCCGTCGTGGCCTTTCACTATTGCGTACCTGTTTTACCGAACAAGTCCGTTTGCCCCATTTCTTTTCGGCCTTTCGTCGCTATCCTTTTTTGCAGCAATGATATTTATTGGCAAAGTCCTCGGGGCGCCGAGGATGCAGGAAGTCCGAAAGGTCACCCTTGTCACTGCAGCACTCTGGATTTGCTTTGTCGGAGCCGTAGCGTTCAAGTCTCGCGTGACCGCCCCAACGCAAACCTCTGCGTGGCTTGTCACCGTGACACTACTTTGTCTCATACCTCTGTCAGCCTTGTTCTTTCTCAGGCCTGAGGCAGTATCCGCGACTCCTGACTGACGCCGTAGCCCGCAAATCGCTTCCGATTCTTTCGGCTGATCTGAAATCGCTGAATACTGGACGCCTCGACCGGAGTCGATCTCTCCGTTAGAATTTTTCTCATCATGGCTCAACGCTCCATCGTTGTGTTCGATCTCGGCGGCGTTTTAATTGATTGGGATCCCCGGTATTTGTATCGCAAGCTTTTTGATGGCGACACCGCAGCGATGGAGGAATTTCTGGCGACGGTGTGTACGCAATCCTGGAACGAACAACAGGACGCGGGTCGCCCGTTTGCCGATGCCTGCGCTTCACTGAAGCTGCTTCATCCGCACAAGGCAGAGTTGATCGATGCCTGGTTCGAACGATATGACGAGACGTTGGCGGGGCCGATCCCCGGCACGGTTGAAATTCTCGCGGAACTGAATTCGGACGGACTTTCTTTGTTTGCGCTCAGCAATTGGTCCGCGGAAACTTTTCCAATCGCTCTGAAGCGATTTGAGTTTTTGAAGTGGTTCAAGGGAGTCATGCTTTCTGGCGAAGTGAAACTCCTGAAACCTGATCCGCGCATCTTCGAACTTTTCCTGGACACTTTTTCAATCGATCCTGCACTGACCGTTTACATCGACGACCGCGAACCCAACGTCGAGGCAGCGACGGCATACGGCATGCACGGCGTCGTATTTGCAGACGCCGCCACCCTTCGAACCGAGCTGAGACGTCTTGGGCTGCTGCACTAACGCGTTGTCGTTCCGAGTGGGTTCTACGATTCTTCCGATGCAAGTGGTGTGAATCTTGCCCGGTTGTCCCTGGCTTGAGCCCGGTGGACACAAGTTTGTTGCGTGGCCGCGGCTTCATGGCGTATTTGTGTGTGCATGAAAAACACTTTGTTGATTCCGCGTGTGGCCGTATGAACCGAAGAACGTTTTTGAAGACGTCCGGGGCGGCGTCACTCTCGCCCCTGTGGCCACGCGGTGCGTTCGGAAGTTCCGCAATTCGCCGGGTGCGTCCTTCGGACCCAGGTTGGCCGTCCAAAGAAGCGTGGAAGCGCCTCAACGACGCGGTTGGCGGCAATTTAATTCAGGTCGATTTTCCGATCAACGCATGCCTGTCCTCGGCACAGAGCGCGGACTGCAAAACGCTCTTCACGAACGTGAAAAATCCGTACTACATCGGCGACAATCCCGGCATAACCCAAACCTTGGGCTGGGTCGACGCCTGGACCACCAAACCAAGCGTTTACGCCGTCGCTGCAAGAAACGCCCAGGACATCGCCGCCGCTGTGGATTTTGCCCGCGAAAACAATTTGCGCCTCGTCGTTAAAGGGGGCGGCCACAGTTATCTAGGCACATCGAACGCCGCCGATTCTCTCCTGATTTGGACGCGTCACATGCATAACGCCACGGTCCAGGAAAATTTTGTTCCAAGTGATTGTAAGTCGGCTCCGCAGCGAGCCGTCACTGTCGGCTCCGGAACAATTTGGATGCAGGCCTACGACGCGGTCACCACCAAAGTCGGCGCCTACGTTCAGGGCGGCGGCTGCACCACGGTCGGCGTCGCCGGCTTGATTCAAAGCGGCGGGTTCGGCAGCTTTTCGAAGCATTACGGCATGGCCGCCGCGGGTCTCTTGGAAGCCGAAGTCGTTACCGCTGACGGCAAAGTTCGAATCGCAAATGCCTGCACGAATGCGGATCTCTTTTGGGCCCTAAAAGGAGGCGGGGGTGGCACGTTTGGGGCAATCAGCAAATTAACCCTGCACGTCCGAGAACTTCCAGAACTAGCTGGCGGCGCTGATTTCAGCGTCAAAGCCTCTTCCGACGACGCCTATCGCCGGTTGATCCGCTACTTCGTTGGCTTCTACCGCGACGCTCTCTTCAACGATCGTTGGGGCGAACAAGTCCACTTCTCGGCGGACAACACACTCGAAGTCAACATGGTTCATCTTGGCCTGACGACGGAGCAATCGCAAAAAGTGTGGCAGCCGTTCCTCGATTGGCTAGCGCAGTCTCCCACTGCGTACACAATCGAATCTCAGCCCGAAATCGGCAGCATGCCCTTCCGGCATTGGTGGGACGTGGACTGGCGCAAAGAACATCACCATGACGTTTTCAAGGCAGATTCTCGCAACGCCGCCGGTCCGAGCAATGTCTGGTGGAAGGGGGACGCGGGCCAGGTCGGCTGGGTCGTCTGGGGTCTTGAGTCGCTTTGGTTGCCGGCATCATTGCTGCAAGACGATTCACAAGAAAAATTGGCCAACGCATTGTTCTCCGCTTCGCGCTTCAGCGAAGTGGAGCTTCATTTTAATAAAGGGCTCGCAGGCGCACCTTCGGAAGCCATCGAGAGTGCGAAAGATACGGCTATGAATCCCGCAGTGTGCGGCGCCTTTGCTCTCGCCATCGTCGCCGACGGCCAAGGCCCGGCGTATCCCGGAATCTCCGGCCACGAGCCCAACGTTGCGAAGGGCCGCAAAGCAGCAGACGCCGTGCATCGCTGCATGAATGAACTCCGCGCCGTCGCCTCCAACAACGGGGCTTACGTGTCCGAAAGCAATTTCTTCGAGTCCGACTTTGAACAATCGTATTGGGGCGACAATCACGCACGACTCGCCGAGATCAAAAAGAAATACGATCCGGACGGGCTCTTCTTCGTCCACAACGGAGTCGGCTCCGAACAATGGACTTCGGACGGCTTCACCAGGCGCTGAACGAGTTTGCGGTCGTGCGAAATGAACGGAGTCCGTCGCGACTACGAGTTATTCGTACCGCAGCGCGACCATCGGGTCGACGCGCGACGCTCGCAACGCCGGGAGGTAGCAGGCTAGAAGAGAGACTGCGGCCATCACGGCTGTGGCGGTGAGGAAGACGAGCGGGTCGACGCCGCTTACTTTGTAGAGGACGCTGGCGAGGAGCTTGCCGGCGAGAAGAGAGAGCGCGAGGCCTGCAACGACTCCAACGGATGTAATCGCCACTCCTTCTCGCAAAATCATCCGCTGCGCGTCGCCGGGTTTCGCCCCGAGCGCCAGTCGAATTCCGATTTCGCGCGTGCGACGTGCGACGGTATAAGCCCGCAGTCCGTACAAGCCAACCATCGCGAGCACCAGCGCCACCGCGCCGAAAATCGTGAACATGCGCGCTGCCGTCCGCACGACCCACAAATCAAAACTCGCCTCCAGGTGAGTGCGCATCGTTCTCAGTTCGATCACGGGGAGCCGGCTGTCAACGGCGCTGACTTCGCGGCGCAGCGTCTCCAGAAAATTCGCGCCCTGCGCGGTGGTCTTCAGGTGGATGGTCATGTCGGCTTGATATTCCTGGCCGAACGGCACGTAAACGTGGGGCTGCAAGCCTTCGCCGAACACATCCTCTTGCACGCCGCCAACGATCCCAACGACCTCGGCATCGCGGCTCCCTTTGGATTCGTGACTTGCGAGGAGCCGAATGTGCTGGCCGACTGCATTGCCGCCGGGCCACAGACGCTGGGCGGCGAGTTGATCGAGCACAACTACGGCATCCGCATTCGCGTTCTTGGTTTCATTCCGACTGAAACCGCGGCCCTGTAGCAGCGGAATGCCGACCGTTGAGAAGTAGTCTTCGCCCACGACGTTGTAGCGGCACGACAACCCGTCGCTTTCGCTCGACTTTGAGTTCTCTCGAGGCTGATCACTTGAGCGCTGAATATTTTTGCCCAATGAAACCATTCCGAATGGAACCGTCGCAGCGATGCTTGCTGACTCCACGCCGGGAACTGTGCGAAGGCGGTCAAGAACCGCATCGAAGATCGCGCGCCCATGGGCCTCGTCATATCCGATCAGACTCGGATCCACTTCAATCAGTGTGGAATTCTCGATGCGAAAGCCCGGCTCCACATCCTGCGTCGTCCTCGCGCTGCGGATAAATAATCCCGCCGCGGTGAGAAGCGTCAACGAAAGCGCAATCTGTCCCACCACCAACAAATTGCGCGGCGAAAATCTGGCCCAGCCAATGCCGACTTTTTCCTGCGTCTCGCCGCTTTTCAGCGTGTTCACGATGCTCGCCTTGGAAGCGCTGCGTGCGGGTCCGAGGCTGAAAATGATCGCGCTGAGCACGCAGAATCCGGTCGTCGCCAGCAGCACACGGAAATCCGGCGCGGCGTTGTATACCAAATCGACCGGCGCCAAACGCGCCATCGACTGTATCAATACCGAACTACCGGCCGCGGCCAGGGCAAGCCCAGCCGCGCCGCCGATGAACGCGAGGATCAGCCCTTCGATCAGCAACTGCTGCAAAATGCTTCCGCGCTTGGCTCCCAACGATTGGCGGATGGCGATTTCTTTTCGCCGCGCCGCACCGCGCACCAACATCATGTTGGCCACATTCAGCGAGGCAATCAGGAGAACGACGCCCGCCATCGAAATCACGAGAACCGCAGGAAAGACGGCCTCGTTGCCGCGAGGAGGGCTCGACGAAATGTTGTTGCGAGAAAGCGTGTGCACGATGAAGGTTTGATCTTTGTTTTCGCCCGGATATGCGCGGGCCATGCGATCCGCGACCACTGCGAGCGACGCGTTGGCGGCCTGCTGCGTCGTGCCGTCTCGCAGCCGCCCGATGAGTATCAACGCATGGTTATCGCGCGACGCGAGTTGGCGGCCGTGGCCATCGAAATCGTTGACCATCGATTCGTACATACCCATCGGAAGATACAGCTCGGGGCTGATCATCGCGTTGGTTCCCGTGAAGCCTTTCGCGGTGATTCCCACAATCGTAAAAATGCGCCCGTTGATCTGGCGCGTCTTGCCGAGCAAATCGGGATCGGCGCCGGTTTTTCTCCAGTTCGAATAGCTGACGATCAGGCTGGGGATTTGACTGCCTGGTTTTTCTTCTTCGGGAGTGAACGTTCGACCGCGAAACAACGGCACGCCTAGAGTGTCGAAATAATTTGCCGTCACGATGTCGGAAAAAGCGCGGCGCGTCGAGTCGCCTTCCTTGACACCAACCAACGCAAGGTTGTGCGCAGCCAGGCTGCTGAAGACTCCGTTGTCGGCGCGCAAATCGGCATAGTTTGGGTAGGAGAACGCGCGGTATGAATCTGGCTTCTGCGTGTCGCGGCTGAAACAGCCGACGATCTGGTCGGCCTTCTGAATGAGCAAGGGCTTCAGCAGCAGGGCGTCCACGATGCTGAACATTGCCGTGCTGCCGCCGATGCCCAGCGACAACACGAGTACCGCCGCCAGCGAGAACCCCGGCTGTTTGAACAACATGCGGACGCCATAGCGAATGTCTTGAAGCAGATTTCTCAAGTGACCCTCCCCAGCTTGAGAAGGGATACGAGCAAGCCCACGAAAAAGTTGCGCCGGGGGCGAAGGTATTGCAGATTTTCTTGAGGGCCGCCAACGCGCGACTCGCCGCCGCCCGGCAGTGTGCAAGGTCTGGATTTGGCGCTGCGTCGGCCGAAGGTTCCTTTTTCGGGCTCATGTGTTGGATTTCGCTGGTTTAAATGTGGACAAGCGAAACAAAAAGATATAAAGAGAAATAGTTCGAAAGTTCTTCCTTCCTGTTGGTCGCTGGCAGGAATTTCGAGAAGAATGAGGATGTTTCGAACAGCGCGTGAAACCATGATAAAAACCTTTTTCGTCGCTGTCATCCTTGCCGCGTTGCTGACCGGTGGAACAAAACTAGCCGCGCATACCGACAAAACCGCGGCCCCTCTTCCCGCGGGGCTACCTCAAATCCAGAGCTCCGCACTTCGCATCGATTTCGACAAGAACATGCACAGCCGCGTGACGGCGCGACTCAAGAGAAAGGAAATTCAACTGGGCGGATTCTCTGCGTCCGAGACACTGAAAGGCGAAGCGCGTTCGTGGGACGATTTTGCTTTGGTGTCACAGTCGCGCGCCCGCGTCAGCGACAACTTCGGTGGCGGAGAGAAGCTCACGCTGTCGGGCAAGTCCGACGGAGTCCAAAAGGACCTGTCCGTCACGATTTATGACGACGCGCCGAACCTCGCGGTCTTCGACGTCACGTACACGAACATCGGGAAGTCCAAGCTGGAGATCGTCGAATGGGACAACAACGCTTACACGATTGATGCGCAGAACGGCGCGGCGCCGATTCCCTTTTGGTCATATCAGAGCGGCTCTTACGAAAAGCGGCCGAACTGGATCGTCCCGCTGAAGGCCGGGTTTTCTCAACAGAATTACCTCGGCATGAACGACACCGACTACGGCGGCGGCACGCCGATCGTTGACGTCTGGCGAAAAGATGTGGGCTTGGGCGTCGGCCTCCTGGAAACAAAGCCGCGCCTCATTTCACTGCCCGTCTCGATGCCCAACGCGAGTGAAGCTCGCGTCGCCGTGCAGTACAAGCGCGACCTGGAGATTCTGCCCGGCGAAAGCATCCACACGTTTCGTTCCTTCGTCGCGGTCCACGACGGCGATTATTTTCGGACGCTCCTCGCGTTTCGCAAACTGATGTCGAAGCAAGGCTTCCAGATGGCTACCGCACCAACCGATGGCTTCGGCGCAATTTGGTGTGCGTGGGGCTACGGGCGCAACTTCAAGCCCGAGCAGGTTTACGACTCGCTGCCGACTGTAAAAAAAATGGGATTCAAGTGGGTCACGCTCGACGACGGCTGGCAGAACAATTATGGAGACTGGCAACTCGATCCGAAAAAATTTCCCGGTGGCGACGCGGACATCAAAGCGATGGTGGATCGAATTCACCAGGAGGGATTCAAAGCGCAGTTGTGGTGGTCGCCGCTGAGCGCAGTTCCCGATTCCAAGTTGCTAAAGAACGAGCCGGAGTTGGCGTTGCTAAATCAGGACGGCTCGCGGCGGAAAATCTCCTGGTGGGATTCCGACTACCTCTGCCCGGCGAATACGCGCGTCGTGGAGTATCACAAAGCACTCGTGCGAAAGATCCTCGTCGATTGGGGATTTGACGGTTTAAAACTCGACGGCCAGCACATGAACGGCGTGCCTCCCTGCTACAACCCGGCGCATCATCACAAGCGACCCGAGGACTCTGTCGAAGCTTTGCCAGATTTCTTCAAGGCAATTTACGACGAAGCCCAGAGCGCCAAGCCCGGATCGCTTGTTGAGTTTTGCCCCTGCGGCACGGCTTTTTCGTTCTACACCATGCCGCACTTCAACATGTCGGTCGCTTCCGATCCGAAGGGCTCTTTCCAGGTACGCTCCAAGGCGAAAACGATCAAGGGTCTAATGGGCGACGATGTTCCGTACTTCGGCGATCACGTCGAGTTAAGCGACAATCACGACGATTTTGCCTCCACGTTGGGTGTTGGTGGAGTTGTCGGCACCCAATTTGTTTTGCCCTCGCTGGTCGAGAAACACGGAAGGTTCGACCTCACTCCGGAGCGCGAGAAAAGTTTCACCAAGTGGCTCCAGCTTTATCAGGAAAAAGATCTCGCCCGCGGCCAATATCTGGGCACGCTCTACGACATCGGTTTCGATCTGCCCGAAACGCACGTCATCCGCAAAGACAAAAAAATGTACTACGCGTTTTATGCCGCGGATTGGAAGGGCCCACTCGAGTTGCGCGGCTTGGACGAGCGCGCGTATCACGTCGTCGATTACGTCGACGGAAAAGACTTCGGCATCGTACAAGGTCCGGTCGCGCACTTGTCTGCGGATTTTTCGAAGCATCTTCTGCTCGAGGCAACGCCGCAGTAACCCGCAGTAGTAGGAGACGAACGTGAAATTTCTGACTCTTTTAGCGTTACTCGTGTGCGTCTCCACCTCCGCAGCCTTCGGCCAGGCGAACACCTTCTTCTATGTATCCACTACCGGCGATGACTCAAATCCCGGCACTGAGGCCGCGCCGTGGCGCACGATCCAGCATGCCGCCGACAAAGCCCGCGCCGGCGGCACCGTCAACATTCGCGGCGGAGTCTACGAAGAGCTCGTAAGCATCAACGCCTCCGGAAATTCGAGCGACGGATTCATCACTTTCCGAAGCTATCCAGGCGAAACCGCAATTCTCGACGCCACGCATTTCACGCCCACCGCCAGAACCGGCATTCTCACAATTCACAACCAGAGTTACGTCCGAATCCAGGGTCTCGAAATTCGAAACCTTCATACCGCCGAGCATCGGCTCACCCCGCTCGGCATCGGCATTATTGGTTCCGGCTCTCACATCGAACTCCTGAAAAATAACGTCCACCACATCGAAAATACTTTTCCTGGTCGCGATTCCCCCGGCAGCGGCGGCAACGGATTCGGTATCGCCGTCTACGGCACCGATGCAAAAAGTCCGATCACCGACTTGATCATCGACGGCAACGAAGTCCATCACCTCAAAACTGGCTCGAGCGAATCGCTGGTGGTGAACGGAAACGTCACCAATTTCCGCATCACACACAACACCGTCCACGACAACAACAACATCGGCATCGACGTCATCGGCTTCGAACGCACCGCGCCCGATCCCGCCGTCGATCAGGCCCGCGACGGCGTGGTCAGCGAGAATTTGGTTTACAACATCACGTCACGCGGCAACCCGGCCTACGGCGAAGATCAATCCTCCGACGGGATTTACGTGGACGGCGGCACGCGTGTTCTGATCGAGCGCAACGTCATTCACGACGTCGATTTCGGTATCGAGCTCGCCAGCGAACACAAAAACCGCGCCACCAGTTACATCACCGCGCGCAACAATCTCATCTATCACTGCCACACCGCCGGCGTTTCGATCGGCGGCTACGATCCCGAGCGCGGTCACACCGATCACTGCACCGTCGTCAACAACACGCTCTACGACAACGACACTTCGGCCACCGGCTCCGGCGAATTCCAGATGCAGTGGAACATGGCCGACGATATTTTCGAGAACAACATCGTGTACGCCGGCTCTCGATGCCTGATCGCCGTGAACAAATCCAAGATCGACAAGACTCAGCCGCCCGCGACCATCGATCACAATCTCTATTACTGTGATGCGGGAGCAAACGCCAGCAAGTGGATCGAAGTGAGCGACAACATCATTGGATTCGACAAATACGTTCAGTCCACCGGGAACGATGCCCATTCCACTTTTTCGAATCCGCGTTTCGCCGAGCCGGCAAACAACGATTTTCACCTGAGACCGGATTCCCCCGCGATTGGATCCGGCGCCGCAGGGTTATCCGTCGGCGATTTCGATCTCGGCGGCTCGCCCCGAATCAAAAACGGCAAAATCGATCTCGGCTGCTATCAAACAAAATAGAGCCAGCCCCACGACCGCTACGGATTCGGCGCCGTATCCGTATTCGAGGTGGAGTAGCCCGACCGCGTCGTCGCGCCGTAAGACGCGCCCGCACTCACTCGCAGCGAATGAAACCTA
>Ga0209169_10002382_pt1 | contig 11329 bp, 9 predicted proteins | sample HubBroMetageWRM4_FD_188346 | JGI IMG/M metagenome (GOLD analysis project Ga0209169, IMG submission 188346) | Warmed soil microbial communities from the Hubbard Brook experimental Forest, New Hampshire - Hubbard Brook CCASE Soil Metagenome WRM 4... | ecosystem: Environmental > Terrestrial > Soil...
GAGCGAATACGCCTCCTCGCCGGTCGAGCACCCCGCGGACCAGATCCTCACCCGGCGCTGGCCGGCGCGCTTGGTCGCCAGCGGTTGTAACACCTGCTCGCGCAGGTAATCGAAATGATGCGACTCGCGGAAGAACGAAGTCAGGTTGGTGGTTATTGCATTGCACAACTCAGCGATCTCGCGGCCGCCATCGCTCGCCAGCAGGTCGCGGTACTCGGCAAAGGTGCGCAAATGAAGCGCGCGCAGGCGTCGCGCCAGCCGCCCGTATACGAGCTCGCGCTTCTGATCCGACAGGTTGATGCCCGTGATCTCCTTCACCAGCTTGCGCAAGGCCTCGAAGTCCTCGTTGCCGAAGACGAACTCGCGCACCCTGGGGGCGGCGAGTGCGTCGCGGAGTTGGTTGGATATCATGGCGCGAAAACCCGTCAGAACAGCTCTACGCTGCCTTCGTTGGCGTGCAGCGAGGGAAGGCTGGTGCGGCTACCGGTTCCGGGCAACAGCAGGTTGAACAAAATCCGGTGCGAGTCCGAGGTAAAGCGGGCGCGCAGGTTTTCCAACAACACGAGCCAGTTGTGCGGATCGCCCTCGAGGGAGCGGCCGGCGCTGTCAGTCGGGACGTCGCTGAACGCGAGCGTCGCCAGGAGATTGCGCACCTGGGTCAGCTGTTGTGTCAGGCGGTCGTGAAATTGCAGGCTCTCGATGCAAACGGCGAGCTCTTGCGCCAGTTTCGCGCGGTGGGCCTGGAGGTCGCCGGTGCCGCCGCTCTCGCCCGGCTCACCTTGCACGAGTTGCGCCATGCGCGCCAACGAGTCGCTGAGATCCTCCACGGGTCCGTTGGACTCGTGCAGGGAAAGCTCGATCAGGGCGGCCGCGGCCTCTACCGGGGTCGCCGGCTCGTCGCGGGTGCGCAGGGCGCGCAGTCGGGTCGTTACGCCGGCATCGCTCGAACCCGTATCTCGCGGACTGTTGCGACCGGGTCGCTCATCATGCGACGCAGCATGCTGGAGTTGCGAGGGCACGTCGACTGTTTTCCTTTTGTCGGCAGGAGCGGGCGGACGCGGAACGTCTGTATGTCGCTTCATTTTCTGCGGATCACCTTCGGCAGCTAGCTTCCTTCGCGTGCTCTCCTCCGTGGACGCGTTGGGAATCCCGGCGCGGACGTGCGGCCGCGCCGGGGAATCTAGGTCGTAGTGCGGCTTACGCGAACTCTATCCTCAGCCACTCTTCGACTTGAAGGTACGAACCTGCTCGTTGAACTTGCTCGCGACTTTCGTGAGCGTGTCCACGGCCAGGTTATGCATCTTTTCCTGGTCGCCGGCGCTCAGGCGGTTCTGCTTCGCCTCGAACTCCAGGCACTTCAGGTAGGTGTCGACGTCGCCGTTGTATTCCTTCAACGTCTGCATCGCCGTGACCATTTCCTGCTCGCTCGCGGTTTTACCGTCGGGAATTTTGCTCGGTGCCGGCGGCAGTACGCAGTCCGCATGAGCCGCGAGACTCACGGAATAAGCGACGGCCAGGGCGGCGAGCATCCTCTTTGCAGATTTCATTGACATGTCCTCGTATCGTAGGTGTACAAAAAAAACTAGCCGAGCACTTTGGCGACGGTCGCCAGCAGCCTCTCGGGGTTGAAGGGTTTCACAAGCCAACCAGTCGCCCCCGCCGCCTTCCCTTGTTGCTTGCGCTCAGTCGTCGCTTCTGTCGTCAACACCAGGAGTGGCACGTACTTGTAGCTTGCGCGGTTGCGCAACTCGCGCACCAGCGTGATGCCGTCCATGTTCGGCATGTTCACGTCAGTGATCACGAGATCGAATTTCTGCTTTTCGGCGATCTCCAGGGCCTGGCAGCCGTCGATGGCCTGCTCTACCTGGTGACCCGCGCCGGCGAGCGTAATACCCACCATCTGGCGCATCGCCGCCGAGTCATCTACCGCTAGTATCCGGGCCATCGCCGCTCTCCGTTGATTGTCCCGCTCATTTTTAGAACTCCCGCCAGTCGGTGTCGGCGCCGTTGCCGGTCGCACGGGCGACGGCCTGGCGCGCGGGCGACAGCGCGACGTCCGCTACTGCCGCAGCGGCGCTGCCGGACCTACCCGCTTTGCCCGCGCTGGCCTTATCCGCCCAAGGGCGTGCGCCCCCGCGGCGATCCGAACGTGCCGCAGGCTCCGGGCGCTGTGTCGCTGCCGGCCCGCTGGCGTAGCTGGCAGTATTGTTGTGTGTTGAATTCAGGGCGGCCTCGGCGATCCGATAGCGCGCCAGCATCTCGTTCAACCCGCGGACCTGCTCGGCCATGGCCTGCGAGGCGGCGGTCGCCTGCTCGACGAGCGCGGCGTTCTGTTGAGTGAGCTCGTCCATCTGCATGACGGCGCGGTTCACCTGCTCGATGCCGGAGGATTGCTCGCGCGAGGCGGCGGCGATCTCGGCGACGATGTCGGAGACCTTCTTCACCGAAGCCACGATCTTCTCGAGGGTCTGGCCGGACTGGGTGACGAGCACCGAGCCGTCCTCGACCTTCTTGACCGAGTCCTGGATGAGCTCTTTGATCTCTTTCGCCGCCGTGGCCGAGCGGCCGGCGAGGCTGCGCACCTCGCTGGCGACGACCGCGAAGCCGCGGCCCTGCTCGCCAGCGCGCGCCGCTTCGACTGCGGCGTTCAGTGCCAGGAGGTTGGTCTGGAACGCGATGTCGTCGATGACACCGATGATGTCCGCAATCTTCTTCGACGCGTCGTTGATGTCCGCCATCGCCTTGACGGCCTGGCTGACCACCGAGCCGCCTTTCTCCGCCTGGTCGCGCGCAGCCATGGCGAGCTGGTTCGCCTGGCCGGCGTTGTCGGCGTTCTGCTTGACGGTCGTCGTCATCTCTTCCATCGACGACGCTGTTTCCTCGAGCGACGAAGACTGCTCTTCCGTACGCTGCGAGAGGTTGGCGTTGCCCGCGGAGATCTCGTCGGCGCCGCGATGCACTTCGGCCGCTACCGTCTTCACCTTCGAGACGACGTCGGCCATGTTGTCGGCGAGTTGGTTGACGCCGCGGCTCATCGCCTCGAAGAAGGCGGTCTTGCCGTTGAGATCGATACGCTTGCTCAGGTCCCCGCCGACGACGGCGGAGAGCATGTTCTGCATCTCCTTCTCGACGGCGACTTCCTGCGTGCGATCGGTCCACTCGACGACCGTGCCGATGCGCTCGCCCTTGTCGTTGCGGACCGGGTTTGCGACCGTGCGGAAGGTGCAGGCGCCGAGAGCGCGCTCGTGCATGTCGGACCCCGTGAGGTTGTCGAGCGCGCGACGCATGTTGCTCGGATCGATCGACAGCACATCCATGTTCGCTCCGCGCAGCCGGGCCACGTCGAAATTCGGCAGCGTCTTGCGGATCTCGTGCTGGTTGCGGGCGAACATCGCCTGGGCGGTGTCGTTGATGTAGATGACCTGGTACTGGGCGTCCGCGAGCACGACGCTCGTGGAGACTTTGTCGAGTGCCTGGCGGATGCGTGAATTTTCGGCCGCGAAGCTGCGCTCGGTCTCGATCTGTGTGCGCAACTTGCCCTGCATGTCATCGAGTGCCTGCAGCACCTGTCCGGCCTCGTCGGTGCCGCCACGCTCGATCTGGTTGTCGTACTTTCCGCCTGAGATGTTGCCGAACACCGCTACGGCGCGGGCCAATGGGGCAGACAGCGAGCGCGTGATCAACCACGACAGCGCCAACGCGAAGGCGAGCGCGATCGCCGTGATGCCGGCCGTCAGGTTCCGCCAGGTCGTCGCTTCGGACAAACGCTGCTGAACGGCGGCATTCATCGCGCTGTAGCTGACATCGGAGAGTTGTTGCAACGAGGAGGTGATCTCGCGAGTCGCGGTGTAAACCTCCGCGGTCGTGATTTCCATCTTCTGCGTGTCGAGGATCTTTTCCTTCACGGTGCCATACGCCGTGTTGAAGGCGTTGCGGGCCGATTCCACCGCCGGGCGCACCTTCGCTTTCGCCTCGTCCGAGGCGCGATCGAGATCGCGCGCCACGGAGTCGAAGTGCTCGATGAATTCGTCGTGATAGAGACCCAGGGCCATGCGGTCATCACCGCCGAGGTAACCCTTGATGCTGGCACGAGTCGCGTACCAGCGGATGTTGCCCGAGGCAATCAACGCGCTCGGTACGTTACGGGTGGCGATCTGGATGAGAACCGAAGTCTCAGGCGACGGATCGACGTTCAGCCCGGAGCGCGCCACGATCGTCTCGCTCAACTTGAAGATGCGATCGATGAGCGCGTTGTGACGGCTGACGGCTTCGTCGGGGGTGAGCTTCGGGCCTTCCGCCTTGAGACGGTCCCACTCGGACTTGATGGTCTGCCAGGCTTCGGACACCTTGAATTTGGCGCCCACCTTGGCGTCGCTCGCATCCACGTCGGACACGAGCTTGTCCATTGCGCTCTCGGAGGCGCTCACCTCGTCGCGGCGGGCCGCATCACCGGTCAACAGCGCGAACAGGCGGCTGCGGTGGTTGGAGGCTTCCGCGAGCACGGCGCCCACGGACTGCACGTAGCGTGCGCCCTCGATCTCATCCGCTGCCAGCGCCACCTGGGTGTTCGCACCGCTCAGGTAGAAAAACCCCAGCAGTGCCGTCGGCACTGCCATCGCCCCGACGAGCAGTGCTAGCTTCTGCCAGAGCTTCAAGCGATTCAGGAACTGCATGACCTTCGATCCTTGTTGTACCGACCTGATCAAAATTCCTGCCACTCGCTGTTGTCCTTGCCGGAGTCGGCACGGACAGGCACGCGGGTGACGGAAGCAACAGCCGCATCAGGTCGGGGGGCGGCTGAGGGTTGACTGCGTGTGGGCGGGCCGGCCCAGGGACGGGTGGCCTTCCGGCGCTCGGCTCGCGCGGATGAGCTTGTCGTCGCCGGCTTCTTGTCAGTCGCGGCGTCCGTGCCCTTGGTGTCGCTGGTAGCGGAGGCATGCAACGTCGCGTAATGCGTCCCGTTGCTGCCGTTCGCGACACCTGTGAAATCGTATCGGGCCATCATCTCGTTCAGGCCGCCGGCTTCGGTGGTCATGCCCTGCGACGCAGCGGTCGCCTGCTCGACGAGCGCGGCGTTCTGCTGTGTCAGCTCGTCCATCTGCATGACGGCGCGGCCTACCTGCTCGATGCCGAGAGACTGCTCGCGCGAGGCGGCGGCGATCTCGGCGACGATGTCCGACACCTTCTTCACGGAGGTGACGATCTGCTCGAGCGTCTGTCCGGACTGGGTCACGAGCAGTGAGCCATCGGACACTTTCTTGACGCTGTCCTGGATGAGGTCCTTGATCTCTTTCGCGGCGGTCGCCGAGCGGCCGGCCAGATTCCGGACTTCCGATGCCACGACCGCGAAGCCACGGCCTTGCTCTCCGGCGCGCGCAGCTTCCACCGCGGCATTCAGGGCTAAGAGGTTCGTCTGGAAGGCGATCTCGTCGATTACGCTGATGATGTCGGCGATCTTGCGGGCGGAGTCATTGATGCCCGACATCGCCTGCACGGCTTTGCCAACGACCATGCCGCCTTGTTCCGCCTGGTCGCGCGCGGCGAGGGCGAGCTGATTCGCCTGGCCGGCGTTGTCGGCGTTCTGCTTGACGGTAGTGGTCATCTCCTCCATCGAAGAGGCGGTCTCTTCGAGGGATGCAGCCTGCTCTTCAGTACGCAGCGACAGGTTGGAGTTGCCGGCGGAGATTTCCTCCGCACCCCGATGAATCTCAGCCGCCGCGCTCTTCACCATCGACACCGTCGCGGTGATGTTGTCGGCGAGCTGGTTGATGCCGCGGCTCATGGCCTCGAAGAAACCGTTCTTACCGGCCAGGTCGATGCGCTTGCCGAGATTGCCCGCGTTGATGGCGGAGAGCATGGTCTGAAGCTCTTTCTCGACCCGCACTTCCTGTGTGCGCTGAGCCCATTCCATCACGGTGCCGAGGCGCTCGCCCCGCTCGCCGATGACGGGGTTCGTCACGGTACGGAAAGTGAAATCGCCCAACACGCGCTCCTGCACATCGGCGCCTGTCAGATTGTCCAGGACCCGACGCTGGGTGGCCGGGTCGGGTGACAGGGACTCGAGACCGGAGCCGCGCAGGCGGGTCGCATCGAAGTTCGGCAGGGTGGAGCGGATTTCCTGCGCATTGCGCGTGAAGCTCGCCTGCGCGATGTCGTTTACGTAAATGATCTGATGCTTCTCGTCGGCGAGCACGACGCTCGTCGAGGCTTTGTCGAGAGCCTGCCGGATGCGGGTGTTTTCGGCGGCGACCGCGCGCTCGGTCTCGATCTGAGTACGCAGTTTGCCCTGCATCTCATCGAGAGCGCGCAACACCTGGCCCGCCTCGTCGGTGGAGCCCGTGTCGATCTGACTGTCGTAATGTCCGGTCGAGATGCTGCCGAATACTTCGACAGCGCGATTCAGCGGCTTGGTGAGCGAGCGGCTCACGACTATCGCCAGGGCGAGGCCGAATGCGAGTACGAGGAAGCCGATGCCGACGGTGAGGTTCCGGCGGACGCTGAGTTGCATGAGACGTGAGCCGAGCGCTTTGACGGTCGCATCGAAGCTGGTACTGGAGAGTTTCTTGATCGCGCGGTTCGTGGCGACACCGGCGTCGTACATCTCCGCCCCGGTGGCGGTCAGGTTCGCGGCGGCCAGGAGTTTGGTCTGCACCACCGAGTCATAGTCGGTAGAAGTCATGGTCACGGCATCGAAGTCCGGACGCAGGACGGCCTGTATTTCGGCGGGCAACTGCTCGAGCGCAGCGCGCGCCTCGTCGAGTTGCGCGTGGAAGCGATCTTTGTAGATCTGGATGCCGGTGCGATCGTCGCCCCCCAGGTAGCCCTTCGCCGCGGCCTTCACGGCAAAGTGCCGCATGTTGCCCGCGTAGATCAGGGCTTTCGGGGTGTAGTCAGCCGCGAGGTGAATGAGCGCCTGCGTCTTCACTTCGGGGTCCAGCGAGGTCTTGGAGCGCGCGCCCACGAGTTCCATGAGCTGCTGCAGATGGTCGGTGAGCGTTGCGTGTGCCGTGTCGCTATCGGCCACGGATTGTGTGATTGCCTTGCCCTTCAGAGCCTCCCACTCCGACTTCACGCTCTCCCACTTGTCTGCCACGCCGAGCTGCTTGCCGAGGTCCGCGTTCAACGCGTCCATCGCGGAAATCTGCTTTTCCACTTCCTCCTGCTGCGCGACTACGTCGCCACGACGGGCTGTGTCGCCGCTCAGGAAGACGAACGCCCGGCTGCGGTGCGTGAGCATCTCACCTTCCACCGCGCTCAAGCCCTGCAGATAGTGGGCCCCTGCGAGCTCATCACGGGCCTGGCTCACCTGTGAGTCGGCGAGACGCAGGTAGAAGAAGCCCACGAGCGCGACAGGGATGGCCATCGCGAGGACGAGCCAGCCAATTTTCTGCCAGAGCTTCAGGCGGTTGAGGACTTGAGTGATCATCGGTGTGTTGGACCTTCAGATCAGGCGGCGGCGCCCGCGACCAGTGAAGTCTCTCCCTGAGAAGTGTTTCCTGCGAAAGACGCCATGTCGGTCGCGATCAGACGATCGATATCGAGTAGCACGACCATGCGGTCGGAGACCGAGACGAGGCCGCGGATGTAGTCGGTCGCGGCGCGCGACCCCAACTCGGGGGCCGGCTTCACTTCGGCGGTGTTAACATCGACAACGTCTGAGACGCCATCGACAACCACGCCGAAGTCACGGCGCCCGGCAGCCGAAAGCACCGACACGACAATGATTACGGTGATCGCGGTGTATTCCGCGCGGTCGAGCGCAAACCGCATGCGCAGGTCGACGATCGGCACAATGGAGCCGCGCAGGTTCAACACGCCGAGCACGTGCGAAGGAGCGTGGGGAATCTTCGTTACGGCAGACCATCCGCGAATTTCCTGCACGCGCAGAATATCGACGCCGTAGGTCTCGTTACCGAGTACAAAAGTCAGCACCTGGTGCGAGCCGGCGCCGGCTTGCTCCGGTTTCACCGCGTTGGTAGACATTTAAAACGTGCCTCGAAAGTTGTCATTGAGCGGGTGACTCTTGATGGTTCTAAGCTGCCGCGCGCATCGATGCTGCGTGGATGATTCCCGTCACGTCGAGAATCAGGGCGACCGAGCCGTCGCCGAGGATGGTGGCTCCGGAAACACCCTCGACGTGGCCGTAGTTCACTTCCAGGGACTTGATGACCACCTGCTGCTGACCGAGCAGGTCGTCGACGAACAGTCCGACGCGCCGGCCGTCGCCTTCGGCGATCACGACCAGGCCCTCGTGCAGGGCGCGGGCGCGCGGCTCGACTCCGAACAACTCGTGGAGACGGATGATGGGGAGGTAGTCGCCGCGGAATGAGAACACCTCGTTGTGTCCCGAGAGGCGGCTGATGCTCGTCTCTTTCAGTCGCATGGACTCGACGATGGAGATGAGCGGAATGATGTAGGTTTCGCTGCCGACCGCGACCGACTGGCCATCGACAATGGCGAGGGTGAGCGGCAGGGTGATGATGAAACGCGAGCCTTTGCCGCGCTCGCTGCGAAGTTCGATCTTGCCGCCGAGCTCTTTGACGTTGCGGCGGACGACGTCCATGCCGACGCCACGGCCGGAAAGATCGGTCGTTTTCTCGGCGGTGGAGAAGCCCGGCAGAAATATGAGATCGTGGATCTGCTCGTCGGTGAGGACATCGTTCGGACCGACGAGACCACGCTGGCGCGCCTTCGCGAGAATGCGCTCTTTGTCGAGACCACCGCCGTCGTCACTGACTTCTACGGCGATGTTGCCGCCACGATGGCACGCGTCCAGGTGCACGGTACCGATGGCGTCTTTGCCCGCCGCCATACGCACATCCGGCATCTCGATCCCGTGATCGATGCTGTTTCTGACGAGGTGCACGAGCGGATCGCCGATTTTTTCGAGGACGGTTTTGTCGAGCTCCGTCTGTTCCCCGGTGAGTTTGAGATCGATCTGCTTACCCAGACGTTGCGCGATGTCGCGCACCATGCGGGGGAAGCGACTGAATACAAAGCTGATGGGCAACATGCGCACGCGCATGACGCTCTCTTGCAGCTCGCGGGTGTTGCGTTCGAGTTGTGCGAGGCCGGCCCGCAGTTTCTCGGCGTTGCCACCTTCGAGGGCGGCACCGAGCTGGCTCAGCATCGCCTGGGTGATGACGAGCTCGCCGACGGTGTTCATGAGCTCGTCGATCTTTTCGACGCTGACGCGGATGGAGCCCGAGTCGCCAACGGCACTGATGGCGTCGGGTTTCGCGTCCTTGACGGCTGTCAGGGTAGGGGCCCCGGCCGGAGCAGCGGTTGGCGCAGCAGCGCCTGACAGGATGGCGTCTGCGACTGCGGCGTCCGCGGCGGCCGGAGCGCTCGCGCTTGCAGCCGTAGAGGCCGTGGCGTTGGAGGAGGGATCGGCGAGTTCGGCGGCGGGTGCAGCGACCGCGCCGTTCGCATTCGTATTGGTGCCTGAGGCGGGGGTTGCCCCACCTGTCAGGCGCAGCTCGAGATCGCAGTCGCCCTCGGCCCACTCGAACACCTGTTTGATGGCGTCCTCGGGGACGTCACCGGCGAGCTCGAGTTTCCAGGCGAGGTAGCAGCTTTGCGCGTCGAGTTCCTCGAACCTCGGGAGCGCGCTCACGTCGACATTGACGGTCAACTCGCCGAGCTCGGCGAGCTCGCGCATCATGCGGAGCGGGTCGTTGCCACGTGCAAAAAGCTCGCGGTACGGCCGAAAGGAGATTTCCCAGCGGGGGGGTGTGGCAGGGGCAGCAGAGGCGGGCGCAGCGGGCGCCGGAACGACGGCGGGAGCAGCTTTAACCGGTGCGGCGGCAGGTTTCGCGGGCGCATTATTCTTCTGCGCGATCATCATCTCGACGTCGAATTGCACGTCGGAGACTTTCTGCATATCGAGCGGCTGTTTGGACTGTGTCGAGCGCAACATCGCGCGCATGACATCGACGGTCTTCAGCAGCACGTCCGAGATCACCAGCGACACCTGCATGCCGCCGCTGCGCAGCTCGTCGAGCAGCGTCTCGCAGCTATGCGTGAAGGAGGCGATGTCGGAGAAACCAAAGGTCGCGCTGCCACCCTTGATGGAGTGCGCGACGCGGAAAATGGTGTTGATCAGCTCGGGCTCGGGCGCGCCGATGTCGAGCTTCAGGAGGGCGGCCTCCATGGAATCGAGCGCCTCGAAACTTTCCTCGAAGAAGGCGTCGTGGAACTGTGTCAGGTCGATCGTCATGATAGTTTGAGTAACGAGCTCAGACCGAGGAGCTTTGCCGCCGCCGACAGGGCCGGCGCGGTGCCGTGCCATTCAACCTGTCGACCGCGCGACTCGCGCTCCCGAACGAATGTGGCGATGACCTGCAGGCCGGCCGTATCGATGCGCTGGACGGCGCTGATGTCGAGAGTGACCATCCCGGTGTCGTCGAGCAGCTTGGCGAGCCCCGCTTTCAGGGACCCGGCATCGGCGACCGTACACTCCGCAGCAATGGCGAACCCGCCGCTACCGGTCTTATGTTCGGTAGCGGTGCCGGGTGTCTTAACCGCGCGCCCACGGCGGGTGGCGCGAGTGGCGGTCCCTTGCTTGCTTTTGTTCATGGCAATGGATTATGAAAAAGGTCGCTGCTTCGGCTGCACATCCAGTATCGGCCCCCACCGCCTGCCCCTTGAGAATGCGTTGCGGAAAGTAGACGTAGTTCCGCTCCGTCGATCGACGCGCAAGCGCTCTGTCAGGCGGCGCGCGAAGTGCTTGAAGAGCCGTGCAGGCGTTGCACTAACTCCGCCTCGGCTAACGACAGGCCGCAGCCGCTCATGAGCTCCTCACGCGACGCGCCGCCCCTGGCGAGGCGGATGGCCATCTGGTAGTTGGCTGACGCGCCGCTGGCCGCGGCCGGAGGCGCGGGACGCTCGAGGCGGTCACCAAGCTGGGAAAGTGTGATCTTCGTCGCATCTACGCGGGCTTCGAGGGCCGCCAGGCGCTGTATCACCGTGTTTGTTTGGGACAGGACCTGCTCCGTTTGCACCTGTGTGGCGCGTCGCCAGGAGGTGAAGGCGAAGGCGGCGACGACGAAGGAAAACAACAGAAAAACGGCGCGCCCGATGACGAACAGGAATTCGACGGAGGTCAATTCGGCGGCTGGCAGACTCATGAGCGCTGACTCCTGTGAACACGTTCACACTTGCGGTAAGCGCGCTCCAATCAGATGTCGGAAAACCGGCGCGTCAGGGCAGTGGTGTTAGTCAGGGTGCATGAACTATGCCGGCGACGTGAGCACCGGCTGTCGACAGCGTCACGTTTGGCGAGGCCGCTGCGCCGGGCGCGACCGAGGCGGGGCGGCCGGGAAGTTGA
>Ga0209169_10002384_pt1 | contig 11326 bp, 7 predicted proteins | sample HubBroMetageWRM4_FD_188346 | JGI IMG/M metagenome (GOLD analysis project Ga0209169, IMG submission 188346) | Warmed soil microbial communities from the Hubbard Brook experimental Forest, New Hampshire - Hubbard Brook CCASE Soil Metagenome WRM 4... | ecosystem: Environmental > Terrestrial > Soil...
AATATCGACACAGCTCTTCGGTAAATAGCTTCTCCCATCCATAACCTGCTTCGGGGTCGGCGGGATAAGCATCTTCTTCGCGCAGAGGAGTAACTTCCGAGAAGCGCTGTTTGGACTGGGCATACACGCAGGCAGATGAGGAGAACAAAAACCGAGACACTCCGTTGAGACGGCTGGCCTCAAGCATGTGGGCGTTGATCAGAATATTGTTGCGTGAGATATCGGCGTGCGACGCCGTGATATACCCAATTCCGCCCATGTCCGCCGCTAAGTTGTACACCTGTGCGATGCCACCGCGAGTGGCTAACAGACAGTTATCGTACCTGCGAAGGTCTAGTAACTCGAACTCGTCGGCTGCTGAGGTCTCATATTCCGGCTCCTTTATGTCCACGCCTCGAACCCACAGACCTTCGCTTTTAAGCCTCTTAACGAGGTGGTGTCCGATAAAACCCCCGGCACCGGTAACGAGTACGGAATGTTCACCTGACATACGAGGCATCCTCCCTGGAATTGCGAGTTAGTTAGATAGCGAGTTAATGATTTAATGATCTGTCGGCAGAGTGACAAATAATGCAGGCACGGAATAACTAACGAGGCTAATCTGCTTGTCGCTGTGCAATTATGCTGAACGTGTTCTCCAGCGAGAGGGACGCGCCTATGCGCTGCAACGACGCGCTCTGAGTACTGAAGTAGCGGACGACATTGCAGTGGAAGTGCTCAGACTCCAAGAGTCGAGCGATCGCGGCATGATCAACGCCATTTCTGGTGACATGATATTCGGCATCATCTTCCGGACTACCCGCTATATACACACCACGGATTCGTCTGAGACGAGTCTTGAGCCCTCGCCACAGGTTGCCCTGACACATCCGCCATGAGAAGTACGCCAGCTGGGAAAAAATGTACGATCGCCGCTCGAGTGTGTCGTACCTGAGGGGATCCTGAAACGAGAAAAATTGGCCACGAGGCTTCAACAATGGGAGCAGATTTCCAATTGCGGCAAGATAGTCGGGAATGTGGTGGATGAAGGAGTTCATCACCACGACGTCATACGCCTCGGTCTCTCGCAGCATCGTGGCTTCGATCTCTTCGCAATGAACCCGCAGGCGGTCGCCATATCGTGCGCACCTACGCCTCAGATCGCGTAGCTGATTTTCTGATATATCGACGGCGGTCACGCGGGCGCCCAGTTCGAGAAAGCGAATAGTTGCCGAGCCCTCGCCCGCACCCAGATCCAGGATTGTGGGCGTATCGCCGTTACTTTTCGCGGACGTGAACACGCGCATCATCAGGTTTTCGTAAAGAGACCGTAGACTCGGATGCTTAAGATGGGGAGCTCCCGCGATGTAGGCCGTGGCGTCTTGCCTTTCAAACATCGCTGCATTCGCGAATGCAGCCATGCGGGTCACTTTTTCATCCATTGGAGTGTTTGGTTTATCAATTCCGAAGGCATGCGAAAACGAGGCACACAACCATAGCGCAAACTCTACCTACACAGCGGTCAAAGGAGGCGCTGATGGCACTTCCGCGATTCTTGAATAGCTTGCTGGTAGACGTCCATGAGCATTTTGTAGTTACGCTCTGCAGTGTACTTTGCCTCATACTCCGCGCGAGCGTTCGCGCCCATCTCGCGCATTTCGGCCGGATGCGTCCACGCCCAGTCGACTTTTCTGGCCAGATCGTGCGGATCGCCCGGTGTGACGTGCAAACCGGTGCGTCCGTCGACGACGATTTCCTGCATGGCGCCAAGACGTGAAGCAATAACCGGCGTTCCACATGCGTAAGCCTCAGCTATTGTCATCGCAAAGGTCTCGTAGCAGTTAGCGGGCGCAATGAGGACCTTTGCGCCATGCAGGATCTTGAGTGATTCCTCGCGAGGCAAATGTCCCTCCAGGCGAACATTCGAAAGACCTGAGCGGGTAATCTCCGAACGGATCTCGTTCAGCAGTGGCCCATCACCGATGACGCGCAACGCGCAACAGGAATTCACTTGAGCCCAGGCCTGAAGCAATGTTCGTAGGCCCTTTTCTTCCGACAACCGCCCGATGAAAACGGCATATTCCCTCAGTTCGCGGCCAACTCCCTTGTCTGGAAGCACGAAATTCGGCTTGACGACAAGCTTCGACGCAGGGAGACCGGCCTCGATGAACTTTGCACGTGAAAATTCTGAAGGCGCTATGTAGCAATCGACGAGTTTCGTCCACGTGCCGTACCAGTGATGAAAAGAAAGCATGGTTGCTACGGTTGCGCTGGCGCTGCGCGATTGCCGATAGCAGGCGTGGCGCACCGCCTGCCAGCGATTTTTTGTGAGGCAGTCTTCACAAACTTGGCCGTCGCGAAAGAAGGCTCCTGCCGCACAGAAAAGCCGGTAGTTGTGGAGTGTCTGAACGACAGGCACCCCCAGCTCCCCGCAGGCGTAATAGGCTGCAGGCGAGATGAGAGGAAACGTGTTGTGGAAATGGACAATGTCGGGCTTCCAATCCTTGAGTAGTCGATGCAGTTCATTCCGAGAGCTGGCGGACCAAACAGTCCGAAGACCCAGCGCAATGTCAGAACAAGTGCTCCCGGACTTAATTTCATCATTGTGTCGATGGTATTCGTTAACCTCGTTCCCCTCTCGGAGGAGAAGGGCTTTTTCCGCACGGACTACCGTGTCTTCTCCTCCCGGTTGCCGGTAAGCGTTGTGAGCAATGACGATCTTCAATGAAGGTTCACATCCCGCGATTCACGCTTAAATTGCGGCGGGGTACGGAGACGACCGTAATAGGCTCATCACTCGCATTCCCACACCCAAAATCACCCAAAAAATAGAGCCCATGAACGGGCTTTCCAGAAGCAGATTGAGGCACCCGAAAACCGTCATCGCCAGCTGCGCCAGCAACAACACGTACAGAAACAGCGTACCCGGCTTCCGGCGGAACGATCGAAGACTGCTCCAGCCCCTCCACTGAAAGATGAGCACGAGAAATATGACGGGCAGGAAGCCCAGCAATCCCATCTTGTAGAGAATGGTCATGAAAGTATTGTGCGGACGCACGTCAAACGACGTGCTCTCGAAACTGAACGGAACACCGAAGCCTTCGCCCAGCAATGGGTTCTGGGAGAACCTCTCACCGGCCTCCGCCCAGGCAAGGAGGCGAAAGGTGGCGTTGGGGTCGTCAGCATAGTTGACGGTTCCAGAAACCAGTTCGGTGGCAGTCGTGTTTAACAGGCCAGCACCAGCTTTAGTCTGCATAGCGGCCCCCAAGAGCGTGATGGAAGCCACGGCAATGCCGGCACCCAGACGCAATGAGCGCCTGCTGAGTTGCAGCTTGACGGTTGGACCTACGAACGCCATGATCGGCAATACGAGCGCCGCGGCGACATAAATTGTACGGGCGTTGGCCAAGAGCACACCCGCGGCCAAAAGACCAGAAAGCGACCAGCCGATTGCGGGCCGAATCGATCGGCTCGTGGTCAGAACAAACGTCCCGACTAAGCCCGACAAAACGTAGACACCATATGGAAGGTAGCGACGCTGTCCGGGTTGCCCCGCGAACCATGCCAAGGCGTTGATGCTTGAGAACAGCGTTCCCAGAGCAAAAAAGATGAAGATTCTTTTGACAGATTCCCACGACGAAACGACGAGAAAAGTCACCAATAAGAACATCGAATAGACAACAATGGCTGTATCGCGCAGCACAAGCACTTTGTCTTCGCCCGAAAGGAAACCACGGCCCGCACAAATCGCGCCACTTACACACAGCCAAATGATTGCCAGCCTTGGCATTTTTCCCAAAGCCCGGAGCCCACTCCAGAGAGAACCTAGTAGAGCCAGACATAGGCCGCCCAAGACGACGTCCGTGACGAATATCGGCGCACCGGGCACACCCATGTATGAGAAATCTTTCGTGTAGGCCACGGTGCACATCACGAACCACAGAACGACCATTTCCTTTTTCGATATGCTGGTGCTCTTTCGGTAGGCCATCATCAGCGGCAGCGTCGCCAAACCAAACACGAATGCCGCCTTATAAGGCTCGTACGTCAGGGCTTCCGTACTTTCCTTGTCTTCCTCGAGCACCAGCGGACGAGTGAATCCATCGGCAATCACTATGACTGTGCCAACGAGCAAGATCGCGACCAGAGACCAATTGAGCCACGAACTTCTCACCCGCGGATCAGCGCTCGGAACAGAAAACGCCAACGAGCCAGTCGTTTGCGGATGACCGAAATCAGACGAGTCGTTCATGGCAATTCCTGGCTAAGTTTTGGGTTTCCTGGGAGGTAGCGCGACGGAAGAACCAGGCCAGTGCGACCGCCGCAACCAAACTGGATATGAACAACGAGCCGGTGGCCCCGAGCACTCCGCTGTGCAAGGTTAGTGGAAGGCCGAGCACAATCACACTTACAGTCGACGCGGCGTAAGCCCAGAAGATCCATTTCGGCTTCTCCAGAGCGCGCAAAGCCGACCCAACAATCACCGCTGCCGTTGTCGTTATGGGGACAAGTCCGGTGAAAAGCAGTGGCCAAGTCTTGTACTCCTGATACTTCCCGGCGTACAGCAACCCGAACAGAAACGAGCGACCCAACCAGAGCACAAGGAGATAGATCACGGAACCGGGAATCAGCAGTACAGTCAACGTCCTCATTGTGTTTCTTACCTTCATGATTCCCCCTTGCTGGTGATGACGAACGAGGGCTGGTACAAGCACAGCGGCCAAAGCAATCAGCGTGTGGAGTACCGGATTGAACAAATTCGTGAGAGCCCGCAGAGCGGCGGCTCCCTCTAACCCAGTTTTCGCGGGGAGCAGCGCGTAGTAGATGTTCTGCGGAAACCATGAGACCAGCGCGGAGGCTAACGCCCAGCGACCGTAGCCCCAATGCTCTATCCACACTTGTTTCATTCGCAGAGTCCCGAGAGTTGGCCTCCAACTAAAACCGAGCCGGTGTAGCAAGAAAGCATTAGATGTGAGCCCAGCTAGTCCCATGCTCAGAATGGCAGTGCCGCCCGAAAGCCTGTTGTCCCAGCGGAGCAGGACGATCGCCACGAGCAGCGTGAAAAAATAGAAAGCGCCGCCCCATGCCGCTTCGCCCGGCTTCATTCGAGCATAAGATCCGCCCCGTCCTAACAACGTAACCAGAACGAACGGTGCGGCTAGTGAAAGCGCGGCAAAGTCGCGTCCGACTTCGTTAGGAAGGAAACGGCTCAACAAGAATGACGACGCGAGCATCAGGCAACTGAAGCCCGCGAGAACAAGGACGTTGCCGCGGGCAAGCAGTCCAAAATATTCCTGGAAGCGTATGGTATGCCTGCCCGAGCCGAAAACAATCAAAGGTTCGTAAACGCAAGCGCCATACAGCATCAAGAACAGCAGAAAACCGGAATAAGCCACGGCAAAGGCGCCGTACTGCTCCGACGAGAGCCAGCGAGCCAGCAGCACATTCATCAGGAAGTGCGATCCAGCAAACAGGCCTTGTCCAAGAACTGCCGATCCTCCGGTCGCGGCCGCTGAAAATAATTGCGGAATCCAACGCTTCCTCTCCACATAGCTCGTGGAGTCCGAGTCGATCGCGATGGCCGCTTCGACTGTCTCAGACATGATGGTACTGGATCATCGCAGTGATCATTCCGACAGCTCCCGTGCATTTCGCCTTAACGAGCGAAACGGCCTCCATCGGGCGTTTGCGCGTTCGAGCCATCTGTGCACGCGGTCCGACGCTTTGCGCCACACGCTCTCGGCGAACATCTTGCCAGGGTCTTGCGGGTCTACGCGTTCCCAGCGCTCGGATCCGACCATCCACCCTGCCGCGCCGGCTATCGACAGAAGTGTCAACGCGAGAATTATTACAAGCCTGTGCGGAGACGACTTCCTCTGCGGCACGTCGGCAGGATCGACGACATTGATGGTCGGGATTTCTTTGGCTTCCTGGATTCGCGCCAACTCGTACTGCCGGTTGAGCAACTCGTAGACGGTCTCCTGAATTGTCATGCGCCGGTAGAGGTCGGCCCACTCGACGCCGAGCAAGGGCAGCTTACGGATTGGCGGATACATCTGGTCGGGGTGGGCGGCATCTGGAGCGCCGCCGTTTAGAACCAAAGAGGCGTCCGTGCCTTCTAACTTCTGCAATTGACGCTTGAGTTCGTCGACTCTGGCTTGCAGCGATCGCACACGAACGTTGTTGTTGGTATAGATCTGCTCCAAACTCTGCAGTTCTGACTCAGAGGCGATGAGTTGGCCCTGCAGGACACCTGCAGACTCGACCATGGCTTTGGTCTGCTCTTTGATGTCGAGGGCGGAGTTCTTGCTGGCAAAAGCACCAAACTGCTTTTCCGCTTCCTCAAGGTCACTCTTGACCGCGGTGAGGCGCTGCTCAATGAAGACGCGCTCGCGCCGCGCCGAGGATGTGCTGACTTGGGACACGAGGTGGTTCAACTCTGCCACGTATGCCTCCGCAATATCGTGTGCGCGCTGCGGACTCTGGTCGGTCACCGTCAGCGAAATCACGCCGCTCTTGCGGTCTTCATTTACATCGGTACGGCTGTCCAGTCTTTTGCGCGCATCCTGCTTGTAGCGCGAGTGGTAGATTTTCTGCAGGTCTAACTTGTCAACCACGTTGTCTTGCACGCTCCGGCTGCGGAAAAGATCGACAAAGAGCGCGCCCGAGCCCCTCATTCCCAGCAAACCTCCAGCCATGGCGGCCAGTTCCGGCGATGCCTTCCCGGCTAACGCGGCTAGCATCTCTCCACCGCTGTTCATGGCGTCGGGCGGCATTATGCTTATCGAGGATTCATATTGGTTTGGGATGAGGAATGCGACCACGGCGCTGAGCACTAACGCCCACGCCGCGACGCGACTGAGCAACCGCCGTTTTTCCCACAACAGCCGTAAATACGTGAACCCATCGGTTGCGGGTTGATTCGCTACGGGCTCGGCAGCTTGCGGAGGCGAAGGAAACTCGATCTCAGTGATCGGGTCTATCTCGTGTATCGCGGAATTTGTTCTCAGGCTATCCATTACGGACTGCTCGTACTCATCGGGTGATTATGCCGACTCCAAGCGCTCATATTCCCGGGTTTATATTCCCCGCATCGCGAAGATGGTGGTGTGCAACAGGATCGCCAGGTCCATGAAAAAGTTGCGATGCTGAATGTAGTAGAGGTCATATTCGATGTTTTCGTGAATAAGATAGTTGCGGTCACCACTGAGCTGCCAGAGCCCAGTTATGCCAGGTTTTACCTGGAGACGCTGCGAATGGCGCTCGTTATAGGTCTCGACAATGAAGGGCATTTCTGGGCGAGGACCCACCAGTGACATGTTGCCCAAGAGCACATTCAGTAACTGCGGAAGCTCATCCAGACTGGTGCGCCGGAGGAAGCGACCCAGCCTGGTAATGCGGAGATCGCCTGACTCTTTCGGGGAACAGGCGTAGGTGGGAGCATCCGCGTGCATGGTGCGGAACTTGAACATTTGGAACCTGCGTCCGTTCAAGCCCACACGTTGCTGCCGAAACAGCGCTGGGCCCTTGGAATCGAGTTTGATCAGCAGGCCGAGCAACAGGTAGAGCGGCGAACCCAGAACCAACAGAATTGCCGCGCCGCCCGAGTCGAGCACTTGCTTGGCCCACTCGTAGGAAAAGCGCCTTGGGTCGCGGCCGAACGAGGCTAATAGAACGCCGTCAATGTCTTGGAAGTCAACCAGCGGGTCGGAGTGCAGGAAGTGGCTGGGGACGAAGGACACGCGCGCGTTTGCCGCCAAAGCTTCCTCGACTGCCCGGTAAAACCTCTCTTGCTGAAGGGTCGGAATAGCGATCACGACGAGATCGGCAGCGTACTGCGTAACCAATTGTCGAGTCATGGGACCGTGCATCACGGACGCGGAACGCCGATTCTCGTAACCCAATTCGAAAACGGCACTGCCAACTTTCATGGCGTTGTCGTCAATAAATGCCACCGGTTCCAGGCCGAGTTTCGGAGAACGACTTAGCACCGAGTAGACGCGGCGGCCAGTTGATCCCGAGCCGTAGATTAGAACCCGTTCAATGCCATAGCCTCTGGCATGCAAGTGCTGCACCAGCACGTAAACGAGATGCTTTTGAAGGAAGAGAAAGAGCGGCACAACACACAGGGAGATTACAAGTAGCCAGCGCGAAAACAGGAAGCTGGTGAGAAAACTCACGGTTAGGATAAATCCCAGCGACTGCATGGATACGCGGAGTACGTGCTCCGTTTCACGCACGCGCAGCAAACTGGTTCCGCTGGAGTACGCGCCGGCACGGTCCAGCATCACGACAACCACGGCTGCAAAGGTAGCGGAGACGCCAAGGACAACCGAATGCGGATATTGGAGCTGACTCCCTAAACCGAGGTAATAGTAAGCCGCGTAGCTTGACATGACTGCGCCCACCACGGTCACGAAATCGGCGAGCGCTTCCAACTTTGTCAGGTGACTTCGGAATCGCGCGGCGGAAGAGCGACGTGCGCCCGGTGGAACCAGAGCCAAGTTCGAAGCGAGAGTGGATTTCGCTTTCGGTGAACTTGTCAGACCGATCGAGGAGTGCATTTCAGCTGTGGTGCCATCTTTCGCTCTTGCGGATTATTGTGAGACTTACTCTCTGCATTACGCACTCGGTTGCCCCGTCAAGGCTCGCGACGAAGAGCCCAACTACCGACGCCAGGACTTTGGCCAGAATGTGAGCTGGAGCGTCGAGGTCCAATTTGTTTGCGGAGTCGGCGCTAGAAGAGGGGCGCACCATCTCTCGTATTGGACGAACGTCGAAACGCTAAGGTCGTGCCTCATCCACCAATTAAACTTCACGGAACCATCGCTCAGTGTTACTCCGCCCGGAATGAAATCGCTGTCTACTTGTGCGTGCCGGAATCCAAACTGCAAGGTATTCTTCGGGCTAAAAGAATATGTGCTCCAGGCTTGGTATCCCACACCCTCTCTTCCGATCCAGTTGCCGATTAAATTATTTTTGTTCAGATAAAGGTTGTGATAATAAACGAAGTCCCAGTAATAAAAATGGCCGCCGTTACTTCGAGAAGTGGGAGTGTCGGTGTAGACAGCCTCGACGCGTAAGTCCAGTTTACGGAAACGAGGTAGATGCGATGCATAAAGTCCCGGACTTATGGCGGCACGCCGCGGAGCGTCAAGCGGCGAGGGATCATCGGAAGTGATGGAATCGGCATAGAGCGTCAGCCAATCGCGCAAGAATGGAACCCGATAGGAAAAGTTGAAACCGCCGGTGCGCTTGCCGGGATTATTGTTCGGCCCATAATTTGCAGAGCTTACGAAACTCACGTAGCTGTTAAAAACCGCCGCGGTTGTTAGCGGACGGCCCACTCCGCCAAATTCGGTTGTTCGGCTGAAACCAAGTTCGAGATTCTCTGTCGGCTTGAAGCTGATCTTCTCTCCATGGAGCAGTGGCCTTGGAGGGAATTGGTTGCCGGACAGCTTGCCGAAGAACATTTCGGACTTAATCGGGCCCAGGTAGCGAAAAATCCACGGCAGCGTAATAGGCGAAATGCGACGGGCACGCACCATGTAAATGGGCTCGGCATTGTCGCTGAGTATTAATGATCCACCCTCTCCTGGCCCCCACCATAAGCTTTGTTTTCCAAAGGACACTTGCCAACCTTCGGCATTGGCAGCGACATAGGTGTCCAGCAGCCGGAACTGATTGGTGGCGCTCACCGGCGTGGAAGGCTGGACAGGAGTGTCGTCAACCGCAGCAATCACATCCTGGACGGCGGTTGAATAGCCAGGTGCGGAAGGGGCGTGCTGATACTCTCCCCGAACGTAAAGCGCGAACGGTCCCGTTGTGCCATAGCCCGAAAAGCCGTCGTAGGTGTTGAACCCCCGTTCAAAGGGGCGGCCGAAATTATTGATGATCGTCTGACCGAAATGATAGCTGTCGTTTAGCGGCGGTCCGCTGATCGATACCACTTGGGAGTAGATCGATTCAACTTTCGCGGAATTGTTCGACTTGCCGTCGAGGAGTCCCATCTCGAATGCGAACTCCCGCTCGAGCTGAAGTTCAAGTGCGACGATGATCTGGGGAGATTTTTCGTCCAAGTCCATTTTGTCTTGGGCCTCGCTCACCAGACTCGCGGTTTCAAGGCGAGTCCATGGCCTGGAAGCGAGAAATGCATTCTTGATATAGCCCATACCTGCTAACTTCTCAATGGCGGGATAGACCCAGCTGTCGAGAGGGACATAGGGCGAACCCATATGCTGGGGATTGCGGACCTTATCCAAATCTTGATTGGTGGAGTCGGACTCTTCGTGGAAATTGCCCCAGGGCGCGCCGCCCAGTTCGGGGTCGTGATGGGCGCGATAGATCTGGCGAGCGAAGTACCATCCGAGGGCGCTGCCCACCACCACATCGGACGGAAAGTGTTGCTTGCCAGTCACGCGCGTAAGGGTCACCGCGGAAGCTAGGCCGTAGGCGGCGATCTTCGTCAGCGTCCCCGGGTATTCATGCGCGACGACGCTCGCCACCGACCACGCAATCGCAGAGTGTTCGGAGGGGAACGAAGTTCCTCCCTGAAAAAATGTCCCGTTGCCGTTTCCTTCAAACGGCCGGGGACGCTGGGTCACGGTCTTGAACAGATAGGCTACTGCGGCGCTGTTTAGAGCTGCCTCGCTTGCCAGGAAACCCGTTTCGCGCAGATGGTCATTGTGGGTGAGGTGCCCCCAAAGATAGGCAGCGCCGGCGGTCCCGATCAACGAATAGGTGGTGTAGTCCGAAATACTCTTGCTCCGGTTGATCTGTGAAGTCGGAACCTGCCGCGAGATCCAGCTGTCGCCCGCAATCAGCGCTCCTGTGAAAGCGGCAAAGGGAACGAGATAGTTCGCGTCTTCGCGGTTCAAATGGAAGGGTGCCGTCCAAAACTGTTTTTGCTCGAGTGCGAAATGTTTCATGAAGGGCGTAACCAGCCGATTCTCCGGATCTTCTCCGGCGAGCAAGAACGTGGGCTGATTCTCCCGGGGCTCCACGCTTTCAGTCGATGGAATTGGAGTTTCCGGCATGTCCGTTTTAGCTTCCAGTGCGGGGGGAGGCGGCTGCGAATCGGTCTGAGCGTAGCTTTGTTCGACTGGGAGGAGAATCACAAGCATGATTAAAAGAACCCAGAGCCTCATGCGCCGGCCTAGTAGTTATCGAGCGACCTCAACGGCAATCGCGGCGGCAGATAAGACCTGGGATGCCTGCAAGATATTCTTCCATCGCGAATTAGCGCTGAAGGCCTTCTCGGGTACCACGACCATATCGCCGGGCCGCAGTTCGGCACTTTCTGCTCCTCCGTCGAATAATCCTCCGTTACCCCCGGCCACGGAACCGT
>Ga0209169_10002385_pt1 | contig 11317 bp, 9 predicted proteins | sample HubBroMetageWRM4_FD_188346 | JGI IMG/M metagenome (GOLD analysis project Ga0209169, IMG submission 188346) | Warmed soil microbial communities from the Hubbard Brook experimental Forest, New Hampshire - Hubbard Brook CCASE Soil Metagenome WRM 4... | ecosystem: Environmental > Terrestrial > Soil...
ACGATATGCTATAGGATTTGGTCGTCGGTACGAGCCGGCGTGCATCAATGAGAGTTAAGCGAACTTACTGCGTCAGAGCACCTGCTCACTAGGCAGGGGGTTCCCTTCTTCCACTCGGAAGGACGACAACCAGAAGTAGCATACACGTAGGGAAATTTGGCTTGACCGAAAATTCTGGGACGTGAACCCCAGGTTGAGACAAATGTGTGCATCACACTCTGGTTGTGAGGCCCACAAAGGCCTGGATATTTGAATTAGAGCGCCGGATCGCGCCTGCGAGATGCCGATAAACGGCGGTCTGGGACGTACGTCGCGCTACTCTGAAACGCCGCCGCGTACTTTTGCGGCGCATTTTGCGATTTCACAAAGTGTGCATCATCAAACTGTCTCACTTTAGGGGTTCACTCCATACACGCACCGGACCGGGAAGCGTGGAATAAAACTCCCGCACACTTTCGCCTTCGTGCGTGAGAGTCTTGTGCACAACTTCTCCCGTCGCGGTGTCTAGCATCGCCAACGTCTGTTGGCGAGCGTGCAAATCACATCCTATAATCTGCATCTCGGCCTCCTTCGGTCCGAGCACTGTTGGGGTGAACACCGAACAGTCTACTCGGGCCGTCGCGAGGCCGACGTCGTTATGACATCAAATCGAGACTTAGCCGAGGAGGATTCCCAGTCCGTTGACTTGCTTCCGGCCCCAACCTAAGATGACCGGCAAATGACAGGCTCGGACTCGCTCATCGGCAACACTGTCTCGCATTACCGCATCATCGAGAAGCTGGGTGGCGGCGGGATGGGTGTCGTCTACAAGGCGGAGGACACCGAGCTTGGTCGCTTCGTCGCGGTGAAATTCCTTCCCGATGATCTTGCAAAAGACCCACAGGCGTTGGAGCGCTTCAGGCGTGAAGCTCGTGCTGCGTCTGCATTAAACCATCCCAATATCTGCACTATCTACGAAGTTGGGCAGCGAGATGGTCAGCCGTTTATAGCGATGGAGTATCTGGAAGGCATGACGCTCAAACATCTTATCGGTGGCAAGCCGCTGGAGATGGAGGAGGTATTGTCGCTGGGGATTGACATCGCCGACGCCCTCGATGCCGCCCACGCGGCGGGCATCATCCACCGGGACATCAAGCCCGCCAACATCTTCGTCACGAAGCGTGGTCATGCCAAGGTTCTGGATTTCGGGTTGGCTAAGGTCAGCACACCCAAAAGCGTGACTGGCAACGAGCCAACACATGCCACTGCGGAGGTTGACCCTGACCATCTGACGAGTCCGGGCACGGCTGTAGGAACCATCGCTTACATGTCGCCTGAGCAGGTGCGGGCAAAGGAACTCGACTCCCGCACTGATTTGTTTTCGTTTGGCGCTGTGCTGTATGAGATGACGACCGGAACGCAGCCCTTCCGAGGGGAGAGCACGGGACTGGTTTTCGAGTCTATCCTCAACCGCATTCCAGTTCCTCCCGTTCGACTGAATCCCGATTTGCCGCCCAAGCTGGAAGAAATCATTAACAAGTGTCTGGAGAAGGATCGCAACCTGCGTTACCAGCATCCGGCTGACATACGCACCGACCTGCAACGGCTGAAGCGAGACACGGAGTCAGCGCGGATACCCGCAGCGTTAAGGCAGGAGGCCAGCACTCACCTTCGAATGCACTGGAAGGTCACGCTCTCAGTTGCATTAGCTGTGGCGGCACTCGCAGTCGGCGGTTACTTCTACCTTCACCGCCCGTCCAAACTCACAGATAAGGACACTATCGTGCTCGCCGATTTTGCCAACAGCACGGGCGATGCAGTATTCGACGATACGCTGAAGACCGCGCTCAACCTTTCCCTGCGGCAGTCGCCTTTCTTGAATGTGCTGTCCGACAGCGAAGTGGCGAAAAATTTGAAGTTGATGACACGAGCGACGGACACGAAACTCATACCCGAAGTGGCCCGCGAGCTTTGCCAGCGGGCGGGCAGCAAAGCTTACATTGCCGGAACGATTGGCAGCCTGGGCAGCGAATACGTGCTGGGATTAAAGGCGGTGAATTGCTGGAGCGGAGACACGTTGGCGGAGCAGCAGGTGACGGCCGCGTCCAAAGAGAAGGTGCTGGACGCGCTGGGCGTGGCGGCAACCAAGCTGCGTCCTGAGCTGGGCGAATCGGTGGCTACGGTGCAGAGGCTGGATGTTCCGCTCGTACAGGCCACCACGTCTTCGCTCGAAGCTCTGCAGGAGCTCGGTCGGGGCATAAAAGCCGGCGACGAGAAAGGCTTCGCCGCATCGATTCCCTACCATCAGCATGCCATCGAGCTTGATCCGAACTTTGTGATGGGCTACCTGTCGGTCGCCAACGACTACTACAGTCTCGGCGAACTTGGACGGGCCAGCGAGTATTTCACGAAAGCGTTCCAATTGCGGGAAGCAGCCAGCGAGTGGGAAAAACTGGAAATCGAAGCCAACTACTACCAAAATGTAACCGGGGAATTGGATAAAGCGACCGAGACGTATCAAAAAACGATCGAAAGCTACCCGCGAAATTTTGCAGCCTATAGCAATTTAAGCATCGTGTACGCACAGCAGGGGCAGTATGAGAAGGCTGCGGACGTCACGAAGCAAACCCTGCGGCTTGCGCCGGATCGGGTCGCCGGGTACGCCAATCTCGCCAATTTCACCGTTGCCTTGCAGCGCTTTGACGAGACGCGACAGGCCATTCACGACGCTCAGGCGCGAAAACAAGATAATCTCGTATTCCACAATGCCCTCTACGCTCTCGCGTTTCTTGGTTCGGATTCTGCGGCAGTGGCCGAACAGCAACAGTGGTTTGCCGGCAAGCCCGATTCTGCGAACTTTGGACTGGCGCTGGAGGCCGACACCGAGGCATATGCTGGTCATGTCGCAAAGGCGCGGGAATTGACGCAGCGGGCGGTGGACTCCGCTATCCGGGCGGACAGCAAGGAAAATGGGGCGATTTGGCAGGCCATTGCTGCTCAGCGAGAAGCCGCTTACGGCAATGCTACAGAAGCTCGGCAGTCGGCGGCAGAGGCTTTGGAGCTAGCCGCGAGCCAGGACGTTGAAAGTGAAGCCGCACTTGCATTGGCCATGGCAGGCGACACGACGCGAGCAGAATCCCTGGCCGAGGACTTAGGTAAGCGCTACCCTCTAGACACGCAGATGGGGTCGCTTTGGCTGCCTGCGATTCGCGCGCAAGTAGCACTGAAAAAAAAGAATTCTGCTGCAGCCGTGAACGTTCTGCGAGTTGCTACGTCACCGCAGGAGCTGGGGCTGGTTCAATTCGTCGCGAATATTTCCTGCCTATATCCGACATATGTGCGCGGAGAAGCATACTTGGCTGCCGGACAGGGCAGTGCGGCTGCCGGCGAGTTTCAGAAGATTCTAGATCACAGTGGAATCGTCTGGAACTGCTGGACAGGAGCGCTGGCGCGCCTGGGCGTGGCGCGTGCGAATGCACTGCAAGCAAGAACGTCGCAGGGTGCAGATGCGGACGCCGCCCGCGTTCGCGCTCTCGCCGCTTACAAGGACTTCCTCACACTCTGGAAAGACGCCGACCCCGACATCCCCATCCTGAAGCAAGCCAAGGCCGAATACGCCAAGCTACAGTGATTTCTTGCTAAGTTCCGTTTGCGCCTGGCGAATTTTTCCACTTTTCCCCAACGATTTTAACTTGCCTGATTAGCAGTTTGTTGAAAAACTCGTTCGGGTCGTCATTTCGAGGTGCGCTACGACAAGGAATCTCTGTTTTTGTTGGCTTTTGGCGAGCAGTAATTTCTTGCCATGCTCGCAACAGCCGGTTGAAGACCCTTTTTCAATACGCTGTTAGTCGCGTAAACGGAAAAGTGCCGCACTAGAACTTCAAATGTCCGGTAAATGCGTTACCGGACAAGTGGATTTTCACCAAAAGTCCGTCCGATCCGGTTGGTCTTCCAAAAAGAAAAAGCAGACCCGCTAAGCGCGCCTGCAACTTCTGGTTGGAGGGAGAGTTGGCGCGCGATGTTAAGGCGCCGGCAAATTTCTACGAGCGAATGCGCGACATCTGTCTTCTTGCCGATAGAGCCGATGATGAAGCGCTAGTTATCGCGCTTAAAATGTTTGACGATTTGATACTAGAAATCGACCCTCCGCAGAGTTGGTATGACTACAAGAAACGATGGGGAGGCTAAATCGGTGGGATCGACTGTTCGATAAAATGCAACTTCACAGCTGCTAAATGTGTGCAACATCCTCGGCGCTTAATTTCGAGTGTCGTTGCGTTTTCCGTAAATGATGCGAAACATGGATGCGAGTGCGGGGCGTGCCTTCGAACTCTTGGATCTGGTTCACGCCATACACAGCTTCTTCGTTACAAACTTTGCAACGAACTGAAAATCCCCGGGGCTGGATGTCTTGATCGGATTTCGAAGTTAGCTGTTGCACAGCAATTCTTGGCGGGACGGGAACCTCGGCTTTGCAGCGAGAACAGGGAACACCTAAGTAATGTCGTGTGGTCGCTTCTTGAATCATACGAACCTCGTTAACCGAAGACTAGGTACGACGTAGGTCCGCGAGGATATCTTGAAGCGGTAGGAAAGTCCACTCGGCCGGTAGTTGGACGATTGCCGGATATGTTTCACCGTGATGAAAACTTCCCAACATTTACTCTCCTAAATTTGTTGCCCGCGTCAATTTGTTACGTGCTGTAATCCCTAGTCGACGACGGGCTTACTCAATTGATGCGACTTGCGCGTGCATCTTCCGTTGATTCCTTGTTCCTCACCGCCTTTGGAACAGCTTCGAAAAGCTGTCCATCAGGCCCATATCCTTTGAAGCTATCTGGTTGAAAACGCGGGCGGCTGCGATTTTAGGCCGCCCCGCACTGCCGCTCTTTCAGCTCAAATGCTGTCTCAAGAATTTCCGCGGCAATCGAAAGACCGTCCGTTCTCCGGATTGTTGCCTGCACTCTCTGAACGCTGTCGCGGACCGTGGAATCCCCAAGCACCCGTTCAATCGCAGTTACAAAATTCGCCGGGGTAGCCTGGTCCGGGCAAATGACAACGCCCACGTTCTTGTCCGTTATCCGCGCTGCCACACCCGGTTGATCATTGGTTACAGGTAGCGCAAGCAAGGGCACGCCGCTAGAAAGGGATTCAAGCACAGTGTTCAATCCCGCGTGTGTGATGCACAGAGAACTGCGTTTGAGAAGGTCGATTTGCGGCGCGTGGCTCACCACCACCACATTGGCAGGAATGTCTCCGAGCTGGTTCGGATTGAGCTGTCCGCCAACCGCAAGTACAAACTGTAGTCCTTTCAGTCCGCTCGCAGCTTGCGTGATCGAACGAAAAATATCTATCAATCCATTTTGTAGCGTGCCCATCGAAGCGTAGACGATTGGCTCGCCTGTCAGCTGCTCCCAGGGGAAATCGAAGTCCATCCGGCCGCGACCATCGTGGAATGGCCCGGCATAGTGAAATTGCGGAAAGTCGGGACCCCAACCAAAGTCGAATTCTTTCGGGCACTGGGTAACCCAAGCAAGATTAGAAAGAGTTGAATGCGGATTACTCCAGTCAACGGAGAGCCCAACTTCTTTTGCGTAAGCCTGGGCTACTGCCGTGACAGGCTCGAGGAGTTTTCTGGCGTGCCGGACTCCCTCCATATTTCTGGCCAGAGCCTCAACTCCCGTCTGGTAGGGCCAGTCCACGAAACAGATAGGTGTTCGTCCCGTGTAATCAACGTGAAGAGCGTTGGACACCTGGGCGAAAGGCATTCGAAGGTGCATCGGTATCAATTCGACATAAGGTTGATACTGATCCAGGACGAGCCCATCCACTCCAGCTTTCGAGAGGGTTTCCGAAAGGGATTCAAATAAGGACGCCGTGTATCCCTTCATCATCGCGTTGACGGTAAAGTGCAGGGCCTCTTCACCTGACAACTCACTCAGGCGACGTACGAGGCTACCGAGGGAGCCAGCCGGATATGCTATCTCCGAACAAGGGACAAACGGTAATCCCGCAGCCTGAACAAAAGGCGCAACGTGGGCCAGGGACATAAATACCACGTCATGACCGCGTGACTGGAGCTTACGGGCCAATGCCGTCATGGGATTCAGATGTCCAGGTACAGGCAAACTGAGGAAACCGATTCGCATAATTACCTCCTCAAAATTCGTATCTCACATCTGCATGAATAACTGGCGCAGACGTTGATTCGAAAGTACGGCAAACGAAATAGTAGAGCTTGTCGGAACGCAGCCTATTGTCACAGTTGAATGCTTTTATCTAGAGATGTCCTGTGAACCCAGTAGCGAGTTCAAGGCCGTAAGCTGCGACGGTAGGCGCTCGGAGTGACTCCAACAAACTTATGAAATAAGCGGCTCATGTGAGAATGACTCGAAAAGCCGCAATCGAGAGCGATGTCAATGAGCGACATTGACCGGTCCTTCAGCAATTCCCGAACTCGCTCCAGCTTCAAATTGAGCAAGTAATTGTGTGGGCTGGACCCGGTCGCTGCCTTAAACATCCGGACAAAATGGACGCGGCTGTAGCCGCTCTCATTCGCCAGAGCCTGCAGGCTCAGGTCAGAATCGAAAGACCGCATGCGCTCGATTACCCGTCGCAGCAAGTGTCCAGGCAAACCGTAGGTGCGGCCGTTCTTGGACGGAGGCTTAGTTCCCCTGCCGAAGAAGAGCACCCTCACCGCCAAAGCTTGCGCAAGATGCTCCGTGTACAGCCGTTCGGTCGTGTGGCCCTCGTTCGCATCGGCAATGAGAAGCGTCATGAGTTGCTGTGCAGCAGGGTCCTGGAAGTTTGCCTGCATACGCAACTCTCCCTCCGGGCGACGCTCTAGTTCGGAATCCAACCCGCCGACCAATGCAGAATCCAGGGCACAGACGACAAGATCGAACGCGGTCTCGGCGCGCACCGCGGGGCGCACGCCAGCGGGTATCAAAGAAAGCGATCCCGGTTGCTTCGCGTAAGAGGCCCAGCGATCCAAGCCATCACGTATTTCAAAACGGGACGGATGCTTCGAACACATCGTGAGGATGTGCTTATCCGACGCATTTTCCGGTAGCATTCGAGGTAACCCGCGAGTCGCTGACATTTATCTCACCGAATTCATGCGCCTTTTTGTGCACTATGAATTTCGTCAGCACGTAATGGGAGTTGCGAGCGACCTCAGCGTTGATAACGATTCCGGACGCAAGCCGTCACAAAAAGCCTTCAATTCGTACCTGGATGAAACGGATAAATGGAGCGCTCGGTTCTTCGCGAAAGACTCACCAAGAGCTAAAGAACGGATTCTTTTCAACGGACAATAAGCAAGCCGTTCGAGCACCTCTACACGGAGACGGCCACACCATGCGTAATTTATTACCACGCATTTTCGCCGCACCCTTCGTTCTACTGTTGGCTTATAGCCAGCCGTCCGCGTTTGCGCAACAAGCGCCCCTGGCGACAGCCTTCGCGGCAGATGCGGCAGGATGCCAAACTCCACTCAATGCACAACCAGGAACTGCTACCGCAACGCCCGCCACACCTCATCCGATCCCTGTAACACCGGCCGGGCCCCTTGGGGAAGTCGATCGCAGTTTCATCGACAGCTATAACGCACGTGAAACCCTCGTTTTGGCGAACCAATCGCCTTTTATCGTCGTGTCCGGAAGCAATTTGATTCTGCATCGCGGCGACACCTCAACAACAGTCAAAGGCATTCCGGACAGTTATCACGCGCTCAAGGATATTGCTCACATCCCTTTCACTGTTTACCTTCTGCTGGCTCCGGTAAGCCAGAATCTTGTTTCGCTCGACGCCCAGACAACATCTCTGAATACCGTTGCCAATTGCATTGATGCGGCAATGTCCGCGCTAAGCCCCGACTTTTTCTCGGAGAGTGAGATGGCGCGCCAGCGCGATATTCTGGTGGCATCGCGGGATCTGATCAGGTCGACTCTGGATTCGAAGTCCGTTCCGAAGGAACAGTTGATCTCGTTCACGAAGACAATGGGGCCGCTCATGCTACAGAACGCGAACGATGCGGGCTGCATCCAGATTGACGCGACGCACACTCAGATGATGCGTTGGAAAGCGGAACTAACCCAGGACGAGTGGGGCAGTCTAACGGTCGTGAATCTCGCCAGACATCAAGCGCGGTACCGAAACGCAGCGACGCAGTACTTTCATTGGCTCTTGGGCGACAACGGGCCTGCGTGGTCGTATCCAGGCGAAAGCATGCGAGTGATTTTCGCAGAAACTCTCGGACCTGTTGACAAAGCGAGCAACGAACTCGCGATCGTTGAGATCGACGCCGACGCCAGCGAAGCCTTCTTCGGGAACCGCTGGCGACTGAGCGAGGACATCTTGAGCGACGGCGCCGAGCGTTGTATCAAGAAACTGCCGAAGCAGGACAGAGCGTATTCCGCGGTTCAACGATAGTTGTTCGAGTTTCGTGGGGAAATGCTATTCGGTGTAATCTCACCGCGGGCGTCGTCCGTTTCTTTCAAAATCGCTCCTCCCAGCGCTCAAATCACCTCGTTCTGGTGCACCGACGTCGCGGCCGACTTCGGTTGAGCGCATCTTGCATTAGGCGCGATTGTCCGACTGCCCGCCTACCGATCGGCGGAAGCAGCCGATTCCGATCGAAGCATGGCGACCTTTCTTACGATTCTCGCGAGACCACCATTTTCGAGCGGAACCCCCAGCGCCAAAACCTGGGCCAGCTTTGAGTCGTTTTATTCTCATGTAGGTAGTTATTGACACATTGTTAGTGGTATTATGATAATTCCACTGAGAATGACGGTTGGACGGCATTTTCATCTAAAGTCACAAAGACACACGGTTAGTGTGTCTGCAAGCTTTTATGTGAGAATACGATGCAGCCTAAGGTGACTTTTACGCAGTTCGCGCAATCGACACCCCTGTTCACGCTTGGTGAACTCCGGCAGAGCTACGGGAAAAAAGCCCACAGCCGTTCTATCCTTAATATGTTGCACCGACTCAAACATCAGGGCCGGGTTCGACAACTTACCAAGGGCGTCTACAGGGGAGCACTCGCAGCGGTTCCTCTCAACCGTTATCGGGTGCCCGCCGCCCTTCGTAACGACGCCTCCCTGGCACTTCACTCCGCGCTTGAGTGGCACGGCGTGGCCAATCAAGTCTTTCAAACCGTCTACTACTTCTCCGCGCGCGCGCGCAACGACCTAGTCTTCGATAACGTGACCTACCGCCGGACCGCACCGCCCGTCGTTCTCCGACGTGCGCACAAGGAACGCTTCCAAACACAGGAAACCTCCGAGGGCTTTGTCGTCACGAACCGCGAACGATCCTTCGTAGACTGTTTGCTGTATCTCGATTACAGCGGAGGAGTCGAAGAACTCGATAAGTCACTCGCCATGTTTCCCTCTTTTGATTTTGACGCGGCACTGGAGTACCTCAAACTGCTCCGCAAACCGTGGCTGTACTCTCGACTGGGATTTCTCTTGGATCGGCACGCCGACAAACTGTTCTTTCGCGATGCTGCGCGAGTCCAATTTCTCCGCCACCTGCCACTTGGCGTTGCCTACCTCGGGAACAAACGTCCCGGAAATCGCTGGGTGCCCACCTGGAAAGTGATGGTGCCGGAAACACTCGCACCATCCGTCGAAGGTCGCATACAAACATGAAATTCGACGTCGCAAATCTACAAGCCATCGCTAATACAACCGGCTTCCCATCAGACAACCTCGAAAAGGTTCTTCGTCTTCGTGAACTCCTCACTGAGTTCCACAAACATCCCTTCCTTCGCGACCGAATCGCCCTTAAGGGCGGCACCGCGATAAATCTGTTCTACCTTGACCTGGTTCGGCTCTCCGTTGACATCGATCTAAACTACATCGCGCAAGCCGATCGCCAAAAGATGCTCGCCGAACGTCCGAATGTCGTTCGCGCCGTGGAACAAATCGCTGTCGGTCTTGGATACCGAATCCAAAACGGTACCGACGATCACGCTTTGCGCGAATGGCACCTCGGCTACATCAACTATGCCGGCACGCAGGAGCGGATCCAAATCGAGATCAACTTCCTGATGCGTGCATCCGCATTGCCCCCTCGAACGCTTCCAGCTGCGAGCGTAGGTGATACCCAGCCTTGCGAGTTTCTTATCTTGGCCACGGAAGAATTGTTCGCGGGAAAAGTCAAAGCCATGATCGACCGCCGACATCCGCGCGACTTGTACGATCTTTTTCGCTTTGCAAAATCTGGTCTTCCCCACGATTCTGAAATTCTGCGAAAGCTCGCGGTTCTATTCAGCAGCACAATGGATAGGGATTTTCGTACCTACAAGATCGATCGCGTATCGGAGATCGATGCCAAACAGGTCGAGAGTCTGCTCTACCCACTGCTCAAAGCGAACGACCGGCCAACGGCAATCGAAATGTTGGCTGCAACGAAAGCGCTTCTTGAGAGTGTGCTTGATCACGGCCGCGAAGCCGCCTATCTCGCTGCGATCGCTGAGGGCAAGTATCAGCCAGAGCTGTTATTCTCTGAACATCCCGAAATCGTGGAGAGGATTCGCGAGCATCCGGCGCTCATCTGGAAAGCGGACAACGTGGCTCGCCACCTGACCAAATCACAAAAACCTCATCGGCAAAGCTAACGATGCAGGCAGAGCGGAATCAGCAACGGTGGTACTTCGTATTCATTTTTGCGGTTGGAAAAGTAGTTGTTTGCAGTCTTCAAGTCGAAACTGCGTTTCTTGTATTTGATTGATTTCTTTCGACACTTGCCGTTCCTGAGGGAATGCTGCGCCTAACCGTCCGCTTCTACCGTCAAGGCTCTCCGCTTCGCTTCGATGAACGCAAATACCGCGGCCTTGACAGCGCGGACGTTTAGTCGCCAACCGCCGCCAGGAAGGCAATACGTTTTATGCGCAGCAAACTTCCCCTGCGCAAAAGCGGATCACCGACGGGTTTCTTCCAAGAACACTGTGGCTCGTCCGGACCATCGATAACCTCCGTCACACGTTCTTGACGCGACTTGGCGAATCTGGATGCGATGCGTGGACCCTGGCACGGATCGCGGGGCACAGCAACGTCTCAATGTCATCTCGCTACGTTCATCCTTCGGAAGACGCCGTATTGACCGCCATGGAAAGGCTAGGTGGGCACAAAATTGGGCACAGTGCTCATGAGGCCGATTCAAGTGTAGTTGTGCAGCCGCAGCTAAAACAATGAGCACAAAAGAGAAAGTTGGTGGACGTGACCGGGATCGAACCGGTGACCCCCTGCTTGCAAAGCAGGTGCTCTCCCAGCTGAGCTACACGCCCAAATTGACTTAACCCTCTGCTCATTGTAACACTTAGGCC
>Ga0209169_10002387_pt1 | contig 11306 bp, 4 predicted proteins | sample HubBroMetageWRM4_FD_188346 | JGI IMG/M metagenome (GOLD analysis project Ga0209169, IMG submission 188346) | Warmed soil microbial communities from the Hubbard Brook experimental Forest, New Hampshire - Hubbard Brook CCASE Soil Metagenome WRM 4... | ecosystem: Environmental > Terrestrial > Soil...
GACATCGCGAGCGGAGATCACCCGGGCAGCAACACGCTCGGAACATTCAATCCACTGTACCCAAGCGGACATTACTTCGGCGTCTTCGCGTCCACCGGTCTAGGACCCTTAAATTTTATGGACATTCACCCAAAGGTCCAGCTTGAGGCTCCCCACGGTGTGTCCATCTTTGCCGATTGGATTTTTCAGTGGCGGCAGAGCCTTGGGGACGGAGTGTATGCCATACCGGGATTTCTAATCACGGCCGCGGATGGTAGTCAGGCGCGATTCGTTGGACACAGGCCAGGCACGGAGGTTCAATGGCAGGCGAATCGTCACCTGTGGTTTCAGGCCGATTACGGGATTTTTTTTGCTGGACCCTTCCTAAAAGAGACGCTGCCGGGGCGCAATCTCAACTACTGGGCGTTGGGGGCCGGCTACAAGTTTTGAGAGCTTGTTTCGAGCACAAAGACAACGACAAGTTCTAGCTTTATCCAGGTTAGCTAACATTTCGTGGTGGACGACAGGTAATCGGCATGAGCTTCTCGGAGGTTGTTCTCTTCGTCGGTCTCGGAGCGGTGGTGGGCTTCGCCGGCGGATTGTTCGCGGTCGGAGGCGCTTTGATTGCGATCCCGTTGCTAACCGCCGGGTTCGGCTTCACCCAACACGACTCGCAGGGAAAGGAGTCCGCCGGACGAGTCGGCGGCCTGAAGGGCGCCGCTGTGAAACTCGGGCTCCCTCGCCAAACGTTGGAATCCAAAATCAAAGCTCTCGGGATCAATAAATTTCGCTTCCGACGCTCGTGACAACGACTTGGAATTAAGACCCCCCCGCCAAGCAACGAGATCCGCGGGCTTCGTGCGGACAATGAAGTATGGCCACTTTCGCCAAACCTCCTTGCGATGAGGCCTCGATTCTCGCTCAGCCGTGCGCTGAGCCCTCGGCAGCGAACGGTGGCTGGGTTCTCGCCACGACCATTCTCGGCTCCAGCATGGCTTTCATTGACGGCACCGTGGTGAACGTAGCGCTGCCCGCGTTGCAGTCCGCGCTCGGGGCAACGCTCTCCCAAGTTCAATGGGTCGTTGAAGCCTATGCGCTCTTTCTCGCGGCGCTGTTGCTCATCGGCGGCTCTTTGGGAGATCTCTACGGCCGCCGAAAGATATTCGTTGCCGGGGTCGCGCTCTTTTGCGCAGCCTCGGCCTGGTGCGGATTGGCCGTCAATATTCGGCAGCTAATTCTGGCCCGAGCCTTACAAGGAGTAGGTGGGGCGATGCTGGTTCCAGGCAGTCTGGCTCTGATCAGCAGCAACTTCCCGCAAGAACGGCGCGGTCGTGCGATTGGCACTTGGTCCGGGTTTACATCGATTACCGCTGCAATCGGTCCCGTACTCGGCGGATGGTTCATTGAACACGGTTCGTGGCGATGGGCATTTTTCATTAATGTACCGCTGGGCCTCATCGTGGCGGCGTTCGCATTGTGGAAGATCCCCGAAAGCAAAGGCGCAAATCAGAGAACGCGGCCCGACTGGATCGGTGGTTTGCTGGCCGCGCTTGCCTTTGGTGGAATCGTCTTTGCGCTGATTCAATCTGTGCCAGTCGCAGGTGCCATGGGTGCGGTGGCTCTGCTTGGAATGGCATATTGGGAAGCCCATGCCCCGACGCCGATGGTTCCACTCCAGGTCTTTCGGTCCCGTGATTTCACGGGCGCCAATCTTGTCACGCTGTTTCTCTATTCGGCGCTGGGCGGCGTTCTCTTTTTTCTTCCCTTGGACCTGATTCAGGTCCAGGGCTATTCGCCGACGCAGGCGGGTGCGGCGTTGCTGCCATTCATTCTGTTGATGTTCCTGCTATCGCGCTGGTCCGGCGGGCTTCTCGATCGGTATGGTGCCAAGGCTCCTCTCGTCGTCGGACCGTTGATCGCAGCTGTCGGATTTGCATTACTGGGAAGGCCTGGTGTTGGCGGCGCCTACTGGAATACATTTTTACCGGGACTCTTGGTGCTAGGGCTCGGGATGGCCGTGAGCGTTGCACCGCTGACGACAACCGTAATGAATTCGGTGGATGAAACGCATGCCGGAGTTGCCTCCGGGATCAACAATGCCATTTCAAGAATCGCCGCATTGCTTGCTGTGGCCGTTTTTGGCGTGGTGCTGAACGCGGTTTTCCAAACCGCTCTCAATCGGCACCTGGATCGCCTCCCGCCAGCGGTACGGGCCGACGTCGAGAGCCAGCGCTCCAAGCTGGCCGCCATCCAAACAAATGACGCAGCTACGCGAAGGGCCGTGGAGGAGTCCTTTGTCGAGGGTTATCGTCTGGTATTGTGGATGGCCGCTGGGCTCGCTGCCCTGAGCTCGGTGAGCGCGGCTGCGCTGCTAGCAAGCGGGCTGGGCCGCTCGTCGACTTCGCGGACCGCGCCCAAGCCGCGTCCTGCGAGGAATCGGAGGTAACACAACGGTTGCGATCTAGTCACAGATCCGCTTTCCAATCTGCGCTGACTCACAGCACGGAAGCTCGGGCGCCTGTCTGTCGACCAGGAGGAAAAAGAGCTGTGACATCAATTGCCGGCTCGGGTTCATCGAGGCTTACCAGCGGCGCCGGCCAGTGCCGGCGCATCCGCCTACCCAACTGCCCACCCAGAAATCGCACCTATGGAATTCAACCCACGCATCTTGTTTGATGGTGGTCGGGGCGGCAGGATTTGAACCTGCGACTTCCTAGTCCCGAAGCTTGCGGCCTTCCCTATCTCCTTGAGTATAAAGAGAATATTTTTGCAAAATACTTCATTTTAAGTATCAAAAGTACACTCGTGGGTGGGCAGTTGGGTGGGTCATTTTGATGCTCTTCGGCTCTTCGGACCGCTCCGAATGGCGCAGCGCAACCGGGTGAATCCGACCCGACGTTTGGATCAAGCAAGCCATCCCAGCGCATGGGACGCGTGGTGTTCACCGAAGCCGGCGAACGAAGTGGAGTTCGAGGCCAGATAGTGGAGCGCCAAGCGATTCGCGGTTAATTCGAGGAGATCCTCCATTTCAGGTTGAGCCAGTGACACGTGGCGGTTCTGGGATGAGCCAAGGTTCGTCCTGCTTCGCAAAACGTAAGACTCCTGCGAGAATCTCCTTCAACCGCGAAAGCATCCACTCCGGGGAGGTTTTCTTTGGCAAGATCGCTGAGAGCGAGACCACAGACTGTCCTCAGGAAAACTCGGGCCACTGAAGCATTGCCGCCCTGGCCACGGCGAGCAAATCCTTTTGCGATGCCCCGTCCCTAGCCTGAATCGTCATGCCCTGCATGACCGTCATATAAAACTTGCCCAGCGCGGCTGCATTCGTGCGGGGAGGAAGTTCTCTGTCCCTGACACCACGCTTAATCTTGGCGGCGATGCGCGCCTCCGCCTCAAGGCGGCAACCCCTGAGTGCGGCCTGCAAGTGGGCCGATTGAGGCGAGCCGTTTATGGCCGACGCCACCACCATGCAGCCGGGCGGATGGTCCTTGGTATTCGTCAACTCGATCGCCGAGGCTTCGAGAAGCCGCTCGATGGCGCCCCGTGCGGTCGCCTCCCTGGCGAGAATGCTGCCTGAATCCCCGAGGCCGGACTTGTAACGCTCTACGGCCTCCAGATACAGGCGCTCCTTGTCACCAAACGCGGCGTAGAGGCTCGGCGCAGTAATTTCCATAGCGGAGGTCAGGTCGCTGATTGATGTCGACTCATACCCCTGTCGCCAGAATAATTCCATAGCACGGTGAAGCGCCATGTCCCGGTCGAATGCCCGAGGACGTCCGCGTGCCTTTCTGGGTGTTTTTGAGGGTCGCGCCACTGTACTGAAATACTAAACGCCTTGACTCTTTTCCCGCAACATCTATTGTATTTCTATTGTATAATGATCGATACATAAATCGAGGAAACCCATGAGCGACACCATGCAACCGGCATGGGAATCAACTGCGGGCATTTCCTGATGGAGGAAAGACAGAAGGAGACCGCAAGGTCCTTGAGTGCGGCCGTGGCGACGAGGATGCCCTCCACTACAGAGCCTTCTGAGTACGCGCTGGATCCCCTGCGGGAAGGCCCGGACTTCACGCTTTACCGCGGCCGGCAGCACGGTAACCCCTCGCCGGTTTTGGCAGTCGCACTCGCCGCGGAACAGCCGTCGCCTCAGAGCCTCCGGCGGCTCGAGCACGAGTACTCGCTCGCATCCGAACTCGATTCCGCTTGGGCAGCCAAGCCTCTGGCGCTCTCTCGTCACGAAGGGCGGACGATCCTCGTACTCAAGGATCCTGGCGGCGAGCCCCTGGATCGGGTTCTTGAGCGAGCTCACGACCAAGCGCTCCATCTGACTCGCTTCCTGCGCATTGCCATTGGCTTGACGAAAACACTCGGCCAAGTCCACCGGCACGGCCTTATACATAAGGACATCAAGCCTGACAATGTGCTCGTCGACGACGCGGGGAATGTCTGGCTCACCGGCTTCGGGATTACGTCCCAATTGCCGCACGAGAGTCAGGCGCCCGTACCGCCGGAGATCATCGCCGGCACACTCGCCTACATGGCGCCCGAACAGACCGGACGCATGAATCGCTCGATTGATACCCGCAGTGATCTCTACTCTTTGGGCGTCCTCTTGTACCAGATGCTTACGGGCGCGCTTCCGTTTGTCGCAGCTGACCCACTGGAGTGGGTCCACTGCCACATAGCTCGCCAGCCGACGCCACCTAGCGAGCGCGCATCAGTCCCCGAGCCGGTGTCTTCTCTAATCATGAAGCTCCTAGCCAAAAACGCCGAGGAGCGCTACCAGACTGCCGCCGGCCTGGAAGTCGATCTTCGGCGGTGCCTGGCGGAATGGCAGTCGCATGGTTGCATCGATCAATTCCCTCTGGGCGCTCACGACATCCCGGACCGATTACTGATCCCAGAGAAGCTGTACGGGCGGGAGCACGAGATCAACGCCCTGCTCGCAGCCTTCGACCGGGTCGTTGCCCATAGGGCACCGGAACTTGTGCTCGTATCCGGTTACTCCGGCGTCGGCAAATCATCCGTGGTGAACGAACTGCACAAAGTGCTGGTCCTGCCGCGTGGGCTTTTCGCGGCAGGCAAGTTCGACCAGTACAAACGTGACATCCCGTACGCGACCCTGGCGCAGGCGTTCCAAACGCTGGTCCGTCAGACCCTCGTGAAGAGCGAAGCTGAAGTGGGCGCGTGGCGGCTCGCCCTTCTGGAGGCCGTGGGTCCGAACGGCCAGCTCATCGTTAACCTTATCCCGGAGGTGGAATTCATTATCGGGAAACAGCCGCCGGTTCCGGATTTGCCTCCCCAAGATGCGAAGAATCGTTTCCACATGGTGTTCCGCCGTTTCCTCGGCGCGTTCGCCCGGCCAGAGCACCCGCTTGCGCTGTTCCTGGACGATTTGCAATGGCTTGATGCGGCCACGCTTGAGCTGATCGAGCGCCTGATCACCGATCCAGACATAAAACACCTGCTGCTGATTGGGGCCTATCGGGACAATGAGGTTAGTTCGTCTCACCCACTCATGCGGACGCTCGCGGCCGTCCGCCAACGGGGGGCGATAGTGAGAGACATTGTACTAACGCCGCTAAGCCTCTACCATGTCGGACAGCTTGTAGCCGATGCTCTACATTGCAGCCACTTCTCTTCCCTTTCTTTAGCGCAACTCGTACACGAGAAGACGGGCGGCAATCCCTTCTTTGTAATCCAGTTCCTGGCAATTTTGGCGGATGAAGGGTTGCTCGCGGTCGATTCGAACTCGGGATGGAGGTGGGATTTGGCCCATATCCGCGCCAAACGCTACTCCGAGAACGTGGTGGATCTGATGATCGGGAAAGTGAGGCGCTTGAGCGAGGCGAGCCAGGAAGCGCTCAAGCAATTGGCCTGTCTCGGGAACACGGTCGAGATCGCGACAATAATCATTCTTCAAGAAAAGGCGGAAGAGGAGGTCGACGCGTCGCTTTCCGACGCCGTCGAGGCCGGATTGATCTTCCGCTTGGATGGTTCCTACGCATTCGCCCATGATCGTGTTCAGGAAGCAGCATATGCGCTCGTCCAGGAGAGCGAGAGGGCGGCAACACATCTTCGGATTGGTCGAATGCTCGTCTTGCGAACCGCGCCCACCAAACTCGAAGACAAAATCTTCGATATCGTCAACCAATTCGACCGCGCCCTGGAGTTGCTCACTTCACAACACGAGCGTGATGAAGTCGCCGAGTTCAACCTCATTGCGGGCAAACGCGCTAAGGCAGCAATCGCATATACATCTGCGCTTACTTATTTCGCCGCCGGCCGCGGTCTGCTAGACGAGGACAGTTGGCAAAGCTCCTATGAGCTTGTTTTTGCCCTTGAGCTCAACTGCGCTGAATGCGAGCACCTCACCGGAGAATTGAAGAGGGCTGAGGAAAGACTCTTGATGCTGTCCAAGCGCGCGACCAACGTGGTCGACCGGGCTGCCGTCGTTAGTTTGCGCGTCATCCTTTCTCTGACCTTGGCTCATCCTGAGCGTTCCGTCGAGATCTGCCTCGAATACCTGCGAGGCGTGGGCTTCGACTGGTCGACGCAGCCCAGCGACGAGGATGTAAAGCAGGAACTCGACGGCATGTGGCAACAGATTGGAAGCCGATCGATTGAATCGCTCTTCGACTTGCCGGTGATGTCCGATCCGGCCTGGTGCGCCACAATGGACGTGTTCACGAATGTACTGTCGCCAGCCCTGTTCACCAGCGAGAACCTAGCTGGCCTAATACTCTTGCGGATGGCGAACCTGAGCATTAGCCATGGCAACTGTGATGCATCATGCTTCGCATACACCTATTTGAATATTGTGCTGGGCTCGCGATTCGGCGATTACCGCGCCGGGTTCCGCTTCGGTCAGCTCAGCGTCAATCTGGTGGAACAGCGCGGACTGGTTCGCTACAAGCCCCGCGTCTATTTGTGTTTCGGAAACCAGATCATTCCCTGGACATCGCATTTGCGCACCGGCAGAACATTGATCCGACGTGCATTCGACACCGCGCTCGAGAGCGGCGACGTGAGTTATGCAGCATACAGCTGCATCAACATGGTCACCAATCTCCTGGCTGCCGGAGATCCGCTCGATCATGTACAACGGGAATGCGAACAGGGCCTCGAATTCGCAAGGAAGATACACTTCTCTCTCGCGGTCCACATCATGACGCCGCAGCTCATGCTTGTCCGGATGCTTATGGGTCTGACCCCAGAATTCGGCTCGTTTAACGATGGTGGGTTCGTCGAGGAACAATTTGAAAAGGACCTCGAGAGCAACCCGGCATTTGCGCTTCCCACCTGCTGGTACTGGATCCGCAAACTGCAGGCCTGCTTCTACGCGGCAAGATATACCGCGGCCATAGAGGCGGCCGAGAAGGCGCGGCGACTTCTGTGGACAACCGCGTCATTCCTTGACGAGGCCGAATACCATTTCTACGCTGCTCTCGCGCGATTGGCGGTCTACGACTCTGCCCCGACCGACCAAAAGGTACGCCATTTCGATGCTCTCCTGACTCATCACAAGAGGCTTTCTTTATGGGCGACCAATTGCCTTGATAATTTCGGCAGTCCCGCGGCGTTGGTCACCGCCGAAATCGCCCGCATCGAAGGCCGGGAACTTGATGCCGAACGTTCCTACGAGGCAGCAATCCAGCTCGGACGCGAACACGGCTTCGTGCAGAATGAAGGTCTAGCCCACGAGGCCGCCGCTCGGTTTTACGCAGCTCGCGGGTTTAAGACAATCTCCGATGCCTACCTCAGGAACGCCCGGTCTTGTTATGAGCGTTGGGGCGCAGTAGGCAAAGTCAATCAGTTCGACCAACTCTACCCGCGACTGCGCGAGAGACGCGATCACATCCCCTCCGCCACGATGATCGATGCGCCCGTTGACGAATTTGATCTCGGCGCAGTTATCCAGAGTTCGCAGGCTCTTTCGAGCGAAATTGTCCTGGGCCAACTCATCGAGAAACTGATGGCGATCACTATCAAGAATGCGGGGGCCGAACGAGGCCTCCTGATCGTTCCGCGAGGCGATGAATTGTTCATTGAGGCCGACGCTACAATCGCGCTCGGCGCCGTCGCCGTTCGTCTCCCTCAAAGAGCGGTCATGCCTTCTGAACTCCCCAAGTCCATCCTCCAATATGTGATCAGAACACAGGAAAATGTAATTCTGGAGGACGCCTCGGTCCAGAATCTGTTTTCAGAAGACGAATACATCCATCGAAGGCACTGTCGTTCCATTCTTTGCCTACCACTGGTAAAGCAGAAGAGGTTGATCGCTGTGTTGTATCTCGAGAACCAGTTAGTGTCGCACGTTTTCACAGCATCCCGAGTGGCTGTGCTTAAATTTCTGGCCTCGCAAGCCGCCATCTCGCTCGAAAATGCAGCTCTGTACGCGGATCTGAGGCAGACAGAAAGATACCTGTCTGACGCGCAAAGCCTCAGCCACACCGGCAGTTTTGGCTGGGACGTTGCCAGCGGACAGCTGTTATGGTCAGAGGAAACCTTCAGAATCTTCGAAGAGGATTCTGCGAACTGCGAGCCCAGACTCGAGCTGGTGCTCCAGCGAACTCATCCGGAAGACATTGCTCGCGTCGAGCAGGAAGTGGAGCGTGCAACACGCGACAAAAAAGATTTTGATTTCGAACATCGATTGCTGATGCAGGACGGATCCATCAAACACGTCCACATTGTGGCCCGTGCGGCAAGAGATCAGCTCGACAATCTAACATTTGTTGGTGCAGTAGCGGATATAACCGCAAGAAAGCGCGCCGAAGACAGTCTCCGATCTAGTGAACAGAACCTTCGTCTGATCGTTAACAGCATTCCCGGTTATGTTTGTGCTTTGACGGCGAGTGGCGATATTGAATTCGTCAATAATCAAGTATTGGAATATTTTGGGAAGACCTTTGATGAGTTGAAGAACTGGGCTGCGTCCGACAGCGTATATCCCGACGATCTTCCTGACGTAATCGCTACGATGAGGACTTCGATCGAGACCGGCCAGCCCACTGAAGTTGAACTCCGCCTTCGCCGTGCGGATGGCATATATCGCTGGTTCTTACTGCGCCGCTTGCCGCAGCGTGATAGCCTCGGCCATATCGTCCGCTGGTATACGCTGCACACCGATATTGAAGACCGCAAGCGCGCTGAAACTAGTCTCCGATCCAGTGAACAGAACTTTCGTCTGATCATTAACAGCATTCCAGGGTATGTCTATGCTGAGACGGCGAGTGGCGAAATTGAATACGCCAACCAGCAAGTATTGGCATATTTTGGTAAGACCATCGACGAATTGAAAACCTGGGCTGGTTCCGAGATCGTCTGTCCCGACGATGTTGCGGACCTTGTCGCCAAGGTGAGGACTTCGAACGAAACCGGCGAGCCGACTGAGGTTGAACTCCGCCTTCGCCGTGCAGATGGCATTTATCGCTGGTTCTTGCTACGTCGCCTGCCGCAGCGTGATAGCCATGGCCATATCGCCCGCTCGTATTCGCTGCTCACGGATATTGAGGATCGAAAGCAGGCGGAAGACAAGATCCGGCAAAGCGAAACGGAATTTCGACAGATCTTGGATTTCGCGCCCCAGAACGTCGTCGTATTGGCCCCTGATCGCGATCGCACCCGTCTATATGCCAATCAAACGTCGCTCGATTATCTTGGGTTCACCCTTGAGGAGTGGCGGAACACCGATCTTCACGAGTACATTTATCCAGGTGATTGGGAACGCGTGACTCGCGAAACTCACGATAGATTCTTAAGGGGCCTCCCGTACGAATGCGAGGCACGTGTTCGGGGAAAGGACGGGAAGTATCGCTGGTTTCTCATGCGCCTGAACCCGGTACGAGATGAACAAGGGCGCGTCATACGTTGGTATTCCGCAAACACCGATATTGATGATCGCAAGCAGGCTGAGCGGCGCCTTCAGAACGAGAACATCGCGCTACGCGAAGAAGTCGATCAGGCATCAATGTTCGAGGAGATCGTCGGCTCCTCAGCGGCACTCCGCCGGGTCGTGTCGCAAGTGGCAAGGGTCGCGCCGACCGATTCCACGGTTTTAATTCTTGGCGAGACTGGAACAGGTAAGGAATTAATCGCGCGCGCGATTCACAATCGATCGAATCGGGGTACTCGCGCATTCGTCCGGGTGAATTGTGCGGCGATTCCACAATCCTTGATTGCGTCCGAACTCTTTGGGCACGAGAAGGGGGCATTCACCGGGGCAACACAGCGACGTTTGGGAAGGTTTGAGCTGGCGCACGAAGGAACGATCTTCCTGGACGAGGTCGGAGAACTTCCGGCCGAGACTCAAATAACTCTTTTGCGGGTGCTTCAAGAGCGAGAATTCGAACGCGTGGGAGGAAGCCAGTCGATTTCAGTCGATGTGCGAGTGTTGGCAGCGACGAATCGGGACCTGAATGCCGCGGTCGACTCAAGAAGTTTCAGGCAAGATCTTTTCTACAGACTAAATGTCTTTCCAATTGAGATTCCACCGCTTCGGGAACGCCGCGATGACATTCCTGTGTTGGTTGAATACCTGGTTGAGCGCTATGCAAAAAAGGCCGGGAAGAGGATCATAAAGATAAGCAAGAAGGCGTTGGAACTATTTCAGTCTTATGCTTGGCCGGGAAACATTCGTGAGTTACAGAATGTGATCGAACGGGCCGTTGTTTTGAGCGATGGCGACACTTTCTCGGTGGATGAGAGCTGGCTAAAACGAAGGCAGCCTTCCGAATCGCCATGGTCAAGCACCACGGAAAAAGGGCTGAGACGGCTGAACAGTGATCGAGAAAGAGAAATAATCGAGGCAGCGCTTGCTGAGACGGGCGGGCGGATCGCCGGTCCATTTGGAGCGGCTGCCAAACTCGGAATTCCTCGTCAAACTCTTGACTCGAGGATCAGTATCCTCGGAATCAACAAACACCGCTTCAAATCTGCATGACTGGCCCGTTGTTCTGACGCAGCACGAGGCAGCAATAGCACTGCGCACGTCGACAATCACTCATTGAAGCCAATTCTGGATGAGCCTTCTCATTGAGATAGCCAGGTTCTGCCGAAAATCAGAAAATTCCGATTATCAGAAATAATAACTCGAGTGAACGGCTTTATATTCAATGGGTTGCATATGGACCGTCGGGTGCACCCACGGGAATGCGATGACGTTGAGAATAGTAAAAAGGTCCGACGGAGCGCGCACTGTTTTCAAGCTTAGCGGTCGAATTCGATCCGGAGACATAGAGGGATTACGCGGGCAGATGGATGTCCACACAGGGGGAATCGCCCTTGATCTGGAAGAGGTGACACTTGTCGATGTTGAG
>Ga0209169_10002389_pt1 | contig 11302 bp, 7 predicted proteins | sample HubBroMetageWRM4_FD_188346 | JGI IMG/M metagenome (GOLD analysis project Ga0209169, IMG submission 188346) | Warmed soil microbial communities from the Hubbard Brook experimental Forest, New Hampshire - Hubbard Brook CCASE Soil Metagenome WRM 4... | ecosystem: Environmental > Terrestrial > Soil...
ACCTTGCGGAAGTAGACGTCGGGCTCGACGAGGCGCGGCTCGGTCTTGTTGTAACGGAGGCCGGGGCGCGGATCGAGTTTCTTGATCACGTCGAGAGCGCGCTTAACGATGTCGAGCGGGCGATTGAGGGCGCGGGCGACTTCTTTGAGCTGATTGGCCTGCACTTGTTTCAGATGTTCGGAGACGATTTGCTGCGCGAGAGTGTTCGTCGGGTCGAAGGCTTTGAGTTGGAGCAGTAGGCATTCGCGCAGATCGCGCGCGCCAACGCCGATGGGATCGAAGTCCTGCACGACGGCAAGCGCGTCGTCCAGATCGTCCTGCGTGTACTTCCCTTCCTGCAAAAGCTCCTCGGTGGACGCGGTGAGATAGCCATTTTCGTCGAGGTTGCCGATGATATTTTCGGCGAGTTCCTTCACGGTGTCGGAGCTGATGGTGACGCTCAACTGCCAGGTCAGGTGATCGGCGAGGCCGGTCGATGAGGATAGGAATTTCTCAAACGAAGGGCGCTCGGAAACTTCACGCTCAACCGATTGGCCGCCGTCACCGCCGGAATCGAGATACTGATTGAAAAAGGAGCCAACGTCGAATTCGTCAAAGTGATTCGGCTCGGGCTTCTCTGGAACTTTTTCGGTTTCGTTTTTGAGGAAGTTTTCGTCGGCGTAGTTGTCGGTTTGCGTCGGCTCTTCGCTCTGCTCTTCGAGAACGGGATTCGCGATCATCTCCTGATTGATCATCTCGCGAAGCTCGAGACGATTGAGCGCGAGCACGCTCACCATCTGCACCAGGCCGGGCGTCAGAATCTGGCGCTGCGAAACCTTCAGATTCAGTTTTAGTCCCTGCCAGGCCATGTGCGTCCGATCGATTCCCTTCCGAGTATGGGCCTTCCGAGCGCCCGTGTACGAGTATCCGCTAGTTGAGGCGGAAATGATCGCCGAGATAGACGCGGCGAACTTCCGGGTCGTTGCTTAGTTCGTCGGGCCGACCCTTCCTGAAGATTTTCCCATTTCTGAGGATGTATGCGCGGTCCGTGACAGTGAGTGTTTCCCGTACGTTATGATCTGTGATTAAAACGCCAATCCCCGAGCGACTGAGGTCGCGGATGATTTCCTGAAGATCTTTGACGGTGAGGGGGTCGATGCCGGAAAAAGGCTCGTCGAGCAAAATGAACGAGGGCTGAAGCGTCAGGGAGCGCGCGATTTCAAGCCTGCGGCGCTCACCGCCGGATAATGTGTAGGCTTTGCTCTGCCGCACGGTCTCCAAACCCATCTGCACCAACAATTCCTCCAAACGATCGCGCTGCTGTTCCGGTGTTAAGGGAAGAGTCTCTAGAACCGCGAGAAGATTCTCCTCGCTGGTCAGTTGACGAAACACCGAAGGTTCCTGAGGGAGGTAGCTGATTCCGCTGCGGGCCCGGAGGTACATCGGAAGGTCGGTGATTTCGTCGCCGTTGAGGAGGACGCGGCCGGAATCGGGACGGGCCAGACCAACAATCATGTAGAAGGTGGTCGTTTTTCCTGCGCCGTTTGGTCCCAGCAACCCGACAACTTCACCTTGACCGATTTCGACTTCCACGTCGTCTACAACTTTACGCCCTTTGTAGGACTTGCTGAGTTCGACGGCTTGGAGCTTCAACATACCTCAGTCGTGGCAGATCAAATCGCGGTCAGGATGATGAACTTCACTGTCGGACTCGGTGTTTGGTCAGCGTACGCGAACCGTTTTCCGAATCGACGATGATCGTATCATCCGCTAAAAAGAAGGTCAATTGAGTGCCGGTGGTGGTGCCGGAAGTGCCGTCGTAGAGAGTGGGTTTGCCTCCGGTCATGACGAATTTGCCGGAGTCGGCGGTGTATTCGCCGCGATCGGCGATGGCGCGGCGGTCGCCTTCTTCGACGGTGACGCCGCCGGTGCCGACGGCGCGGGAGATTTGGCGGGCGCCGACGGGAGGTTGGGCGACGGAGTTCGGTGCGGCGTTGTTCGCGGCGTTTGTGTTTGCTGCTGGAGTTCTGGCGTTTGCGTTGGCTGCCGCCTCGGGAGCGGACGCTTTTGTGAAATAGAGGTCGAGGATCGGGCCGCGCATTTTTTGATCGGCGGATTGGACGACTACATTTTTCTCGAGGCGGGCGTGGCCTTCGACGTCGTTGTAGGTAAGCGTTTCGCTGGCGGTGTGCCAAAGCTGCGCTTTTTTCGGAGCGACTTGCGACGAGTTGACCTGGCGCGTTGGCGGATTGAAGGAGGGTGGATTTGTGCTTTGCGCCGAGGCACCGCTCGTTGGAGCGCCTGCGGCTTGCGGGAAAACGGCGCGCACGTTGCCGGCGGCGTTGAGGACATGAGCGTCGCGCAGCAGTTCGATTGAATTCGCTTCAAGCACCGAGTCGCCTTGCCAGAGGCGCGCTTTGCCGGTGTAGAGCGCGCGACCGGTTTTTGAGTTTCCCTGGAGTTGATCGGCGGTGATGTTGGCCGGAGCGGGCGCGAGTTGGACAGTGCTGCTCTTGGCGGAGAAATCGGTGGAGCGAACGTCGCCATCGGCGAAGATGTCGCCTGTGTTCTGTGTGAAGACGATGCGGCGAGCTTGGGTCTGCGTGGTGGCGTCGCGGGCGATGGCGTGGCCGGTGAGAGTAGCGGTTTGCGCAGCGCGGTCGAATAAGGCGTGATCGCCTTGGGCGTTGCGGTCGGCCTCTTTCAATTTCACGTCGCCCTGCAACTCCATTTGCGACCAGCCGCCGTCTTGCGCCATAAGCGCGGTGCCGGTGGCGGCTGTCGCGGTCTGCACAGGGTGGCCGGTGAGCCAGCGCTCCGTGCGAACGTTGCCGTTGGCGTGCACCTCTTTTGGCTTGCCGGTGGCATCGGTGAAAGTCATCGCGAGTTTGTCGGCTTGGAGTTGCGTTCGGACGGGGACGATGGTGCCGCCTTGGGAGGCAGAGTCGGTCCACTCCATCGTGCCGGCGGCGAGGGTTTCGGCGGTGAGGGGCTTGCTGGATTCGTGTTCTTTGCCGCCGCTGAAATTCATGCGAAAGGCGCTGGTTTGCAGCGTTCGCGTGTCGCCGGTTTTTTCCTCTTTCGTTCTAAAGACAGCGTTGCCGTTGACGTTGAGTTCTTTGGGCTGGCTGAAGCGCGGCCAGAAGGTGAGCGTGCCGGTGTCGCCGGCCATGGCGTCCTCGTCGATGTCGTTTTTGCGGAAGCCGGTGACGTGGCCAGCGGCGTCTAGCTTTGTGATCCAGCCCTCAGGAACGAAATGCGCGGTGAGCGTGTCGGATTCGAGACTCATCTCTTCGCCGGGCTTGGTCGAAACGACGCGCGGACGATCGCCGCCGGTGGTGGAGGCGATAAGAGTTTGTGCGCGGAAATCGTCGTCGAGCATGAGCGTGAGCTCGCCGGCGGTGAGGCGCTCGGCGGCGGTTTCGGCTTCCGTGGGTCCAAAGAGGTGGAGCAGGCGAGAGTCTTGCGAGAAATCGAGTGACGCGCCTTTGACGCGGACGTCCTGGCCGGCTTTGGGATCAACGGCGGCGGATACTCCGGTTTTCTTGGCGGCATTGGCGGGCGCCTGGGTAAGGCGAAGGCGGACGTCATGCAGGAGGCGCAGCGTGCCTTCTTCGGAGTTGTACTGGAGGCCGGTGCCGTCGCCGGTGCCGCTGGGGAAAGAGAATGTGACGCGCTCGTTGGTGCTGGCGAAGCCGCTCTCGCGATTGAAAGTGACACCGCGCGTTTCGACGCGTGTGGAACGCGCTTCGGCGAGGGAAGGATTGCGCTCGGCGAGTTCGGCGTCGGCGGCGCTCATGGCGTCGATGCGAACATCGCCGCCGCAAGCGATGTCACCCGATTTCTGATCGTATTGGCAACTGTGCGTGCGGATGACGTCGTGGCGATCGCCGGCTTTGCCAAAAATTGTGACGACGACTTCTTCGAGCAGGCTCGCGTCCTGCCCTTTGAACTCGGTGGATTTCGAGGCTTGCACCTGGAAGATGGTGCGATTCTGCTCGACCTTTTTGAAATTGATGCCGTTGGATTGGCGGGTGACGTCTTGGGGAGCGGCGGGAGGCGCTTGCCTGCGCTCGATGTGGCGGGTATAGCCGCGCTTGAGATAGACGGCCGTGGTGATGCCCGCGAGAACGAGGGCCACCGCCGCCGACCAGCGCGCGTAACGCGCCGCTTCACTTCTGCGCATGATTCAGTGTAAGCAAATCTCTGTCTGTCTTGTAGCTACAGCGTATTCTGATGCGCCGATACCGATTCAGCGTTACTTCCGATCATATAAAACGAGATCAGCTGGCGGATTCGGCGGAGGTAGTTACTGTGTCGGGTAGGATGCCGATGTTGGCAGCAGCGACGCTATCGCGGTTGGTGTTTTTCACGAGGTACATGGCTTCGTCGGCGAGGTGGAGCAGGCCTTCTTTGGTGCGTGAGTCCACGGGATATGAGGCGACGCCGACGCTTGGGGTGACGCGGACGCTTACGCCGGACTGATCGAGCCACTTGGATTCACGAATCAATTTGTGCAGACGCCGCGCGACGTTGAGCGCGTTTTCTTTCGACGTTTGCGGCAGCAGGATCACAAATTCGTCGCCGCCGTAACGAAACGCAAAGTCGATCAAGCGGCAGTGAGATTTGAGCGCATTGCCAATTTCGGCCAGCAGGCGCGATCCGATGAGATGTCCGTGCGTATCGTTGACCTGCTTGAAGTGGTCGAGATCGATGAAAACCACCGAAAATTCGTAGTTGTAGCGCTGCGAGCGATAGATTTCCGTTTCGAGAATGAACTGCATGTGCCGCGCGTTATAGAGCGACGTGCAATCGTCGGTGATCGTAAGTTCGTGGATGCGCTTGACGTGGCGCGCATTCTCGAGAGCGATCGCGGCGAAGTCCGACAGCGCTTCAAGCAATTTCAAATCGCGTGCGTCGAACCCATCGGGACCGATGCAATTAATCAGTTCGATGACGCCGAGGCACGTGTCGCGAAATTTCACCGGCACGGCGACGATCGACTGCGTCTCCATCTTGGTCTTTTCGTCGACCTTGCCGAAGAAGCGCGTGTCCTTTGACGTGTCGGGCACGACGACCGCTTCGCCGTTCGCCGCAACCCATCCGGCGATTCCCTGCCCCAGCTTCACGCGCACATCTTTCAACGCTTGCGAAGCTTTGCCGACAGCCAATTCAAAATAGAGTTCGTTGGTATTTTCGTCGAGAAGCAGCAGCGACCAATTATCAGGCCGCAGAAACTCGTCGATTTTTTCCATGATGGTGCGAAGGACTTGATCGAGCTGAAGCGAAGAAGTGAGCGCCTTGCCGAGTTCCTGGAAGACCGCGACTTCGCCCGCTTCGCGCTGCTCGTAGGGAACGCTCGGATTACGGCGGCGTTCGACGGCGGGAAATTGTTTCACGTCCTCCACGTTCGTTTAGACCTGTCCCTTGAGTGGCATTCCAGCTTGGTCGGCATGGTCTTCAGCCGCGGGGACGCAATCGGCCGCAGTACGCCTTCGTCGCCAGTATCGCGCTGGGTAGCAGGCGAAGCAAGAAAGTCGTGGTACAGGAGTAGCGATGTTGCTACGAGTGGGAGCGTTGGTAAGCTGAGGTTAGGCGAGCATCAGCGAAAGGAATTCGAAAATTGAATGAGTCTGCGGCACTTCGCAACTTGTTGAACACACTCGACGCTGCTTGCCATCTGGCGGACTCCGACCGCTTCGGTGAGCGCGCCGAGGCGTTGGAACGATTGGATGCTTTCGACCTGGATGCGGAGGCTTCCAGCGACAATGTCACTTCAGACCAGTTCGCGTTGTACCGGCGAGCAAGAGACCTGCGGGCTGAGTTGGAAGACGCCAATTCCCGGTTTTGCGCGCGCATCCGCGATGCCATTCGTCGCGGCGCCGGGCGCGATGCGCTGCTGCGGTGCGCTGCCGAAGCGGCAAGCGGAAGAACGGAGCGGACGAATTCGACGGACGACGGCGACAGCTACGATTATCTCGATGAATTGGTCAGCGGCGTTTTCCAATTTACGGTGCCGGGGGCACCGAAGATCCATCTGTCATCGGAGATGGTCGCTTACCAGCCGACGCCGGCACGTCACGTCTTCGAGATGATCGACCGCATGAAGGTCACCGCGGAGGACGTCTTTGTCGATCTTGGCTCCGGATTGGGTCATGTGCCGCTGCTCGTCGCGATCTGCACGGAAACGCGCGCGATCGGCATCGAACTTGAGCCTGCGTACGTTGAAAGTGCACGACACAGCGCTGAGGAGTTACGACTGGGCAACGCAATATTTCTCACCGGCGACGCGCGCGATGTCGATTTTTCGAGCGGCACCATCTTCTATCTCTACACACCGTTCCGAGGCTCGATCCTCCGCGTTGTGTTGGATCGGTTGCGAGCCGAAGCCAACACGCGCGCGATTCGAGTCTGCACGTTTGGTCCGTGCATGCCTGCGGTCGCGGCGGAATCGTGGCTAGCGCTAGACCCTATCGAGTCCGGACGCGTTTCTGTGTTTCGCTCGCGCGGATAATTTGGGGGCTAGCTTTTGACTTTAAAAGCGGCGCGGGAGCGCCGCACTCCTAATGGATTGTGCCGGGTGGATGGAACGCTAATTTCGTATCGAGCTACTTCAGATTCTCGACGAGGTATAGATCGGACAGGTAATTCGGGGCGGCGTAAGCGTAGTACTTCAAGTCCGGCGTGACGACCATGTTCTGGCTGCCGACGACCATACGCGTCGTCAGATGACGAAATGGTTGGCGCCGTCCGGTGGCGAGGTCGATTGAAGTGACGGACGTTCCCTTTCCCGTGATTTCCGCGGTCAAGAGCGAGCGGCCTTGATCGAAGAAACGAACCGGATGTTCGTCGGGCAGCGAATCTTTGACGGAAATCATTTCACGCTCAACCTTATTCTGATTGGAACTCCCCTCACGACGAATCAGCACGAGTCCTTTGCTCGCATCGCGCAGAGCAACCACACGGCCGTCGGGTGACAGCACGGGAAACGCATCGCGTCCTTTGAGCGCAACCAATTCGGGGGGGCCGCTGCCGTCTGCTTTCTGCGTATAGACGTTCCAATCCTTTTCCGCAGTAAGTCCTTCGTAAACGATTTGACGATTGTCGTCGGACCAGGCGACGTGATCGACCATCGTCAGAGCGGCCATCGGAAGTTGCTTCGTGGCGCCTAACCCCACTGGGCTTAAGGTGAGCGCGTTCTTTCGCCCGTACGTCAGAATAAATTTCCCGTCGGGCGAAACGGCGGCTTGCCCTACGCCCAGACTCACGGCTGCCGAACCGTCCGTCTTGCGAAAGTAGGCTTGCCGATCTTGCGCGATGTAGTAGACCTCGCCCGATTCGACGAACGTGAGCGCGTGCCCGTCATCCGTGATCGCAGTGGCGTTGGTGTCGTCGAGCCACGAATACGGATGCTCCGCCGGATCGCCGGGAAATTTGCCGATCATGATGCGCCGCCAATCCTGATAGGCAAGCAATACGCGGCCGTCGCTTGAAATATCGAGCAGACGTACCCACGGCATCGCCAGCACGATGCGGTCTTTGCCCTCGAGCGTGATCGCGTGAATCGCATCAGCCCAGCCAGAAGTCTTCAGCGTGCCCGCGAACCAGATTTCTTTTCCATCGGGCCGCCAGGCAAGCCCTTCCAGGCTGACCCATCCGTCGGTGATGATTCTGTGGTTGCCCTGCAAGTCGACGACATCCAGCGAGCCGTCGTCCGAGTCAATCGGATGATTCTCAAACGCGATCAGCGTGCCATCGGGCGAAAATCGTGGATGACCGAGCCAGCCGCTGTTTTGCTGATATAAGACATGCCCCGGAGGAAATTCCAGGCGCGCGTTGTTGGGCTCATCGACGATGATCGCCAGCTGCTCGGCCTTCGGGCTCCAGTCGGCGTACGCGACGTGGCCGGCGATTTCGCGCGGAGCGCCGCCGGCAAGATTGAATGTCGCCAGCGTGCCGCCGCAATCGAAGAGAAACATCGGTTCGCATTCTTCGAGCACTGCAACCTGATTCGACGGCGAAATGGAGGCAAGCGTCGCAGACGGTATGCTGAGCGCGCGTGACTCCGGCGTGCCGATGCGCGTCGTTGAAACCTGCGGCGGGCCGCCTTCCCATTCGCCGCTGAATATGATGGTTTGCCCGTCGTGCGAGAAGCGCGCGTTTTGCAGCGTACCGGCACGGAAGGCGACCATCCGATAGCGCGGAAATGGAAGTTTCCGCGGGATGAAGAAAAGGAGACCTGCGGCCAAAATGATCGCCGCGGCAGCAATAACCCAAGGCAGAATCGCACGGCTCTTGATTTTTTCCGTCGCTGGCGCAACAGGTTCTGCCGCAGTTTCCGAAATCCATTTGAGTTCGAGCCGTACATCGCGAGCGGACTGAAACCGATCCTCGGGATTCTTCTGAAGGCATGTGCGGACGACGCGATCGAGCGCCGGCGGCAGCGCGGGCTGCAATGCGCGAATTGGTTCGGGGTCTTTCTCCAGGATCGCAGTCGCAAGGCTAATCTGACTCTTGCCAGCGAACGGCCGCTTACCTGTCGCCATTTCATACAGAACTGCGCCGAGCGCAAAAATGTCGGAACGCGCGTCGGCTTCTTTTCCTTCGAGCTGCTCCGGCGACATGTATTGGATCGTGCCGACGACCTGCCCGGCCGAGGTGAGCGGCGAAAGCGGGCTCGGTCCGCTGACGGTTTCCGCGGCGGAGAGTAGCGGAGCGCCGGTTTCCGTGGTGCCTCCGCTCGCGGATGCGGCACTGGCCTTGGCCAAACCGAAATCCATCAGCTTCGCGCCGCTCGCGGTCAGCATAACGTTAGCCGGTTTCAGATCGCGATGAACGATCCACGCGCGGTGCGCGGCGTCGAGCGCTTCGCAGATTTCCATGCCGATTCGCAGAATTTCACGGAGCGGCAGTGCTCCTTTCTGGATTCGCTCTGCGAGAGTCTGCCCTTCGAGAAACTCCATGACGAGGTATTGCACGTCGTCCTGGTGGCCGACGTCGTAGATGGTGCAGATTCTGCCGTGGTTCAGAGCGGAGATCGTGCGCGCTTCACGTTCAAAGCGCTCTCTCAGTTCGGGACGGCCGGAAAATTTCTCAGGAAAAATCTTGATGGCGACGTCGCGGCCGAGTCGCGTGTCGCGCGCCCGAAAAACTTCGCCCATGCCGCCGGCACCGAGCGGCGCAAGGATTTCGTACGGGCCGAGTTTTGATCCCGCGGCAAGGCTCATGGGCGCAGGGATTATAGCGTCAGAATCAATTCGCCGTGGAAGTTACGATGAGCGTTATGACAGATAACGACCCGATAGTCCCGAAGGTCGCTTGCCGATGGCGCAGATCCAACCGTGCGAGGGATCGACAAGAACCTGCACTTCGATGTAGCCCGCAGATGCGAGGAGCTGCTTGTATTCGTCCACGCTGAAATTGTTGGCTCGGAGCAGTTTCATTGCGGGCGCTTTGAAGGTGCTCCAGCGGCCACCTAAATAGGTTTCGCAGACTACGACTACTCGCCCGTCCGGTTTCAACACACGCAGAATTTCCCGTAAGTCCTTGACGGGGTCGGGCCAGTAATAGATTGTTTCGACGGCGGACACCAGGTCGAACTTGCCGTCGGGAAATGGGAGTTGCGAAACCGAGGCGTGCTGGATTTCGACGCGGCCTTTCTCGACTTCACCGCGATTTACGGCGCGAGATGCAGCGACGCTCCCCGCCGAATAGTCGATTCCGTAAACCATGCCTTCCGGAGCGGCGGCGGCATGTTTGCGTATCGTGCGCCCGCCGCCGCAACCTACGTCGAGAATCGTGAATTGTTTTTCGATCGAAACGTGCTGCAATCCCCAGTCGGTCATCGTGGAGTGCGACGCGTTCATCGCCGATGCAATGAGACGTCCAAAGACACTCGAAGGCTTTCGGACCTCGTACATCACCAATGCAACGAAGGCGGCTGCAATCGGATAACGCACCCACGGTGAAAACATTCGATGGCTCCAGGGAAAAATCGGGATTGAGTTGGAAGTTTTCGCCGACTATGACGGAATGGCATCGCCGGTCGGCATCGCAGTATCACTACGTGCGAGAGCCTAGCACTGTTACGTGGAGAAATGTCTCAAGCTTGTCACTGCGATCGGTATGGTCAGCGAGCCGACAAGTCAGAGAGTGGCGCGACCGGTGGCTCTGAAATCGCCCAGCCACGGTTAATTTTGGGCCCACTGCTCGCTCACGCTGCCGGCCAACAGCTGATCATCTGCGATTCGGAGGATTACTTCGTTCTAATGAAATCGCGGATGTAGTCGGCGATTGGATCGGCGGCGGTGTCGAGTGCGAAGTGGCCGCCGTCCACAATGTGCACTTCGGCGTTTTGCACATCGCGTTTGTATGAGTCGGGCTCGGACGGATCAAACGAGAGTTCGTACTTGCCCCAAATTACCAGCAAGCGCGGCTGATTTTTCTGCATCCATGCTTGCCACTTCGGATAATTCTCGACGTTGGTGCGGTAGTCGTAGAAAAGATCAACTTGAATGTCGCCCTGCCCCGGACGATTGAGAAAATAATATTCGTCGGTGTAGAGGTCGGGGTCGTGGCGCTCGACGTTGGGATCGTTGCCGACGTGGCGTGCCTTCGTAGCTGCGAGCGAAAGCAAATTCTCTCGCAAAGCTGCTTCATATTTCGCGCGGTCCGCCCAGAAGGCGCGGCGCGTTTCCCAGTTCTTCCCAAGCCCAGTGTTGTGCGCGACTCCGTCCTGAACGATCAGCGCCTCGACGCGTTCGGGATGCGCGAGGATCATACGAAAGCCGACCGGCGCGCCGTAGTCCTGCATGTATAGGTTGTATTTGGTAAGGCCAAGCGCTTCGACGAAGTGATTCATGACTTCGGTGATGTGGTCGAAGGTGTACGCGAATTTTTTCGGATCGGGCCAGTCGCTGTGGCCAAAGCCAGGATAGTCAGGCGCGATGAGGTGGTAGCGATCCGAAAGGCGCGAAAAGAGCGGCTCAAACATCCGCGATGACGACGGCAAGCCGTGCAACAACAAAATCGTCGGCGCATCCTTTGGACCGGCTTCGCGATAGAAGATTGAGAGGCCATCGATTTGTAACGTGCGGTATGCGGTCGGATTTTCCACGAATCGCTCCTTTTCCTGGGCTCGCGCCGGTAATTGAGATGAAACAACGACCATCGCGATGAGCACAGCAACGTGCAGCGCGCGAATCAAGACACACCTCCACCGAGTTGCATTGAATCTCTCCTATAAATGCGTAGCGATGTCGTTCGTCAGCGCGCGACCAACTGCTGCCCGCCGTCAATGTCGTAAGTCGCACCGGTCAGAGCC
>Ga0209169_10002390_pt1 | contig 11294 bp, 6 predicted proteins | sample HubBroMetageWRM4_FD_188346 | JGI IMG/M metagenome (GOLD analysis project Ga0209169, IMG submission 188346) | Warmed soil microbial communities from the Hubbard Brook experimental Forest, New Hampshire - Hubbard Brook CCASE Soil Metagenome WRM 4... | ecosystem: Environmental > Terrestrial > Soil...
ATGGGCCGATACCGACGCCGCGGGCCATCATCACTTCAGTGCGCCGTTGCGGTGGGTCGAGCATGCCGAGAGCCTGCTTTATGACCGTCTCGGGATAGTAGATTTCATCGCCGCCCTGGTTCCCCGGGTTCACTTCGACATCGATTACTTTGCCCGCCTGCAGTACCGTGATATGTACGAGCTCACCTTGGTTGTCAAGCGACTCGGACGGTCTTCGCTCACTTACAGGTTCGAGATAAAGTCGGCAGATCACCTGGTGGCCGAGGGAACCCTCGTGGTCGTGCTGACGGGACTCTCGGACAGAAAGCCCCGGCCGTGGCCCGAGCAAGTGCGGAGCATTCTTGCCGAGGCCGGAGATCAGAGCCAGTGATGCCAATGAGCCTGGATGAGGGCAGCGATGCTCCCAAGCTGCCCCGCAGGCAGCAGGGCAGCCAGCCGCAGCACCTGCTCCTTACTATTCTCGGCGACTTTTGGTACGCCCGGAGGGAATGCCTGCCTACCCGGGGGCTGGTCACCCTGCTGGGCGAATTCGGCATCTCGCACCAGGGTAGCCGGACGGCGATCAGCCGGCTCGTCCATCGTGGCCTGCTGGAGTTCAATCGGTCTCGCGGAACGGGCGGCTACCAGCTGACGAGCTACGCCGATGGGGTACTTCGCGACGGGTTGCGCCGGATCAGCCAGTTCGGAAGCACCTGCAAGGACTGGGATCGCGAATGGACGCTCGTGACGTTCTCGATTCCAGAATCACAGCGGCACCTGCGGCACATGCTGCGGACCCGGCTACGCTGGCTCGGTTTCGCGCCGCTATACAACGGAATCTGGGTGTCGCCGTGGGATCGCGCCGACGAAGTCGTGCAGTTGCTCTCCGAGCTGAACATCTTCAGCGTGAGCATATTCCACGCGAAGCTCTCGGCATCGAGTCCTGACAGCCCGGTCTCGGCTTGGGACCTGGACGCGCTCGCGCGCGCCTTCAACGAATTCATCGAAGAATTCGCTCCGCTGCTTGAGCAAGTCCGCGCAGGTGAGATCGGGTCAGCGGAGGCGCTGCGGAAGAGGACATTTGTCATGGATGCGTGGCGGCGGTTCCCGGGCATCGATCCCGACCTGCCCGTCGAGTTGCTGCCGGACGACTTCCCGCGCGACCGCGCGCATGCGGTGTTCTCAGAGATCTATCGCGCGCTCGGCCCGATGGCCGAGTCTCGCGTGCGTCACCTTCTCGCGCAGTGCGCTCCCGAAGAAGCCAGATTGGCCAGCCACCATATGCTCACGACGTAGCTACTAAGAATCGGGCCTGGCGCAGTGCGAGAGGAGCTTAACCAGATGACTGCGGACGGCAGCCAGATCGAGCTTGCAATTCACCCTTCCGGCAGGCCTGTCTCGGCCGAGGACAGAGAGAAACTGCTCGCCTCCCCGGGTTTCGGCCGCGTGTTCACGGATCATATGGTTACGTTCTCATGGGATACATATCGCGGCTGGCACGACGGCCAGCTCATCCCGTACGGGCCGATCAGCCTTGACCCGGCGACTGCTGTCCTGCACTATTCCCAGCAGGTTTTCGAAGGACTGAAGGCCTACCGCCACGCAGACGGATCTATTGTAGTATTCCGCCCCCACTCGAACGCCGGAAGATTTAACCGCTCACTGGCCAGGATGGCTATGCCGTCATTCCCGGAGACCGGGTTCGTGCAGGCGATCGACGCGCTAGTCGCGCAAGACAGTGAATGGGTACCTGATACTTATGGCCACAGCCTGTACCTCAGGCCGTTCATGATCGCTACCGAGAAGGGCCTGGCGGGCGGTAAGCCTTCCTCTTCCTACCAATTCACGCTTATCGCATCCCCTGCGGGGTCGTACTTCCCCGCAGGGGATTGCCGCTCCATCTCGGTGTGGCTGGAACACCAGTACAGCCGGGCGGCGCCCGGCGGAACCGGCGAGGCAAAGACGGCGGGCAACTACTCTGGCGGACTGGCTGGCCAGATCCGGGCCGTGGAAAATGGCTGTGACTACGTGGTCTGGCTTGACGCCTGCGAGCACAGGCACGTCGAGGAAATGGGCGTGATGAACCTGTTCTTCGTCTTCGGCGCCGGCGCCGAAGCCAGGCTGGTAACACCCAGCCTTACCGGCACCCTGCTGCCCGGGATTACCAGGGACTGCCTGCTGACTCTCGCCGGAGATCTTGGCATCCCCGCCGAGGAGCGGCGGATTTCCGTCGACGAGTGGCGGGCAGGCTGTGAGTCCGGGCAGATCAGTGAGGTCTTCGCGTGCGGTACCGCTGCCGTGGTAGCCGCGGTGGGCTCGGTGCAGAGCATCACTGGCCGCTGGACCGTCGGGGACGGAACGCCGGGTGAGGTTACGACGCGGCTACGCGAGCGGCTCATGGGAATCCAGTACGGGCGCGTGCCAGACCTGCACGGCTGGAACCACCGGATCTCCGGCAGTCCCGCCTTACCGCCGACCTGCCGGCATTGGCGCCGCCGGGCCGGCGTGGGGAGAATCAGCATCATGACCGTCACCGAGCCGACCACCGTGCGCGCGCTCGTCGTGCGCTCCGACAGCCATCCCGCGCTGGTAGTGCCCGAGTCGGGAACGTCACTCTCGTATGCCGGGCTGCAGCGGTCGCTCGACCGTGCGGCGGGCCGGCTAGCCGCGCTCGGCGTGGGCGAGGGCGACCGGGTGGCGCTCGTCGCCGCCGACGGCCCGGCATTGATCACGGCCTTCCTCGCCATCGGCGCTCTCGGTGCCGCCGCCGCCCCCCTGAATCCGGCGCTCGGGACCGCGGAGCTGACAGCCGAGCTAGATGACCTTCGAGTATCCCGCCTCTTGCACGACGGGGCGGCCAAGGCCGTCGCGGCCGCGGCGTCAGCCGGGGTCCCGGCGAGCGTGATCGGCTTCTCCGGCGCGCTCCTGCAGATCGACGGCCAGGCCGGCGACCCGCTCGACGCCGCCGACGACCCCAACGCGTTCGGCCTCCTGCTGCACACAAGCGGCACGACGAGCAAACCGAAGACGGTGCCGATCCGCCAGCGCAACCTGGTCGCCTCGACCGCTGCGGTCGCGGCGACCTACGGGCTCAACGCAGATGACGTGACCATGTGCGTGATGCCGCTGTTCCACGTCCACGGGCTCGTTGCGGCGGTACTGGCCACGCTGTCAACAGGCGGCACCGTGGTCGTGCCGCGGTTCCGGCCGTCCGCATTCTGGGACGACGTAGCCCGGCACGGCGCCACCTGGTACACCGCGGTCCCGACCATCCACTCCCGCCTGCTTGCGCAGGCCCTCGAGCGCCCGGCACCAGGCGTGCACCCGCTCCGCTTCGTCCGCTCCTGCTCGGCGCCGCTGCACGCGACGCTATGGCAGCGTTACGAGGACGCCATCAGCGTCCCGCTGGTGGAGGCCTACGGCATGACCGAGGCGGCCCATCAGATGGCGTCGAACCCGCTGCCGCCCGGAGAGCGCCGGCCGGGCACGGTCGGGCGGGCCACGGGAGTCGAGCTGGCCGCCCTCGACGAGGACTGGCGGCCGGTCCCGCCCGGCGAGCAGGGTGAGGTGTCGGTGCGCGGCCCGTCAGTCGTCGACCACTACCTGGACAACCCGGACGCGACCGCAGCCTCATTCCGGGACGGCTGGTTCCGCACCGGCGATGTCGGCACGCTCACCGCGGACGGCTACCTGACCCTGGTTGGCCGGGTCAAGGAGCTCATCAACCGGGCCGGCGAGAAAATCTCGCCGTACGAGATCGAGGACGTGCTGCTGTCCCATCCCGCCGTGGCCGAGGCGGCCGCGTACCCGGTGCCTGACGAGAAATACGGCGAGCAGGTCGGCGTGGTCGTGGTCCTGCGGGGTGAGGCCACGCCGGCCAACCTCGCCGCGCACTGCCGGGAGCGGCTGGCCCCGTTCAAGCGGCCCGCCCGGGTGACGATCCTGGCCGAGATCCCGAAGGGACCGACAGGCAAGGTGCAGCGCCGCAACCTCGCCGCGCTGGTGGACGGATGAAGATCGCGGTCGTCGGCGCCGGCGCCATCGGCGCGTACGTCGGGGCCGCGCTGCACCGAGGCGGCGCTGACGTGCACCTCATCGCGCGCGGCGAGCACCTGGAGGTCATGCGGCGCAACGGCGTCACCGTCCTGAGCCCTCGCGGGGACTTCCGCGCCCACCCGAACGCCACCGGCGACCCCGCCGAGATCGGCCCGGTCGACATCGTGTTCCTCGGGCTCAAGGCGTACAGCTACGCCGAAGCAGGCCCGCTCATCGCTCCGCTGCTGGCGGCCCACACCGGCGTGGTGGCAGCGCAGAACGGAATCCCGTGGTGGTACTTCCACGGGCTCCCAGGCCCCAATGAGGGAAGGCGCGTGGAGGCGTCGGACCCGGGCGGCGCGGTGTCGGCAGTGATCCCCCCGGCGCACGCGATCGGCTGCGTCGTGTACTCCTCCGCCGAGATCGAGTCGCCCGGGGTGATCCGGCACATTGAGGGCACGCGGTACTCGATCGGCGAGCCCGACGGCACGGTCTCCGAACGCTGCGTCGCGTTCAGCGCCGCGATGGTCGCCGGAGGCCTCAAGTGCCCGGTCGAGACCAGCATCCGCAGCGACATCTGGCTCAAGCTCCTGGGCAACGCGGCGTTCAACCCGATCAGCGTCCTCACCGAGGCGACCATGGGCCAGATCGCCGCCCATCCCGGCACACGTGACCTGGCGCTGGCCATGATGTACGAGACCGCCGAGATCGCCACCCGCCTCGGCAGCCCGCCCAAGATCTCCGTCGAGCGCCGCTTCGAGGGCGCCGCCAAGGTCGGCGACCACAAGACCTCCATGCTCATGGATTACGAGGCAGGCAAACCCCTCGAGACAGACGTGCTCCTCAAGGCACCCGTCGAACTGGCCAGGCTCGTCGGCGTGCCGGCGCCGAATCTCGAGACGGTCCACTCCCTGATCGACCTCCTCACCCGTTCGAAATTGACCAGAGCGAACGGCGGAAACCGCACCTGAGCCAGGCCGGTGCGACCGCAAGATGACGTTACGGGCCCCTCGCGCGGCTAAGTTATCCGGACGTTCACTCGAATTCTTTTTTTTATTCCGAACGGGCAGTGGTGCCCCGGCCCCATCCTGCGATCGGCCGAGAACTGAAGGGCCAGCCCGGGAGAATCCGCGGTTGCCCGTGCCCGGTCCTCAGGTGAGCGCAATGGCTTCGGCCCACGCGTCGTATTCGTAGATCCATCGCCGGTCGATCAGCTGGCTGCCGGAGCTGTCCCAGCCGGCGCCTTGCCGCCGTGAGCTCAGCTGGACGCGCGCCGTCCGGTCCCGCCGCAGCCCTTCGTACGCGGCCAGCGCCCGCGGCACGCCGGCCGGACCTGGGCTGGCTCCCAGCAGCGTGGCCAGCGTCACGGCGTCCTCCAGCGCCTGGTTCACGCCCTGGCCCAGGTGCGGCAGCATCGGGTGCGCCGCGTCACCGAGCAGCGTCAGCCGCCCGCTGCTCCACCTGGGCAGCGGCGCACGGTCGTACATCCCCCACTGGAACCCGCTGCCGCCCGGCCCGCTGATCGCGGCGATGACCTCCCCGATGACCGGGTCCCAGCCCGCGAACTGCGCGGCCAGCGCCGCCGGGTCGCCGGGCGCCGACCACGACTCACGGACCGAGGTATCCGACGGGACGAATCCCACGTAGTTCAGCAGCTGCCCGGCACGCACCGGGAACGTCAGGAAGTGCCTGCTCTCGCCCACCCACATCCGCATCGCCCCGGCCGAGTATTCATCCTGGCTCGGCACCAGGCCGCGATAGGCCACCACCCCGGAGAACACGGGCTTGGCCGGGGCTACCACGAACCCCTGCAGCACGGAGTGGATACCGTCCGCCCCGATCACCACGTCTGCCGTGGCCGTGGTCCCGTCCGCGAAGCCGACCGTCGCGCTGCCGGCATCCTGGCTGAAACCCGTGCACCGATGCCCGGTCCGCACTATGCCAGGCGGCAGTTGCCCGGCCAGCAGCGCCAGCAGGTCGGCCCGGTGGATCCCGACGTTCTGTCCTGGCCGGGTGAACTGATATGGCTCGTGGCTCACCGCGCGCCCGTCGGAGAACCGGAGCTGAGCCGACACGTACCGGGCGCCCATCCGCCCGATCCCCTCGCCGACCCCGAGCCGGTCCAGCATCCGCAGGCCGTTCGGCGCCAGCGACACGCCCGCGCCGACCTCGGCCAGCTGCTGCGCCTGCTCATAGATCCGGACGTCGATCCCGGCCCGCGCCAGCGCGACCGCCGCCGCGATCCCGCCGATGCCGCCGCCGACAACCGCCGCCCGCAGGGTCACGTCCTTCCCCTCTCCGAACGGCCGCACCCCGGATTAACGTTAACCCTCGCCCCCCGTTCGCCTGGCGGTTCGGGCTAATGATCCGGGTCGGGCCTGCCGGGTGCCCAGGTCACTGGGCCGCTTCGCGCAACGCCCGGTACAGGACGCGCGTGTCACCGAGCCGGTGCCGCAGGGTGTTCTCCAGCCCCGCGATCGGGACGAGGTTCTGCGGGGCGCGGGAGTCTTTATACGCGACGGAGGCGTAGCGGCACAGCACCGTTTGCGACAGGTTGGCCAGCGCGGTTAGTTGCGGCAGGGACAGATCGGTCGCCGCTTCGCAGCGAACGACACCGGCCCAGGGCGCGCCGGGCACATCCGGGGTGGACGGGAGCCGCAGGTACCACGCGTGGCGTTCCCACGAGGCGCCGATCAGGAACACGGGGGTGCGTTGCCCTGCGGTAAGCGCGGCGACGACCTGGTTCAGCTCTGGCGCCAGGTACCCGGCCCGGTGCGTCTTGATGAGCCCCATGGTGCGGGGCAGGTGAGCCCGGTTGCGCAGCGGACCGTCGATGACGAGCAGGTCATCATCGGCTGCGTCCTGCCCGTACGGTGCGGAGCCGGCGTGTTCGGCGGTGCGGGGCAGCGCGGTGCGGGCGGCGAGGGCGGTGATGACCTCGATCTCTGCGAGGGCACGCTGCAGAGCGTTGGAAAGGGCCATTGTCAGCGGCACGGTGTCACCGCCGACGGTGTGCCGGGCCCGGTAGGTGCCGGCCCGGGTCTGGATGTCGGTGGCATGCGGTGCAGTGGTGAACAGGCCCCGGCGGATCTCGGCGGCAACAAGGTGAGCCTGACGTCGCCCGGGCCGTCCGCAGCAGCAGACAACGCCGGCGGCGTAAGAAGCGCACACCGACATCGCGGCCGTCGCGGCTATCCCTTCAACCCCTTCGGCCCCTTCGGCCCCTTCAACCCGGGCGGCGTTCGTGGTGGCGGCGCCCGGCGCCGGTGACTCGTCGATCCAGACGCGGGCGTCGATACGGCGGACCCCGTCGACGAACAGGACCGCGGACGGATCCGGCACGTCGCTGGCGGCAGGGATAGGGGCCCACTGGCCGGCCGGTGTCTCGACGTCGGTCTCGACACGGGCGGCGGAGGCGGGCAGGTCCTCCTCGCCGTCGGCAAGCGCAGTGCCGTAGCCGACGTCCCACGCGTCGACGGAGAACCGCATCCCAGGGGTGTTGCGGGTCGTGCCCGGCATTGCGGAGACCGTCATGCGGTGATCCGCTCGATGCGGGATTTGGCGCCGGTGCGGGTGACCTGGAAGCGGACCGGGATCCGGTCGGCGAGAGCGGGAACGTGGGTGATGACGCCGACCATCCGTTCTCCGGTCGCGGCCAGGTTCTCCAGCGTGGCCGCGACGACGTCGAGGCTCGTTTCGTCGAGGGTACCGAACCCTTCGTCGAGAAAGATCGACTCGAGTTTCGCCGCGCCGGACGCGGCGAGGGAGGAGACCTGCCGGCTCAGGGCGAGCGCGAGCGCGAGGGAGGCCTGGAACGTTTCTCCGCCGGACAGGGTCCTGACCGGGCGGGTCGAGTCGGCGTCGTTGTGGTCGATGACTTCGATGTCCTTGCTATGGATCCGCAGCTCGAACTGGCCGGAGGACATGTCGAGCAGGAGATCGGAGGCGTCGGCGACGAGGGACATGAGTGCGCTTTCCAGTAGCCATGCCTGGAACGCGTCCGAACGCAGTAGGCCGGCGAGGGTCGCGGCGACCTGCGCTTGCTCGGCTGCTTCGTCCTTTTGCTTGCGGAGGCGTTCTTGCTCGCGGAACCTGTCAGCGGCGTGCTCCGCGGCGCTGCGCGCTGACGCGGCCGCGCCGGCTACCTCCCGGGTGACCGCGGTGTGGAGTTCGCTGGCCAGAGTGTGCAGGTCGGGTAGTGGCAGTTCGGCGTGCATGAGGGCGTCGCCGAGCGCGCCGACGGCGGCCTGGTATTCCTTCGCTGCGTGGTCGGCGGTGTTGCCAGCCTTCGTGATATCGCCGGCGAGCGTCGTCTGCTTCGCCCTGGCCCAGCCGTCGAGCTGGTTCCATGCGGCGGCAAGGGCGTCCTCGGTGATGGCCGGTGCGCCGTAGCGGGTGAGCGGGTCCCGCATAGTGGCGAGCTGTGTCCGGCTGTCGCGGGCGCGCGCCTTGAGTTCGTCGACTGCCCGCTGTGCGCGGCTGCGTCCCTGGCGGGCTTCGGTGAGCGCGCTACGCGCCTGCCCAGCAGCCTGGTCGAGGCGGTCGAGTTCGGCGATCAGCTCGGCAACCTGCTCGCCGCTGGGTTGCGCAGCGAGCGCAGCGGTTAGATCCCGCCGGCGGTCCGCGGTCTGGTCGCGGATCTGGGTGATCTGGGCGAGGTTGGCCGCAGCCGTGTTCTGCTGCTCCCGGAGCTGGGTCAGGCTGGCGGCGGCTTGGGCGTGTTCTGCGCCTGCTGCGTCCGCAGCAGTCGCTGCGCCGGCAGCGGCTTCGCGGAGCGCTGGGAGCTGCGCGCTCCTTGCAGCCCGTTCAGCGGCGGCCCACCGGGTAAGTGCGTTCCAGGCCGCAATGAGATCGGCGGTCTCGACCACCGGGGCGCCGAGGCTGGCGATGGTGTCCCGGGTTCGCTGGAGTGCCGTGGCCGCGGCGCGGCTGCGCTCATCGAGGTCGCGGCTGTCCCGGTCGATGGCCCGGCGTGCAGAGCTGGCGCTGCTGCGACGGGTGTCGGCGTCGGCGATCGCCTGCTGGAGCCCGCGACGGCTTTCCGCAGCGGCGTCGAAGACGTGGCGAGCTTGCGCTGAAGCGTCAGCCGCCTCGGTGAGGTCGCCGCGGGCGGTGTCAGGAGCGATCGGGATGCTGAGCGGGTTGAGCAATACCGCCGGGCTGGGTCCGCCGGTCGTGGCGGGGCGGCCGGCCGCCGTCGCGCCGGCGTCTTGTCCGTCGCCAGCAGTGTGCAGATTGCGTAGGGCGGTGTGCAGGTCATTGCGGGTTGTCTCGACGTGCCGCAGGATTTCCGCGCGGGCCGCGGCCGTGTCCCGTTGGTCGCGGTCCAGGCGAGCGTGCTCGCCCGCTGCCTGGTCGTAGCGGGACTGCGCGGACTCGAGTTCTTTCTCGGCGGCGGCGACATGGCTGGTGTCGTGCCCGGCGGGGACAGTTGTGACCTGCTGCTCGCAGACGGGGCACCGCTGCCCGGGCTGCAGGTGGGCGCGCAGCGCGCCGGCTTCGTCAGCGAGCCGGGCGTCGTCCAAGTTCGCGCGGGCGGCCGTGAGCGCGTCGTCGGCAGTGGCGACCGCGCTGGCGGCGGTGGCGAGCGCCTTAGCGGCCCGGTCCCGGTCGTTCCAGCCGGCCAGGTCAGCAGTCAGGGCGTCGTGCACGACCGCAGCGGACCGCTGGCCGGTGGTGAGCGTGGCCTCAGAAGGCGCGGACCCCAGGGCGCCCTGAGCAGCGCGATAGGCGTCCTCGGCGGCGTCCGTCTCAGTGCCGAGCTCGGCCTGGCGTCTGCGGAGGACGGTAAGCGCAGTGGTGAGTTCATCCAGGTCGTGAGGGACAGCGACGGCGGCTAGCGTGGCGGCCTGCTCGGCCGCCAACGTCACGGCCTGCTGCGCCCGGTCTGCCGTGTCCGCAGCGTGTTCGGCGGCTACTCGCAGCAGCTCGGTATTGTGTTCGGCGCCCTCGGTCGCCTTTCTTGCCGCACCGTGTGCGGTCACAGCGCCGGTCACCTTGGCTTCGAGGGCCGGTAGGTCAATCTCTGTTCTAGCTAGGTCGTCCCATTGCTGGCGCAGTATCAGGAGCTGGTGCCGGGGCCGGAAGGCACTGATCTTCGCTGCGGCCAGGGTGTCTGCCGCCTCTGCTGCGTCGTGAACCTCGGCCGCCTCGGCAAGGGCACTTGTGGCGGCCCCGAGGGCGGCGTCGAGAGCGGCGACGCCAGGCGGGACCTGGACCGCTGCCAGCGCCTGCTGTTGCGCAATCAGTTCACCGAGACGGTCGGCGGTGTCGGTGACGGCCAGCGCGGCCTGCTCGAGGTCGGGTAGTCCGGTGCCGGTGAGCCAGGTCTGCAGCTGGCCGAGTCGGTCCGCGCGGCCGGTGAGATCGCTGACCTGTTGCTCGGTCGCGTCATCGAAACCGGCGAGGGTGGCCTCGAGCGCGTCGCGTGCGGCGCGTTTGTCCCGGGCGCGGCTGTTCGCGCGGGCGTGCAGTTCGTCGTAGAGCTGGTAGCCGAGCAGGCTGGACAGGATGTCTTGCCGGTCGCTGGCCTTGGCGTGCAGGAATTCGGCGAATTTTCCCTGGGGCAGGGCAACGCACGTGGTGAAGTGGTCGTAGCTGAGACCGAGGAGGCTCTCGACGGCCTTGGTCACTTCGGATTCGGCGGCGAGCACGTCGCCTTCGCCGTCGAGGTCGTCGGAGTCATGCAGGCGCTCCAGGCGGGAGGCGTGCATGGTCACGCGTGAGGTCTTCCCGCCGCTGCGACGCGCTTCGCGGGCGACGGCGTAGCGCTGCCCGTCGGCGTCGAAGACGAGCCGGACGACGCCGCGGGTCGCAGTCGGCGCGAGCGCGGGAGTGATCATCCGCTGGTCGTTCCAGCGGGGTACGGTGCCGTAGAGGGCAAAGGTAATCGCGTCGATGACGGTCGACTTCCCGGCGCCGGTCGCGCCGACAAGAGCGAAGAAGTCGGTGTCGGTGAAGTCGAGGACGGTCTTGTCCCGGAACGAGGCAAACCCGTCCATATCGAGGCGTACGGGCCGCATCAGGAGCCGGTCCCGGTGCCGAGCGCGGCCTCGGCGGGGCTGGTGACGACGTCGTGCAGTTCGTCGAACAGCGCCCGGACGCGGGCATCGTCGACACCGCGTTGCGCGCAGTAGTCGCCGAATAGTTCGCCCGGCGACCGGTCAGGCTTCGGTCCGGCGCGGCCGGTGCTGGCGGCCGCGGCGAACTCGGGATCGATACGGATTTGCAGCGCGTTCGGCAGCGCATTGAGGACGTCCTCGCGTATCCCGGCGCGGGCG
>Ga0209169_10002391_pt1 | contig 11289 bp, 8 predicted proteins | sample HubBroMetageWRM4_FD_188346 | JGI IMG/M metagenome (GOLD analysis project Ga0209169, IMG submission 188346) | Warmed soil microbial communities from the Hubbard Brook experimental Forest, New Hampshire - Hubbard Brook CCASE Soil Metagenome WRM 4... | ecosystem: Environmental > Terrestrial > Soil...
CAGAGTCACCACGAAACGTGAGTACGTCGGCTGTTATAGAGGTCCTTCGACTACGCGTCCGCGCGGTTCGCAAAAGATGCGAATCGCAAGAAGCAGGACGCTTGGCTCAGGATGACAATTCAAAAGGAAAGCGCGAGGTAGGTTTGGCTCACGGCGATGGCCGCGGCTCGGGTCCAAAACTCACGGCGAATAACCGACAGCTGATAACCGACGGCCGAAAAGCGAATAGCGGCATTTGTGACGTACGTCATAGCATCGCGTTTGCCGGCCACGGTATAGTGGCGCGTTCTCATAAGAGGTCGCAGTGTCTGACGGCCTCGGAAGATACACACGCTATGCCGCAGAATTACGTACCGATTTTCATCTTTGCTTTCGTCGCTTTTCTCGTCGCCGCCGGAACAGTGGCGCTATGCACGCTCATTCGGCCGAAGAACCCTTCCCCCACCAAGCTGATGCCCTACGAGTGCGGCATCACGCCCTTCGACAACGCGCGCGGTCGCTATACCGTGCGCTTTTACATCGTTGCCATTCTCTTTGTCGTCTTCGACGTGGAGACCGTCTTCCTGTTCCCATGGGCGGTACAGTTCAAGCTGCTGGGCCTATTTGGCCTGCTGGAGATGACGATTTTCCTCGGCATCCTGATTGTGGGATACATCTGGGTTTGGAAAAAGGGCGCACTGGAGTGGGTGTAGGGAAGGGCGTCATTCGCTAATCGCTTTTCGCTATCCGCCGGAATTTTCTCTGGTGTTTTGCCCGGAGCGCCCGTTCAACTCTTTGTCATCTCGTAGTGTTTCTTGCCGGCAACTTGCGCACCTCTGCAGAAAACCGCAGGGCCTACAGCCCCGTCCCGGCCTGTGCAATCACCGACTGCATCACCGGCGTCAACTGCACCACCAACTCCGCATTATAGGAGTGCGACGTGGTGTCGGCGATGACTTCCGGCGTAGCGCCGAAAATGCGAAACGCCCCCAAGGCATAGCCACGCGATTTGTAGGCCGGAGAGTCGGGCAGGACCGCGGGATCGACGTTGGTGATGATGATTGAGACCGTGTTGTCGCTGTTGCGGCGAATGTCGAAGGTCCGGAACTGCTGCGGATGATCGCGCAGCGAACAAGTCTCGACTTCCCAGAAAGCCAACGTTGGATCGCCGCTGCGGTCCGGCTGCGCCGTTATCGGGAACCCATCTGATTTTTCATTCCATGTTCAGGAGGATCTATGGAAAGCGTAATTGCTCTTAAGTCACCTACTGCATGTACCTCCCTTTCACCCAGTGCTGCGATCTGGCAGGACGTCCTGGCACAGGCGATGACCGGCGAGCTGATCGCCGCCATGAACTACACCTCCCTGGCGGAGATATGCGACGATCCCGAAGAAGTAGCCGATGCCTTGGAGCACGCGGACGGGGAACGGTGGCATGCTGCTGCTTTCGCCGCCGAGGGACGCAAGATGGGGCTGGACGTCCCCAATAACGTCAACGGCAAGCATTGGAAGAAGCTGCGCGAGGCATTCCTGCGCTGCATTGAAGACCGGGACTTTATCGCCTGCCTGATCGTTCAGGAGATCATGTTGGAATCCTTCGCCGTCGCCAGCTATGCCCGAGTGGGGAAGGTTGGACCGGGAAGTCTGGGCAAGACCTTTGCCGCCATCGCAGCAGAGGAAGAAGAGCATGTCGATCACGCCCTGTCGATTCTCAGAACAGAGCGCGCCCTGGATGCGCAGCGCTTCGATGACAAGGTATACCGGCTGCATCTCGATGTGATGACCACCCTCGCAAAGATGCTGGCGAAGGAATGCAAGGATGGGCATTGCGAGGTGTGCCACGGCAGCTGTGTGAAGCCATCCCTGTTCGACGTCAGCCTGAGTGCGGCCGAGCTTCGCGGAGCATCGCTGCAACAGTACCTGAAGACGCTGGACATGCTGGGGCTGCCCGGGGAGGTAACACTTGCATGGGTCACTCAGCTGCCGGTATAGCCGTAAGTGGACTGCCTGCCACGGTCGATTTCGCCCTGATCGGGCATCAGGAGAGTTGGAGGGCGGCTGCGGACGTACTCGCTGTCTTGCGCGGACCAGAGCACACTCCTCTGCCTGACGACGAGATCAAGGACATCCTTCCATGGATTCCGCCAAGAGCCGTCTGCCATGTCCGCGTCGGATCGATCAGCAGCGGTGTTAGCGACGCCAAGGCACATGGCCTTTATATCGACTCCTTCATTCCTCCCGACCGTCTGGGCGCCGCCTACACGCACGAGAACATCGCCCGGGTTCGTGGAGCGGCAGCCTACGCGATCAAGGCTGGAGCGAGGATCGTGAGTCTCGGCGGATTCAGTTCCATTCTGATCGAGGGCAACTTCGATCAACTTCCCGAAAGACAGGATACGGCCTTCACGACAGGTAATACGCTCACAGTTGGCTTCATCGTTCAGGGCATCAAGAAAATGTGCAGGCTGGCGGGTCGAGACATCCGAAGATCAACTCTGCTCATCGTTGGAGCTACCGGAGATGTGGGTTCCGGTTGTGCCCGTTGCCTGTCGCCTCTCGTGAAGCGCATGCTGCTCAGCGCACGCAATGTGGAGCGGCTGCGCGCGCTCGCCTCGGAGTTAGAAACCAATGGAGTTCAGGTAGAGCTTGCAACCGGTCTCCAGCAATTCTCTCAGGAGGCCGATGTTGTGATCTGCGCGGCGAGTCTGGCGTCTCCTTCGCTTCTACTCGGCCGCATCACACCCGACGCAATCGTTTGCGATGCTGGCTACCCGAAGAACCTCTCTCCAAATGCGCAGATGCCTGGCGTCAAAATCTTCTTTGGAGGCTTGGGGCAGATCACTGGTGGACTGACATTCGCGCCGGATTTTCATGGAATTCTGAATCGGCATCCATTCCCCAATGTGGTTCATGGATGTCTACTCGAAGGCATGGCTCTTGCCCTGGAGGGAAGGTTCGAACCCTTCTCTCATGGAAGAGGGCATATTACGCCCGAGCGGGTCGAGGAGATTGAAAGCATTGCAGCACGGCATGGAATCTATCTCGCACCGCTTTACAACGCCGATGGACCCCTAGAGGACAGACTTGATCGCCAGATGGAATCGCCGAGAGCATAAGTACATGGAGTCGTGCTGACGGAATATCCTTGCTTAAACATCGACTGTGTCTGGAAGCATTGCCGCCTGTCCGCTATATGCGCCCGTAGCGTCGATAAGTTGCCACACCGTCGCGTTCTTGATGCGGAAGCGTCGACCCGACTTCGCAATCCGGATGCCGTCATAACCAGTAACAAAGCCATCGCGCGCCACCCGCTCTAGAAACTGTTGCCGATCGGCGCGTTCGGGGGCCTCCGCCGACAGGCGCGACGGCAGCACAGTCAACTCTTCCCACTGGTACCCGAACCGCTGCTGTGCAGCTTTGTTGCCGTAGATGAAAACCGGATCGGGTGCGGTATTGTGTGCAAGAATGCCAAATGACGCATCTTCATACAACCATCGCATACCCTGTTCGGCTGTCATGCCCTCCGGAGTAATTGACTGACCGATGAGCCGACGATAACTATCTGCCAGCATATGAAAGAAGGAAAGATCGTTGCGCAAATCCATGTCTTGAAGGGCCTGTTGATACATCAATACCCTCATTATAACTTTTGAGAATTGCCACTTTCAGACGCAAAGATCAGAGCAAGGGGTAGAGGTACAGATATTTCATTTCGCACTATTTTTTTAATTATTAAGGGTTCTAGCAAGCCGGAAGTGAATCGAATAAGTTAGGGCGAGTTGGAATTTGGGCAGCACAGATAAGAAAAAGGCCAAAGAGAAACTAAATATCGGCAAAAAAAGTTTGAAGATGAATCGTTTCCTGTCTCCCACAGAAGTAAATCGACCACTCCTCGAAATCACCATCCAGAAGGTGATCGGGGAGACGCCTAGACTGGAGCAGGACCGCGTCGCCCTTGAGGAGCCTCTTGAGATCCAGCTTGTCTATGGAGCAGTAGACACAAGGGTTACGAAATCAATTACGGTAACCATGCGAACGCCGGGACATGATTCTGAGCTGGCTGCTGGATTTCTGCTGACCGAAGGTGTGATTCGCGACCCCGCTGATATCGTAGACATCTTCAATCCTCTGGAAGAGGGAAGAGCGGAACACGAAGCGGCTGCCGCTACTGCCTCCGACAGCTTTCTCCCCTCTGCATCCAGACTGAACGTGGTCCGTGTTGAGTTGGCGCACGATGTTCAAGTGAACATGTCGAGCCTGGAGCGCAATTTCTATACCACCTCAAGCTGTGGCATATGCGGCAAAGCCTCGCTGCTCGCTCTGCGCTCTGTATGTCCACCGCGGCTGAAGAACAATTTTTCGATCCATGCAGAGATGCTGTACACGCTGCCCGAGCGTATGCGTAGCGCGCAAAGCATCTTCGACAAGACGGGCGGGTTGCATGGAGCAGGCTTATTCGACTCGGAAGGGAAGTTACTGGGGTTGCGGGAAGACGTAGGCCGTCACAACGCGGTCGATAAGCTGCTGGGAGCGCAGTTTCTTGCCGACTGTACTCCTCTGCGCGACAAGTTGTTGCTGCTATCCGGGCGCGTCAGTTTTGAGCTTCTGCAGAAGACTGTCATGGCAGGCCTTCCCATGGTTGCGGCTGTAGGTGCGCCTTCCAGCCTTGCGGTTCAAGTAGCCAGAGAGTTCGACATCACCCTGGTCGGATTTCTGCGAGACAACCGTTTCAACATCTATCACGGAGCCGACCGCGTGTCTGTTGGTTTATGAGAGTTATTTTCTGGAGGAAGGTATGAAGTTACGGATCAAGGGGAATTCTTTGCGATTGCGTGTCACGCGCTCAGAGCTTACGCGACTGTCTGCGGGAGAAACCGTAGAAGAGGCGATCCATTTTGCTCCAGAACCAACAGCCGTTTTTCGTTATGCGCTGGTATCCAGCCCTGAAACAGATCTTGTGGGAATACGTTATCGCGACGGAGAGGTCACTGTAGCCATCGCACCGGAACAAATGCGTGCCTGGAGAGAGGAGAGTCAGATCGGCATTTACGCCACTCTTCATATTGGTCCTGCTGGTCCGCTGGAGATCGCATTGGAGAAAGACTTCGCTTGTCTCGATGGCAGAGATGAAGACAACCGGGATACGTTTGCCAATCCGCTGGAAGGTAAGGTCTGTTGAATCTCCTGCAATCTACGACCTCAACGAATCGTAGAAGGGCCACCACAAAAGGGGCGCAGTCATCTTCCCGGCAGGACGTTTCAACGCGGCCCGGTCTGCATTTCTGTGAGCGGATCAGCAATCATATCGCCGTCCTTGCTGACACATGCCCAGACGAAAGTCGACTCGGATTACCTACAGACCCGAGGCAAGGTTCCTCACCTTACATTTTCGTATTTCTCTATCACATATCCTTCAAGGTGGGTAAGCGATAAGATGCCTTTCTTGGGGAGACGAGCTACAAAACAGGTTGCTCAACTTTGGCAGCTTCTGCCTCGTCCCTTGACCACGCTTCTATTTCTTTGAAAGCCAAATTGAAGAGGAACAAAGCATGTCAGACGAACAGCAGAAACCACTCAGCCGACGGAAATTTATTGGAGGGAGTTCAGCAGCACTGATCGCGGCAGCCGGGCTAAAGGTTGCATCCGCCCAGGAGACGAAACCTCGCTCTGCGGACCACCATCTGCCCAACGAATCGGATCCTGGCGTGAAGAACGATCCGCTGGACGCGGAAAATCCTGATTCCGTGTGGTCACCGTCCACGGATGCTGGTGGCCAGCCGCCTTTCAAGTATTCTTTCGCGCTGTCGCACAAGCGCATTGAAGAAGGCGGATGGACGCGCCAGGTAACGGTGCGCGATCTGCCGATTTCCAAGAAGATGGCTGGCGTAGAAATGCGTCTTGTCTCCGGCGGCATTCGCGAATTGCACTGGCACGTCGGCGCGGAGTGGGCCTTGATGCTCTACGGCAGCGCCCGCATTACAGCCGTCGATGAACATGGGCGCAGCAATGTGAGCGACGTGAAAGAGGGCGACCTCTGGCTCTTTCCTGGAGGTATCCCGCACTCGATTCAAGGGCTAGGTCCGGATGGTTGCCGCTTCCTGCTCGTCTTTGACGACGGTAATTTCAATGAGTTTGAAACCTTCCTCATCACTGACTGGCTGGCTCACACGCCGCCGGAAGTGTTGGCCAAGAATTTCAACGTTCCTGAGAGCACCTTTGCCAATGTCCCTAAGAAGGAGCTGTTTATCTTCAAGCGGGATCTTCCCCGTCCTCTTGAGGAAGAACAAAAACAGGCGCAGGACGGCACAGGTCCGGTGCCGCACAGCTTTGCTTTTTATACAAACGAGATGCAACCGACGAAAGTGTCCCAGAGCGGCCATGTCAAGATCATCGATCGAAATAACTTTCCTGCCACGAACATTGCCGCGGCCATCGTCACGCTAAAACCGGGCGGCCTGCGTGAATTGCATTGGCATCCAAATGAAGATGAGTGGCAGTACTACGTGCAAGGGAAAGGACGCATGACGGTCTTTTCTGCGGGAGCGCATGCGCGCACGATGGATTTCGAGGAAGGCGATGTGGGCTACATCGAAAAGTCGATGCCGCACTACATCGAAAATACAGGCGATACGGACCTCGTTTTCATTGAGGTTTTCCCAACTCCGTATTACCAGGATATCTCGCTCGCAGAGTGGATGGCGCATACGCCGTTCCGTCTCATGAACGAACATCTTGGCGTTGGCGAAGACATGCTTGCGAAGATTCCTAAGAAGGAAATGGTCATTGTTCCCGAATAACAAAGATAGTGTGGATGTCTGCCTCCGCTGGCATCCACGCGTTTGCTTTTTTCAGGGCGAGCTGTGCGCTAGCCATGAAGAATCCGGAGATAAAAAGTGAAATCGAATCGTTGGGGCATCGCCTTTGCCGGCGTTGTTCTCCAGGTTGTACTTGGCTCTGTCTATGCATGGAGCGTTTTTCGTGTTCCTCTTACAAAGCAGTTTCACTGGACCATTCCCCAGGTGACACTGACGTTTACGATCAGCATCTGCGTGCTCGGCGTTGCTGCTTTTTTCGGTGGCCTATGGCTGAACCGGTCTGGTCCGCGTGTCGTTGCGCTGACAGGGGCATTTCTCTATGGCGCGGGAACTCTGCTTGCCAGCTTTTCCGGTGATCGCTTGTGGTGGCTCTATCTCTCGTATGGAGTGATCGGTGGCACAGGACTAGGCTTCGCTTACATTGTTCCCATCTCTGTGCTGGTGAAGTGGTTTCCAGATCGCAGAGGCTTGATTACCGGAATAGCCGTGGGAGGCTTTGGAGCAGGCGCGCTTGTGACCGCGCCCGTTGCGACTCACTTGATTCAAACCGTCGGTGTACTCCAGACGTTTGCATATCTCGGAGCCGCATACGCTCTTCTTGGTTTGCTGACAGCTTACTTTATGCAGAATCCTCCTGCGGGCTGGTCGCCGGCGGGATGGACCCCTTCAATCAAATTGACTGCACAGCGTTCGGCTAAGGAATACACGCTCAAGTCAGCTTTGATGACCTGGCAGTGGTGGGCATTGTGGCTGATTCTGTTTCTGAATTCATCCGCCGGTATCTCGGTCATCTCTCAAGAGTCTCCTATCTTTCAAGAGTTGGGGAAGGTAACGGTAATCGTCGCAGCGGGTATGGTCGGCGTCGTTAGTATTGGTAATGCGTTTGGACGCGTATTCTGGGCATGGATATCCGACATCCTTACGCGCCGTTTCGCTTTCGTCGTTATGTTCCTGTTGCAGGTGATTCTGTTCTGGGTTTTGCCGACGATTAGCTCTGCGACGCTTCTGACGGTACTGTCGTTTATCATCCTGATGTGCTACGGAGGCGGCTTTGGGACCATGCCTGCTTTTACCGCAGACTATTTCGGCTCAAAGAATGTTGGCCCCATCTATGGACTGATGTTAACGGCATGGGGCGCGGCGAGTGCCTTTGGCCCGCTGCTGATCGCAAACATGAGGCAAGCAACTGGAACCTACCGGAGCGGATTTCACGTGCTGACCGCGGTTGTCCTTGTATCGACCTTGTTTCCGCTCATTATTCGTCCGCCTGCCAGAAGCAACTGATCGCAAAATGATGCATGGCAAAAGTTGATTGTAAAGAGAGGCTGGTTCAAGAGGACCAGCCTCTCTTTACATTGCCTCACCGTTCGCCTTTATTCGCTGCATAGAGCCCCCTGTTCCCTGCAAATATCTGGAGCACTCCCGTCGCAGCTGACAAGGTGGTAGTGGCCAGGGTGGCAGCTGTTGGGATATACAGCCGATCGCAGCCGCCGTCCCGCATGCTGGCCTGCGACGGAATGCCGGTGCATCCCGATATCGGATTTTACGGACTCAGGCAATCGCGAATGGAAGCAGTACGCACTCCCGGACGATAACGAACCCGAGGGCGGAATCTGCCCATTCTGCACGCGATCAAGATAGCTTTCAGAAAAAGCTGACCTGCCATCCCCGTTGCGTAATACGAAGAATCCGGATTCAATTCTGCCGTGGGATGGAGATGGATCCACGCTTTCAACCCTGCTTAAGTCACATCTCTGTGGCAATTCTGTCAACGTATCTACCGTTAAGACGTTACGATTCAATTCAAATCCAATGTTATCAATGCCTTGCGCGCCTCGTTAGAGCGCCCTCCTAACGTTGCCAGCTGTGCAAACTGCGGCATACCGTGATCGGCGATCGTGAAAGCCCTGCTTGGCAATTACTAAAAACATACTTAACACGGTGCTGCTTTTTAAGGGAGGCAAGACATGACATCCAAAAGGCGTAAGGGACCAGACAGTTCTACATGGCTATCCGGTGCCATCCTCATACTCTGCTCGATCGCAAGTATTTTGTTCATCGCTAACGCCAATTTTGCAAACGCCCAGACCACAGGACTCGGCACCATTTCCGGTACTGTGACCGATTCCTCGGGAGCCATGATTCCGGGAGCCAAACTGACGATCACAAATATGGCAACCGGCGTGGCTCGTGACAGCGTGACAAACGGCACTGGCTACTATGAGGTGGGTGCTCTCATTCCCGGCAAGTATAGGATTCTGGTGTCTTTATCGGGGTTTAAAGACTTGCTGCGCGAGGGAATCACGCTCGAGGCAGATGCGCATATCAACGTTCCCATGCAGCTCGCTACGGGCAGGAGTGTGCAGACGATCGTCGTGCAGGCAGACGCCAGTTTGCTCAACACCGAAAGCGGTTCGAGCGGGCAGGTATTAACCACCAAACAGGTAGAATCGCTCCCGGTCTCTGGAAACAACCCCACCTGGCTGGCTCTCATCGCTCCAGGCGTTCAGGGCAGGACCGGACAGGCTGCGTCTACCGACGATACTCTGGCCTGGACGGGCCTCACCCAGGACTTTGGAACCTATGGCAACGTCGGCGTGAACGAGTTCAGCCTCGACGGTGCTCCTAACGAAACCAACTCACGACAATCCGGTCTTAACCCGACGATCGATGAGCTTGGAGAAACCAAGTTCGATGTGACAGGATATGACGCCGGTGTCGGGCACACGATGGGCGTCTCGACCATCCAGACAACCAAATACGGAACCAACGAGCTCCATGGCTCCATCCGGGAAACCTACACCGCCAAACGCTGGGCGGCCATGAACCACTTTCAGGGATTGAACTACCGGTATCAGCAGTCTCTCGCCGGCTGCGTCAACGGTGCCAGCACCAGCCCTGAGTGCTATGCGATTGAGAACGAATATGGCTGGCCCGGAACCAATATGAACAACGGCTCGGCTGCCATCGGCGGTCCCGTCTACATCCCCAAGCTATTCGATGGGCGCAACAAGCTCTTCTTCTTCGTTTCCGTGTTGAATGATGTCTTTTCCGGAGCCGGATCGCAGACGGCCACCGTTCCCACGATGCAGGAAAGACTCGGAGACTTCAGCGATCTCCCCCAGCAGACGGCCAACGTACCTGCCGCCTTCACCGCCGCCTGTCCTTCGGGCACGCCATACTTTGGCCAGTATCAAATTTATGATCCGTTTTCCGTGACGATCGATGCGCAAGGCATTCCGCGGCGTAAGCCTCTCTGCGGCAATGTGGTTCCCGGAAACAGGATGACGAACAGCGAAATGGTCAACCTCTACAACAGCCTGATGCCGGTTCCTACGCAAAACAACCCCACAGGAAGCAACTTCGCCTTCACCCAGATCACCCCGCAGACGTATCGGGATTACACCGCGCGTGTCGACTACAAATTTTCCTCCAGGGACAACCTCTTCGTTCGTTATACGAGAGGGAACTACACCAAGGGACAGAATGATTACACGGTTGGCGACGTGGGCGAACAGGAAGGACCGCGCTGGATCGATGTACCGGCGATTGGATGGGACCACGTCTTCAACCAGAACACCAGCCTCGAGGTGACATTCGGAGGCACAAACTATAAGACGCACTGCTGCTACTATCCCGGATACGACAAATACAAACCAAGCGATCTGGGACTACCCAGTTACACAGACCAGTATGCGCAATCAGCAAATGCTTCACTCCTGCAACTCCCCGTACTCCAGATAGCCAACTATGAGAACAGCAATCCGGGCGAGCCGGCTTCTTCTCTCGGACAAACCGACAATGTGCCCTCCACCTACCGGTCTTTTGCTCTTCGTGGAAACGTCACCCACGTACAGGGCCGCCACACGATCCGCGCAGGTGCCGAATATCGGTGGCAAAATGCATCCACCGGAATCAGCGGGAACGTTTCAGGAACCTACAACTTCGACAACTCATTTACCCAGCAGAACAACGGGTCCGATAGCACCTTTCAGCAGTCGAATACAGGACTGAGCTATGCCGCATTCCTGATGGGGGTCGACACCTCCGCCTCGGTAGGCAGAAATGCTTCCGCGTCGTTGCAGTCGCCGTATTATGCCTTCTATGCAGGAGATACCTGGCGCGTTACGCCGAAACTTACGATTATCCCCGGTCTTCGTTTTGAATATGAATATGGGGTCGTCGAAAAGCACAATCAATTAGTTGTCGGATGGGATCCGAACGCGGATCTGTCATCGATCTCCGGGCCCGCAAACAACGCATATCAGGCGGCACTGGCGAGTGCGACTCCGTCGCAGCGGGCGGTATTACCATCGTCGCTGGCCATTCAAGGCGGCCCGCTGTATGCGGGCGTGAACGGAGCGCCGAGAAACGAGTGGAATAACAGCTATCGTTTCCTGCCCAGGCTCGCAGTGGCCTATCAGGTAAATCCGCGCCTGGTCATTCGCGGAGGCTATGGCCTCTTCTTTGACACGCTGAATGCCCTGAACGCACA
>Ga0209169_10002392_pt1 | contig 11286 bp, 9 predicted proteins | sample HubBroMetageWRM4_FD_188346 | JGI IMG/M metagenome (GOLD analysis project Ga0209169, IMG submission 188346) | Warmed soil microbial communities from the Hubbard Brook experimental Forest, New Hampshire - Hubbard Brook CCASE Soil Metagenome WRM 4... | ecosystem: Environmental > Terrestrial > Soil...
CATGGTACGACTTCCCCGGCATCGCGATGTGAAATTTTTGTCCTCGTCAAGGCAAGCGATTGAGGCCGAAAGGGAGGCTAAGAACCGCTCCGCTTTCCGCCCAGCCGCTCATCCGCTAGAATAGAGGAAAACCAAGAAAGGCCACAGCCACATGGGTTTACGCAAGGCAAAGAGCATCAAGCACGGAGGCAAGTCGCTTGAAGACATTCTCAAGGCACACGAGGATTTCTTTAAAGGCAAGGAAGGCGGAGCGCGTGCCGATCTTACCGGCGCCGATCTATCGAACGCCGATCTGAGTGGACGCAATTTCAACGGTGCGATTCTGCGCGACGCAAATCTCTCCGGCTCAGATCTGCGCAAATCCAAGCTCGCCGTTGCCGATCTCTCCGGCGCCAAGCTGCATAAAGCCGATCTCCGCAACTGCGATATGACCGAATCGATCCTGCCCGGCGCCGATCTCAGCGAAGCGGAGGCGAGCGGCATCGAGTTTTTCCGGTGCGATCTCTCTAACGTGAACTTTCAGCGCGCGAAACTGCGCAACGTGAACTTTCGCCTTGCCAACATCGCCGGCGCAAAATTCAGCGGCGCAGACCTGGGAGTGGCCATTCTGCGCGAAACCGATCTCAATGGCGTTGACCTCTCGGGCGTCGATCTCTCCACCACATTGCTACCGAAAGGTGTGACCGCGGCGGCGCTGTCAAAGCGTGCGTAGTCGAACCAAACGTCAAAAATCGCACAGCCCGCGTTCATCTCGCATTCACATAAGTTGAATGCTTAGAACAACTTGCTGCGCCGACAATAGAATTCCGCGTCCCCGCGTGATAGCCTCTGCCCCAAGGTAGCTCCTCTCTTAAGACCATCGTGGCGACGCCCACTACACAACTCGACAAATCCGGAACGCGCGAACGCGTCTTGCAAATCGTTCGCGGGTTGCTCGTGGAACTCGGCAGCCAGGGCGCTCTTCCAATGTTGAGCGCGACATCGTCGCTCGATCGTGATCTCGGACTGGGTAGCCTCGAGCGTCTCGAATTGCTCTCGCGCCTCGAAGAGGAATTCGGCGTGCGGCTGCCCGATCAAGTCGCATCCGAAGCGAACACGCCCGACGAACTAGCAACCGCGCTGCTGCAAGCGCCAGGTGCCAGTCGCCTGAACGATGAAGTCACGCCGGAACTGCATGCATCCGTGGCCGCGCGCCAGGCGAGCAAACGACGCGACGAAACGCACGACGGAATTTTCGCGACGGAAACGCTGCTCGATGTCTTGCGTTATCGGGCGCGGCACGACGCAGAGCGCGCGCACCTGCTCATTTCCGAAGAAACCGCGAACGGCGGCGAACGCGATGTGACGCTGACGTTCGGCGAACTCTACGCCGCGGCGGAACGCTGCGCCGCTGAGCTCGCGCGGCGCGGAGTGCCTGCCGGCGGTCGCGTTTCGTTGATGCTGCCGACGTCGCGCGCATTTTTCGTTTCCTACGCGGGCATTCTTCTCGCCGGCGCGATTCCGGTTCCGATCTATCCGCCGTTTCGCGCGGATCGCATCGAGGAATATGCCGCGCGCCAATCGGCGATTCTCAACAACGCCGAAGTTTGCCTGCTGCTGACATTTCGCCGTGCCGAAGCCGTCGCGCATTTGCTCGAACCGCGTGTGAAATCGTTGCTCGGCGTAGTGGATGCAGAGAAATTGATCTACGCTGCGGACAAAGCGCCTCCGCCCGCCCCCGGTGCGGCGCCCGCACATGTCACGGGAACTCGTGCGCGGCGTGCGAACGACATCGCGCTGCTGCAATACACTTCGGGTTCGACGGGTGATCCGAAAGGCGTCACGCTGACGCACTCGAATCTGCTCGCGAACATTCGCGCCATCGGCGCCGCAACCGAAATGCGCCCCGATGATGTCGGCGTGAGCTGGCTGCCGCTGTATCACGACATGGGATTGATCGGCGCGTGGCTCACGCTGCTGCATTTCGGCGTGCCGCTCTCGGTGATGTCACCGCTTTCGTTTCTCACGCGGCCTGAACGCTGGCTCTGGGCGTTTCACAAGCATCGCGGCACGCTCTCCGCGGCGCCGAATTTCGCATACGAGCTGTGCGTGCGGAAGATTGCCGACAAAGATATCGAAGGGCTCGACCTGAGTTCGTGGCGCGTCGCAATGAACGGCGCGGAACCGGTGAATCCAGAAACGATGCAGCGATTCACCGAACGTTTTTCGCGTTACGGATTCCGCAATGAGACGCATTTGCCCGTTTACGGGCTCGCGGAATCATCGCTGGCCGTCACCGTGCCGCCGCTGAATCGCGGACCGAAAATCGATCGCGTCGATCGCGAAACATTCACGACGCAAGGTCGCGCGCTTCCTGCAACGACGGCCACGAACTCAGCGATTTCCTTTGTTTCATCGGGCGTTTCGCTCCCCGAACACGAGGTTCGTCTCGTCGATGCGCAAGGCAACGAAGTGCCCGAGCGCACGGAAGGTTTCCTCTGGTTTCGCGGACCATCGGCGACCACCGGCTACTATCTCAACGAAGCCGCGACGCAAAAATTGTTGCCGCAGGGACCCGCAAAATCGCCCGACGAATTCGCGTGGGTCGATTCCGGCGATCGCGCGTATCGCGCAGAAGGCGAGTTCTACATCACCGGCCGCGTCAAAGACATCATCATCAAAGGCGGCCGCAATCTTTATCCTCACGAAGTCGAGGAACTCGCTGCGCGCGTCGATGGCATTCGCAAAGGATGCATCGTCGCTTTTGGTTTGAAAGACGAAGCGTCGGGCACGGAAAAATTAATCGTCGTTGCGGAAGTGCGCGATCGCGATCCGAAAAAACTCGCGCCGATTTCCGCCGCGGTCACCGAGCAAATCTCGCGCGGCCTCGGATTGCCACCCGATCGGGTCGAACTGGTGCCGCCGGGCAGCATTCCCAAGACATCAAGCGGGAAACTGCGCCGCGAAGAAACGCGCCAACTTTTCAAAAAAGGATCGCTATCGCAAGCTCGTCCTCCGGTTTGGCTGCAAATCGTACGACTCGGCGCAGGAGGAGCGCTCCGAAGCGTTGGCCGCATGCTCGCGTCGGCCGGGCGTCGCGCGTGGGAAATTCTCTACGGCATCTACTTTTCCATCGTGTTTCTAATCTGGATCATTCCGTCCACCACAATCGTCAGCTTCATCAAGGATCAGCGCGCCGCCGGCCGATTCACATCGGCGGCGCTGAAGAAATTATTCGCGATGGTCGGATGCCATGTGCGTGTCGTCGGCAAAGAATACATGGACACGCCGGGCGCGAAGATCTACGCCGCGAATCACACGAGTTATTTCGATGTCCTGCCGCTCATGCTCGGTCTTGGTGTTCCCTATCACTTTGTCGCGAAACTCGAAGTGCGTCACATGCCGTTCATCGGCGTATTTCTAAAGCAGATGGGCCACGTCTGGTTCGATCGCACGAAAGGTGATGCACGCTTGAAGCAGTCGGAGCAGATCTTGCAACTGTTGCAGGAAGGCGAATCCGTTTTTATTTTTCCGGAAGGCACATTCACGAAAGAAGACGGCATTCGTCCGTTTCAGCTCGGCGCGTTCAAGGCCGCCGTCAGCGCGAACGTTCCGATAATTCCAGTTTCGCTCGCCGGCACTCGAAAATTTCTGCGCGACGGAACATATCTTCCGCGTCCGTCCGACGTGACGATCACGCTGTCGCCGCCGATCTATCCGCATGGCTCGTCGCCTACGCCGTCCGGTAACTCAACCACCGCAACCGACTCCGCCGACTGGCACGATCTGATTCGCCTCCGCGACGAAACGCGCCGTGCCATCGCGCAGCACGCCGGCGAACCGCTGCTCTAAAAAAATTCACTGAAGAGCACACGATCACCGGCGTTGCGCCGTGTCGTCGACTACCAACTCACCGCGTCATGTTGTAAATCACGGTGATATAGGTATCCACCTTCACCGCCTGGCCGTTCAACATCGTCGGTGTGTAGCGCCACTGCTTCACCGCCTGCATTGCCGACGCGAAAAACATCGGATCGCCGTTGACCGCTTCGAGCGACTGAATCGCTCCATCTTCGCCGATGATAGCGTGCAATTCGACTTTGCCCGATTTGCCGATCTGTTTTGCGAGCACCGGATACGTCGGTTCGATGCGGTAGACGAGTCTCGACGCGTCGATCTGCGATAAATGTACGACCTTCGGCGTCTTCGGTTTCGGCTCTGTCGGAGGCGGCGGCTGAGTCGTCGCACGCGACTCGGTCATCGGAATCGCGCCCGTTATGTCGATGGTGCCTTGAGGTGGCATCGGATCCCCGATCGGATCAGGCTCCGGAGTCATGTCGATTGTGGTTGGAATGTGGGTCGGCACTGTGGGCGTCGTTGGTTTGAAGTTCCTGTGACGTATGATCTGCGTCTCAACAACGCGCATCGGCGTCGGCCGAGAATAATACGGGGGCACCGGAACGACATTCCACGAAATCACCGCCGGCTTTCCCAGCAAAGGCATCAACAAAATCACGGCCAACGCAATCGCCTGCAGCGAAATCGAAATCGCCAACGCGCGACGCCGAATTTTTCTCTCCCGCTTCAACTGCTCCGAATCTCCGTCAACCAGACATCCATTCAATAAATCGGCAGCCATTGCACACACCTCCACACGAAAATGCTGCGAACCACTTGGGAAAATTTGCGACGCCGGAAGCCTGCAGGTTGCTATGCAGGTCCCGGCGCCGCGCTCGCAGGGATGTGAGGTTTTGCGCGCGTCCTCAACAGTTGCTTGGACACCGTCAGCCGCGACAAGTTCCCCGGCTAGATTCGGGCAATACAACAACCGAGCCACTAACTCGCCGCAGCCCCAACAAAACAGAAGTCTTAGATATTTGTATCAAAATGAAACCATGCAGCATCTCATTGCACTGTGGACGTGGATCTGAAGGAGGCAACACCCATGGATCGGCGCAATATTGAAACGGTCGGTGTGCGCCGCACGGGTTGGGCTGCGTTGGACCGCGATCCGCAGGAGGACCGAGTCGAGTTTGTTTGTCCCCACTGCGGCACGCGTGGCCAGAAGAACGCCCGGCGCGAGCGAACGCAATATCATTTCACGGATGGTTTTTTGCAGGATTTACAAGGCGAAGTCACGCAGTGCCGATCGTGCAGCCAGTCGCTGCGCGTCGTTCCCGTCGTGATGCTGCACGATCAGGACGAGACGCGGCGTTTTGAAGCAGTGTTTTCGGACGAAATTCAGGTTCCGGCTCACAGTCACTAATCGGTTTCACGACCGAAAATTTCGCACCGCACAAATCCCAGCAAAAACGGGGCGCCAAAAGCGCCCCGTTTGTTTTTTCTCACCGAATTGTATGCCTCGCCCGAGACCTCGAATCCCATCAAGCTCGGACCGCCCCGAGCTGACGGAGCGAAGCGAACCGCTTAGTAGCGGTGCCAGCAGCCGAAGCGATCGTACCAGCCGCGAACATACTCATGTCGCCAGTACGGTACCGGCGCATAGTAGCCGCGGTGGACCACAACAACCGGCCGATGGTACACGTACACTGGCGCTGCCTGCGCGCTCGACGCTCCACCGAAAAACATGAAGCCACCGAGTGCCGCCGCGGCCAACGCCGCCTTACCAAAAACTGACTTCAAGACGGACTTGTGCCATTGCATAAAATCCTCCTCGAACCGTTTCCCCGACCTTGCTTGGGGGCTTGTTGCTGGTAGTTATGAAACACTCCGGTGCGGGAAATGTCGCGCCGCTCCGAAAGCCTTATAAACACAGGCGATTTCGACGGTCGCAAAAAGAAAGCGCGGCGAAATGAATTCGCCGCGCCCGAAACAACTCTCAAGTTGGTGAATTTCGAGACGTCTATGACGACTGTCTCGAACTTAGCTCAATTCAGAATTTCAGAATTAATCAAGGACGGCCGTGATCGGCGTCCCAGTTGTGTTCCGTGCGCCACTGATGCGCTTCCACGTCCCACCACTTGTGATCCTGCCCCCAGCAGTATTCGCGCGCGTCCGATAGCTCGTGACGTGCGTGTTCCGCCTGCTTGCTGTCATAGCCGTGATGCTTGATGGCTTCGTGCAGGTCGTGGTCGGCTTTTTCGGTGCGGTGCTGGCACTCAGCCTCGCTCGCCTTTACTCGTGGCGCCCCTGTAAACAACAGAAAGCCGCCTAGTGCGGTCAGTGTGATGAGAAGCTTTCCGTATTCCACGATTTGCGTACGGCGCTCAAGTTCCATTGCGAATCTCCTATCGACGGGGATAGCCAGGTTCGCTAACAGAGTAGGGACGCGCACCCTTTCCGCATATCGGGAAACCACCGGAATCGTATAGGGGAAAGCCTGTAGAAATCGCTGGGCGGGCCGGGAAAGACGCGGGCAGAGGGTTTTGGCGCGTTTTAAACAACGCTAGAGGTCGGAATTCAGCTCCATGTGGTACTTCTCGAGGCCGGTCTTGATGCGGTCAAACGCCTCGTCTACGGTGTCGGCAAACTGGAGCATTTTGAATTCACTTGGGCTGATCATGCCCCACCGCGTAATCGCTCGGAAGTTGAGAACTTGGTCCCAATACTTGCGGCCGTAGATAAGGATGAGGCTGTTTTTTGGCAACTTGCCGGTCTGTAGCAGGGTGAGCATTTCAAACAGCTCGTCGAACGTGCCGAATCCGCCTGGAAATACGATGAGCGCCTTTGCGACCTGCGCGAACCACAGCTTGCGCATGAAAAAGTAGTGAAAGTTGAGGCTCAGTTCGGGGCTGATGTAGGGATTCGCGAACTGTTCGTGCGGCAACTCGATCGACAAGCCGATCGATTTTCCGCCGGCTTCCATAGCGCCGCGATTCGCGGCTTCCATGATGCCAGGGCCGCCGCCGGAGCACACCACGAAGCGACGCGGACGTTCGCCGAGTGTCATCGCCCACTTGGTGATGCGGCGCGAGAGTTCGCGAGCCTGCTCGTAGTAACGCGACATCTCGAGCGCGCTGCGTGCATCGCGCAAAGGCTGGCGATACGCGGCGCGCTGGGCGGCGACACGCTTCAGCGCGGCGCGGCTCTTCAATTTTCCCAGGCGAGCGAGCGCGCTTTCACGCGATTCGATGCGTGCCGAGCCGAACATCACGATGGTGTCGCCGATTCCCTCTTTTTTGAGCTGCACCAAAGGATGCACATACTCGCTCAGGATGCGGATCGGACGTGCGGCGGTACTGTCCAGAAACGCGGGATCCTTATAGGGCGCCAACGGCGCATGCATCGGCGTGGGCTTCAGCTTCTTGATCTTCGTTTTGCCGTGTGTTTGGGTCTGTGCCGAGCTTGATTCTGATTTCGCGCGGGCTTTTGCTGCTCTCGTTCTTGATTTCGTCTGGCGTGCCGCCATCGAGCGCTCCGAAAAATGTCCGTTACCATTCTAGAAACAGATGCCCGGGGCGGCAACGCTTGTCGGCGGAACTGCGTCGAATTGGATACACTGTGCGCGGAGGTTTGCCCCACCCATGAACCGCTTACCGGCCTCGCGATTAGTCATTACAGCGTTTGCAGTCGCGTGTTTTGGATGCGTGCCTTCCCTTTTGGCGCAAGCATCGGGCCCTATCGCGCCGCAACCGGGCACTCCGATTCAGCAACCACCGAAGACCGCGAAAATCGGCGTCAGCGTCGCGCTCGTCAATACGCCGATCACCGTGCGAGACAACAAGGGCAACATGATTCACACGCTGGACGCGAAGGATTTTCAGATCACCGACAACGGCGTGGCGCAAAAGATTTTGCACTTCGACATGGGAGGCGATCCGCTCTCGCTCGTTGTGCTGGTGGAAACAAGTTCGCGCGTTGCGACATTTTTGCCGCAGATCAGCAAGGCGGGAATTGTGATCACGCAGACCGTGATGGGGAGCAGCGGCGAAGCGGCTGTCATCGGCTTCAACGATTCCGTCGATAAGTTGCAGGGATTCACGCACAACGCCGACAAAATCGAAAGCGTTTTTACACATTTACAGGCGGGAACGTCGGGCGCAAAACTTTACGATGCGATGACAGCGGGAATCGAAATGCTGAGCAGCCAGCCGCAGCCGACCTCCGATCAGCCGGGGCGAAGGCGCGTGATGCTGATTATTTCGGAAGCGCAAGACATCGGCAGTGGAACGCAATTCGGAGAAGTGTTACGGCAGGCGCAGCTTGCGAACATCACGATCTATAGCGTTGGGCTTTCGACGACGCGAGCGCAATTGCAAGCCGAACCGCGCGATACGACGCCGCAGGTGACGCCGCCGGGAACGTTCGGCGCTCCGCCAATGCCGGGAACGGTGCAGACGCCGGACACCGAGGCCGCGCGATTGGGCAGCGGTGATTTGGGGCAGGCGATTATTTGGGCGGTGAAACACGGGAAGGACAAGGTGAAGGGGAATCCGCTCGAGCTTGCGGCGGCGGGGACAGGCGGCGAGCATCTCGCTGCGTTCAAGGATCGGACGATCGAAAAAGCGATCGATCAAATTGGCGGCGAGCTGCATGCGCAGTATTCGGTGAGCTATGCGCCGACCGGGACGAACGAGAATGGGTACCACGAGATCAAAGTAACGCTGGCGAAATCGGCTACCAAGGGCGAGAAGGGCTCAAAGGATTGGAAGATTCGGAATCGGCCGGGGTATTACGTTGGACCGCCGGAATCGTAGAGGAAGATCGATCGTGGACAGCGTTTAGGATCGATCTTGCGGACACGGTGCGCAGCGTGCCGCGGCCTTACAGTTGCCGATTGCGCGATAGAACTACAGGGTGATCGTTTGGGATTTTGTGCAGCGGTTCTGTGGCTAGAGAATTTGCGTCCAAAAGGCTGAGTCGCGGCTCACAAGCAGCGCGTCTTTGCGAGCGTTCCAGCGAATGAAGTGCGGCGTTTGCGTGTGGAGGCGGTGCGCTTCGCGGGATTCCCAGACTTCGTGCAGCAAAAATGAGTTCGGTGTGTCGGCGCCGCGATGCAAATCATAGGTGATGCAGCCGTCTTCCTTGCGAGTCGGACCGACGAGCGCTCGCAACTCCGCTTCAAGCAGAGGCTCCTGCCCTTCGCGGGATTTGAGGAGCACGACGAGAGTTAACGCTTCTTTCGGAAGCTTCCCGTCTTTTGATTTTCGCGAGGCGCTTCGTCGCGCGCTGGTTCGGCTTCGTCGCCGGCTGGCCGAGGACTTCGTTGCTCGTTTCGCCATGGGCCGGGATTGTACCTTAACCGGCCAAAAACGCCAGTTGCAGCGGTCGGCACCGGAATCGCGGACGCAATGCCAGCCCTATTGCTTCTCCGCTGGCTTGCGGCCAGCGTTGAGACTGTCCCAATTCATGATGGTGTTGAGCACGAAGGAATACGTGCCTCGGGTTTCGCCGCGATAGACGGGGTTGATCGAGAACAAGATCACATGGCCGGAGCCGGATGGTACATCGACGACGGCGGGATGCTGCGCGATTTCGTCGCCGCCTTCGAGCAAGCCTGAGACGAGAAGATCTTTGCTATCGGCATAGCGCAGAATCACGCGCGGAAGTTCGGCGTCGGGAATCACGCGCGGGTTGTTCATCTTCTGTTCGTCGGTGACTTCCGGGATTTCCCAGGTCTCGGTAGATTTTTCTTCGGGTACTTCGGTGGCGGGGCGACCGACCGCGAAGTCGGGATCGTCGATCGTGCCGCGACCTGTCGGGCGTTCTTTGGAGTGGCTGCCGAGACGACGGCGACGGCGTTCGCCGGCGATGGCTGTCAGAGAAAAGATCGGGCCGTTGTCGCAGTAGACGGAAACTTTGTCGCTGTAGCCGTAGGCGATGGGGCTGGCGCTGTCGACCAAGCGCGCGCTGAGAACCGAGCCAACGATGTTGAGTTTTTGCGCCTGGTTCAGCGTGACGCCGTTCTCGAATCCGCTGGAGACGGCGAAGTTCGACGTGTCGGTCGCGGTCAGGAGCACTCCGCCTTTTGCGACGAATTCCTGGAGCTTCGCGAGGCCTTCCCAGCCGAGGCCGGGGCGCATGTCGTCGGTGGAATCGTTCTTGCCAACGAGATTTGGAGTTTCGGCGGTGTTCTTCCAGGGCAGCGGATTGCCCCACGATGTCGGTAGCCCGCTGATGATTAGCGAAGCCGGAGCGTTGAATCCGACTGGCGGGAACAAAATGACGTCGTACTTCGCGCGGAGATCGTCGATCTTTGCGACGGCTTGCGTGCTCATGTAGTCGTAGGGCACGCCGATGTTGTCGAGCGCGAGACGCCACCAGCCTTCGGTCTGCGTGCTGAGCCAGGTGTGGACGAAGGCGACGCGAGCGGCGCGGAGTGGATGAGTCTTCACGTCGGGGGCGCTGCCAAGCGCGACGACTTCGACGCCGGCTTCGCCGGCTGCTTTGTCGAGATCGGCACGATTCACGCCCTTCACGAGAATCGTGCCGCGGTTGAATTTCGTTCCACCCGCATCGAACGGTTCTTCGGCAGCGTCCATCGTGGCGTCTTTCAGTTTGTAGCGGAGCGTTGCGAGCGTCGGCTGGGCGTTGTTGTTGATGGCGAAGACGGTGCCGTCTCCCTTGACGCCGCCGGGCAACTTCACGGAGTTCACACGCTCCATCGCGGCGCTGAGCACTTTGGCGTCGGTGACACGCACGACTTGCACGCCGAACAATTCGCCGAAGGTCCAGCCGGTGTCGTCGTACGGAGTTTTTTGCGGATCGTCCGGGCTCCAGTATTGGTGATCGAGTAGCGCGTCGGCGATGCGCGAATAGGGCTGATCCATGCGAATGATGTAGCTGCCGGCGGGAAATTCGCGCGTGGTGGGCTCGGTGTCTTTCTTGTCTTTGTCGGCCTTGTCTTTGTCGGAGGCTTTCGCGGCGCCGTGGGCGTGCTTGCTGTCTTCTTCTTTCTTCTTCGGTGGGAACGTGACGGTGAAAGCCGAAGTCGCGCGGGAGATTTCTACTTTCTGCTTATCCATCACTTGCAGCAATTCGGCTTGCAGTTCTGAGCGCGGATCGTCGCCGGGAAGAACGTATGCTGCCGGTCCTTCTGCTGTGGGCTTCTGGATGGAGCGCTTGGACTTGATGTAGAAATTCTTGAGGAACATTCGTTTGTTTTCGTTGAAGTAGTGTAGCGAAGTGAGAAGACCGGTCTCTTCGTAGTTGTTGTTGTCGCGTTGCGACCAAAGAGTCTTGGGAAGCGGCGGATTCTGCTTGTACCAGGTGCGCGCGTATTCTTCGGGATCGAGCGTGCGCTCTTTCGTGTCGGCGCCGCCGTTGCCAAAGGTTTCGTAGAGGCGGCTGATGCCGTTGTGCATCGCGGCGATGAACATCAGGTAGCCCGGCGACCAAGTGTCGAAA
>Ga0209169_10002393_pt1 | contig 11283 bp, 8 predicted proteins | sample HubBroMetageWRM4_FD_188346 | JGI IMG/M metagenome (GOLD analysis project Ga0209169, IMG submission 188346) | Warmed soil microbial communities from the Hubbard Brook experimental Forest, New Hampshire - Hubbard Brook CCASE Soil Metagenome WRM 4... | ecosystem: Environmental > Terrestrial > Soil...
TGCTACGTTTCGGGCCTTCATGTGCGTGGCGCTCCAGATGCCGGCGGGCCGAAGGCAAGCTCTCCGTAGTGAAGAGGCGACTTGCGAGCCAAAACGGCGAGAAGCAGTGCGGCGACGCAGGCCCAGCAAATGAGGTGGAATCCGTCGATGAAAGTCAGCGTGAAAGCCTGCAGGCGGATGCGGGCGCCAACAAGATCGACCGCTCGCCCAGTCGCCAGCGACAAGCCATCGGATTTCCCGTATAGACCCGCCGTCAATTGGTGTACCGAGGCGTCCGTGATCCATTGGCCCTGCTGCACGTGCAATCCCAGCAAATTTGAATGGACGCGCTCGCGGATCGCGATGAAATGGGTCATCACCGCGACGCCGATTTGTCCGCCGAACAGACGCACCACATGGAAGAACGCGGAAAACGTCAAAACCGATTGCGGCTTGGAAAGCGCTCCCGAGAACAGAGCCTGGAGCACGATCCCGGAGACGAGCCCAATGAAAGCGAACGCCTGGCCGACGCCCATCAATAGTTCCGAGCGGTAATAGTTCGCCGCGGACCACGCACTGGTGTACTGCGCATTGAGCAGGGACGCGCCTGCGATGCACACAAAGCCCGCAGTCATCAGCAAACGCGCATCAAGCCCCTGCAAAAGCAATAGCGCCGCAACAAATGCCAGAAGCAAAAGCGGGAGAGCCCCCCAGACTACTGCCGGACCGATTTGATCCGCTTCGAAACCGTGAATCGAGAGCGACTGCGGCACGAGAATGATCGTCGCGAGAAGGCAGAATCGAAATAAGATCAGCGCCGAACCGTAAATGATCGTGTTCCAACGCCGCAAGAAGGGCAGATCGACCAACGGATTCGGGCTGCGCAAACGCCGGATGATCGACACCGCGAGGAAAAAGATGCCGGAGAAAAACAATGCATTGAACAGTCCCGACCGCCACCAGTCGAGTCGCTGTCCCTGATCGAGAGCGGCGAACAACAAGGCAAAGCCCGCGCTACCGTATAGAAACCCTGCGAAGCTCGGAGGCGCGGCGTGTCTTGGAGCGGGAGGCGTCGCGGGTATCCCGCGAACGATGCACCACAGCATGATTGGCGTGAGCACCGCCATGCTCCAGAACATCCAACGATACGAAAGATGATCGCGGAACCATCCGTATAACGTCGGCGCCATGTTCACCGCGCCGTCCACAAAACTCGCATAGAGGGCGAGCGTAAAAGGCAGGAAGCGAAGCGGAATATTGCGCAACGCGAAAGACAACGTGAGCGGATAGAACGTGCCGGATGTCAGACCGCTGAGCACCAGTCCTGTCAGCAGGAAACCATAGCTGTGCACGAGAGGGAGAAAACAATTCACCAGCGTGAATCCAATCGCCGCAATGATCAATACGCGGCGCGCACCCAGGAGGCCTCCGAGATAGACCGTGAACGGACCGATGAACATCAGCGCGATGTTGAATGCGCTTCCGATCCACGCGCCGTCGTCATAGCTAATCCCCAGGCTGCCTTTTAAGTCGGCGGTGCCGAGGCTCAGAAGCCGGCCGGCCAGCGTGACGATGCCGGCGCCCATCACGACGCCAAGGATGCCCAGCACAGGACTTTTCGAAAGCTCCGCCGGCACGGCGCCGGAAACTGCCTTTGCAATTTGCCACTTGGTGGGTGGGCGGAGCAGTGCGGTGGTCGTCGCCATATCAAGCCCTGCTCACTGCTTGGTCCGAATCTCGGAGACGACCGACAAACCCGGCCGCAGTTCGGCCGCGCGGCTCGCGTCGTCGAATGCGATCTTCACCGGCACGCGCTGAACAACCTTCGTGAAATTCCCGGTGGCATTGTCGGGAGGAAGCAACGCGAATTGCGATCCACTCGCCGGCGCTATTTCCACGACATGCCCTTTCCACACCCGGTCCGGATACAGATCGACGCGAATCTCCGCGGGATCGCCAACCCTGATGTGCGTGAGCTGCGTTTCGCGATAGTTGGCCTGGACCCATCGCGTGTCCGCAACGAACGTGAGAATCTGCGCTCCCGGCGACAGCAACTGCCCCGGCCGCACTTGACGTTCTCCCACAATTCCCTCTCCCGGTGCGCGAATCTGTGTGTAGCCCAGATTGACTTGCGCCACCTTGAGCCCAGCCTCTTTGGCATGGAGGTCTGCAATCAGTTGCCGCTCCTGAGACTCAAGGACGTCTTTCGTCCGGCGCTCGGCCTCCACCGAAATCTCGTTGCTTTTCAGAGAGGTCTTCGCCTGTTCGAGGTCCGCTTGTCGGCTGGTGAACTGCGCCGCGAACCGCTCTTGATCCGCGACTGCTCCTTCGACCTTCTGCTTCGTCGTGGATTGCGTTGCGAGAAGCCCTTCCTGACGCGTCCGTTCGGCCTGCGTCCGCGTCACGTCTGCCTGACTCGCGGCAATTCCCGCCTGGGCCGCAGCGATCTGCGCATTCGCAAGATCGATTCCGGCTGACGCTTTTTGAATCTTCGTGTCTTGCAAGTCGCGTTGCCTGCGGTTGTTTTCGATCGCCGCCTTCGCAGCTTCAATCGCCGCAGTCGCTTGCGCAACTTGCGCACGATAATCGTCGTCTTCCAATTCGACCAGAAGATCGCCCGCTTGCACTTTCTGGTAGTCGCCGACTTTCACCGCGCGAACGATTCCCGGCACCTTTGTGCTGAGAGGCGTCAGATCGCCACGGACGTAGGCATCGTCCGTGATCTGCTCGACTTTCCCACCTTCCCAGGCGTCCCAGTTGCGCGTGATCGTGACGACGAGAGCGATGGCGAGAAGAAGGATCGCGATGGGAGTGACGTACCGGAGCCACGGCCAGCGCGAAGGCTGCTCAGCAGTTACATGCTCATTGTGTTCCGCCGCCCCGCTGGGGGCTGGCGACGCTCCGGTGGCAGCCAAGCTGGTCTACTCCGTATGCTGAAAACTGATTTAAGTGCTGGATTGCGTAGCGGGCAGACTGTCATCCGGGTGGGTGCTTGTGAACGTGAGGAACGGTTAGCTCACAGTGATTATCGCGGCAGTTCGAGGAAGAGTTTGCAAGCTCGGATGCGGCTCAGAGACTGGGAGATTCGGTCGGCGATGTAACCGCAACGAGCTCCTTGGTCAGTTCGTGTGCGTTTCCAGCGCGACCTTCATTGAGGCCAGCGCATGCTCGAGCGAGGAACGCGTCTTATCCACGGCTACCTTACGCACGATGCCGCCTTTTAGCCCCGTCAGGCCCGCCTGTTCCGATCCTTTGAGCGTCACCAGGAACATTCCCGGCTGCTTGTCGTCGTCATCGCGAATGCAAATCGTCAAATCAAGTGCGGTGTGGAAATAGTGGCTGGCGTACAGTTGTTTGACCGCCAACGCATACTCCGGGCCTCCGGAATCTGCGCCGCGATACAGGACGGCTTGCAGCAATCGAATCGTCGGCTTCAATCCGAAATTGACCTTCTCCCAATAAAATTCCGACTGGATGTGCTCGCCTTTCGCTTTCGGATAATTCAGCAGATAGTCGTGCAATTCGGGAAGGTAAACGGGCATGGCGTTCTCTCGGCTGACGAGCGACTGAAACGCATGATCGACTGCGGCGGGATCGTTCTTGTCGCGATAAATCCCTAAGCCCGCATTTCCGCCCTGCTGGTATCGCTTGAGCGATTCGAGCACCAGTTCTTTGGCGATTTTATTGGCCTGATCGGAAGCATCGGGTGCCGACCAATTCACCTTGGCGCGAAATTCGTCCATTGCATCGGTGGGTAGTTGAACCTCGCACTTGCCTTCACGGCACTTTTGCAGCGCTTTGAGGTCATCCTCCTCCAGACTGAATCCGTCCAAGTCGGAAAGTAGCGGGGGATCGCTGAATTTACGGATCGCGAGATAATTCGGCAGTTTTTTGAGCGCATCGATGTCCGACGCCAGCTTCAGATACTGTTCCGGTGTCGATCGAACGTAAACCGCGCCGAAAACAAACACTTCGTCGGCGGTTGGCGAGTCTAGAGTTTTCGCGAGCGCCTTGCCGCTGCGAATATCACGAATTTGATCGTCGTTCAGCCCGACATAGGTCTTGAAGAATTCGGTGAGCTTTTGGCGTCTTTCGTCCGACGCTTGATTCGCAACCGGAAGACCCGCCGAAAGCGATGACATTGCGTGGGCCATCAGTCCGATCAGCAGCAGTGCCGACACACGTAACCTGAGATGTTTCATTTCGCACGCACGTTCACATCTTTCGCACAGATCGAAAACGTGAGCAACCGTTAGCTCACGGTGAGCTAGCTGTTCCTCACGTTTTCAGACCGGCGCGACGGTGGGAGTTTAGTGACCGCAATCGAAACTTGGCCGCCTCGCCGCCACGCACGAAGGAGATCCCGCCATGAAAGCCGCCGAAGTTCTCGTTCAAATGCTGATCGGTGGAGGCGTCGAGCGCGTGTATGGAGTGTCCGGAGATTCCCTCAATCCTTTTACCGACGCGATTCGCACTCATAAAGAGCTCGAGTGGGTTCACATGCGGCACGAAGAGGCCGGCGCGTTTGCCGCTGGTGGCGAAGCTCACCTTACCGATCAACTCGCCGTGTGCGCCGGGAGCTGCGGTCCGGGAAACTTGCACCTGATCAATGGGCTCTTCGATTGCTATCGCAGCCGTGTTCCCGTGGTGGCGATCGCGGCGCAGATTCCCAGCATCGAGCTCGGGAATAATTATTTTCAGGAAACGCATCCAGAGATTCTCTACAAAGAGTGCAGCGACTATTGCGCGCTGGTATCCGAGCCAGATCTGCTGCCGCGCGTGCTCGCCACCGCAATCCGAACCGCGATCGTGAAGCGCACGGTCGCTGTCGTGGTCATTCCGGGAACGGTTATGGCGGCCGATTGTTCGCAAAACGCATTGGCCCTGCCGGTGAATGACAAGACGTATTCGTTGACTCCAAATCAGGACCAACTGAATCGAGCCGCAGAAGCCCTCAACTCCGCAAAGAAGATCGCCATCTTTGGTGGGGCGGGCTGCAAAGGGGCGCACGACGAACTCGTTGCAACCGCCGAGAAGCTGAAGGCTCCGATCGTTTTCACGCTACGAGGCAAAGAGTTCATCGAGTACGACAACCCGTACAGTGTGGGACTTACGGGACTTCTCGGATTCTCCTCCGGATACCACGCGATCATGGGGTCCGACGTGTTGCTGGTACTCGGCGCGGATTTTCCCTATCGCCAGTTTTTCCCAGAGAAAGCCACGATCATCCAGGTGGACAACCGCGGAGAGAACATCGGCCGCCGCACGCACGTCGAAATCGGATTGATTGGCGATGTGAAAACGACTCTGCAGGCATTGCTGCCTCTTCTCACTGACAAAGCTGATAGAAGTTACGTGAACAAAGCTCTCGCGCACTACGACAAGACCCGAAAAGAATTCGACGCGTTGGCTTCCGGCAAAGAAGGCACGACGCCTCTTCATCCTGAGTTCGTGGTCTCGACGATCAGCGACGTTGCCGCGAAGGATGCCGTTTTCACTTGCGACGTGGGCACTCCCATCATTTGGACCGCGCGTTATCTCCAGGTGAACGGCAAACGCCGCATCATCGGCTCTTTCAATCACGGCTCGATGGCAAATGCGATGCCGCAAGCGATCGGCGCGCAAGCCGCCTATCCTGGCCGCCAGATCATCAGCTTCTCGGGCGACGGTGGCATCGCGATGCTCCTCGGCGATCTACTCACGCTCAATCAAATGGATCTACCCGTGAAGGTCGTGGTCTTCAACAACGGAGCATTGGGATTCGTCGAAGTCGAAATGAAGAGCAGCGGCTACGTCACCTACGGTACAGATCTGAAGAATCCCAGTTTCGCGAAAGTTGCCGAAGCGATGGGCATGTTCGGTGCGCGCGTCGAGCGGCCAGAGCAGTTGCGCCCAGCTTTGCAGGCCGCGTTTTCGCACAAAGGGCCGGCCGTCATCGAAGTCCTAACGCATCGATTTGAATTGGCGATGCCGCCCACGATCACGTTGGACGAGGCGAAAGGCTTCAGCCTGTACATGCTTCGCACCGTGATGAACGGCCGCGGCGATGAACTGATCGATCTGGCGAAAGCGAATCTCTTCCACTGAGAGCGACATTTGGCGAGCTATTTTGGGCCGGAAAGCCTCGATAAATAATCCATCTCTAGCTCGCCTTCATAGGTTTCGGCGCCGAGACCCAATACCTCTTGTACGCGCGCTTGCGTCACTTCGCTGGCAACACTCAAGTCGGATTCATGAGCTTCCATCAGAAGCCCCTCTGCCAGGGAACTAAATGCTCCGGCATCCACGGCCGATTTGGCATGCGCGATGGCATGCGCCGGAAATGAGGCGATGCGGCGAGCCAGTTTCTCGACGAACGGCGTCAGCTCGTCGGCCGGCAAAGCTCGGTTGATATAGCCGTAGCGTTCCGCAAGCTCCGCCGACAGATCATTGCAACCCAGGAGCACTTCCAAGGCCCGTCCACGACCCATGAGCCGCGGCAATCTTTGCGTAGCACCGCCGCCAGGAACAAGTCCAATGGCCACCTCCGGATGGCCGAAGACTGCTTTGCCGAGAGCGGCAAAACACATGTCCACGGCTAACGCGATCTCACTGCCTCCGCCCCGACACCGTCCCTCGACCTTCGCGATGGTGACTTTAGGCATGTTCCTGAACCGCTCACCGATCATCTGCGTCAGACGAAAGCCACGCGTATGAGACACGACTTTGGAAGCTGCTGCCACTCGGCCCAAACCAGAGTGGGCTATAAAGAAATCAGGAAGCGCACTCTGCAAGACCACGACTCGCACGCTCTCATCGGCCTCGAGTTCCCTTCCAAGTTTGTCCAATTCCTGGGACAGAACTTCATCAAGAAGATTAATCGGCGGGTGATCAATGGTTACGAACGCGATTCCCGAATCAAACGCGTGTCGAAGACACTTGTAATCAGAATATGGCATTGGGAGTGACTCCATTCTTCCGCGACCGCTTCGTTGAAATACCCGCTTAGTCGTTCTGCACCTGATTGGTCAAGACACCGATTCCCTCGATTTCCACTTCGAAGATGTCGCCGGGCTGCATGAAAACGGGCGGCTTACGCGCTACGCCTACCCCACCCGGCGTGCCGGTGATGATCACATCACCGCGCTCCAGACTCATCGCGACGCTGATCATTTCGATTAGCGCCGGCACACTAAAGATGAGCAGGTCTGTACGCGAATCCTGCATCACGCGGCCATTCAATCGGCCCTGGATGCGCAATCCGCTGGCGCCTGGCGGGACCGCATCGGGCGTCACCAGCCATGGGCCGAATGATCCGGTGCCATCGAAATTCTTGCCCATCGTCCATTGCGGTGTGCGGAGCTGAAAATCACGCACGCTCGCATCGTTGAACAGCGAGTAGCCCGCAACGTGATCAAGGGCACGTTCTCGAGCGATGCGACGCCCCGGCGTGCCGATCACCACGGCAAGCTCGGCCTCGTAGTCGAGTTGAGTCGATTCGCGCGGCCGCCGGATTGCCTCTTGATGAGCGATCAGACTCGTCGCGAAACGGCCGAAGATTTCCGGATAAGTCGGCTTCTTCAGCCCGCTTTCCGCGAGGTGATCGTCGTAGTTGAGACCGACGCACAGGATCTTCGGCGGTATGGGGACTGGCGGCAGCACTCGGACGGCGGTTAAGTCGATGGTCGGCGATTTTCCGAGGCTTTTGCCGATGCGTAACAGGTCTGCGCCTCGCGCAACCAATTCGGGCAGGGCGCCTGGAAATTCGTCGTCCCGCTGAGTGAGACCGTGCCACCCGGCGCCTTCGTCCGCTGCAATTCCAAGAACTCCCTGTGTTTCGAAATGGACGATGCGCATGAGAGTGCTCCGCTCCGCTATACCGCCGCCGGGCGACTTAGCTCCTCGAGCAGGAAAATAAAGGACTCGTAAGGTCGCGCGGTCGCATGCCGAAGCCCCATCTCACACGTTCGGTTCGCCGAGAGATAGGCGTCGAAAGGCCGATCAATCAGCACCAACCGAACCTCGCGGGTCGCAGAAACGACCAACTCGGGATGTAGTAGCCCTCGGTCGCCGGCGGTCCCGCAACAGGTAGTGCCAATCGGAACTTCGACGTCGTCAGCGAGGCAGCGCGCAATTTCTTTGAGCGCGCCGGCCAACCCGAGTTGCGTTATCGAGCACGTCGGATGCACAGCCGCGCGCCGCAGCTTGTGCGGGATTGTCAGATTCGGCAGAAGATCATGACACCACGCTATCGAGTCGATGATTTTGAGGCTTTCGTATTGCTTTTTTCGCTCTCCTTCGAGCTGCGTCGCAATATCTTCCTTGAAACCAAGAGTGCATGAGGCCGCGTCGACGACGATCGGAAGAACTCCTCCCTCGCTCCAGCGCCACATCGCGTCGGCAACTGTTTGCGCCATGTGTTTGTGCCCTCGGCGATAGCCTTTCGATTTCCACGGCGTCGAGCAGCACAAGCCGGCAACGTCTCGCGGAATCCACAGTGGCTTACCAGCGCGTTTGGACAAAGAAACAAAGGCTTCGGCAAGCGAGGGAACCGCTGGGCCAGCCGGATCGCGACCGAACATGCGGTTGATGCAGGCGCAGAAATAAACTGCCGCGGCGCCTTTCCTGTCCGTCTTGGGAAGTTCGGAGGCCGCACGTGGCATTGGACCCGGCACTGCGGGCATGAGGTCCGGGCTGACGACACTGCGCGCGACGGTGGTGAGAGCTGTGAGCGGCTTCACCCCAAACAATGAGGAAAACGCATATGCTCCCCAAAGGCTGAGTCGCGCCAATGGCTCGACTGCTTTCCAATGCTTTGCAAGTTGTAGCGCCACGGCCTCTGCGGCTGGACTGTTTTCCAGTGCTCTGAACTGTTTAATCAGCGACCCAGTGTTAATTCCGATCGGACAGGGAATGGAGCACATACCGTCGCCCGCGCAGGTCTCGATTCCGTTGTACTGATACTCCCGTTGGAGTTGCGCGAGCATGGCGGAGTCACTCTTTTGGCGCGTCATTTCACGCCGCAGAGCAATCCTTTGACGCGGTGTCATGGTGACATTACGGCTCGGACAGACTGGTTCGCAGAATCCGCACTCGATGCATTGCGAGGAACCCGTAACGCCTTCGATTCGTGGGAAGGATTTCAGATTCTCCAAGTGAAGGCTGGAATTGCGCGTCAGGATCACGTTCGGCGCCAGAATCCCGTGAGGATCTGCGAGCTGTTTAATGCGCCACATCATAGCAGTGGCCTTCTCGCCCCATTCCGACTCGACGAAGGGAGCCATGTTCATCCCGGTTCCGTGCTCGGCCTTCAAGGAACCGTCATGTTTCCTGACGACGAGATCGACGAGTTCGGTCATGAACGCCGAGTACCTGGATAGTCCGTCGGCGCTATCGAGATTAGCGACCAAAGTGAAATGAAGATTCCCGTGAGCCGCGTGTCCGGCAACACCGGGAATGAAATCATGTTTGGCAAGCAGTTCCTGAACATCGTGCGCGCCCTGTGCCAAACGCCCTGGTGGAAAACAGACGTCTTCCGTGATGAGCGTCGAGCCTTCCGGGCGATTCTTGCCGACCAAACCGAGAAGTCCCTCTCGAACGTGCCACGCGAGTTCGACGGCTTCTCTGACGCTCGTAAACTCGACCGGCTTAATCAATCTGGCGGAACTCACGAGCTTGAGGACTTGCTGCTGCTTTACTCCGAGCGAATCCGTATCCTCGGCGCCGATCTCGACGAGCAACGCAGCGGCTTCGGGATCGAGTGTTTTCCAGTAGGCTGGCGTTTCTGCAAAGCCTTGACTGGCGGCGGTGAGTGCGGGTGCGACCATCAGCTCGACGGCAGAAGCACCGAGGCTGACGAGATCCGGGACAAGAGCGATGGCTTCGTCGATTGTGGGGACCGGAATCCATGCCACACTCGTGACGTGGGGCGCCGGAATTGTTTCGAGGACCGCTTCAGCGATGAATGCGAGAGTGCCCTCAGAGCCGACGAGAAGGCGTCGAAAAATCTCGAGCGGCGTTGCTCCGTCGAGAAGTGCACAGAGTCGTAAACCATGCGTATTCCTGATCGCATACTTGCGGCGTATACGGTCCGTCAGCGCCTGATCTGCCAGAAGCTCTTTTCGAAGTTCCAGCAAGCCTTCCGCAAGCTGCGGCTCTGCCCGTGCAAAATCACTTTCTGCATTGGCCTTCGACGTATCAATTACTGCACCGGAGGGCATGATGAAAGTGAGCGCGGAGACGGTGTGATAGGCATCCTTCTCCACGGTGCAGCGCATACCGCCGGCGTTATTGGCGATTACGCCTCCGATCGTGCATGCATGCGAGCTGGCGGGATCGGGTCCTAATCGCCGGCCGTTCTTTTCCAGCAGTGAGTTAATGTGGCCGAGGATCATTCCGGGACGCGCGCGCACGAGTCCGCCGTTATTCTCCACTTCAGCGCCATACCAGTGATTTCGCACATCGATCAGAATGTCGTCGGACTGCGATTGGCCGTTGAGACTGGTGCCCGCCGCCCGAAACGTCGCGTGATGTCCGCTCTCACGGCAATAGCGGAAGAGCTTTACGATGTCATCGGTCGTGCGAGGCTGCACGATAACCTGAGGGACTAGTCGATACGGGCTTGCATCGGAGGCATACCGTACGAGGTCGATGGCTTTGTGAAGGACATTCTCTTTCCCAAGTAATGCAATGAGGTTGTTTTTCAGCTCATCCGAGGTTCCGTCGACCAGAGAGGCAGGAACGGCGTCACTCGTTGGTGGCGCATCGAATCGGCCAATTCGCGTGGGGTTTGCCGAAAACAGCTTCCTAGTCATCGACGTTTATGCTCCTCACGGTTCTCAGCGTCGCAAAACTCAATCTGCCGAACTTGCTCGTGTTGCAGGAAATGCTTACCTAATCGTTGCTGACGGCCTGCATGACTTGCCCCATTTCCATCGCATTGTTGGCGGGAATCTCTTGAAGGGAAATCGCGAGTTGATCCGTCGCGACACCGCTGAAGTTTTGAAATGCTGGCCACAACTGTTTCAGCAGGTCGGTCTTTTCTTCGGCCGTATGTCCGCTGCGCAGAACGCAATTGAGTGACGCGGCCGGTCCTTCTTTGCCGGCGGTGAATCCGGATCCTTTGGGATACGACAGAAAAATCACGTGAACGAAACTCTTTGGCACCTTCATCACGGTGCTGTGGATTCGCGTAAGCTCCTCGGCGATTCTGGCTTTGGCTTCGTCCGGCAACGTACCCTGCGTGATCGCGGTGTAGAGCGGCATTTTTTAGACCCCACTCGCTAGCGCAGATCTTTCAATGTCTTGAGGTCGTCGACGATGTAT
>Ga0209169_10002395_pt1 | contig 11275 bp, 12 predicted proteins | sample HubBroMetageWRM4_FD_188346 | JGI IMG/M metagenome (GOLD analysis project Ga0209169, IMG submission 188346) | Warmed soil microbial communities from the Hubbard Brook experimental Forest, New Hampshire - Hubbard Brook CCASE Soil Metagenome WRM 4... | ecosystem: Environmental > Terrestrial > Soil...
GAACGTCCTCCCGCTTTATGGGTTGATTCGCGATCAGTTTCCGGGCGCGAATATTAACGATGCCTGCGATCACTGTCCATGCTTCTTCTCAAAGTCCCAACACATCTTTCATATCGTAGAGCCCGGGCTGCCTGCCGATGAGCCAGCCGGCCGCCCGCAGGGCCCCTCGGGCGAAAGTGATCCGATCCGCGGCGCGATGCGTGATTTCCAGCCGCTCACCCGCGCCGCTGAAGCTCACCGTGTGCTCGCCCACGATGTCGCCCGCCCGCACCACCGAGAAACCGATGCTGCCGGCGCGGCGCGCAGAATCGGTCCCGTGACGCTCGTAGACGGCGACCTCGCTCAAGGCCACTGCGCGCGATTTGGCGATCGTTTCGCCCAACTTCAAGGCCGTGCCGGACGGTGCATCGCGCTTTTGCCGATGATGCGCCTCTGATATATCCACATCGTAGAGACTGCCCAGTGCGCGGCTGGCAGCCGCCGCCAATTCATTCAACACCGCGACCCCGACGCTGGTATTGGGCGCGATCAGCACGGCAATCGACTTCGCCGCCAGCGTCAGTTCAGCCTTTGCAGGTGCGTCGAGCCCGGTGGCGCCGACCAGCAGGGGCACCGAGCCTCGGGCGCACGCCTGCGCATGCAGCGCAACCGCGCTGCCCACGCTGAAGTCCAGCGCCACTGCGGCCCCTTTGAGCGCCGCAACGGGATCCGCGCCGATCAGGACGCCGGTCGGCAGACCGTCCGCGGCGGCATCCAACCCCAACCGCGCACTGCCGGCCGAGGCGGTGGCGCCGCGCAGCTCAAACTCCGCGCCCGCGCGCGCTGTGCCCGCGCGCGCTGCGCCCTCGCGCCCTGAGCCTTCGCTCCCTGAGCCTTCGCGCGCCGAGACTTCGCGCAGGGCGCGAATCAACGACTGCCCCATACGGCCGGTAATGCCGAACACGGTCAGGGCATGCGGCTGCACGGTCAGCGCATGCGGCCGCACCTATTCGACCGCGCGCGTAAAGAATTTCTTCACGCCCTCAAAAAATGTCTGTTCCTTCGGATGATGGCTGCCCTGCTCCAAGGACTCGGCAAATTTCCGCAGCATTTCCTTTTGCTCGCCGCGCAAACTCACCGGCGTTTCGACCACGACGCGGCAGAACAAATCGCCGGCGGCGCCGCCGCGCACCGGCCGCACGCCTTTCTCGCGCATGCGAAATACCCGGCCCGATTGGGTCTCGGCGGGAATCTTCAGAATGACCTCGCCATCGAGCGTCGGCACCTCGACCGTGCCGCCGAGCGCCGCGGTGACAAAGGTGATCGGCACTTCGCAGGATAGATGACTGCCTTCGCGCTCGAAGATCGCATGCTCCTTGACGCGAATTTCGACATAGAGGTCGCCGGCCGGTCCGCCGTTGCGGCCCGCCTCGCCCTCGCCATTCAGGCGAATGCGATCACCCGTGTCGACGCCGGCTGGCACTTTGACCGGCAGTGTTTTCTCCTGCCGGACCCGGCCCTGGCCGAAGCAGGTATCGCAGGGATTGGAAATTATTTTGCCGCGCCCTTTGCAGCGCGGACAGGGTTGTTGGATGGTGAAAATGGACTGCTGCACCCGGACCTGGCCCTGGCCATTGCAGGTATCGCAGGTTTTCGGGGTAGAGCCTTTGGCGGCGCCGGTCCCCTTACAGGTTTTGCACTCGCCCATGGAGGGAATGTGGATCTCGGTCTCGGTGCCGAACACCGCCTTCTCCAGATCCAAGTCGAGTTCATAGCGCAGGTCCGCGCCGCGGAAAACCTGCGATCGGCCGCGCTGGCCGCCGGAAAAGATGTCACCGAACATTTCGCCGAAAATATCGCCGAAGGCTTCTCCGGCGCTGAAACCGCCGCCGCGGTTGCCCTCCAAGCCCGCATGTCCGAATTGGTCGTAGATCGCGCGCTTATGGGAATCGCAGAGGACTTCGTAAGCCTCTTTGCACTCTTTGAAACGGTGTTCGGCATCCGGATCGTCCGGATTGCGATCGGGATGAAATTTCATCGCGAGGCGGCGGTAGGCCTTTTTTATATCGGCTTCCGACGCGTTTCGCGGTAAGTCGAGGAGCTTATAGTAATCCTGCTTCGCCATTGCTTACCCTAAGGCCTTTCACATAAAAACGAACCGCCGGCACTATGCATACCGGCGGTTTCAATCAGCAATCTATCGCATCACAATCTAACGCACCACGAGTGCCGTTGGACGGCCGATCATCAGGCCTTCTTGCGGTCGTCCTTCACTTCCTCGAACTCCGCGTCCAACACATCGTCCTTGGGCGCATGCTGCCCGGCCGATCCGCTGTCGGCACCCGGCGCCGAGGCGCCGGCACTCGCCGAGGACTGCTCGTACATTTTCTGCATGATAGCGCTCGAGGCCTGCTCCAGTGCCGTCGTCTTGCTATCGATGTCTTCGCGATCATCGCCGCTCATCGCGCTCTTCAGCGCCGCCACCGCATCGGTCGCCGACTTCTTCTGATCGTCGGAGACCTTGTCGCCGGCATCCTTGAGCGCCTTCTCCACCGTGTGAATGGTGGCATCCGCCTTGTTGCGCGCGGTCACCAGCTCGCGGAACTTCTTGTCCTCCTCGGCATGCGACTCGGCATCCGACACCATGCGCTTGATCTCCGCCTCGGACAATCCGCTCGAGGCCTTGATGACGATGCGCTGTTCCTTGCCGGTTTTCACATCCTTGGCCGAGACGTTCAAGATGCCGTTGGCGTCGATGTCGAAGGCGACTTCGATTTGCGGCATGCCGCGCGGCGCCGGGGGAATATCCGTAAGGTCGAAGCGGCCCAACGACTTGTTGTCGGTCGAGCGCTCGCGCTCGCCCTGCAACACGTGGATGGTCACGCCGGTCTGATTGTCGTCCGCGGTCGAAAAGGTCTGCGATGCCTTGGTCGGAATCGTGGTGTTCTTCTCGATGACCTTGGTCATGACGCCGCCCAGGGTTTCGATTCCCAACGACAACGGGGTCACGTCGAGCAACAAGACGTCCTTCACATCGCCGGACAGAACGCCGCCCTGAATCGCGGCGCCCACCGCCACGGCTTCATCCGGGTTCACATCCTTGCGCGGCTCCTTGCCGAACAGGTCCTTCACCGCTTTCTGCACCATCGGCATGCGGGTCTGGCCGCCGACCAGAATGACCTCGCCCACATCCTTCATGGATAGGCCGGCGTCTTTCAGCGCAATGCGGCAGGGCTCCATGGTCTTCTGCACCAGATCCTCGACCAGCGATTCGAGCTTCGCGCGAGTCAGCTTCATGTTCAGGTGCTTCGGACCCGCTGCGTCCGCCGTGATGTACGGCAGATTGATTTCGGTCTGTTGGCTGGAGGACAGCTCGATCTTGGCTTTTTCGGCGGTCTCCTTCAGGCGCTGCATCGCGAGGGGATCCTTGCGCACGTCGATGCCGCTCTCTTTCTTGAACTCATCCGCCAGGTAATTGACGACGCGAAGATCGAAGTCCTCGCCGCCCAGGAACGTATCGCCATTGGTCGAGAGCACCTCGAATTGGCGCTCGCCATCGACTTCGGCGATCTCGATCACCGAGACGTCGAAGGTGCCGCCGCCCAAGTCGTACACGGCGATCTTGCGATCACCGCCGTCCTTGTCGAGGCCATAGGCCAACGCGGCCGCGGTCGGCTCGTTGATGATGCGCTTGACGGTCAAACCCGCGATGCGCCCGGCATCCTTGGTGGCCTGGCGCTGCGAATCGTTGAAATAAGCCGGCACCGTGATGACGGCCTCCGTGACGGTCTCGCCGAGATAGTCCTCGGCCGTCTTTTTCATCTTCATGAGAACGCGCGCAGAGATTTCCTGCGGCGCCATTTTCTTGCCCTGGACTTCGACCCAGGCATCGCCGTTGTCGGCCTTGATGATCTTATAGGAGACCATGCCCATGTCTTTCTTCACCACGTCGTCGGTGAACTTGCGGCCGATGAGGCGCTTGACCGCAGCTATGGTGTTCGCCGGATTGGTGACGGCCTGGCGCTTGGCGGATTGTCCGACCAGCACCTCGCCATCCTTGGTGAAGGCAACGATGGACGGCGTGGTGCGATCACCCTCGCTGTTCTCGATGACTTTGGGCTTGCCGCCCTCCATGATCGCGACGCAGGAGTTGGTCGTACCGAGATCGATACCAATCATTTTACCCATTGTGAAAACCCTCTAAAAATCGAACGTTGTGACCGTACGTGGGGACATGCGGCGTCTTTTTCAATTGCCGTCCCCGCCGGGTGCCTTGGCAACCACCACCCGCGCCGGGCGCAGCAACCGCCCGTTCAAGGAGTAGCCTTTCTGAATGACTGACAACACGGTATTGGCGGGCTGATCGCGGCTCTCTTGGGCCACCATCGCCTCATGCCAGGCCGGGTCAAAGGGCTGACCCTTTGGATCGATGACCTTGATACCGGCCTTGTCAAAAGCTCGCAGCAATTGCTTCAAGGTTGCGGTCGAGCCCTCGAGCAGTGCCGACCCGGAATTTGCCGTTCCGGCATTGATTCCGGCTTCCAACGAATCCGCGACACTGACCAGCTCCTGGGCAAAGCGCTCGATCGCATACTTGCGGGCGTTCTCCAACTCCCGATCCATGCGCTTGCGGTAGTTTTCCAGCTCCGCGACAGCGCGCAGATAGCTATTCCAGTTTTCACTGGCCTTGGCCTCTGCAGCCGCCAATGCTGCGCCTGCACCGTTTGCGGCCCCAGGGCCGCCATCGGGCATATCGGCCAAAGGTGACGGGTTGTTGTCATTCACGCGTTAAAGCCCTCAAGGATAAGGCGGCTTCGAAGAGCCACTCGAAGGGTTCATTTTGGGGTCTATTTGCGAGCGTTCAAGGCCGAACCCAAGAGCTTGGCCGTGATATCGACGATGGGGATTACACGTTCGTAGGCCATGCGGGTCGGTCCGATGATGCCGAGCACCCCGACCACCTGGTTGTCGACCATGTAGGGCGCGGTCACGACGCTGATATCGTCCAGGATCCGGTAGCCGGATTCCTGGCCAATGAAGATCTGGATGCCATCAGCCCGCAGGCAGCTATCCAAGAGTCTTAAAATGTCGTGCTTTTCGTTGAAGGCCTCGAACAGGCGCCGCAGTCGATCGACGTTGGACAACTCGGCGAACCCCATGAGATTGGTTTCGCCGGCGATGACATATTCCACGCGCTCCGCAGGGGCCGTGTCGAAAACCTTCTGCGCCACTTGAATGGCGTCTTGCATGAGTTGGTCCATGTGCTGGCGCGTCTCCTGCAGTTGCGCCACCAATAAGGCGCGCACATCCGGCAGGGAGCGCCCGGCAAAGGCCTCATTCAAGTAGTTGGCGGCGCGGCGTAGCTCCTCTGGAGAGTGGTACCGGTCCAGTTGTACCACGCGGTTTTGCACCTCGCGGTTGCTCATGACCATGATGGCGAGCGCGCGATTTTCCGATAATCCCACGAATTCGATATGCGACAGCGCGATATAGTGCGGATTCGGCAGCGTCACCAAACCGGCCATGTGCGAGGCGCTGGACAGCATCTGCGACACGGTCTGCACCAAGGATCGGCCGTTGGAGGCCTCGGCGCCCAGGCGCCGCTCGATGTCCTCGATTTCCTCGTGATGCAGGGGTTTGAGCTTGAGCAGCGTGTCGACAAAAAACCGGTAACCCTTGTCGGTGGGAATGCGGCCGGCGGAGGTGTGAGGCGAGGCCACGAAGCCCAGATCTTCCAGGTCGGCCATGACGTTGCGGATGGTCGCGGACGAGAGGCTGAGTCCGGAATCGCGCGACAGGGTTCGCGATCCCACCGGCTGGCCCTCGCGAATGTAATTCTCGATCAAGGCCTTGAGCAGCTGCTGCGCGCGCTCGTTGAGTCCCTCGTCGGTACCTTCTGTCATAGTAGGTCCATATAACATGTTTGAAGCTACCTAGCGCATCCGGCCGAAGTCAAGTCCAGCGGGAGGTCTATAATCGATCATGCCTCAGGAATTTAAGTCCATCGCGTTGGTGGGCAACGCCAAAGATTTGCGCGTCGCCGAATGCATGCTGGGCCTGGCCGCGCACTTTCAAACTCGCGGCCTGCCGGTGTTGGTCGATCCCAGCGTCGGCCTGGCCTTCAAAGCAGGCAGCGTCGTGCTCTGTCCGGAACAATCTTTTGCGACCCGCGCCGACCTCATCGTCGCCATCGGCGGCGACGGCACACTCCTCTACGCGGCTCGGCTGGTGGCCGGCCATTCGGTGCCCCTGCTCGGCGTGAACCGCGGGCGACTGGGATTTCTCACCGATGTCAGCCCGGCCTCGATGCTCGAGGATGTCGACACGGTGCTGGCCGGCGGCTACAGCGAGGATCGCCGTTCACTGCTCGCGGCGCGGCTGGAGAGCCACACGGGCGAGGTCGCGCGCGCCCTGGCCTTGAACGATGTCGTGGTCAACAAGTGGGAAACCGGGCGCACCATGGACTTCGAAACCTCCATCAATGGCCGCTTCGTCAATTCGCACGGCGGCGATGGGATGGTGATCGCCACGGCGACCGGCTCGACCGCCTACGCCCTGTCCTGCGGCGGACCCATCGTCGAGCCCGATCTCGACGTGTGGGTGCTGGCGCCGATCTCCCCGCATACCTTGAGCGACCGGCCGATTGTGGTGCGCGCCGGCAGCAAGATTGCGCTGCGCATGTCGGATCGTTTCGAGTCGCGCGCGCAGGTGACCTGCGACGGCACCGCCATCGGCGATCTGGCGCAGGGGGACAACCTGTATGTCGAGGCCGCCGATGCGCAAATCACCCTGCTGCATCCGCCGGGATATGACTACTACCGGCTGCTGCGCTCCAAGCTGCATTGGGGCCGCGGCGCCCACAACGGACAACCCGACATCTAAGCCGTGCTCACGCATCTTCAATTGCGAGATTTGGTTCTCGTCGATCAGGCTGAACTCGAGTTCAGCGCGGGGCTGACCGCGCTGACCGGCGAGACCGGCGCGGGCAAATCCATCGTGGTCGATGCCCTGCTGTTGATCGCCGGGGGGCGCGGCGCCGGCGATATTGCGCGCCAGGGCGCGGAGCGTGCCGAGGTCACCGCCAGCTTTTCGGCCCTGCCACCGGCCGCCGTCACCTGGCTGAAGGAACAGTCGATCGATTTCGACGGCGAGCTGGTGGTGCGCCGCGTGATCGGCGCCGATGGCCGCTCGCGCGCCTATGTGAACGGCCAAGTGGTCCCCCTGCAGGCTTTGCGGGAACTGGCCGAGTTTCTGATCGAAATTCATGGCCAACAAGAGTTCCAGCATCTGGTGAGTCGCGCCGCCCAGCGCGAATTACTCGATGAGCGCTTGAGTACGCCGGCCTTGAGGAGCAGCGTGGCGGAGCTGTTCGAGCGCTACAGTGTCAGCTCACGCGAATTCGAGGCCCTGAAAAGCGCCGCACTGAACCGCGACGCCCGGCTGGACCTGCTGCGTTATCAACTACGCGAACTCAAAGCCGACGTATCGACCGCGGCGGCGATCGAAGAGTTGTTTGCCGACCAAAAACGCGTCGCCGCGCGCGGCCGCCTCAGCATCGCGGCCCGCACCGCGCTCACCGCTGCCTATGAATCCGACAGCGACAGCGCCCATGATCTGCTCGGCAAAGCGACCGCGGCGCTGCGCAGCGTGTCGGACATCGACCCTGCCTTGAGCGAGGCCGGCAAACTCTTGGGCGAGGCGGCCATCCTCACCCAGGAGGCGGCGGAGTCGCTGCGGCGCTACTTGGATGCGCTGGATATCGATCCCGCCCGCCAGGACGAGATTGAACGCCGGGCGGCCGCGCTCGAAGCGTTGGCGCGAAAACATCGCGTCGCCGTACTGGATCTGCCCGAGCAGCTGGCGCGCGTCGAGCAAGAGGTTGCCGCGCTGGACAATGTCGGCGTGAGCCTCTCGGCCCTCGAGCAGCAAGTGAGCGCGACGACGCAGGAGTATCGCAGCGCAGCGAAGCGCTTGAGCGAGGCGCGCCGCAGCGCCGCGCAATTGTTGGGCGTTCAGGTCACCGAGCTCATGCAAAGCTTAGGCATGGCGGGCGGCGAGTTTGCGGTTCAGGTCAGCGCCAGCGATGCGGAATTTTCCGCTTTCGGCAGCGACGACGTGGAATTTCTGGTGAGCGCCAATCCCGGCCAGCCGCTCAAGAGCTTGGCCAAGGTAGCCTCGGGCGGCGAGCTGTCGCGCATCAGTCTGGCGGTTCAGGTGGCCGGCCGCGCATCCTCCTCGCCGCTCTGCATGGTGTTTGACGAAGTCGATGCCGGCATCGGCGGCGCGGTGGCCGAGATTGTCGGGCGGCAGCTGCGCTCCTTGGGCGAGCGCGCGCAAGTGCTGTGCGTGACGCATCTCGCGCAGGTCGCCTCCCAAGCACACAGTCAGTTTCGCGTGACCAAGCTGAGCGACGGCAAGATCACACGCACGGCGGTCAAACCCTTAGGGTCGGCGGAGCGCACCGACGAGATCGCCCGCATGCTCGGCGGAATCGACATTACCGACCAGGCCCGCGCGCATGCGCGCGACATGCTGAGCAGAGCCACGCCGGTCGAAGCGCCTAAGAAAAAGGGATCGCGCAACACGCCGCGCTGAGGAAAGCGCGTCGCGCGTCGCGTGCCACTGTGCTCAGCGCAACGCGGCAACGGATCAGCGCAACCCGCCAACGGAGCAGCACAATAACGGGCTAGGAAGGCGCCTTGGTGCGTTTCTGATTGGGGCAGTTGGTCTTGCGGCAATGCCCGTACAGAATCAGCGCATGATCGCTGATCTCGAAGCCTAAGCGCTTGGCCACGGCGTGCTGACGCTCTTCGATGCCGCCGTCCATGAACTCTTCCACCTTGCCGCAGTCAACACACACGATGTGATCGTGATGCGCGCCCTGGTTCAGCTCGAATACGGCCATGCCGCCTTCAAAATGATGGCGCGTGACCAGACCCGCGGCCTCGAATTGGGTGAGCACTCGATACACAGTGGCGAGGCCGATGTCCTCATTGGACACCAGCAGCTTCTTATAGATGTCCTCGGCGCTCATGTGGCGCGCGGAGCCATCGGCGAGGATGTCCAGAATTTTCAGACGCGGCAGCGTTACTTTAAGACCGGCATTACGCAGGTCGTTGCTTTCGCTGGTTGAGTCAGGTTTTAGGCGCTGCGGCATGCTGGGCCTTCCGGTATGATAGGCATTGATTATCAATCATTTGACGGCTGTTCACCACTTTCCATGAAAATAATTCAGTACCTTGTTCTGGGATGCGCGCTGTCTTTGCTGGCTTCGGGCTGCGTCTACCGCATCAACATTCAGCAGGGTAATTTCCTCAATCAGAGCGCCGTCGATACCGTCAAGGAAGGCATGACGCGCAGTCAAGTCAGGTATTTGCTGGGCACGCCCATGGTGGCCGACAGCTTCAACAAAGAACGTTGGGACTATATCTATTATCTCAAGAAGGGCCGCACACGGCACGTCGATTCGCGCCGCGTCACCGTTTACTTCGACGGCGACAAGGTCGCGCGCTTGGACAAGCCCACCGACGCGGAAGCCGCCGCCCAGGACGCATCGGCCGCCAAAATCAAGAACGGCCGGATTTACTAGCGCGGTTTCGGCGCGCGAGCTTGGGTTCTTCGGCGAGCGGCCGATAGATTTCGATCCGATCGCCATCCTTGAGCGGCTGATCTCGCTGCGCCACTTTGCCGAAGATGCCCAGCGCCGATCCCGCCAAGTCGATACCCGAAAACTCCGGATCCGCCGCGATCAATCCCAGCGCATCTGCGATCACCGCACCCTGCGCCATGCTGAGAGACCTGGCGACATAGCGCTGCGGCTGCGCATAGACGATCTCGATACGGATCACGCTCGGGCGCCTAACCGTAGACCTTTTGCGCGCGCACCACGAAGGCATCCACGATGCTGCCGCACAGCGTTTCAAATACCGCGTTGAAAGCCGCGGACGTGATGCGATTTTTGAACTCGAATTGCACTCTGAAGTGCACTCGGCAGCCGCGCTCACCGATGGCATCGAAGCGCCAGGCGCCGGTAAGATCGCGAAACGGTCCGTGTGTGAGCCGCATGTCAATCTGTGCGTCCGGAGCCAACTTGTTGCGCGTGGTGAATTCAGTCTGCAGGACGCCGTGCGCAATTTTGAGCATGGCGATGCGTTCGGTGGGCGAGACATCGTCGACGCGAACCCCGACGCACCATGGCAGGAACTCGGGATAGCGCGGCACGTCATTCACCAGGGCAAACATTTGTGCGGGCGTATAGGTGACTAAGGCGCTGCGCTCAACTACCTGCATGCGGATATTGTCCGGCAAAAGCGCGGGCGCCGCCATCGGACTTGCCATGCGCTTCGCGCAACTATTCCCGGGGCCGGGGCGGCCCCGTCCTATAATGTCCTGACCTGACATGAAAACCACCGAAAAACTGCCCCCCATCGCCGTGAACCGCAAAGCGCGCTTCGATTACTTCATCGAGGAGCGCTTCGAGGCGGGAATTTCGCTGATGGGTTGGGAGGTCAAGAGCATGCGCGCCGGCAAGGCGCAGATCGCCGAGGCCTACGTCTATGTCAAAAATGGCGAGGCGTTCCTGTTCGGCGCCCACTTGAATCCCCTGACCTCGGCCTCCACGCACGTGGAAACCGACCCCACACGCACGCGCAAGCTGCTGCTCAACCGCCGCGAGCTCGATCACTTGGTCGGCGCGGTGGAGCGGCGCGGCTATACGCTGGTGCCGCTCGAGCTGTATTGGAAGGCGGGGCGCGCGAAGCTGGCGGTCGGCCTGGCCAAGGGTAAAAAGCAGCACGATAAACGCCACACCGAGAAGGACCGGGACTGGCAGCGCGATAAGGGCCGAATCATGAAGGCGATGCGCCGCTGACAGCCTGTCCGCGAGGCCGCCCGGGCGCTCTGACGCCCTGGGCCAAAAAAGCGTAAGCTAGCGGCTCGATTGGGGCCGACCGGTTTCGACATGGGTTGCGAAACTGCAGGTGCGTACCGAGGTGCAGGTTCCTCGTTAAACTATTTGCAAACTTATAGTTGCCAATCAAGACAACTACGCTCTAGCCGCCTAATCGCGGTTGAAACCCAGACGGCTCGTGCTGATGCGAACGTTCGGGTGTAGCGCTCATCAGATAGTGGAGCACACGTGCCTGGGGTGTGTTAAACGAAAAATTACCGGGCTGGCTGCGCGCTTTCCCTGCCCGTTGGGTAGTGTGTGGTGAGAACAATAGACGTGGCTACGTACGTAGATCTTGTAGCGTAGGACTTATGGACGGGGGTTCGATTCCCCCCGGCTCCACCATTT
>Ga0209169_10002396_pt1 | contig 11274 bp, 9 predicted proteins | sample HubBroMetageWRM4_FD_188346 | JGI IMG/M metagenome (GOLD analysis project Ga0209169, IMG submission 188346) | Warmed soil microbial communities from the Hubbard Brook experimental Forest, New Hampshire - Hubbard Brook CCASE Soil Metagenome WRM 4... | ecosystem: Environmental > Terrestrial > Soil...
TAGTGAGCCGGGTCGACGCTGGGTCGCACGCTGGGTCGCACGCTGGGTCGCACGCGGGGTCGCACGCGGGGTCGCACGCTGGCCGAACGGCTCGGCCCATTGGCTGCGCCGTGCGGCGGGCCGCATCCTGCCCGTACTACTATATAGAGGCATCGGGTGGCATAGAGGCATCCGGTGGCCTGATGTAGCCGTCCGCCACAGGTGTTTTCCCACAATACGGGCCACCCTGCTGGCTGGATCCGGCATGGCCCTTTGTCGTGACATTCGCACGAGGTTTGCGGCGAAGCGACGCGCATTTCAGCAGCAATTCAGCGGATTCAGTCAGAACGCCAGCTTGACGGTATGCCGAGTGGCAGTTTTGTCCGAAAATGGGCTCTCGCACCCTTGCGTTTTGTCACAGGCTCCCCAGATTAGGCCCCCGTCATCTCCTCGTCCCCGATGCTGATTGGCGGGGGTTTCTCGTGTGCCGGTGTCAGTGCGTGCACCGACCGGCTGCGAGTGGCTCCTGGTCAGCCAGCCAAAGCGGGGAGAGACGTTTGGAGGGTCTCATCGAGGGAGACCGTTCCAGTCCGACGAGTGTTTCCACAGGTCGGGCGCGACCTGGGCGAGTGGTACTCGACGTGTTCGGTTCACGCGTCGCGTGGTATGAGATTGACCGCCCACGTCCCAGAGTCCCAATCCCAGGAGGATTCATGCGTATCTCGCGGTTCGCCATAGCGGGTACGATGTGCATCATGCTCGCCAGCGTTCTGGCGCAGCGCGTAATGGCCCAAGAACAGGTCGAGACCAACACCAAGGGCGCGATGAGCGCGCCGACGTTCACCAGCGTCACCGATGCGATGTTGTTGAAGTCGCGCTCAGACGCTGGCAAGAACTGGCTGATGTACGGCCGCGATTACGATAACCAGCGATGGTCGCCTCTCTCCCAGATCAATACAGCGACGGTCCGCGGACTGCGGGTGAGTTGGATCTATCAGACCGGCATCTCCCGTCTGGGCTCTTTCGAGGTCAGCCCGGTTGTGGTCGACGGCGTGATGTATGTGACGACGCCGTATGACGTCGCGATGGCGGTCGATGCCCGCACGGGTAAGGAGATCTGGCGGTACGAGCACAAGCTCGGCACCAATATCTTCTGCTGCGGCCCGAACAACCGCGGCGTCGCGATCTCCGGTGGTACGGTGTACATGCTCACCCTCGATGCGCGGCTGGTCGCGCTCGATGCGCAGACGGGCAAGGTGAAGTTCAATGTCGAGATCGCCGACCCCGAGGCCGGCTATAGCGAGACGCAGGCGCCGATCATCTTCGGCGACAAAGTGCTGGTCGGAATCTCCGGCGCCGAGTATGGGATCCGGGGATTCGTCCGTGCCTACAACAAGGAGACGGGCGAGCAGGTGTGGAATACGTACACCACTCCGGATAAGGGTTGGGAAGGGAAGTGGTCGGAGAAGACATGGGAAGGCGACTACTCGCTCAACCGCGACATCACGAAAGAGAAGGCCGACCTGGCGAAGTACTCCGACGCCTGGCAGCGTGGCGGCGGATCGGTGTGGATGAACTCGGCCATCGACGCCGACACGAAGACGATGTACGTCGCCTCAGGCAATCCGTCGCCCGACCTGGACGGCGGCGTGCGGCCCGGCGACAACCTCTACACCGACTGCATCATCGCGCTCGACATCAATACCGGCGCGCTGAAATGGTATTACCAGGAAGTGCCACACGACGTGTGGGATCTCGATGCAACGAGCCCTCCCGTCGTGGTGAAGCTCAAGGACGGTCGCAAGGCGGTCGCTGAAGCGGGCAAGACCGCGTGGGTCTACATCCTCGACGCCGAAACCGGGAAGCTGATTCGCAAGTCGGCGCCGTTCGACCGGATCGAGAACATGTTCGGCCAGCCGACCGCCGAAGGCACGCGGATGCTGCCGGGCGCGAACGGCGGATCGGAGTGGTCACCGATGTCGGTCAATCCGACACTGGGATACAGCTACGTGGCCGGTCTCGAGCAGCCGATGCACTACATCACGCACAACGCGTCGTTGGAAAAAGGAAAGCTGTGGCTCGGATCGGCGTTCAAGGCCGTGCCGGGCGAGACGCAATACGGCACGTTCACGGCGATCGATTTGAACACCGGGAAGATCGCGTGGCAGAACAAGATGGATCAGCCGATGATGGGTGGCTCACTCGCAACGGCCGGCAATCTGGTCTTCACCGGCGAGGGTGACGGACGGTTCGACGCGTTCGACGCGCGCACCGGCAAGCTGCTCTGGAACTTCAAGGGAGGCGCGGGCTGCAACTCCGCGCCGGTCACCTACACCCTGGGCGGCACGCAGTACATCGCGGTCGCGTGCGGTGGGAACTTCCAGCTCGGGTATCCGCTGGGCGATGCGGTACTCGTATTCTCGCTGCCAAGGGCGACGGCATCGGCCGCCGCGAAGCCCGCGGCGGGCAGCGCTGGGCGATAGGCTGCCGGTCCATCGTGGCGGGGCGGCGAGATGACGCCGGTATGGCTCGGTGTAGATGGATCGCATTGGGGAGCGTGTTGAGGATCGTGTTGAGGATCGTGTTGAGGATCGTGTTGAGGACCGTGTGGAACGTGGTGAAGATCGCAGGGCCGGTTGCGGTGGCATGCAGTGTGATAGCGCTGGCGCCGCGCAGCGGCCGGCCGCAGGCACCGCGTCCGGCCAGTGCGGAAGAGCGGGCGAGTGCTGATACGGGGGTAGCGGGCCGTGCGTCCCATGAAGGGGCATTCTGGCAGGGACTTTCGGCAAAGGACAAGGATGCGTACGTCAATGCGTGTCTCGCTGGCATACGGTCCGCGCAGGTGAGGGAGATCGCGGTGGCCGAGCATCGCACAGCGGGCAGCGCGGCCGTGCCGGTGGAGGTGGAGACGGCGATCGTGGATTCGTTGCGGGCGTCGCACGCGGTCCGATTCCCATTTGCGGCGACGGTGTATGTGGCGCAGCTGGACGACTTCTACTGGTGGCGTGACCACGCGGCGGTGCCCGTGGGCGACGCTTTGAATCGGATCAACGCGCAGATGGAGGCGCTGCAGAGCGGTTCGCGAGAGTGAGAGGGGGCACGCGCGTCTCGCGGGGTCCGGCCCACGAGACACGCGCGCTCAGGCAGCCCCGGGTCCGGTCCGGCGGGTGCTCGTAGTACAGCTACCGGGATAGGTAGTGCCGTGTCATCGCAATTCCGTTTTCTTCAACAAGCAGGAGCCGACATGAAGCGACTCGCCGTATTGGGGACTGTAGCGACGTTCGCGATCGCGAGCATCGCCGCTGTCCCAAGAACCGCACACGCCCAGCTCACGATGCAGATGGGCAATGGGTGGAGCCTGAGTTTCTCCGGTAACGTGAACGCATTTGAAGTCGAAGGATTCAGCAGTGGCGCGCCGGCCGATGTCACCTACGGCCAGGTGAACTCTTCCGAGGGGACGACGAACCGGCTTCGCACCGGTCTGCTTCCCGCGTTCGCCGTTTTTGATGTAAAGGGCAAAGAGGGACCATTCGACCTCGGCGTGCATTTCGGATTCGCCCCGCAGATCCAGAGTGGCGGCGAAGGGAACCTCGTTACCGGCAGCTCCGGGACAACCCACGACCAGTTCGGCGCGCAGATCGATATGCGCCAGGTCTACCTGACAGTCGGCGGCAGTTGGGGGCAGATCCTCGCGGGTCGTGAGATCGGCCTCTATCAGCGCGAAAATATTCTGACCGACATGACGCTCACGGGTGTCGGTGCTGCTGGTTCGCAGATCGGCAACGGAGGGACCACGCTCGGGCGCATCGGATTCGGCTATACGTATCCGAACTTCAACGCGCAGATCACATATAGCTCACCGGCCACGAATGACGTCGTAGTGTCCGTTGGAGTGTTCGACCCGAGTGCCCTGAACGGGGAGTCTGGGTCGGCCATCTACACGAGGCTGCCTCGTGTCGAGGCTGAGGTCACGTATACCGGCAAGCTGGGAACACCTGCTGCTGGCGCGGCCGGGGACAAGATCCTGATCTGGGTGGGTGGCACGTGGCAGGAAGCGAACTTCCTGGGCAACACCACCATCGACAGTGTCACCAGCCTTCCCGACTCGACGCGAAGTGCGGAAGGCGTCGACTTCGGCCTGAAGCTCGACCTCGGACAACTGTCACTGGTCGGCTCGGGCTACTATGACAAGGGCGTCGGCACCACACTGATGTTCACCACCAACGCCGGCTTCGATGGCGTGGGCCAAGCGCGGACGAGCTTCGGCTACGTCGGACAGATCACGTACAAGATCGATCCGAAGTGGATGATCGGCGCGAGCATCGGCGCGAGCAACTTGCTGATGACAGACCAGGACCGGTTGACCGACAATCTCGCCTTGCTGAAGGACAATCTGGACGGCACCGCGATGATCACGTACCAGTGGACGAAGAGTCTGCGGTTCGTGGCCGAGTACGACTATGTGGAGTCGGTGAACTATGCATTCCAGAGCAACAAGGTGAACCAGATCGATGCCGGGTTCATGCTGTTCTTCTAGACCGCCCGGCTGTAACGGCAGTTGCATTCGCAGTTGCAGTTGCAGTTGCACGTGCACGTGATGCAGGAAAGTGCAGGCCAGTAGGAACCAGGCAGCGTGTGGGGCCGGCGGCGAACTTGCGCCGGCCCCATATGCGTCCGGCGGCGACCCCGATGACGGTCGCCGCCCCGGCCAAGCGATCAGGCCGGTGGCGCGTTGCTGGCGGCATACCGGGGTGCACGGACGCGTGCGAAACCGGCGCGGATTCGCCGGAGCTCAGAAAAATGGGTGCAGCAAGAGGACGCCGCGGGCCAGGCGTGCTTGACAAGTGACGGCCCGAACAGCACCATCTACGCAGAGTGGGACACGTGTCGCCATAAGACGGCGCGATGCCCCCGGCAGGCGGCGGTGACAGATCCAAATCTGATGTTGGATGCGTAGATAGTTGACGCGTTGATGGATGTGTGGCCGGTCTCGCGCATGGATCGAATGGGCGACGTCCGGTGAACTGCGGTTCGAATGGTCGAGCACCTTCGTCCCGACAATTGTTGTCACGACAGGCGCTGGGCGCAGCGCCTTCCGTTAAGCCCACCCACCTCGGACACTCAACTCGAGGCTTGGCGTATGGTTGGCAATGAACGGAGTCCGCCGCATCTGAGCGGCGTGCGCCTCGGCGGTGCCATCCTCCGGCATCACCCGCCACGCCACACACGCCATCCCTTCGCCTGCAGGATCGCGTGGAGGTCGCGTTTCCACGCCGTGTGACTGGGAGCAGCACGAACCCACTGCGTCCAGGTACTCCCGACGGTGCGCGCACCGTCAAGTTTTCCAATCTTACCAAGGGGCAGCTGTCATGAAGCTTCTCAATCGCCCGATGCGAATCGGTGCGCTCGTCGCAGGATCTCTCGTCATGGCCTCGGCCGCCATGGCGCAGGATCTGACGACGCTGACATCGAATCAGAACAACTGGATCATGACCGGCCGAACGTATGATCTACAGCGGTTCAGCCCACTGACGCAGATCACGACGGCCAACGTCGCCAAGCTCCATCCGGTGTGGAGCTTCTCGACCGGCACGCTCCGCGGACACGAGGGCAACCCGCTCGTGATTGGGAATGTGATGTACGTGCAATCGTCGTTCCCCAACAAGGTCTATGCACTGGACCTGGCAAAGGACGGCGCGCCCCAGGTCTGGCAGTACACGCCAGAGCAGGACGCCAACACCATTCCGATCGCGTGCTGCGACGTGGTGAACCGCGGGTTGGCATGGCACCCGCCCACCGCCGATCACCCGGCCGGCATCCTCTACATCGAGCTACTGCAGGGCGACCTGCTCGCGCTCGACGCCAAGACCGGCAAGAAGGTCTACCAGGTCAAGAGCGCCGACTTCAAGACCGGCTCGACGATGACGAACTGCCCGCTCGTCGTGAAGAACGTCGTGCTCACAGGCATCTCGGGTGGTGAGTTCGGCGTCCGCGGGCGCATCACGGCATTTGACGCACTCGATGGCCACGAGCTGTGGCGCACCTACAGCACCGGCCCTGACAAGGACGTCGGCATCACGGCCAACACGCTGGCATCACCCTATCCCTCGGCCCAGGGCAAGGACCTCGGTGTCTCGACCTGGCAGGGTGATGAGTGGATGCGTGGCGGTGGCACGACGTGGGGATGGTATTCCTACGATCCCGAGCTGAACCTGTTCTATCACGGCTCAGGAAACCCGGGGACCTGGAATCCGGACCAGCGTCCTGGCGACAACAAGTGGTCGATGTCGATCTGGGCGCAGAACCCGGAGACGGGCGAGGTGAAGTGGGTCTACCAGATGACCCCGCACGATGCCTGGGACTACGATGGTGTGAACGAGATGGTGCTCACCGACCAGATGATCGGTGGCAAGATGGTGAAGGCCCTCACACACTTCGACCGGAACGGCATCGGCTATACGCTCGACCGGACGAATGGCAAGGTGCTGGTCGCCAACCCCTACGGCCCGGTGAACTGGGTCAAGAGCATTGACCTGACGACGGGCCGTCCGGTCGAGGATCCGACCAAGCGGACCACGGCGAAGGGCAACACGGAGGGGATCTGCCCGGCCGCGATCGGCTTCAAGGATCAACAGCCGTCGGCCTACTCACCAAAGACCAAGCTGTTCTACGTCCCCACGAACAACATCTGCATGGACTACGAGGGCGTGGAAGTGAAGTACACGGCCGGCCAGCCCTACGTCGGTGCAATCGTGCGCATGTTCCCGGGTCCCGGTGGGAATCGTGGCGCGTTCATCGCGTGGGACGGCGCGACCGGTAAGATCGTGTGGTCGGACAAGGAAAACCTGGCCGCCTATGGTGGCGCACTGGCCACGGCCGGTGATGTCGTCTTCTACGGCACGATGGAAGGATGGCTGAAGGCCGTGGATGCCCACACTGGCAAGCTCCTGTGGAAGTACAAGACCCCCTCGGGCATCATCGGCAATCCGATGACCTACGTCGGCCCGGATGGACGGCAGTATGTGGCCGTGCTGTCTGGTATCGGCGGCTGGGCGGGGATCGGGGTCGCGGCCGGCATTGGCGCGGAAGACCCGACCGCTGGACTGGGCGCCCTCGGGGCGTTCGGCGATGCGGCCAACTTTACGACGCAGGGTGGCGTACTCACCGTGTTCGCAATGGACAAGGCCGGCGCCGCCGCAGGTCAGTAGCACACGATTTGCCGGGGTCGCTAGTCACGCGGCCCCGGCGGTCGTTCGTTCACAGCAAGCACATTACGAATGACCGGGTGTCGCGGAGAGCATCCCGCGGCACCCGGTTGGCTGTAGGTGGCGCAACTAGATTTCGTTGCAGGAGGCCGGATCATGGATGATGGCGTATCGCACCGAGCCCGCATGACGTCGCGGGCAGCTGTCCGCGCTGCGGCCGCGACGAGCGGAGTTGTTCTGCTGGCGGCAGGCATGGCCGTCGCGATGGCGGCCGTCTCCGCCCGCCGTCTGGCCGCGCAGCAGCCGGCGGCCGCGGCGGCGCATACGCGGCCCCCGCACACGTTTCGGGTGTGCGCCGATCCCGACAACCTGCCCGCGACGGACGACAAACTCGAAGGCTTCGACAACAAGATCGCCGCGCTGATGGCCAAGGACCTGGGCGATTCTGTCACCTACAGCTGGTGGCCGACGCGCCGCGGCTTCGTCCGCAACACGCTCTCGGCGTCCGATTGTGATGTCGTGTTTGGGGTGCCCAAGGGCTACGATCTGGTATTGCCGACAAAGCCCTACTATCGGGCGGCCTATGTCGCAGTGACCCGGTCGGACCGGCACCTCAAGATCGCGTCGCTCGATGATACGGTGGTCAAGTCGCTCAAGATCGGTGTGACGCAATTCGGTGACGACTACACCAACACGCCGCCAGCGCAGGCGCTGGGTGCGCGGGGCATCAACCGGACCGTCGTCGGTTTCACCTCGTTCTATAGTGCCGAGAATCGGCCGGGCGACATCATCAACGCCGTCGCGAAGGGTCAGATCGATATGGCGCTCGCGTGGGGCCCGCTAGCCGGGTATTTCGCGAAACACTCCACGGTACCGCTCGATCTCACGGTGCTTCCGGACACTGATCGCGCGACCGGTTTCCCCTTTGTGTATGAGCTCACCCTCGGCGTGCGCCGCGCGGATCGCGGCTTGCGAGACACGCTCAACATGCTGATCGACCGGCATCACGCAGACATCGACGCCATTCTGCACGACTACGGCGTGCCGGTACTCCCGCTCGCGGCGGAATCGGCGTCACAGTAAACCGTGCGCCGGCGCAGGACGAAGGGTACAAGGGCCATGGGGTCGCGGGTCTTCACCCGTATCGTGCTTACGTATCGCCGGGCCGCACTGTCGTGCCTGGGCGACCAACCAGGAGACGCGAGAATCCGTATGCAACAGTCGAATTCGCCGGCGCGCCGGAGCCGTGGCTTTCCACGCATCACCGTGGCCGGAGGCGCCATTGTGGCCGTGGCGGTGTTCGTTGCGGCGGCGGCCCCCCGTCCGACGGCGCCACGAGCACTGCCCGATGTCGTGGGGGCGCGTGCGGACACGGACCACCTGGCGGTGAACAACGTGGTCTACCAGGGATGGAAAATGTTCGAGGTGTATTGCACCCGGTGTCACGGTGAAGATGCCGTCGGCAGCAGCTTCGCGCCCGCGTTGAGGAAATCCGTGGGCCCATCCGGCACGATCGATCACAAGGCGTTCTTCCAGACCGTGACCAACGGGCGGCCAGGCAAGGGGATGCCGACATGGGGGAACACATTGTCGCCCGAACAGAAGGAAGACATCTGGAACTACCTTCGGGCGCTTGCGGTCGGTGGTCTCGGCAACGGGCGACCGCATCTGAAAACCGGTGCCAGCCGGGACTCGACGGTGCTGCCACCGAAGGTCGGGCAGGACACGACATGGCCCGGCCCGACATCCTGATTCGGAGCATCGAAAATGCGACGTCCTGTCGTCGCCGCACTCCTGATGATCGCGGCGGCGTGCACCTCGGATCGCTCGGGCAGCTCGGCGGCGGTGCCCGTCGCCGACTCAGCCTCTGCGGCCGCCAGTACCACGGCGAGTGCTCCGACGGAGCACGGCGTGCTGTTCGCCAGCAACGAGGGTGACAACACGCTGAGCGTCGTCGATGCGGCAACTGACAGTGTCGTTGGCACCGTGCAGGTCGGGAACCGGCCACGAGGGATGGCGGTGAGTCCCGACGGCAAGACGCTCTACGTGGCGCTGGGCCGCGACAACGCCGTAGGCGTCGTGGATGTCGCCACACGCACGATGACGGACAAGATTCCCTGCGGGACCGACCCTGAACAGGTCGCCGTATCGCTCGACGGAACAACCCTCTACGTGTCGAATGAAGAGATCGCGATGGCGACCGCGATCGACGTGGCGAACAAGAAAACGATTTTCACCGTGCCGGTCGGCAAGGAGCCGGAGGGTGTGCTCGTCACGCCGGATGGCCAGAAACTGTACGTGACGAACGAGAGTTCCAGCACCGTCACCGTGATCGACGCGAAGAGCGGCAGGCAACGCGCGCAGTTCCCGGTCGGCGCACGTCCGCGCTTCGTGGTGTTCGCCCGCGATGGCTCAAAGGCGGTGGTGACATCGGAGCAGGGCGGTTCGATCACCGTCGTCGATCTGCCGCGGGACGCGCCGCTCAAGACCGTACCGGTCGGCGACAGCACGAAGCCGACTGGCGTCGCCCTCTCGCACGACGGTATGACCGCGTACTTCGCCAACGGACGCGCGAACCGGGTCTCGATCTTCAGCATCGCGGCGATGATGGTGACCGATACCATTCCCGTCGGCCAGCGCCCCTGGGGCGTCGCACTCACGTCCGACGGCAACGTGCTCTACACCGCAGACGGACGGTCCAACCAGCTGTCCGTGGTAGACGTCATCCACAAGCGTGTCGTCCGGACCATCAAGGTCGGGGAGCGGCCCTACGGCGTGGCGATTGTGGGAGGGTAGGCTCGATAGCCCGACTACGAACGAGGGGAGAGCCTGGCTTACTGCCTGCTCTCCCCTTTGTCCTGTCGTGCCGCCACGACTTTGAGCGCGGCGAAGACCGCGGGATCGAGCAGCCTGCCGACGTAAAGGCGCAGGTGGCGCAGGGCCTCGCTGGTGCTGAGCGGATCGCGATACGACCGGCGGGATGTCAGCGCGACAAAGGCGTCGGCCGCGGACAGAATGCGGCCGCCGATCGAGATCGAGTTCCCTTCGACCGCGCGCGGGTATCCCGTGCCGTCAAAATGCTCGTGGTGGTCGCGAACATATTCGAGCACCGGGCCGAGATGCTCCAGCGGGCTCAGGATCTCGAGGCCGATGCGTACATGGTCCTGTACATGGTCGTATTCATCCGGCGTGAGGGCGCCCGGCTTGTGCAGGACCGTCTCCCTCGTGCCGATCTTCCCCACGTCCGCCAGCCGCGCGGCGAGCCGCACCGCGTCGACAATATCCGGCTCGAGGCCCATGGTGGTCGCGATGTCGGCGGCCAATGCCGCCATGCGCTGCGAGTGCCCGCGCAGAAATGTGTCCTTCGCCTCCATCGCCCGCACCAGCGCCTCGGCCATGCTCACGTTCATCGCGCGGAGCGCCGTCTTCTCATGCTCGAGCGCGGCGGTTCGCGCCGCGACGGCCTCGCGAATCGCGACCGTCGTACGCTGCTGCGCCGCTTCGCGCTCGGAGAGCGCCCGCGCGACCGCGGCTTCGAGGACGGCGCGGTCGACCGGCTTGGTGAGGTAGTCGGATGCCCCGGCCCGGAGCGCCGTCGTCGCAGTGGCCGCGTCGTCGACAGCCGAGACCACGATCAGCGCGACTTCCGGATCGACCTCACGGGCGTGGCGCATGACGGCGAACCCGTCGAGGCCCGGCATCCGCACGTCGCAGAGCACGACAGAGAATTGCTCACGGCTCAACGCCGCGATCGCGTCCTCACCGGACGCCGCGGTATCGACTGAATAGTGGGCGTGGGTGAGAATGCCGGCGAACGCCCGGCGCACGCCCTCCTCGTCGTCCACGACCAGTAAGGGCAGCAGAGACTGGGGCGATGCGACGTCGACGGCCGGCGCGCGGCTCGGCTTGTGGCCATGAGCCGCGCCGTTCGTCGATGGCGCGCGAGGGTGGCGAGTTTGAGTGGGCATGGGACGGACGGGTCCGCATTACAGGACGACTGACCGCCGAACCGGGGAACAGTTGGCCCCGTCACAAGCCATGCTACGCCAGGGAACGCCCCAGCCCGGAGCAGCCACCGGGGGGGCGGCCG
>Ga0209169_10002397_pt1 | contig 11273 bp, 11 predicted proteins | sample HubBroMetageWRM4_FD_188346 | JGI IMG/M metagenome (GOLD analysis project Ga0209169, IMG submission 188346) | Warmed soil microbial communities from the Hubbard Brook experimental Forest, New Hampshire - Hubbard Brook CCASE Soil Metagenome WRM 4... | ecosystem: Environmental > Terrestrial > Soil...
GCCTTGGAATCCCTGAAACAAAGTTTGATTACAGCTGAGGAATCCGCCGATCTTGAAGTGGAAGATCAATCAGGAGCGCTGCACATCTCCTTCGACGATGGCTCCCGATTTGTTATTTCGCCGAACGCGCCGGTTCGGCAGATTTGGATTTCGGCGCTGGCCACCAGTTTCAAACTGGACTGGTCGGACCCGAATCAATCTTTCGTACTGCAGAAAACGGGGGAGGGATTGAAACCGTTGGTCTCTCGATTGATCAATCAGCAGTTAGGCGAGGAAGCGGTTACGCTCGCTTAACTTGATGAGGCGCTAGCGCCCATCTTCTGCTTCAGGTGCTTGGCAATCAGTTGGCCGTGGAAGCGTCCATTTTCGATGAAAATCTCATTGGTTCGGGAGCCAGCCACAATGACGCCAGCCACGTAGATGCCGGGAACATTGCTCTCCAGTGTTTCGGGGTCGCACACGGGCCGGCATTGCTCGGACGATAGCTCAATGCCCATGGAGCGCAGAAAATCGTAATCAGGATGGTATCCAGTCAAGGCAAAAACAAAATCGTTCTTTGCGCGAATCACACCATTGGGAGTGTAGATCACGACATGATCCGCCAAGATTTCTCCCACTGAGCTATTGAAATAAGCTTTGATCTCGCCGTTTTTGATACGATTCTCAATGTCAGGCAGGATCCAGTACTTCACGTGGTGATGTATCTTCGCCCCGCGATATACCAGGGTCACTCGCGCTCCGTGCCGCCACAGATCGAGCGCCGAAATAGCCGCGGAATTTTTGCCACCGATAATCAGAACATCATTGTCAAAATACGGATGAGGCTCGCGGTAGTAGTGAAACACCTTGGGCAGATCTTCCCCGGGAATATTCAGCATGTTTGCCAGATCGTAATATCCGGTCGCCACGATCAGCTTGCGCGTGTGGTAGTCGTAGATTCTTCCCAGCCGATCCGTGGTCGTGACCTGGAAGTCGCCGTCCTTGCCGTTCACAGTTTTCACCCACTGATATTGCGCGATTGGCAGGCGGTAATGCTCAGCGACCTTCCGGTAATATTCCAACGCCTCTTGACGTGTCGGTTTCTGGTTTGCCGTGCTGAACGGGATATCGCCAATTTCCAGTAGCTCCGGGGTGGTAAAGAAAGTCATATTGGCCGGGTAGTTGAAGATTGAATTCACCACGCAGCCTTTATCGATGGAAATGACCTTGAATCCGGCCTTTTGCGCCTCAATCGCGCAAGCAAGGCCAGTAGGCCCGGCGCCGATCACCAGCACATCGACCCGCATGTTGGAATGTATCTCGGTTTGAGCGCGCGGGAGCGTGTCGGGAACCTGTAAGGCGACGTCGGACATTTGCTTCGTGACCAAATTGCTTCTCCTGGAATCAACACAAAGCACGCAAGAAACAAAAGTTGTTCCTCTGGAAAGATAAAGATTCTATATTCGATTGAGCTTGTCCACAACCTTCGCTAACCAATTCCTTATGCGACGAGGCGGACAAGGAGCCGCAACTTAGATAAGGGCGCTGACGGGGCCGACACTGGTATTTTGGGCGAAAGCGTGGAATCATAGTCGGCGGGAGGTCGCCGTGGCCACACAAGATAGGATCGACTGGTCGGAGTCCCCCATGGTCGAGATTAAGCCGGGAGTGCAAAGCGGCGCCCCTGTGCTGCGCGGCACGCGGATGCCTGCTAACGCGATTGTCGATAACTTCGACTACGGCATGAGCGTCTCCGAAATTGCCGAGCAGTTTGAATTGCCGCCCGATCGCATCGAGGCGGTCTTGGCTTACGCACAGAGCCACCGCGTTGCGCATCCTGTCTAGATCTCATGTCGACTCTTGCCGAATCTGCCGCGCAGACCAAAACAAAGACCCGCATCGAATCTGACAGCATGGGACAGATCGAAGTCCCGGCCAATGTTTATTGGGGCGCACAAACGCAGCGCTCGCTGCTCCACTTCAACATCGGCCGCGACGTCATGCCGCCGGAATTGATCCGTGCGTTTGGCATTCTCAAGAAAGCATGCGCGCTGGTAAACCAGGACTTGGGCAAGCTTCCTGCCGACAAAACCAAACTTATCGTGCAAGCCGCAGACGAGGTCATCTCTGGCAAGCTCAACGACCAGTTTCCCCTGCGCATCTGGCAGACGGGCAGCGGCACGCAGACCAACATGAACGTCAACGAGGTCATCTCCAATCGCGCCATTGAACTGGCGGGCGGCGAGATGGGGTCGAAGAAGCCGATCCATCCCAATGACGATGTCAACATGTCGCAGTCGTCGAACGACACGTTTCCGACCGCGATGCACATTGCGGCGGCGGAGCGAGTGAAGAATGCACTGATTCCTGCCATTCAAAGCGTTCATGACGCGATCGCCGCCAAGGCCAAGGAATTCCACGACGTGGTTAAAATCGGCCGCACCCACTTGCAGGATGCTGTGCCTCTTACTTTCGGGCAAGAGTTTGGGGGGTGGGCCAGCCTTTTGGAGCGCGACATCAAGCGGCTGGAGCAAGTGCTCGGCGGCCTCTACGATCTTGCTATCGGTGGAACCGCTGTGGGTACAGGATTGAATGCTCATCCCGAATTCGCGGAGAGGACCGCGAAGAAAATCGCCGAACTCACGGGACTTCCCTTCCGCTCACACGGCAATAAGTTTGCCGCGCTTTCGGCTCACGATGAAATCATATTTGCGCAAGGCGCACTCGAAACACTGGCCGCGTCGCTGATGAAGATATCGAACGATATCCGCTGGCTGGCTTCGGGTCCGCGTTGTGGCCTGGGGGAATTATCCCTTCCTGAGAACGAGCCCGGCTCTTCGATCATGCCCGGCAAAGTAAATCCCACGCAGTGCGAAGCCATGACCATGGTGTGCGTGCAGGTTCATGGTGCCACTGCCGCGGTTGGATTGGCGGGTTCGCAAGGCAATTTCGAACTCAACGTGTATAAGCCGGTGATCATTTACAACTTCCTGCACTCGGTGACCCTGATCACCGACGCGTGTCACGGTTACGTCGAATACATGATCGATGGCATCGAGGTCGACCGCGCAAAAGTTGATTGGTACGTGAAGAATTCGCTGATGCTGGTGACAGCGCTGGCGCCGAAGGTCGGATACGACAAAGCAGCGAAGATCGCACACACCGCCCACGTCGACAAGACTAGCCTGCTCGATGCGGCCTTAAAGCTGGGCTATCTCACAAAAGAGGAATTTCATCAGTTAATGAAGCCGGAGAAGATGACGCGGCCCTGATCGCCAGCTCAGTCGGGATCGTAAACTCCGTTGCCGTATCCTTTGCGCCGGATGTCTTCCTGCATGTGTTCGAGCTTTGCCTTCTCCTGGGTAAGCTGACGCTCCGACGCTTCGTATTGCGCCTTCAAGTTTCGGCCTCTGTCACACCAATCTTTGTAATAAGGCGTGTAATACGTGGAAGTCCAGCAGGCTTGCGCTTCATCGTCCTGGGCGAACCCGGTGCTCCACGCGTCAAACTCGTTCTTGAGACTTGTGATGTCGTTCTGTAGGTCGATGATCTTGCCCTTCTGCACCTTCACTTGATTCTGAAAGACCTTGCCTTGCGCCTCAAACCTGAGCACTTTTTGGTGATCTTCTTCGTCTGTCGCGTTGTCCCGCGCAGATTCTGCGGCCGAATCGCTGGGTGTCGGCACCGACTTGGGGACAGGCGGATTGCTCGCGTCGCTTAAATCATGGTTCCTGATTACTTTGATTGGCGGAACGGATTCTCGCGCTTGCTTCGAGGCGCTTGCGGCAGCATCGACCGCGGATGGTTTGACTGGCTTTGAGTTCGCCGGCTGCGGGCTCGCTGGTTCTGAGGCGCTTGGCTGCGTGCCTGTTGATTGGGGAGGGCTGGATTGCTCACCGGTTTGGCTGGAGGCCAAAGTCGCCATGAGCAACCATCCGACCATCTCGAGGGCGCGACGAAGACGCATATATGCCGATCATATCGCCGCGCAACCCTTCGAATTGAAATTCTGCGAGTAACGGGCGGCCTTGTACTTCCGAGTGAGGAAGGGCTGGTTTGTTCTGCGGTAACTGATGCGGACTCAGTCAGCTTTCGCAACCGATAGTTCGGTACGCTTTCCCGTCTCGCTGGGACGCGTCTTGGGAGTCGTATTTATTGTAATTACGCTGGCCAGTACGAAGAGTGCTCCCAGGAATGTGCGCGGACCAACCGGTTCGCCTCCGACGAAATATCCCAAGGCAACGGCGACCACTGGATTTACATAGGCGTAGGTTCCCACCTTCGTTGGCGATTCATGGTGCAGCAGCCAGACGTAAGCAGTAAAACCAACGATCGAACCTGCGACGATCAGATACAGCAATGCGAACCAGGCTTTCATCGAAACCGCCTGCGGATGAAAGCCAGCGAACTCGCCGGAAAGTGCAGCCAGCACGAACAACTGAGCTCCACCCAAAGTCATCTGCGCGGCGGCGCTCATGGGCTTCGAAGCCGGAAGAGCGAGCCGGCGAGTGAGAATCGTTGCCACCGACCAGGTAAATGCAGCCACCAATAAGGCAAGTGCGCCTGCAGGATTGATGGGAACTTCTCCGAATGAGAAAGAATGAAGGGTCAGAACGGCGACGCCTCCCAGACCCACCAATAGAGCCAATCCGAGTCGTATGGTAAGACGCTGGGTGCGCAGAAAGATGATTTCAAGCAGCGTGATAAACACAGGAATCGTAGCCAGAACGATGGCGGCAATGCCCGACGGCAGGCGCTGCTCGGCCCAGAACAGACAGCCATAGTCGACCAAGAAGATTAGCGTTCCAAGCAGTGCCGCCCCGGCCCACTCGCGCCGGTTGGGCGCGGGCGTGCCTTTCAATCGCATCCAACCGTAGAGCACGACGCCTGAGACAAAGAAACGCATGCCCGCCAACAGGAACGGCGGCACTTCCTGCACACCGATACGTATCGCCAAAAACGTCGATCCCCAGACGAAGTAAATGATGGCGAATGCCAGGAGGATCTTCCACGAAGCTGGACGCTCGGCGGTTTCCAATGGAATCTCCTTTGTTGGGATTAGAGGCGACTGGCTTATAGATGGTTCATTGCCCGCCCAGGAACTATGCCATCGCGATAAAAAGTTTTGATAGGTTCGAAGGGATCTCTCTTATAACCGCGCCGTTTTCCCAAACGTCAGCCCGCTTAACTTCGAACTCAGTTCTGCGCTGATGCCTTTCGATGCCAAAAGCACATGAAAGCTCTCTCCCATGCCGGCCGGAGTCACGAGATGTTTCAATTGCAAAGCGACTTTTGCGTGCTCCTGCGGCAATCGGCACTCTTCGAACGCGTCCGCAAATTGATTGTGCTCGCCGATTCCCAATAGGAACTGTGACTGCGTCAGCAAGGGCTGGACGTGCATTCCGGCTTGCTCGGCTGCGCTAGTGAGAGCCGTAAAATTCACGTGAGCCGTGATGTCCTGTTCGCCCGGAGCCTCGTAAGGGTTTGCGCTGACCGAATGCTGGCGATAGGCGGCGATGGTGCCGCGATGCCGACCCTCAAGCTGCTCATTTCGCGTATAGCCGTAATCGATTGCGATGATGAATCCTAGCTTTATGGTGGAGGCAATCTGCGACATACGACGTTGAGCGACGAGGGGGGCTTCGATTCGCTCTTCGGCTTCGGGATGCACGCTGTAGCGGTCGAGGAATTCGAACTCCTCGGGAGATGCGGGATGCCAGGTTTCGAGTAATCGTCCATTCTTCTCGGAAATTCGTAACGCGCCTTGCGAACTCAGCACCTCGACCGGCAACGCGTCAAAGAATTCGTTGGCAAAAACAATGATCGGGACCTCAGAAGCTAAGGCCCTGTCGAAAATAGCTTCAGACATGTCATGCGCCGTTTCAGATACTGCCGGCTTTACTCGCTGCGTGAGCGACGCTTTGCCCGATCTGAAATGCTTACTGAGAGTCGTTTCTAATCGCTGACGCAGTGCCACAGAACTCTCTGCCAACGAATAATGCAGCGCGTCAAAGAATTCGGAAAACTTCTTTTCCGACCAATCCAGCACGTCCTGGGCAAACAATCCACGTCCGGGGCCGAGTTCCAGAATTTCGATCTGTGCTGGCGATCCGAGCACGCGCCACATCTCTTCGAACTGCCGCGCCATCAGACGCCCGAATACTGCATGCACATCGCTCGATGTGTAGAAATCGCCGGCTTTTCCGAATTGCTCCGCATTGCGCGAGTAGTAACCCAGTTCGGGGTCGTACAGGCATAGTTCCATGTATCGCGAAAACGGAATCGGCCCACGCTCGCGGATTTCCGCTTCGATTTTCTGGCGCAGGGTCACAGGCCTTCCCGTTGACGTTCAAGGCGGTCCTGCGGCGTGCGGATGAACATTTCGACCAGATAGTCGTGCAGACAATCATAAAGCTGCCGTTGCAGAGTCCATTCGAATTGAGAGTTGTCCAAATCACGCGGATGCAAGTCGAAATAATAAGTGTGTACCGGGACCGGAGGGTTCTTGAACTGGATGATCAGTTCGACGCCGTCTCCTTTAGGCCGCGCGGAGAAATCGAGTAGGGGATGCTCATAGAGTCGGAGTTGAGCGAGAACCCGTTCCAGACGAGTATTGGCGATATCGGTCACGCAATGATTCTAGCCGAGGCGTGAAGTGCAACTCAGACGGGCCTAGCCGTACTGCATTTTACAAATTGTTACAACTCGCTATCCGGCTGCCTATCCCTCCGTCTAAACGCTCGTTTTCCTCAATCCAGTTCCGGCGGGATGTTTCCCCGGAAGACAATTCAAGAAGCGGAGGTTATTCCATGTTCAAACATTTTGTGGTTGCTTTGGTTGCAGTCGCAGGATTGTCGTTGGGAAATCCGTTGTGCCGCGCGCAGTCCGCGCTCTTAGACTTGCCTCGGGATAGCCAGCACTCTGCGGTGACGCAGCGAATCGGAATCACCGACATCACAATCACTTATTCCCGGCCGTTGGTAAAAGGCCGACCGATTTGGGGCAAGCTCGTGCCGTACAACGAAGTCTGGCGTACCGGTGCCAATGAAAACACAACCATCAGGTTTACCGACGACGTCTCGATCGAAGGAAAGCCGCTGGCGAAGGGTGTCTATGCGTTGTTCACAATTCCAGGCGAGAATCAGTGGACCGTTGTTTTTTCCAAGGTTCACACCGCCTGGGGCAGCTTCACTTACAACCAAGCCGACGATGCGCTGAGAGTAACGGTAAAACCGCAAGCATCAGACCCGCATGAAGCGCTGACTTTCGACTTTGATGATGTGAAGGCAGACTCCGCCCTAGCCACACTGCGCTGGGAAAAAGTCGCCGTTCCTTTCAAAGTTGACGTAAATGTGCACGACATCGTCCAGGCGAGCCTGCATAACCAGCTTCAAGGGCTTGCGCAATACACTTGGGAAGGATGGGATGATGCGGCCACGTATCTGCTCGCGGCCAAATATGACCTCAACGAAGCCCTGCAATACGAAGAAACGTCGATCCGCACCGAGCCTCGGTTCGACAATTTCTTGACCAAGTCACAGATCCTCGAAGCCATGGGCCGAAAAGATGATTCAGAAGCGGCCAAGAAGCAGGCGCTCGCTCGGGCTACGGCGGCTCAACTCTATTATTACGGACGTCAACTTCAGACCCAAGGCAAACAGGATGAAGCCTTCGCACTGTTCCGCGAAGCGGCGAAAAAAGATCCTAATGATTGGGTGGTTCACGACGGCACGGCGCGAATCTATTCGTCGAAGGGCGACTACGACAATGCCCTCAAGGAAATTCAGATCACGCTGGCGGGCGCTCCCGACAATCAGAAGATTTTCTTTGAACCCTTGGTGAAAAAGTTGGAGGCGAAGCAGGACATCAACAAAAATTAGAAAACTCGTCTGGGGACGGGTCTCTGACCCGTCCAGCCGAGCAACGCTTGGCGAGAGCGAAGCGAGGGATATGGGTTTTTCGCGCGAGCCGGAAAAACCTGGATCCCTCGTCGCTTCGCTCCTCGGGATGACAAAGGAGCCGTCTAGTCGCCAGCCTTGGCAATCGGCGCTTTCTCCTGGGCCGTCGTCTGCTCGGGATACTCATACACGCCGCGTCCGGCTTTGCGTCCGACGCGTCCGGCTTTCACGTACTGCACCAAAAGTGGGGCAGGCCGATATTTCTCTCCCAGACTCTTGTGAAGATATTCCAGAATCGAGAGCCGCGTATCCAGTCCCACCAAATCTACTAATTCGAATGGACCCATGGGATGGTTCAACCCCAGCTTCAGCGCCTTATCGATATCCTGCGCAGAAGCAATCCCTTCCTGCAACATATAAAACGCTTCGTTGCCGATCATAGCGTTGATGCGGCTGGTGATGAAGCCGGGGGATTCCTTAATGACGACAACGTCCTTGCCCATCCGCCTGCCCACCTCGGCTGCGGTCGCGAGAGTGTCGTCGTCGGTTTCGAGCCCGCGAACAACTTCCAGCAGCTTCATTTTGTGAACTGGGTTGAAGAAATGCATGCCCACACATTTCTTGGCCCGGTAACTCACGCTGGCAATTTCGGTAATGCTGAGCGACGAAGTGTTCGAGGCAAGGATAGTTCCGGGGCGGCAGATTTTGTCGAGCAGAGTGAAGATCTCAATCTTCGACTCCATTTCCTCGGGCACAGCCTCAATCACTAGATCCGCTTCGCGTGCGGCTTCTTCGACGCTGCCCGCATATCGCAGTCGGCCAAAGGCAGCGTTGGCATCTTCGGCTGCGACTTTCCCAATTTCCACAGCCTTGTCGAGATTGCCGCGAATCTCCGTCTCCGCCCGTCGCAGAGCGTTCGGCAAGAGGTCTTCCAGGACGGTCTCGTATCCGCCCAGCGCCGCGACGTGCGCGATGCCGCGACCCATGGTCCCAGCGCCGATCACGGCGATAGTGCGTACTTCCGCCACTATTGCCCCTTTTCCAACCGAAGCACGAGAGCATCGAGGTTCGAGCCTGCGGCCTTCAGGCTTTCAGCCAGACGTTTTTTTTCGTCGCTCTCCATGGCCGCAACGAAGGCGCTGATGCGGCGCAACGTGGTCGTAATGTCGTCTACGTAGTTGATCAGGCGAATCAGTTCTCCGGAAGTTCCCATAATGATTTCTGCTCCAGTGTGCCCGCTTTCGGGCGAGGATGCTTGTATTATGCGCTCCGCACTCAGTAGAAAACGGCACTTGAGGGCGAACTGACTATTTTCAACGGTCGGGAGAAATTAGTAAAGGCACGTCAGGTTACGATCGGGTTTCGTTGTTCTGGCAGATGCCGGCGAATTCGAAGACGGTTTTGAGGTCGCGCCAGTTGCCGGCCAGGGCTCCGGGGATTGCGGCTTGGGCTTGCATGATGCGGGCGTATTCTTTTGCGTTGTTGTCGTCCCTGGATTCGTTGCGGGAATTCTTTCGCTCCTTCGGAGCTGGATTGTTTTTGGCTTGTGTCCCGCGGCTTGCGCCGTGGGCTGTGTTCTGTCGCCGCTTCGCGGCTGGTTCGGCGGTTTTCTCTGATGCTGGCCCTTTTCGTTTTGCGGCTGAATTTGGCGTTGCGATTTCTTGGGATGCGTTTTGTTCTGAGCTTTGTGGCTCGGCTTGTGCTTGGAGCTGGACTACTGAGTTTGTCGCGGGCTCGCGGACAAGAGTGTCCGCGCCACACGGGCTTGCCTCGCGCGCGATTGCGTCTGTGTCACACTCGCTGCTTATCGGCGGGCCGAATTCTGGGTGCTCGATCAAATATTGTTGGGCGTAGTTGGGGACTTCGCGGACCATGGGCTGTTCGCTTTCCCGGTAGTGAATGTCGTCGAAGCGGACATTTTTTGCATTTCTCGCGGCGATGCGCAGGGCCTGGATGATTAGCCGGGCGCGGGTTGGATCGAGGGTGCCTTTGATCAGGCCGTCGACTACGTGCATGATCGAAAGTTGGATGGACTCGCAATCTTCGAGCAGGGCCATCGAGTGGAGTTGCATGTCGACGCGCTGCTGCACGCCTTTGATCACGCGGGTGTGGAAATAGCAAAAGAATTCGCCGCGCAGGGCGGGCGAGCCGCATTGCTGTCCGGTGACTTTGATGTGGGTGCAGTGGCGAACGTTGGGACGTTTGGGTAAGGGAATGGGCATGGAACTACTCCTGAAAAAAACACGCGAATCCGCGTAGATCTATGAATCGATTGGGTCGGGATTGAAGGGTATGGGCCAGATCTATGAAACGAAAGGGGTTGCGGGCAAAATATTGGGAACAAGGGAGTTGCGGGGCGGGATTGAGCTTGGAACCGGAATTCTTGGGGGAGGACGGGGACATGGTGGATGTTTCTTGCTTCGATATACGTACATTGTTAAATATATCTTAAAGTAAAGTAAAGAAAATAATGGAAAAGTTTGGGATCGAGTTCCGAAACGGGAATGGTGCGAGTGGGGTTAGCTGTCAGCTTAGGGATCTACGTGTTGCTGGCATCCGGTCGACAACGTGATAGTTTCCGAGTTCAGTGCCTGCTGCTCGCAAAGCCCAACGTGAGCCCGAAATGTCCTGACTTGTCCCGTGATGTCCCTTGCTAGAGGAAGGTTCCTGTAGTATGGTCCGCCACGGTACTTGTAAACAGTTCAGACAGTTTCCCCACTGTCTTTTCGTCCGAGATCGGCAGACTACCGAAACGATCCGCGAAGAGCCGGAAAGATCCTTTGCACTCTCAGGAGGCTCTATGAATTACGCCCGGCAACAAGATAAGCCCTTTCGCCTGATGATGGCATTTGGGGCCGCGATGGTTGTACTCACCCTCGCCGGGAGCGCGGTCCCCGCGCAGGCCCAAACCTATAAAGTGCTTTACGAGTTTCCCATCAACGGCCCAGCTCCACAGTGGCCAGGAGGCCCCCTCGCGCAGGGACGCAATGGCGACCTCTACGGCTGGTCATACGAAGGCGGCACGAACAACGATGGCTCGATGTGGAAAACGACCCCCTCGGGGTCGGTGCATGTGGTCTATAGCTTCAATTCCAATAACGGGCCCGATTGCCAAAACGGCATGACCCTGGGCACCGATGGCAACTTCTACGGCACTGCTCTTACGAGCTGCACCGGCGCAGGGTATGTGTTCAAGCTAACGCCCGGTGGAACCCTCACCGTGCTCCACGCCTTTACCGGCACTCCCGACGGATCGGGACCGGGACCGTTGGTCCAGTACACCGACGGAAATTTCTACGGAGTGACCAACAAGGGCGGCGCGAATAACTATGGCACGGTGTTTAAGATCACGCCGGCCGGCACGTTAACCATCCTCTATTCGTTCGATGACACCAA